>SAMEA104404103__coassemble_430_pt1 | contig 30486 bp, 40 predicted proteins | sample SAMEA104404103__metabat2_high_PE_037 | metagenome-assembled genome bin SAMEA104404103 (sample SAMEA104404103) | Balaenoptera acutorostrata | reverse complement strand
TCATGACCGACTCCGGCGGACTCCAGGAGGAGGCTCCCGCTCTGGGCAAGCCCGTTCTGGTCATGCGCCGGGAGACCGAGCGCCCTGAGGCCGTGGCCGCCGGCACCGTCCGTCTGGCCGGTGTGGAGGAGGAGGATATCTTCTCCATGGCCAGCGAGCTGCTCAGCGACGACGAGGCCTATGCCAAGATGGCCCACGCCGTCAACCCCTACGGCGACGGTCATGCCTGCCGCCGGATCGTGGACGCCATCCAGTGGAAGTTCGGCCAGAAGACCGAGAGGCCTGAGGAGTTCGGACTGTAAGAGGGAATTGAGGAAGATGGGCCTTCGGCCTGCACAGGAAAACTCCCGTCCCGCCCGCGGGCGTAAAGCCTCCCCTGTGTAAGGGGAGGTGTCACCAGTCCGCAGACTGGTGACGGAAGGGTTGTAATCTACCGTTCTTTGACCCCCTCTCAAGCAGAACTGCTCATGCAGGTTACAATCCCCCTCGTCGTCGCGGACTGCGTATCGTCCGCAATCCCACACCGTATCGTGGGATTGCTCCCTCGCTCTGTCGCTCCTCCTCTCCCAAACACAACCACTACGTTGGGTTGCGTTTGGGGCCCCATTGGGCTGACAGCCCCCTTTGCACAAGGGGGCCTTTGGCTGGGACTGTTTCAAGTCCTGATTCCCGTCCCGCCGCAGCGGGTTCAAGCCGCGCGGAGCGCACCTCTTCTCTTCCCTTTTCACCCTTCACTCTTCTCTGCCGCCCCAGGCGGCACGCCCCCACGGCACGGTTTTCCACGCCGTTTCTGAACAAACAAGAGGGACGGCCCGGCCGTCCCTTTTTGCTGTCTCAGGGCTCCTCCTCCCGGAAGAGCTCCCACAGCAGGACCAGCCCCAGGGCCAGGGCAAAGTCCCGCTCCTCCCCCTCCCGCCACAGCAGGAGGGCCACCAGGAGCAGGAGCAGATCCCCGAAATCCAGCCGGTCCAGATGTAATTTCCCGAAAATGTCCCGGAGACTGCCGCCCAACAGTCCTTTTCCGCTGTCCAGGCCGCTCCTGGGCTTCTCCGGCGGAAAATCTTCTTTTCCCTCCGGCTGAGGCAGATAGGGGTTATACATGGCCCTCCCCCTTCTCCTGCATAGTGCGGAGGGCGGCGCGGGCCAGACCGATCATTTCCGCCAGCTGCACCGCCCGGTCCAATCGGTCCCGGCGCTCCGGTCGGACGAAGGGTTTTAATGCCTCCCCAAGGGCCGCCGTTTTTCGGTTCCGGCTCTGGGTGGTCTGCAATAACTCCGTCCCCAGCCGCAGAAGGGCCGGGTCCACCCCGCCCAGCAGGGCCGACAGGTCCGGCGGCTCCTGAGACACGGTCTGGGGCGTGGGCGGCTCCTCTGAACTCTGCCCGCCCGTCAGGGACTGGGCCAGCGCCATGATCTGCCCCATGGCGTTCTCATCCCCCAGGATGTGATTCAGCGTCTCCTCCAGCTCGGCCATGGCTCCGGCCTCCCTTCCCCGAAAAATCTGCGGTCAGCGGTCCAGTCCGGCCTCTTTGGCTTTGGCCCCGATCTGTTCCACCAGAGCCGCACCCTCCTGGGTTTTCATCAGCCGGTCCACCATGCCCAACAGGGCTTTCGTGTCCCCACCGGCGGCGGCCTTGGCCGCCTGCTGGACCCCGCCCTGGCTGTTCAGCAGCTCCATGAGCCGCTTGGCCTCCCCGGAGCCCGCCAGCTGGGCCAGCGCCGCCCGATTTCCCTTGAAATTCAGCGGATTTCCGCTCTTCTCCTGCATCCCGCATCCCTCCCAACGCATCCATTCATCGCTATTATATGCACACAGATTGGTAAGGTGACTTGATTTGACTATTCTGGTTTTTTCCGACTCCCACGGCTCCACCAGCGGCATGTACTGGGCCATCGAAGAACATAAGCCCGACCAGATCCTCTTCTTGGGCGACGGTAAGGACGACATCGAAGAGGTAGAGATGGTCTATCCCCGGCTGCCCTTCTGCATCGTGGCCGGAAACTGCGACGGCTGGTGCATGGAGCCCGCCCGGAAGCTCATCAAGATCGGCGGCAAGACCGTCCTCATGGGCCACGGCCACTACATGTGGGAGGTCAAGCGGGGCTATCAGAGCGCCATTGCCGACGCCCACGTGTCCAAGGCGGACATTCTCCTCTTCGGCCACACCCACGTCCCTGTGTGCCAGCACCTCGAGGACGGGCTGTGGATGATGAATCCCGGCCCCGCCTCCCTGACCTACGGCCTCATCACCATCGAAAACGGCGTGGTGGACTGCTCCCTGCACAAATACCCCGACGCACTCTGACTCTACTCCCACAGGAGGTTTCCATGAAAAAAGCCCTTTACTTCCTCTTCCACCGCTCCACCCTGATCGCCTTCTCCCTGCTGACCCAGATCGCCATTTTCGTGGTCATGATCGTCCGCTTCTCCGAGCACACCGAGACCTTCTACTGGTGCTGTATCGTGGTCAGCGTGGTGGCCGCCCTGCTCATCGTGGGCAGCCGCATGGACCCGGCCTATAAGATCGCATGGCTCATTCTGGTGCTCCCCTTCCCGGTGTTCGGCGGGGCCGTCTATCTGCTGGTGGGCGGCGGCAGCGTGTCCAAGCGGCTCCAGAACCGCATGAGCGGTATGCTGGTCAAATCCTTCCACGCCCTCAAGGACGATTTCAAGTCCGACGACCTGGTCCCTCTGGGCGGAGACGCCGCGGCCCAGGCCAACTATCTGGAGCGGAACGCCGCCTGTCCCGCCTACACCAACACCGAGACGGAATACTTCCCTCTGGGTGACGACGTGTTCCCCCGCATGCTGGAGGAGCTGGAAAAGGCCGAAAAGTATATCTTCCTGGAGTACTTCATCATCCACCCCGGCGTGTTCTGGGACTCCATTCTGGAGGTGCTGGAGCGCAAGGCCGCACAGGGCGTGGAGGTCCGTCTGCTGTACGATGACTTCGGCTGTCTCTTCACCCTGCCCAAGGACTACGACCGGCAGATGGAGGAAAAGGGCATCAAGTGTCAGGTGTTCAACCGCTTTGTCCCCGTCATGAGCATCCGGCTGAACAACCGGGACCACCGGAAATTTATGATCGTGGACGGCAAGGTGGGCTTCACCGGCGGCATCAATCTGGCCGACGAGTATATCAACGTGAAGGAGCGCTTCGGCCATTGGAAGGACAGCGTCATCCTGCTGGAGGGCGACGCCGTCTGGTCCATGACCGTCATGTTCCTGACCATGTGGGACCACTGCGCCAACATCAACGAGAATTTCGAGCCCTTCCAGCCCAAGCCCGCACCCACCCGGCCCTGGACCGGCTATGTTCAGCCCTACACCGACACCCCCCTGGACCACGAGGCCGTGGCACAGACCGTCTATCTGAATATGATCGCCAAGGCAAGAAAGTATATCTATATCACCACACCCTATCTGATCGTGGACGTGGCCACCAACACCGCCCTGTGCAACGCCGCAAAGTCCGGTATCGACGTGAAGATCATCACCCCCCACATCCCGGATAAGCCCTATGTCTTTGAGGTCACCCGGGCCCACTATGCGCCCCTCATCGAGGCGGGCGTGAAGATCTACGAGTACACCCCCGGCTTCATCCACGCCAAAAACTTCATCGTGGATGGCCGCTTCGCCACCGTGGGCACCGTCAATCTGGACTACCGGAGCCTGTTCCTCCACTTTGAGGACGGTGTCTGGCTCTGCGAGGCACCCTGCATCTACGACATCGTCAAGGACTTCAACGCCACCCTGGAGGTCTCTCAGGACTGCCGCCAGACCATTCCCCGGCGTATCTCCAGCAGACGGCTCATCGCCAGAGTGTACAGAAGTGTGCTGCGTGTGTTCGCACCCCTGATGTAATAGAAAAAGACCGCCATGGGCGGTCTTTTTTTGCCTTCGGCAAGTGAAAAGTGAAGGGTGAAGAGTGAAAAGATGTGGTGCGCTTCGCGCGATTGGAACGCCTGCAGACGGGATGGGGGTTAGATTTGCAAAAACCATCGAAAAGCAACCTTCCAAGGCTCCCCTCGGGGGAGCTGTCGCCGGAGGCGACTGAGAGGGGCTCTCGTCCCGTCCGCAGACGAAAAAGCCTCCCCTGTGCAAGGGGAGGTGTCACCAGTTCACAAACTGGTGACGGAAGGGTTGTAATCTACCGTTCTTTGACTATCTCTCAAGCAAGACCGTTCATGCAGGTTACAATCCCCCACCGCCTACGGCGGAGCCCCCTTTGCACAAGGGGGCCTTGCCCGAGAACTGTTTCATATCCTATCTTTTGTCCCGCAGGGATGAAGTCCCTTCTTCAAACTCAAATCTCCGAAATCAGTTTGTCCGAAACCGTATTGTCTTTCTCTCTTTACCGTGCTAGTATCAGGAATGGAAGAAATGCCCAGTCGTCTTTCACACGGCCAGGACAAGAAAGAGGGATTTTATGAGAACGGTATTTCAGAACAAGGGACAGGTCCAGTGCGTTTTTACAGAGGAGGGTGTCTCCTTCGCCGGGCCTCAGCAGGAGGTCAATGTACCCTACGGCGCCATTGACTCCATCAACCTGAGCCTGCTGGGCATCCTGCAGGTGACCCACCGGGCTCAGGTGTTCACCTTTGCCGTGAACCGGGCGGACCGGGCCGCCGTAAAGGACATGCTCCGCTACGCCAAGGACGCCATGCGGACCGCCCCGGAGGGTGAGCTGAAGATCATCGACCTGTCCAAGCAGGCCGATCTGGTGGACAGCAGCCTGCCTCCCGAGGAGCAGCTGAAGCGCTGGAAAACTCTGTTCGTCCAGGGCGTGATCTCCAAGGACGAGTATGACATGAAAAAGCGTCAACTCCGGTAATATGCAGAAAAAAGGCCCGGAAACCTGGTTTCCGGGCCTTTTCACACTCTTTTATCTGCTCAGCTTGGCGATGGCCTCAGCCAGCTCCTTGACGCCTCTGGCGCTGGTGTTCACGCACATATCGTAGTTCTCACGCTCGCCCCATTTCTGGTTGGTGAAGAACTCGTAATACTGGGAACGCCGGCGGTCGATCTCCTTGATCTTCTTCTGGAGCTCCCGGTCGGACAGCTCGGCGAAGTGCTCGCTCTTCTCCCGGCAGCGTTTCAGCTTGCTCTCCATGTCGGAGTAGACGAAGATGCGGAAGGGGTTGAACTCCTTCAAAATATAGTCGGCGCAGCGGCCCACGATGACGCAGTCGGAGCGCTCGGCGGCCTCTCTCAGCACGTTGCACTGCTCCTTGAAAATGGTCTGGTTGGAGCTCCAGATGGGGTTCTCCAGGAACATGAAGGACATGCCGATGTGGATGGGGAGTGCGTAGATGGGGCGCTGGTGGCCCGCATGCTGAATATATTCCTCAGAGATGTCGGTGCGCTTGGCGATCTCCCGGACGATCTCGTGGTCGTAGTAGGCGCATTCCAGCTTGTCGGACAGCCGCTTGCCCAGCTCACGGCCTCCGCTGCCGAACTCTCGGCTGATGGTGATGATCTTATTCATGTGGCAACCTCCTGACTGCTCTCCGGAGAGAGCGGGTGGCTCCTGTGGGATTGGGACAGAAGTTCTACCGTCAGTATAGACCTGTTTCCAGAAAAAATCCAGTAGTATTTTGAACATTCTGCACAGAAGTCACGGAGGCTGCTTCTTCAGCGGCAGCAGCCGTTATTTTTCTCGGGGTGGGAGCCTCTGGGGAAGAAGGCGTCCATGGGGAACTGGACCTGCTGGAACAGCTCGCAGGGGTCCTTCTGGCAGTCGCCGTCGGCGCAGGCGCACTCCTTGGAGGGGACGCAGTCGTCATAGACGGGCATGAGCAGCTGGGCGTCCCGTTCCAGCCGCAGAATGGAGAACTGGCCCAGAGTGACGTAGACCCTGCGGCTGCCGCCGCCGTTCATAATGGGCTCCGGGAAGCAGTCGGCCACCGCCGGAGGGATCTCCGCACAGCAGCACTCCCCGTGGCCGCAGTGGCAGCTGTCCACCAGCTTGATGCACAGCACCAGCGGGTCCACCACCTCCACCACGGCCTCCGGGATGGAATCGGTGGTGGTGATGGGGCCCTCTCCGCTCTGGGAGGAAAAGACTTTCGCGCCGCCCTCGCCGCCGTAGAGGACGCACCGCTTCTCAAAGACCGCCAGACCGGACACCTGAGCCGGACGGCAGGGCCCCAGCCCCGCCTCGGCGGTGATGCGGTAGCAGTAGCGCACATCCACCGTGAAAAAGCCGCGGTTGAAGCTCACCGGCTCCACGTCGATGTAGGCCCGGAGCAGCTCAGCGCTCCCCGCCTTGATGGAGCAGGCCTCGTCGATCACCTTCTGGGTGGACTGGTCAAAGTAGACCCGCAGGTCTTCGATACAGTCCTGGTCGGGGGACGAGGCGGCGGGGTAGACCACCGCCTCGTCCTTCGACCGCCCGCAGGCGAAAAAGCCTCCCCTGTGCAAGGGGAGGTGGCCCGTAGGGCCGGAAGGGTTGTAGCCAGCAGCTTCTTTGACCAAATCTTCTACGTAGAAGGTGATGCAGGTTACAATCCCCCACCGCCTGCGGCGGAGCCCCCTTTGCACAAGGGGGCCTTTAACAAGGACTGTTTCAGTTCCCAACCCCCGTCCCGTCCGCAGACGAAATTCAAATGCGCCTTTGACGCACCGCTTCTCTTCCCTCTTCTCCTTTCTCTCTTCTCTGGGGACTATGTCCCTTACGCCTCCTGCCAGCAGTCGGGCTTGGTCTCAGGGGACCAGGGGCAGGCGGAAAGGCCGCTGCCCTCAGGCAGCTTGCACACGTAGCGCTTACCCTTGAAGGTGCAGGTGTCGCCGGGGCGGTAGCCTCTGCCCGCCTCGTAGTCGGGGTAGTCCTCCGCCAGATTGGGGGTCACGGGGGTGCCCACACAGGCCTCCAGCTTGCTGACGCGGCCGCTCAGGTCGTTCACCATGGCCAGCATGGAGCCGGAGGGCTCCGCTCTGTCCCTGGCCATCAGGGTCAGCTCGGTGTGCTCCTCCTCGGTCAGGTCGCCCCGGAGCCACAGCGCATCCAGCTTGCGGAGCATATCCTCCAGGTCATAGCCGCCGGTCTCGATCACGTTTTTTGCAATTCTGTTCATATTACATTTCTCCTTTCCGGGCTGTAAGCCCCTCTATATAGGGCGGGCAAAAGGAAAAAGTTGTACGTTTTGATGCAAATAAGGAAAAATATTTTTTATAAACGCGAAAAAAGGGCCCGCTGACCTGGAAGCGGGCCCTTTTTTCACTTGGCATCCCCGTCGGGAACGGACGTGTTTCTGGCGGCCTGAGTGCCGAAATAGAAGGCGATGACCACGGTGTAGATGGTCATGAACTCCTGGCTGACCGTACCCTTGAGGGTCAGCAGGGAGAACACCACCGTCAGCATCAGAGTCACCAGACTCTTGACGGTCAGCAGGCCCCGGACGATCTGGGGCAGAACCTTACTCATATGTACCTCTCCTCTCTCACCGGCACTCATGCGCCGTGCTTCTTCAGATCTCGGATGTCGTGCTCCGCCTCATCCATGCGGCCCTCCAGCCGGAAGGTCCGCTCGATCACCTTGTTGTGCTGGTCCACCTTCTCCTCCAGCTGACTGAGCCGGTAGTTGGTGAGGTGGACGGAGCCCAGCACCGCGATGATGGGGCTGACCACGGGGCCCAGGGCCGTCAGCAGATCCATAGTCTCCATCACACACCGTCCTTTCCCCGCTCCTCCAGCGCCTCCCGGATGAGGGCGGGCAGCTGCTTCTCCAGACGTTCCTCCGCCTTCACCACCATGGCGGTCACCTCCTGCCGCTCCGCAAAGGCCCGGGGCCGGGTGCCGTCGGTGAGCTCCTGCTCCACAGCACTTTTTCGGGACTTCTCCGCCCAGTCAGAGACAGGACGGCCCTCCCGCATCCGGAAATACTCCTCCATCCAGAGGAACACCGTCTCCTTGTTCACTTCCTCTTCCTCCTTTTCTTTCTCCTGTTCGGGCTTCTGTTCAGGCAGGAGCCGGGCGGGGATCTCCACCGCTCTGATGGCTCCGCCCTCCATCAGGCTCCACACATCCGCTCTGAAATCGTCCATATCTCTGCCGAACTTGGGCCACCAGTGGAGCACATCGGCGTGGTTGCTGGCCACGCCCAGCCTGTGGCCCTCGGCGTGGCAGATGACCACACCGGGCTGTCTGGGATCAAGACTGTACCGGCTGCACAGGTGGGCAGTCAGCAGGGCCGCCTGCTCATAGACCTTCTGAAAATACTGCCAGCACTCCAGCTTGTCGGGGTCCAGACTGTCCTCACAACACTCAAAGCCGATGTGGGTGCGGTTGGCCCTGCCCGCGCAGTGCCAGCCCTCATAGGTCCAGGGCAGGGTCTGGTACACCGCAACGGCCCCACTCGCCAGCTTGCCGATGAAGGCGTGGACGCACTTCTCCCCGTTCTCCTGGTTCCAATGGCGGCTGCTGGGTCTGCCCAGCTCCCCGTCGTCCGGGGCCACGTAGCGGCGGAGGTCGGGGTTCTCTGCACCCGTGCTGTGGACCATGACGCCTCTGGGCTCCCGGACCCTGTGCTTGTCCCTGGCCCAGAGGTAACAGGGATTCGACTTGAGCCATTGGACCCTGATGTTCAACTTCTCTCTGATCCGATTCCGGATCTCCTGACTGATGTTCATGCTCTTCCTCCTATGCTCAGCACCGCCGCCTCCAGGGCCGCAATGCGCTCCGCCAGTCCTGCGGCGGGTCTGGATACGCCCTTCACCGTGGTGTCGCCGGTGTCGCTGTGCAGCGTATTGGTGCCGGACAGGGCCGGTACCTCGGTGGGAGACAGCTTGACGGTCACAGGTGCGGCAACGTCAAAGACGAGCTCGTACTCCCCCATATATTGGGCAAGCGCCTGTAACTTTTCAGCGTCACTTGACTTTGGGGTTATGCCGGGGAGCTCGGCATATGGCACCAGTACACCATAAGAGGCCGCAGCACGCCATACACAGGCTCCCGTCTGATTGGATGCCTGCGCCCACATAACAGTCTTGTACTTATTGCAGTAAATTGGGATATCTTCCCCTTTTTCTGCCATTCCGATGTCAGGCAGCAGTGCAAAGGCAGAGCAAAGCGCAGGATTGGATGGGTCATTGACCGCAAAAAAGTTAATGTCCCTGCTGTGTACTTTCTTATGGGTAATGGTCAGTTCTCCCGTCGTCCAGTTGTATCGGCCGCCGTAGATAGGACGTCCAAACTCGACAGCGTAATCTTCCGAGCGGTTTTCCCCCGATCTGGTCAATGCTGCCCCCATCCAAGGCATGATCTCCCGAATATTGGTGCGGCTGGGGTCGCCTTCACCCTCCTGCCGGGGTACGATATGGCTGACTACCTCCAGGGGGTATCCCTCCACGGGCTGGCAGGTCACCACGGGGCCGCTGAGACAAAAGGGCTCGCCCAGCAGGTCGGCGGTGTGCTTACTGCTGGCTGCATGCTCGGTGGACAGCCGCCGGTCGTCGATCAGTCCCCGTGCCGCTGCAGCCGCCCGGTCCGCCTGTTCCTTTGCCGCTCCCACATAGCCTCTGGCGGTCCCTTCGGCCAGCTGAGCCGCCAGCCTGGACCGGTCGGCGGATTCCGCCGCCGTCTGTGCCTGCACCCCGGAGGCCAGCACCCGGTCCACCCAGCCCTGCTGGGCCTCAGGGGGCTCAGGCTCCACAGGCTCCCCCAGACTGTCGGACACCCAGGTGCTGTACACCTGGGTTTTGGCCACCTTTTCCTCCACAAAATAGCTCAGCTGGGCCTGACCATAACCGGATCGGGGCGTTTCCGCCGCCGTGATGGTCCAGATGGCCGTACCGTCCTCCTGGGTGATAGGCACGGGATAGCGCCGATTATCGTCCGGCAACTCCACAACCAAAGCCGCGTGGCCGGGGCCCAGCTCCGCTGCCCAGGTAGACAAATCAAAGATGATCTGCCTGACGCCGGTCTCTCCGGCACGGCCCAGTTGCAGCATCGTACCGGGGGCTGCATAGATTTTTTCCATCTCATCTCTCCTTTCTGAATTTGGGATATATATCCATTCCCCTATATATGGTGGCCAACGGGAAATAGTTGTACGTTTTAATGCAAATAAGAAATAATTTTTTAAAAATTTACAAATCAGTGGTAAAGCAGGATCAATCCGGGGCCGCCAAACTCACCCATGGAACCTTGGCCGCCCTTGCTGTTTTCGCCCGCTCCGCCACCTCCGCCGCCGTTGCCTCCGGCACCTCCGCCGCCATAGTGACCCGTCTGGAGGGTACACGTTGCCTCTGCACCTGCGCCGGCACGATTGCCTGACGCCGCGCCGCCATTGGCACCAGCCGCAGCACCGCCGCCGTAGCCCTTGTCTCCATTGCGTCCGGGGTGGTAGGTGGTCCTGCGGTAGGTGATATTGGATCCTGTCTGCCGGGGCCCAGACCCCATACCACCGGCAATGCCCATTTTCATGCTGGGCCGTCCATAGACATATCCGGTGAGGATATTGGTCACACCAGCCGTACTGCGCACTCCGGAAGCGGAGGAAAAGTCACCGAAGATGGTGTCACCGCCATCTGCACCGGGAACGGGCTCGGGCCCGCTGCACATACCGCCAACGCCGCCAAGACCGCATCGATAAGATGTAGGCCCTGTGAGGTGGGCATCCACACACAGGATCTTAGCGCCCAGTCCGGGGCTTCCGGGCTTGCCGCCTTTTCCTCCTGCCGTTGCCGTGCCGGGCTCTCCGGTGCCGCCGGACTGGCCGCCCTGCCCACCGGAGATCAGGACGATCATCACATCCCCTGTGATATTGATCGTGCCGCTGTCAGATAGCAGGTCACAGCGGCTGTACTGGTTCCCGTGATACTTTGGTATGTAGTCGGCTGCAATCTCGCAGTCCGCTTTGATCCAGCTCCCGGGGTGCAGTACCATAGACGTCAGATATCCTTGCACAGCCGCCCCATAGGGGGCATGAAGGGCGACCGGGGCACCGGGCAGCAGGGCAGCATCCGCAACCACGATGGAGTTTTTGATCGATCTTGCGGTGGAGTAGTAGCCCAGTATCCGCCGGGCCACATTGCGGCTGTTGAGGACAGAGACCAGGTAGCAGTCTGACACCCGGACTCTGTGGTCCGGAACATTGCTGCGCATGGACGCCAGCTGTGCAGATACGACACGTGTCACATGGGTGTACTCATGGCCAAAGAGCTGTCCGGTGCCGCTGATCACGGCAAAATTGACCTCTGCCTGATGTACGATCAGCTCCCCGGCCGCCCTCAGGTTGTGGACAGGAGTCCGGAAGGTCACAACGGTATGATCTGCGGCCAGCCCGGCTACATTGTCATACAGGGTGACCTCCCGGTCGGTGTCCAGAGCAACGAAGGTATGCTCTGTGACATCTGCCTGGGTGATGGATGGAGGCTCATCCACACTGCCGCCGTAGTAAACGTCATGGTCAGAGATCGTAATGGGGGTAGACCGGGGCAGCGAAAGGCTGTAAGCAATGGTGGGGCGGACGCCATACAGACGGAGACAGGTCCCGGTCGCAAGCAGCAGCTGGTGCAGATTTTTCCGGGCGGTATCGGCAGGGAGCCACCCGTAGACCGGGATCTGAGCAATGCCGGGCTCGCAGCCATAAGGGATACCACCAAAGATGGCGGTAGCAATCGTCCCCAACGGAGTACCTTTGTAAATCCCGCCAGCATGGGATTGTCTGTCCAGCAGGCCCACCACGGACACGGCCTCCAGCTTGCACAACAGGCGGCTCTGCCGGGACACCCCGGACAGGTAAAAGGTGTAGGTCCGCTGGTCTGTCACGCAATGGACCGGGGTGCCGGGGAACATGTCCCTCAGCGCCCCATATCGGTCCGCAGAGAGCGTGGCGGTGAAGGTGTCCACCGGCAGCTCCTCCCCCACCGGGGACTGCGACAGCACTGCCGACCAGGTGCGGATCTCAGCGGGGCCAAACCGCATATCAGGCGCGGACATATCCGCACCGATGATAATTTCCATTTGCCTACACCTCCCGAAGCGTCAGAGTCAACCCCCGCCACCAGACACGCCCATACTGGTTGTAGAGTGTCGGTGTTACAGGTGCCAACCGGACATGGAACTCAGCGGTGCGGGTGGGAAAATAATTTGTCAGCCCCAGATAGGTTACCGACACGGTCGTCTTGTTTGTTAGCTTTTGGAGAATTTCGACCACGCGATTTTCCGGCAGGTCATTGCATGCCACAGTCAGCACAGCCTTCCAGCCCAGTACGTCCTCCCGCTCCGTACCGTCCTGCATCGTGCCGCTGTTTTCACCGATTCTGGGCTCATAGCCCACCGTATAGGCGTATTTGTTAACCGCGTCCGATAAATCCGTATCATCGATTGAAAGGGGTATGCGATACATGCAAGCGCCTCCTATACCATGACCAGAGCGGGCCCACGGCGGGCCTCCTCTTTTTTCTGGGCCTTGTAAGTCTTGCGGGAGATCACCTCACCGTCCAGAACTACATTGACCGTGATGGGCTGTACCGGCTGAGGCAGGACCACGGGAGTCTGCTGCTTGCGGTACTGCTCCGCCTCCGCCGCATCCAGCACCCGCTCACCCTTGTGCAGCTCCGCCTTGTAGCCGTCGTATGGGACATAGGCCAGACCGGCGGCATGGGGGTAGTGGGGCGGCTTCTGCGGGGCAGGCCGAAAGCCGTGTCCTCGGGGTCTGGGGTCCTCCTCCATCTCCGCCTTGCCGCGCCGCCAGAAGGCCAGCTGACCGCCCAGCCAGCGGGCTTTAGCGCTGAACCACTCTTTGACCTCTCCCCACTTGGCCTTGGCACCATCCAGCAGCTTTCCGATGGCCTCCTTGCCGACATCCCGCAGCTCACCGCCCAGCTCCCCGAAGGCCTCCAGGATCGGAAGGATCATATCCGGGATCTGGGACAGCAAGTAGGGCAGGTTCTGGGCCTCACGGGCCGCCAGCACCTCGGCGTTGTTGGCCTTGAAGGCGTCGGTGGCCCCCTGATAGGTGGTGGACAGGGTCTCGGTGATCAGGGCGTTGCGCTCCTGCTCAGAGCCACAGGCGGCCAGCTTTACATTGAAATCCTCCTCGCTGATTCCGGCCCAGTTCAGGGCATCGGCCAGCGCACCGGTGACCTCCCCGGTCTTCTGGGTCTCGTTGACCGCCTCCACCAGGGAGTTGATAGGGAGGGCATCCCCGAAGGTACCGGCAACACCGGCGGCAATGTCCGTCCACTTGGCCACATCCTGGGTGTTGTTGGCCACCTTGGCCAGCAGCTGGGCCGCCTCGGTGGCGGTGCCCTTGTCGCCAATGGACCATGTAGCTGCACCCGTTGTCCACTCCCACCGCATAGGCCCCCGGCATGGGGACCAGGTCGCTGAGATAGCCGCCCTCGGTCACCGGCAAAACAAAAGCATTGCCGTCTCCCGTGGTGAGCATATAGGTCACGATCCAGGAGATCAGCGTCTTACGAGTTCCTTCAGCGCCATGTGGTGATGGATACGTCCACCCGGGCCAACCATGCGGACACACACCACCATGGGCACCGGCCAGGCATCATCCGCAGGTTCCACGCTGACATGGACGGTCACACCCGCCCAGGCCGCTGTCCGCTGGAAGGAGATAGGCTCACGCCGGGCCAGCGCACCTCCCACCTGCTTCCAGTCGTTTTCGGTCAGCAGGTTCATCCGCCTTCCTCCTCCGGTGCCGGACCGCCGTCATTCAAGTACATGGACTCCACCAGTACATAGGGCCGCTTCTTGTCCGTCGCCACCATACCGGAGATGGTCACCATCACGCCCCGGCGCAGATACTGCTGGGCCAGCGTGGCAAAGCTCCGCTCCGCTACAATGTCAAACCACTGGACCCCACGCTTGCCGCTGCGGTCCTTGTAGTTGTTTTCCACCGCTATGCTGAACCTCGCCACCTGCACCCCGCCCTCTCTGAGCCGGACGTCTGGATCACGGCCCAGACGCCCAGACAGAAAGACTCTGTTCATCGTCTTCTCCCCTTTCAGCTTTTGTCTTTCCACAATCCGGTCCAGAACTCACGCTCCGGCCGGAACTCCATATCCCCTGTCACGGGATAAAGGCCGTACTCCTCATCCCGTACTCTGGGATCACGGAGGAGCTTGATACACATGGACCGTGCCTCCCGGATATAGGGCAGGAAAAATGCCCGTTCCTCGGCGGAGTCGGAGTAGGGCCACTCCTCCTCTACCTCATCGCAAGAGACACCGTACAGGTCCAGGATCCTGTCCCGGATTCCGGGCCAGTCCAAATCCCAAGCGTAGCCGCCATTGAGAATGAGGTCGATTTCTCTGGCTACCTCTTCCAATGCGGCATCAGCCACAGCTTTCCAGGTGCGCCACATCACGCCACCCCCTTTCGGTTCTCTTTGGCGGGTAGGATCGGGTTGCCGTCCTTGTCCCGCTTACTCCCTGCACGGACCCAGGAGATCCACAGGTCCGCAAAGGCTTTGACCTGGGTGGGTGGAGCGCAGTTCCGCAGGCCATGGAGCAGAAGCGCTTCCACGTTGTGGTGGTACTGATAAAGCCGCAGATAAGGGACCGGATACTTCTCGGAGAGGTTATGCCACGATTCCATGTACTCACACAGCTTGCAGTTGGGGAGACAGCTGCTCTCAACCAGCTCCGGGGTGAGTCCATAGATTTCGGTTTCTGCGCCCCACGACTCGGACCACCGCTGAGGCTGTCTCCATGCATGGAGCAGTGCGTGGAAATATCCGGCTGTACCCGAATAGGAGTTGCACCACCCTGTCAGCTTGGCGCTCTCGGTTCCCTGACCGAACACATAGACCTCATACGGGAGTGCCACCAGACTTTCCTTGGCCTCCCGATCCACACGGCGCTCCACCCGCCATCCGGTCAGCGCCAGGTAGTGGGGCTTGCCCACTACCGCAGCGCTCATGAAAGTCTCGTAGGTGGTCACCACATAGGCCTTGATTTTCTTCTCTGCCGCCGTGATGGACATTTCCTCGTTGGCCAGATCCTGATAGATCATCTCAGCGGCGGCAGGATCCGCCCGGCAGATCTCTTTCAGCTGCTCGGCCACGGCCCACTGCGGGGACCGCTCCTCCACAGCCGCCTGCTGTTCCTCCAGACGCATCAGCGCCAGATCCACCGCGCTCATCGTGCCGCCCCCTTAATGGCCTCGGCCAGCTGGGTCATGGCCTTGGACAGCTTGGCGGCCGTGGTCTTGTCGTCCCTGGCGGTGAACTTGAGAAGGACGCCCCTCATCTTGTTGGCCATTTCCTGAGACTGAATGAAATAGACGTTGAACTCGGCCACCTCCTTGTCGTTGGAGGTCAGGGCCTCTGCCCTGCTCTTCTTCATAGCCTCCAACTCAGTCTGTGCGGTCTCCAGTTCGGCCTGCATCTTCTTCAGACGATCTTTAGCGGCGGTTCGGTCTTTCGTGGCCTTCTCGGTGACCGCTTTCAGCTCCTCCAGAGCTTCGGCCTTGGCTTTGTCAATGGCCTCCTGATCCACCTGCATGACCGCTACCTCCACGGGCTTGGCCCGCAGTTCCTCCAGCTCGGCCCGGACACGGGACAGCTCCTGCTCGGTCTGCTCCCTGGCCTTGACGGCCTCGGCGGTCTGGGCCTGCACCTTCTCCAGAGCGTCCTTGGATTCATCCCGCTCTTTGATGGCCTGCTCCAGCTGGCGGGTGGTCATGTCGCTGACGGTTTTCTCCTCGCCGTTGACCACATGGGTCTCGGTGAGGAAGATTTCACGCTCATCCGCCGGAAGCGCCAACAGGGTAAGTGCTTTGGTTGCGCCCAAATCCGCAAGCGCCTGCGGATTTGTCCATTCCCGGCTCAGCTTCATCAGGTTCTGAGCGGCACGCTCGGAGAACTCCACCTGATTCTCCAGCCAGGGGAGCCACTCCCCATGGGGAAGGACCTTCTTTGCCTCGATGAGCCGGTGACCGATCTCCAGAATGGCGGTGCCTGCCTGCTGCTTGAGGTGCAGGATCTCGGTGGTGATGGTCTCAATGGGCCGCCCCTCTGCCGGGGTCAGAGCCGCAGTCAAATCAAAGGCCATACTCTGCCTCCTCCCGTTCCAGCAGCTCCCGCACCCATGCCTGATAGTCACGGGCAGGGGCAGACCGGGGAGACCACGCGCCCACGGGCATCCCGGCCCAGGTGGACTCGGTGGCCTTGTCGGAGCGACGGATCATGGTCTCGTACACAGGGACGGGGCTGTCCGACCGGAGGGTGGTCACCGCATCGGCGGCCACGTCTGCACGGTGGTACTGAGTCACCAGCACCCCGGCGATGTGAACGTCAGGGCAGGCCCGGTTGATCCGGGAGATCTGCTTGACCAGCTTGCCCACGCCGCCGGCGCTGAACGCGTCCAGTCCGGTGGGGATGATGACCTCATCGGCGGCGGCCAGAGCGGCGATACAGGTGGGGCTGTAGTTGGGAGGCAGGTCCATGATGACACGGGAATAGCGGCCGTCAGCCTTCAATTCCTCCAGGTACTCCTTCAACACCAGACAGTTGGGCTGAGTGTCACCCAGGGAGCAGGACAGCTCCCAGTCCACCAGGGACTCCATGGCGGGCAGAATGTCCAGGTGGCGGTAGGCGGTGTGATGGATGGGCTCATACATCCAGATGCGGCCGGTCATCACGTCCACCAGGTTGGGACGCTCCGAATCATCGGTATGGATGGTGTCAGGGGCAAGCAGCAGGCCGGTCAGATCCCCCTGAGAGTCACAGTCGATGAGGAGTACCCGCTCCCCATGGACAACAGCCAGGTTGTAGGCCAGCGCGGCGGCGCTAGTGGTCTTACCCACTCCGCCCTTCTGATTCACGATTGCGTAGGTTCTCATTGCAATTCCTCCATTTTATTTCATTCGTCGATCATGCTTACCAGGATTTTGATAAACACACACAGCGCGGCTTTGGTACATCCGGTGTAGATCTCATAGGGGCCCGCATCCGGTAATTCCCGGTGGCAAACCACGGGAAACAGCCACTTGATGATGGCCAGATAGTCCGCCTTATCCAGTGCTGTCATGTAGGAGTTTACAAACGGCAGCTTGGTCAGCTTCCGAATGGCTTCTACCTTCTCCGCCTCAGTCCATTTCGGAGAGGATAGTTCAAAAAGAATCATGGCGGCCTTCATATCCAGCATCCGTTACACCCCCTTTCCTTCCGCACCGGCGGCAGGCTTATCCTGCCATTCCTCGGGGAGCGGCAGGGAATCGGGCAGGGCGTACAGCGAGACCTGTTTCAGCGCGGGTTCCTCGGTCCGGGCCTCCTTGGCCGCTTCCTGAATCGCCGCATGGGTGTCCGGGGTGAAGGTCTGGGTCTCACCGTCGAAGTTCAGGATCAGCTGTCCGGTGGCGCCCTCTTTGTTCTTGGCCCCTCTCAGGATCCGCCGGGAACGAAGTTCCCCGGGGTGCTCCCGGTAGATGAACAGAACCACATCAGCGTCCTGCTCGATCTGACCGGAGGCACGGAGGGAGGCCAGGGTGGGCGGCTGAGGCTTGCCCTTCTCCGGTCTGGATAACTGGCTGAGGGCCACAACCGTGATGTTGTTGTCCTGGGCCAGACGGTGCAGGGCCTTGGAGATGTAGGTGGTCTGGTCATACTCGCTCTTGCCGGGGGCGGGGATCAGGGTCAGGTAGTCGATCCAGATCACGTCATAGCCCTTGGCGATGGAGTAGGCGGCGATATCCTCCACGGTCATGCTGGAGGCTCGGATCAGCTCCAGCTTGTGCCGGGTCACAGTCTCGGAGATATCCGCCAGCTTCTGGTGGTCCTCGCTGTCCAGCTTCCGGTGCTTGATCCGGGAGCTTTTGACCCGGGCCACGTTGGAGATGATGCGGCTGAACAGCTTAGAGTTTTTTGTCTCCAGAGAGAAGAACCCGACTTTCATGGTTTCCGACTGGGCGTAGGCCATAGCCAGCGCCAGCGCCGTTTTGCCGTCGCTGGGGTAGCCGCCAAGGACGATGTAGTCTCCGCTCTCAGCGGTCAGGCCCTGATTCAGAAAGTCCAGACCCCAGGGCAAATACTTGGGGGTGTGCTCCAGCTCATCGTAGAAGGCCAGCAGGCCCTCCTCCATGCTCATGCACTCTATGCCGTTCCGGCGGGAGAACAGGGCCTGCATCTGAGCCACATTTTCTTGCGCTGTGGCCAACGTAGCATCGGTGGAAATGATGTTCATGGCCGCACCCTGGATTCTGCGGAGTTTAGCTTTTTCCTGTACGATGGGAATGTAGGCATCTACATTGCACGCCGTAGGGGTCATCTCCATGGTTTTGAGCAAATACTGCCGGGTTGCCTTGTCCGGCGTGCCCATCCGGTTCAGCACTGTCACCGGGTCAATGGGCTTCTGCTCCAGATACAGGTCCCGGACGGCGGTGAAGATGGCCTGTCGGGTGGAATCGTTGAAGTCCTCCGGGTGGAGGGCGGTGACCACCTTCTGGGCGCATCTGGGGTCGATCAGCACCGAACCCAGTACGCTGGTCTCGGCCAGAGTCAGATCATCCATCAGTCCCACCCGCTTTCAGGGGGAGGCTCAGGGGCCTGTCCCCCACCGCTGAGCGGCTGGACCGACTCCGCATCGGTCCACCGGTGCTGGTTCAGGAAGGTGGAGGCATTGGGGATCCCCACTCCGTCCTTCCAGCGGGCCGTAGTGCCCAGAAGGTCAAGGGACTTGCGGATGATCCAGAGCAGTTCCTTGTCCGGCTTCAGCTTGTCCCATGCCTTGATGGCCGCCTGCCGGTTCTTCCGGCCTTCGGCGGGGTACCGCTTCCAGAAGCCCTCGAACATCTCGGGCATCCAGTCGGGCTGCTCCTTCCACTCCGGGCTCCTCCGCTTGCGTTTGGGCTTTGGAGCGCCGTCCCCCTTTTGGGGGACTACAGGGGGATTAGTATTACTAGAATCAGTATTATATAGTGTGCCTTCTTCCGTTACCGGCTCATCCGCTGTCGGTTCATCCGTTGTCGGGTTTTGGCGCGGTGTGTCCAAACGACTATACTCGTACAAAACATACTCAGCCGCCCCGAATGTCCCGGCTTCCGTTCTGACCTGCACACGGTCCAAGTAACCCGCTTCTTCCAACTCGATCAGCGTATTTCTGATTGTGGTTCGGCCTGCATTACAGGCTACTGCAAGCCCACTCACGGTATAGGTCCAGTTATCAGGAAGCGATGACATGAACGCATACAATCCCCGCGCTTTCAAGGACAGGCGTTTATCACGAAGGGGGGCATTTTGTATCATAGAAAAGTTTCTTTTCAGCTTTTCCATGCGAACTTTACTTTCAGACAAAAGGATACACCCCCTTGTTTTTCACTTCATTCTTGTGGTATAATACCAGTGTTCTCATTGCAATCATTGATTGCAGCGCCCTTGACGATGTACCCGCATCGTCAGGGGCTTTTTTTATGCTTCTGTACATCACATCTCAGTCCTCCATGATACGAATGGTGGTGCGGCCGTCATCTGCCACAATGGCCAGGGCCACACCGCCCGCCACCAGACGGGCCCGGAAAATATCAGGGGTCAGCTGCTCCACCAGAGCCACCTTGTCAGCGCCCACCGTGGAGATCAGCTTTTCAGCGGCCCGTGCCGCAGTGGACAGATTCTTTGCCATAGTCAGCATCTGTACTCCTCCTCTTCTCTTACGTATATCTCACCGGGTCCTCCCCGATAAAGGTCTCCACGCCGAAGGCGTCCCGGAACATCTTCCGCATCCGCTCCCGATTGGCCGCCCGCTCCTCCTCGGTGGGAGGGCGCTCTGGGCATCGAGTGAAGCAGACGCTGATTCCCAGCTTGGGCCCGGCATCCCAGATCATGGACTGAGCGGCCAGGAAGGGCTCCTGATCGGCACCCAGCTGGACCCAATGCACGCCCACCCATCGGCTGGTGTGGGTCGGGACATCCTTCCCCCGGTAATGGGTGGTGCTCTCCGCCTCGGTCACGGTGAGCAGCTTCCCCTCGATTTCCGTCCGGGTGAAGATGTCGTTGGAATTGGGATAGGATTCTTTTCTCAGGCTCATAGACCCACCTCCTTCTCCAGATTACTTTTTGGGGCCTGTCCCCTATTCCCGGCCGCAGATCGTCAGTGCCATGCCGGACTTGATCAGCGACTGGATCTCCGCCATGATGGCGTCATATTCGGCCCGCTCGGAGTCGTCAATGACGCTGTCCTCGGTGATGGCCAGAAGCCGGTCCATACTGCGGTGCTGCTGGAACTGGTTCATCCGGTTGAACAGCTGAACCGCCGCCACCAGAACGTCCTGCTGATCCAGCTCCGGCAGGAACCGCTGAGCCAGTACATTGGTCTGGCGCAGGTGCTGGGCCGCCAGAGGCTGCTGGTTATAATACTCCACCATGCGGAGCACCACATCATTGGGCGGGATCCGCTGACCCGTCTCGTAGGCCTTGATGCTGGAATCGCTGACGCCGATCAGCTCGGCGGCCTTTTCCTGTGTCAAACCGGCTGCATTTCGGGCTGTTCGGTAGATGTTGTGATACACACGCTCCATTGTCTTTTCCTCCTTTCCCCTCTATACTAGGGGTGAAATCAGCCAGAAGTTGTATGTTTCTGTGCAACTAAGCCCGAAAAAAGTTTTCTGCCCAGTAATTCATCAGTTGTACAGTCGAAAAGGTCTGCCAGCTTGATGAGGTTCTCCGCACTAGGCATCGCCTTTCCAATCTCCCAGGTATAGACAGAAGGCGGCTTAACCCGCAGCTCTTCCGCTACTTCTTTCTGAGACATTTTTCTCGCAATGCGTATGCTTCTAATCTCCATAGCTCCTCCTTTCCCTTGAAAGTAAAATCTCACCATGCTATAATAAATTACTAACTAATTCCAAAGATTTGAGGGTTCATCCCTTTTCATGCTCTGATTTAATTAGTTTGTAACTTCAATATAATCTCGGTTTTTAAGATTGTTAATCTTATTTTTGGAGATTATCTAAGATTGTCCATTTTAAACAATCTTGATTACTAAGATTTGTGCTGTTTTGGTGGTGATTTGTGTGGATACTGTGGAGCGTATTTTTGATTTGCTCAAACAACAGGGCATTGAACAGAAAACATTTGCTGTCATGCTGGGAACAACTGATAAAACTGTCAGCGCATGGCGCTGTGGACGTTCTAAATCCTATACTAAGTTCCTGCCCCAAATCGCCGACGCACTCAACACCAGTACAGAATATCTTCTGGTTGGAACCGAAACTAAAAAAATGCCCGCCACCGAAACCGATGACGGGCAGGCTCGAAAGTTAGCCAAAGCACTATTGGAGATTGGGATCGACGTGAATAAGCTGTCCGATGCGGAGATCAGCCGGGTGGCCCGGATCGCCGCCGCCGCCCTTCAGGACTGACTGGATCAGCAGTATGTCCGGGTCTGACAGTTCCATTCTCCCGGACAGGGCACAGATCATGTCATACAGCTTCTGGCATTTATCCACACCGATCATCCCCTTTATGTGCTTTACATTATAGAACAGTTGTTCTATAATTGCAATATAGAAAAGTGGAGGTCGTTTCTATTGCATGCAAAGAACTGAATGAGTATCGTGTATTCACCGGTCCCGCTGAGCATCAGAAGGCCGTCAACAGCTTTCTGGGCCTGCTGGATGGTATCAGCATCGACGGCATCATTGACGAAGCAGAAATCCAGGAATTAAGAAACTGGTATGATTTGCATCGCCATTTAATCAAGAATCATCCCTTCTGCGAACTCCTGCCCGCCATCGACGACGCGCTGGAGGATGGTGTCCTGACCAACGAAGAGGTGGAGGATCTGCGCTGGCTCTGTCAGCAGGTCAGCACCGGCAAATACTACGACCTTGCCACCTGCGGTATCCAGTCCCTTCAGGCCCTGTGTTATGGCATCCTTGCCGATAATGAGGTGACCGATGAGGAGATCACCCAACTCTTGGCATGGCTGGAGGACCACTCCATCCTGCGGGGCACCTACCCCTTCGATGAGATCTACAGCCTGGTCTGCGGTATCACCGAGGACGGCGTGATCACCGAGGATGAGCGGAACACCCTCAAGGCTTTCTTTGCCCAGTTCGTGGACACCCGTGACAGCTACAACCTCAACGAGGCTGAGCTGGCGGAGCTGCGGGAGCACTACAGCACTCAGGGCATCTGTGCCGCCCACCCCTGCATTGAGGTCCCGGATCACATCATCTGCTTCACCGGAGAGAGCGCCTTACATACCCGACATGAGATCGAGGATCTGATCACCTCCCATGGCGGCATCTTCCGCAAGGCTGTTTCCGGTAAGACCGATTATCTGGTGGTAGGTGCTGAGGGTAACCCCTGCTGGGCGTTCAGCTGCTACGGCCGCAAGATCGAGAAGGCCATGGAGCTGCGCAAGAGCGGCAAATCTTCCATTACGATTGTAAACGAACATGACTTCTGGAGTGTGTTGGAGGGATAATCATGTGTGAACAGATGTCTCTGATTGAGACGAACCCCAAGGATGATCTTACAAAAAAGGCTGCTAAAGAGCAGGCATATCTGACCTCCATCTTCTCCGGCCTGCGCCAGACCATTGAGGCCACCGGCGTGGACCCCGACCTGCTGCGGAATGATATTGTGCAGGCCTACAGCGTGGTGGCTTACCACACTTTCGCCTGCTTTCGGCTGAAGTTCCGGGGCAAGACCTCCTTCATCGGCCTCCCCGATACATTCAAGGACATGATCCCCGAGGGCATGGCCTACACCATTCCCAAGTCTGATCCCCATTATTATCGGCTTCCGGTGGACGATGAGCACCCTGTAGAGTCTTACACTGAGTTTCTGACCGCTGTGGTAAAGGCCACCATTGACCGCTGGCCCAAGGAGTGGGACTGCTGCTCCCGCTACGAGGCGTGCAGCGACGCCACCCACTGCATCCACCCGGATAAGGTCTTTGCTCTGGGCTGCGGCTACCGCAAGATCCTGAACTCCGGCCGCATCTTCTACGGTAAAAACCGTAACATCGACTGATACAAAAGAGGCCGCCTTAGATAGGCGGCTTCTAAATACGCGCATAATAGAACATATGTTCCTATATCGTCAGATTAAGGGGGGAAATCATGGATAAAGACAGAAGATTATCCGGCATGGAAGCCGCCCTATACCTGCGAAAATCCCGCGCAGAGGAGGGTATGGAGACAGACGAGGTACTGGCCAAGCACCGGGAAGCGCTGCTGTCCTACGCCCAGAAGGCCGGTCTGCACATTGTAGAAACCTACCCAGAGGTAGTCAGCGGAGAGTCCCTCCATGCCCGCCCGGAGATGCTCCGTCTGCTGGATGATGTGGAAAGGGATCTGTATGACTGCATCCTGTGCATGGACCTGGACCGGCTGAGCCGTGGCCGTATGCGGGATCAGGGCCTGATTCTGGACACCTTCAAAGAGCACTCCACCCTCATTGTCACCCCCGACAAGATATACGATCTGGCCGATGAGATGGATGAGGAGTATGCGGAGCTGAAAACCTTCATGGCCCGCCGGGAGTATAAGATCATCAACAAGCGCCTGCAACGCGGCCTACAGCAGTCCATCCGGGACGGCTGCTACTGTGCCAACGCCCCCTATGGGTATCATAAGGCCACGGTAGACCGGAAGCCCACGCTGGAGATCTATGAACCGGAGGCCCGCTTTGTCCGTATGATGTTTGAACTGTACGCCAAGGGCTACGGCTGTGTGACCATTGCACACCATGTCAACGCTCTGGGTGCCAAGCCCCACCGGGCGGAGCAGTTCTGCCGGAACAGCATTTTCCGCATCATCACCTCCCCCACCTATGCGGGCAAGATCGTCTGGAACCAGAAGCAGCATATCAAGAAGGGAAGCCGGGGCAATGATAAAAACATTGTGATCTATCAGCCCAGAGAGAAATGGACCGTGGTGCCCGGCCTGCATCCGGCAATCATCGACCAGGACCTCTTCGACCTATGTCAAAAAATTGCTAAACGGAAATATACGCCGCCCCACAATGACGGTACTGTGCGAAATCCTTTGCAGGGGCTGGTCTGCTGTGCAAACTGCGGCGCTCATATGCAGATGGCAGGACGGGAGCCTCAGCCCTACCTCATGTGCAACCGGCGGGGCTGTTGTGCCGCCACACAAATTCCGTTTGTCGAACAGCGTATCCTGGACTACCTCCGGGACACCTTGACAGCTATACGGGTCTCCGGTCAGGTGCAGTCTCAAACCGCAGACAGGGCAGTCCTTCAGACCATGCTGGAGCAGGCGCAGAAGGCGGCAGCAGCGGCACAGCGGCAAAAGGCGCGGCTCTATGAACTTCTGGAGCTGGGGGAATATGATATCCCCACCTTCCGGGAGCGGATGGCGGCGGTGAAGGCCAAGCTGGAGCGGTCAGAACACGCAGCGGCAGAGGCTCAGCGTGGATTATCGGATCTGACACAAGCTGACCCGCAGTCATTGGCCCGGAAAATCGAAGAACTGCTGCTTAAATATCCCACCGCCTCCCCAGCGCAAAAAAATACATTTTTACGCAGCATTATACGAGATATTACCTACCACAAGCCTAAGAAAACTCACCCCAGCGACTTCACTTTGGATATCCACCTCCTCCCCTATTGAGCATCTACCAGAACGCCCCGTCCCCCTCCCGGCACGAGTCCAAAATCTTCTTGGTGTGTACGCAGACGGCCTCGCGAATGGCACAGCCGGCGTCCACCGGGCCGGGGCTCATCATTTCCGCCATACTATAAAACCTCCTGTTCTGTGGTCAGTCCGGTCCCGGGGACCGGCTGCCGTCTCATCCTATGAGGGAGCCGCCCCCGGGGTGCAGTTGGGGAAAGTTGTCCGGATTCCCTTGCCATACCCCTTTTTTTCCGGTATAATAGAAAATTAAGATAGTGTGTGTATTTTTACACCATACTCAGGGAGGTTGGTTCTATGTCCCATATCGGATTCATCCAAAGCGAACTGGACTTAAAGCTGCTGGTTCTCTACATCATGGCCCGTACTGCCGCGCCCATCACCTTTCTACAGCTGCTGGAGCTGGCGCTGTGCGACAGCGGTGTGAACTACTTCACCCTGACTCAGGCCGTGGAGCACATGGTGGAGACCGGCCAGCTGGAGCGGGAGAACGACCGCTACACCATCACCGACAAGGGCCGCCGCAACAGCGAGATCTGCGAAAACAGCCTGCCCTACTCCGTGCGGATGCACTGCGACGAGAATCTGGTCCATGTCAACGACACCCTCCGGGAGGAGGCCCAGATCCACGCCTCTGTCCAGCCCAACGACGACGGCACCCACACTCTGAAGCTCCGTCTGGACGACGTGGGCACCCCGCTGTTCCAGCTGGAGCTGCTGGTCCCCGACCCCAAGCAGGCGCAGATGATGGTCCGTTCCTTCCGCCGCAACCCCGCCGCCCTGTATCATTCCCTGTCTGCCCTGCTCATCCAGCAGGCCGAGGAGGAGGAAAAAAGAAAATGAGACGTTCCGACCGAGCCCGCGATCTGGCCTTCTCCCTGGACCTGATCGACCGCTGCACCCACGGTGTTGTTGCCATCAGCACCGATGAGGGCGCGCCCTACTGCCTGCCCCTGTCTCTGGTGCGGGTGGACCACAGCCTGTACTTCCACTGCGCCAAGGTGGGCCGTAAGCTTGACCTGATGCGGAAGCACCCCCAGGTCTGTGTCACCTTCTGCGCCGAGGGCACCCCCACCTACGAGGAGAATACCGGCGACTACACCACCTATTTCAGCTCCGTCATCGCCACCGGCACCGCCGTGGAGGTCACCGAGGACGAGGAGAAGATCCTGGGTCTGCGGGCCCTGTGCCAGCGCATGACCCCCGAGGCCATGGTGGGCGACAACTTCCAAAAGGCCATCGAGAGCAGTCTGAGGGTCACCGCCGTGTGGCGCATCGACCTGGACGAGATCGTGGGCAAGGAGAAAGCGCCCCGCCACCACGGCTGATTGATTTCGAGGTTTTGTTCACATGAAGAAAAGTCTGTTCTGCTGTCCCCTCTGCGGGGAACATCTGGAGCGGGACGAGCACACCTACCGCTGTTCCTCCGGCCATTGCTTCGACCGGGGCGCGGCGGGCTATACCCATCTGCTCCCCGCCAATAAGAAGCACTCCAAAAATCCCGGCGACGACAAGGAGATGGTGGCCGCCCGGTCCGCCTTTCTGGATGGCGGCTACTACGCCCCTCTGCGGGACGCTCTCTGCGAGCTGGCTCTTAAGGAGCTGAGGGACAACCCCGCCCCGGTCCTGCTGGACTCCGGCTGCGGCGAGGGCTACTACACCGCCGGACTGTATCAGAAGCTCACCCAGGCGGGCAAGGCCCCGGAGATCGCCGGGGTGGACCTGTCCAAGTTCGCTCTGAAGCGGGCCGCCAAGCGGGTGAAGGAGGGCGAGTTCGCGGTGGCCTCCGTCTACCACCTGCCCCTCCCCGACGAAAGTGCCGACCTGCTGACCAACGTGTTCTCCCCTCTGGCTCTGGAGGAATTTCAGCGGGTGCTGAAGCCCGGAGGCGCCTTCCTGTATGTGGTGCCCTCCGCCCTCCACCTGTGGGAGATGAAGCAGGTTTTGTACGAGAAGCCCTACGAGAATCCGGTGAAGCTGGATGAGTATGAGGGCTTCACCTACGAGGACTCCGTCCAGGTGCGGTACAACATCCATCTGGAAAATTCTCAGCATACCATGGCCCTGTTCGGCATGACCCCCTACGCCTGGAAAACCCCTCAGGAGGGCGTGGAGCGCCTGCGGGCCCTGGACCGGCTGGATACCCAGATCGGCTTCGACATCCACCTCTATCGGAAAAACAGATAAAAATGAGGGGAAGAATTCTACTTCTTCCCCTCTCTTTTTTCGTTTGATTGGCCCCAATATCGTGATATAATAATGGTACAAAAGGGGTGTGTTCCCCACGAGAACATCCCTCTTGTGTCGAGTCAGGTGTTCGGAACAAGGAGGTATTATTATGTTGACGCTGGCTTTGCTGCTGATCGCTGTTGGAATCGTGATGTACGCACGGCCTGAGCTGTTCACCCCCATGATGGAGAACTGGCGTGCCATGAGCGGCCGCTCCGACGCGGCCCTCCCCCATCCCCAGACTGTGGGCGCAGGCTTTATGGCCGTGGGCGCGGGTTGGACCTTCGCCCTGCTGTTCCTGATGTAATTGTCTGGACTCGACACGGGAGCGCACTTCGGTGCGCTCCCTTTTTTATGGATCAGATGTTGAGGCCACCTCTGTCGTCCTTCGTCCGCCCGCAGGCGAAACGCAAAATCGCCGCAGGCGCACCGCTTCTCTTCTCTTTTCACCCCTCACTCTTCACCATTCTCTTAACTCCCGTCCCCCGTCCGCCCGCAGGCGAAAAAGCCTCCCCTGTGCAAGGGGAGGTGGCACCAGTTCGCAAACTGGTGTCGGAAGGGTTGTAATCTGCCGTTCTTTGACCATTTCTCAAGCAAAACTGTTTCTACAGGTTACAATCCCCCAGCCGCAAGCGGCAGCCCCCTTTGCACAAGGGGGCCTTAGGCAATGTCTGTTTCGCTTCCCAACCCCCGTCTCCGCCGTGGCGGTCTTGCCTCCCCTCAAGGGGAGGTGGCTTGCCCGGAGTGCAAGACGGAGGGGTGTTCTCCCGTCCCGTCCGCAGACGGCTTGCCTCCCACTTTGGGGGAGGTGGCCCGAAGGGCCGGAGAGGGTGCGGAATCTTTCCCGCTGCGGCGCATTGGTTATACCCTCTCAGCCCCAGTTTGAGAGCTGGGGCAGCTCTCCCAGAGGAAGAGCCAAGCCCGCATGGCGGGGACGAGAGCCTTGGACGGCCGTCTGCGGACGGCGGAGTTTTCCCATCACTCGTTATAGAATTTCTCCCAAGCACACAAAAAAGCCGTACCGGAACTCCCGGTACGGCTTTTCATTTTCTGTTTACTTAGCGACCACGTTCAGCAGTCCGGTGGACTGGATGAACAGCACGGCCATGATGACGGGGACCACGAACTTGACCATGAAGCCATACATGCGCTCCCGGGAGAAGCTCTTGGCACCCACCTTCATCTCCTGGGCGATCCAGCGGGGCTTGATGACCCAGCCCACGAAGATGGCGGTCAGGAAGGCGATGAGGGGCATCAGGAAGCTGTTGGAGATATAGTCCATGATATCCAGCAGCTGGCCGGTGGTGCCGTTGGGCATGGCCACCTCGAAGTAGAAGCGGTTGTAGCCCATGCAGATGACCACAGCGGACAGAGCGCCGTAGACGCTGATAGCCAGACTGGTTTTCTTGCGGCTGGTGTGGAAGATGTTCATGCAGGTGGCCACCAGGGTCTCCATGATGGAGATGCAGGAGGTCAGAGCGGCGAAGAGCATCATCACAAAGAACGCCATACCCACCACGGTACCGGCGGTACCCATGGACTGGAACACCTTGGGGAGGGCCACAAACATGAGGCTGGGGCCCTCATCCATACCGTCCATACCGCTGAACACGTAGACGGCGGGGATGATCATGATACCGGCCAGGAAGGCCACGCCGGTGTCGAAGAACTCGATCTGAGAGATGGACTTATTGAGGTTGACGTCCTTCTTCACGTAGGAGCCGTAGGTGATCATGATGCCCATGGACACGCTGAGGGAGAAGAACAGCTGGCTCATGGCGTCCAGCAGGATGCTGAGGAAGCGGCTGACGGTGAGTCCCTCCAGGTTGGGGGTCAGGTAGACCATCAGGCCCTGGAGACCGGTGCGGACGGTGCCGTCATCGGTGGTGTGCTTTAAGGTGAGGGAGTAAATAGCGATACCCACCACCATCAGGAGCAGGCCGGGCATGACGAACCGGGAGAACTTCTCAATGCCCTTCTCCACGCCGCCGTAGACCACCAGAGCGGTGGCGGACAGGAAGAGAAGCATAAACACGATGGGAGAGACGGGACTGGTGATAAAGCTGGTGAAGAAGCCGTCCTGAGCGGCCTTGCCGCCGTTTCCGGTGAGGAAAACCACGCTGTACTTTAAAACCCAGCCGCCGATGACGGAGTAGTAAGTCATGATGAGGACGGGGACCAGGAAGGTCAGCCGACCGAGGAAGCCCCACTTGCCGTTGAGGGAACCGAAGGCCTGCCATGCGTTCTTGCCGGTGCGGCGTCCGATGGCGATGTCCGTGGTCAGAAGCGTAAATCCGAAGGTCAGGACCAGAGCCAGATACACCAGCAGGAACAGGCCGCCGCCGTCGCGGGCTGCCAGATACGGGAAACGCCAGATGTTGCCAACGCCTACCGCGCTGCCTGCCGCTGCCAGTACAAATCCGATCGAACCGGTGAATCCACCCATTTTTCTGTGTTCCATAACCTTGTTTCCTCCTTGTTTGCCTTGAACTGGCTATACTATAGCCCAAAGAGACGCTTTGGGGCAAACCGGGGTTTGTTTCTGGAAAAGAAACTTTTGACAGTATAAGTTTCTCTGTGATAGAATATCGGAGGAAAACAACGGCCTTGAATTGCCTTAAAATCTCTTTATTCAAAAAATGTATATTCTAACGAAACTTTTTGGAGGAACAAACGCCTTGACTCAGATCAATGAATTTATCGGCTCCCGGGTGCGGAACTACCGGAAGATGAAGAAGCTGACCTTACAGCAGCTGGCCGACGCCATCCACAAGAGCCGCGCCACCGTCAGCAAGTACGAAAACGGCGAGATCACCGTGGACGTGCAGACCTTATATGAGATCGCCACCGCCCTGGACGTGAGCCTGTCCCAGCTCACCGACTACCACCCGGAGGAGGAACAGGGGCTCTCCCCTTCCAAGCTGGATTTCGACGGCCAGAGCCCCTACTTCAAGGCGGACCGGCTGTACTTCTACTTCTACGACGGGCGGTACCAGCGCTTGAAGGAGGCCATCATCCACATCCATAAAAACCGCATCACCGAGGACGGGTGCTGTGAGGCGGACCTGTCCATCCGCTCCTCCACCGCCACCGGCCGGAGCAGCGAGGTGTTTTACACCGGCACCGTCCTGTACAGCGATATGCTCATCCGCTTCTCCTTTATGAATACCTGCAACAAGCTGGAGCAGGACCTGCTGTATATCTTCAACCCCCTGGAGCTGAGAGACTACACCGAGGGGTTACTTTGCGGCATCTCCAGCGCCGACCTCATGCCCTGCGCCTTCAAGTGCCTGGTCACCCTCACCCCCAGCGAGAATTACGAGGAGCTGCGACAGCACCTCACCTTGACACAGAAGGAGTTGAGGCGGTGGCAGAAACTCAATATGCTGGTGGTGGATAATAACAGCTGAGGTTTCGCCCGTTGGCGAGGTACTTTTCAAGCGATTGAAAAGTGCCCAAAAGATCGCCGGGGACAACGCCGAAAACGCTCCCGTGTTTTCAATGGCGTTTTCCCCGGACCTCTTATTACGGGAGTCGTTGGCGGCGGGTGGGGTTTTCGGTGGGCCGCAAAATCTGCACCATTGACGGCTACGCTCCACCGTGGGCAAAAATCACGGGTATTTTACGGGAGCAACATGATCCGCCCGCCACGGTGGGCGGCAAAGACTGCCGCCGTCAGCATCCACGCA
>SAMEA104404103__coassemble_424_pt1 | contig 30885 bp, 26 predicted proteins | sample SAMEA104404103__metabat2_high_PE_037 | metagenome-assembled genome bin SAMEA104404103 (sample SAMEA104404103) | Balaenoptera acutorostrata | reverse complement strand
TGATGAACGCCATGAGCGGCTCCGCCTTCTCCATGGCTACGGTCTTCGCCCTTTCTATTCAGCCCTATATCAACAGCTCGATCATTATCCAGCTGCTGACTGTGGCCATTCCTTCTCTGGAGCGGCTGGCGAAAGAGGGCGGCGAAGAGGGCCGGAAGAAGATCGCCTCTATCACTCGTTACACCACCGTGGCCATCGCCCTGCTGCAGGGCTTCGGCTACTACTCCCTGATCAAATCCTTCAACAACGGTGCTCTGATCGACGCAGCCGGCATGCCCGCCTGGTGGATCGGTATCGTTATCGTGCTGTCCTTCACTGCCGGCTCCGCCTTCCTGATGTGGCTGGGCGAGCAGATCACCGAGTTCGGTATCGGCAACGGCATCTCCATCATCCTGTTCGCCGGCATCGTGTCCCGCGTACCCCAGATGGTTATGGACTGCATTCACGGCGTGAACATGTGGAGCGGCGTCAAGGCCGGCACCGTCACCGCTGAGGCCATCATGAAGGCCCAGCCCACTGTTTACAAGACCGTTGAGGACGCTCAGGCCTATCTGGACCGTGCCGCCCTCGCCCCCTGGATGATCCCCCTCATCATCATCGGCATGCTCGCCCTGGTGGTGTTCATCGTCTTCATCAACAACGCCGAGCGCCGTCTGCCCGTGCAGTACGCCAAGCGCGTTGTGGGCCGCAAGATGTACGGTGGTCAGTCCACTCACATCCCCATGAAGGTCAACATGTCCGGCGTTATGCCCATCATCTTCGCGCAGTCCATCGCTGCCCTGCCTGCCACCATCGGTGCTTTCATGGGCTGGACTACCGAGAACAGCGGCATGATGCGTCTGTTTGACACCAGCAAGCCCTTCTACAGCATCATGTATTTCCTCATGATCGTGGGCTTCAGCTACTTCTACGCATCCATGACCTTCAATCCTATTGAAGTGTCCAACAACCTGAAGAAGAACGGCGGTTTCATCCCCGGCTTCCGTCCCGGCAAGCCCACCGCTGACTTCATCACCAAGGTCCTGAACAAGATCACCATGTTCGGCGCTCTGTATCTGTCCGTCATCGCCATTGCTCCCATCATCACTGGTAACATTGTCGGTTACGGCTCTCTGGCCATCGGCGGTACTTCCGTCATCATCGTGGTCGGCGTCGCACTGGAGACCGTGAAGCAGATGGAGGCCCAGATGCTGATGCGTCACTACAAGGGCTTCCTGGAGTAAGAAGGAGCGAACATTTATGGGTATGAAGCTGATTATGCTCGGCGCCCCCGGCGCCGGCAAAGGAACTCAGGCGGAGATCCTCAGTGCTAAGCTGAATATCCCCACCATCTCTACCGGCAACATCCTCCGCGCCGCCGTCAAGGCCGGCACCCCCACCGGGCTGGAGGCCAAGTCCTACATGGACGCCGGTAAGCTCGTCCCCGATTCCGTCATCATCGGCATCGTGGCTGAGCGTCTGGAAGAGGCTGACTGTGCCAACGGCTACATCCTGGACGGCGTGCCCCGCACCCTGCCCCAGGCTGAGGCTCTGGACCAGGCCGGCGTGAAGTTCGATCACGTTGTGTCCATCGAGATCTCCGACGAGACCATCGAGGACCGCATGAGCGGCCGCCGCGTCTGCCAGGCCTGCGGCGCCCCCTTCCACATCAAGTCCCGTCCTCCCAAGGTCGAGGGCGTCTGCGACGCCTGCGGCGGCAAGCTGGTTCAGCGCGCCGACGACCAGCTGGAGACCGTCAGACATCGTCTGGAGGTCTACCACAGCGAGACCGAGCCTCTGAAGGGCTACTACGAGAACAAGGGCATCCTCACTGCCGTGGACAATCAGCCCACCATTGAGGACACCACCCGAGTCATCGTGGAGGCTCTCGGACTCTGATGAGACTTGAAATGATTTCGATCAAGTCCGATCGTGAGATCGAAGCCATGCGCAAGGCCGGGCGGATCACCGCCCAGGCCCGTGCGCTGGCCGCGTCCATGATCAGACCGGGGGTCACCACCCTTGAAATCGATACTGCGGTCCGCCGCTTTATCAAGAGCAAAGGTGCGAAGCCCTCGTTCCTGGGCTACGGCGGGTTTCCCGGTTCCGCCTGTATCTCAATCAACGAACAGGTCATCCACGGCATCCCCGGTCCCCGTGTGCTGAAGGACGGCGACATCGTCAGTGTTGACGTGGGCGCCTACATCGGCGGCTTCCACGGCGACTGTGCGGGCACCTACCCCTGTGGGCAGGTGAGCGAGGAGGCCTTGAAGCTGATCCGCGTCACCGAACAGAGCTTCTGGGAGGGCATGAAATTTGCCCGGGAAGGCTGCCGTGTCTCCGACATCGGCCACGCCGTCCAGGAGTACGTGGAGGCCAACGGCTTCTCCGTCGTCCGTGATTTCACCGGACACGGCGTTGGCGCTCACCTCCACGAGGCCCCCGATGTACGCAACTACGGCCCCGCAGGCCACGGTCCCCGGCTTCAGGCCGGCATGACCATCGCCGTGGAGCCTATGGTGTGCGCCGGCGGTTGGCAGGTCAAGGTGCTGGCGGACAAGTGGACCACCGTCTCCGCAGACGGTTCCTTAACGGCCCACTATGAGAACAGTCTCCTGATTACCAACGGTGAGCCCGAAATCCTCACCACCACTGGAGAGTGATCATGGAGCACCGCATCGGAACCGTGGTCCGGTCCCTGGCCGGACACGACAAAGGCGGACTGTTCTTTGTTGTCGGGTTGGATCAATCCAACCAGCGGCTGCTGCTGGTCAACGGCAAGCAGCGCAGGGTGGCTGCCCCGAAAGGGAAGCAGCTCCGACACGTCCAGATCCTGGACCAAGGCAGCTTCGAGCATCCGGTCATCGGAAAGCTGGAGCATGGCGAACCGGTCTCTGACCGGGAACTGAGAAAGGCGCTTGCCGCCTTCAAGGAGGAAAACACGCTTGGCTAAAGATGATATGATTGAGTTGGAGGGCGTCGTCACTGAGTCCTTGCCCAACACCACGTTCCACGTGGATATCGGAAACGGCCACATCATCCTTGCCCACATCTCCGGCAAGCTGCGTATGAACTTCATCCGCATCCTGCCCGGCGACAAGGTCAAGGTCGAGATGTCGCCCTATGATCTGACCAGGGGAAGAATCACCTGGCGGACCAAGTAATTTAATTGTAAGGTCGTAAACCTGAGAAATTTTCAGACCAAAAGAAATGGCCGCACTCAGGGAGCGGGCGCCGCGAAAGCGGACACCGCAGCGACAAAACGACCGACGGCCGCGGGGCCACTTGCGCCCCCACCCCCGTCGGGGCCATTCAGGCATTCAGGAGGTTTTAACAATGAAAGTCAGACCGTCCGTGAAGCCCATGTGCGAGAAGTGCAAAGTCATTAAGCGCAAGGGCAAAGTCATGGTAATTTGCGAAAACCCCAAGCATAAGCAGAGACAAGGTTAATTGGAGGTGCTGTAACAAATGGCTCGTATTGCCGGCATTGATCTGCCCAGAGAGAAGAGAGTCGAGATCGGACTCACCTATATCTACGGCATTGGGCGCACCAGCGCCAACAAGATCCTGGCTGAGACCGGGATCAACCCTGACACCCGCGTGAAGGATCTCACCGAGGAGGATGAGGCCAAGCTGCGCGAGGTTATCGCTAACAGCTACGTCGTCGAGGGCGACCTGCGTCGTAACACCGCTATGGACATCAAGCGTCTGGTCGAGATCGGCTGCTACCGTGGTATGCGTCACCGCAAGGGCCTGCCCGTCCGCGGTCAGCGCAGCAAGACCAACGCCCGTACCCGCAAGGGTCCCAAGCGTACCGTCGCTAACAAGAAGAAGTAAGGAGGGATATTAACTATGGCTACTGCTAAGGGCAAGAAAGTGGTGCGTAAGCGCCGCGAGCGTAAGGTTATCGAGAAGGGCCAGGTGCATATCCGCTCTTCCTTCAACAACACCATGGTGACCGTCACCGACGCACAGGGCAACGCCCTGTCCTGGGCCTCCTCCGGCGGCCTGGGCTTCCGTGGTTCCCGTAAGTCCACCCCCTTCGCCGCTCAGACCGCTGCTGAGACTTCCGCTACTGCCGCCATCAACGAGTATGGCCTGAAGAGCGTTGAGGTCTTTGTTAAGGGTCCCGGCGCCGGCCGTGAGGCTGCTATCCGTGCGCTGCAGGCCGTGGGCCTGGAGGTCACCATGATCAAGGACGTGACCCCCGTTCCCCACAACGGCTGCCGCCCCCCCAAGCGCCGTCGCGTCTGATCAATTAGAAGGAGGATTTGACTAATGGCTAGAAACATGCAGCCCATCGCCAAGCGCTGCAAGGCTCTGAACCTGAGCCCCGCCGCTATGGGCTATGCTAACAAGAACACCAACCGCAATCCTAAGGGCCAGATGCGCAAGAAGCAGTCTGAGTACGCTCTGCAGCTGACCGAGAAGCAGAAGGTTAAGTTCGTCTACGGCATGATGGAGAAGCAGTTCCGTACCTACTACGAGAAGGCTGACCGTATGCCCGGTAAGACCGGCGAGAACCTGCTGGTTATGCTGGAGCGCCGTCTGGATAACGTCGTGTACCGTCTGGGCTTTGCTAAGACCCGCCGCGAGGCTCGTCAGCTGACCACCCACGGCCACTTCACCGTGAACGGCAAGCGCGTTGACATCCCCTCCTACCTGATCAAGGTGGGCGACGTCATCGAGGTCCGTGAGAAGAGCCGCTCTTCCGCTAAGTTCAAGGGCCTGCTGGGCGAGGACGCTCCTGTCGTCACCCTGCCCAAGTGGCTGACCCGCGAGAAGAACTCCCTGCAGGGCAACGTCGTTGCTATGCCCGCCCGTGAGGACATCGACTTCCCCATCGAGGAGCACCTGATCGTCGAGCTGTATTCTAAGTAATTTACTCCGTCCGACCCCTTTGGCTTTTGTCAAAGGGGTCTGGCGGCCTAAACTTGGAATTTACAACTCAGATATTGGTGAGCTGAAAGTGGCGGCCCTTTTAGTGCCGTCAAGAAAAGGAGGGTATCCTAGCATATGGTAGAAATCGAAAAGCCCCGTATCGAATGTGAAGAAAATCCCGGTGACGCCAGCTATGGCAAGTACGTCGTTGAGCCCCTTGAGAGAGGCTACGGCACGACTCTGGGTAACTCCCTGCGCCGGATCCTGTTGTCTTCTCTGCCTGGCACCGCGGTGACCTCCATCAAGATCGCCGGTGTCCTGCACGAGTTTACCACCATCCCCGGCGTCAAGGAGGATGTCACCGAAATCGTCCTGAACGTGAAGAGCATCATCGCCAAGCTGCACTGCGAGGGCGTGAAGACTGTTCACATCGAGGCCGCCGGCGCTTGCACTGTCACCGCCGGCGACATCAAGGCCGACTCCGACGTCGAGATCCTGAATCCCGACCTGCACATCTGCACCCTGGGTGCTGATGCCACTCTGAGCATGGAGCTGACTCTGTCTCACGGCCGCGGCTATGTCCCCGCCGACAAGAACAAGCAGGTCCAGCAGCCCGTGATCGGCGTCATTCCTGTTGACTCCATCTACAGCCCTGTCCGTAAGGTCAACTACACCGTGGAAAACACCCGTGTGGGCGACGCTACCGACTATGATAAGCTGACCCTGGAGGTGTGGACCAACGGCACCATCGACGCCAGAGACGCTGTCTCTCTGGGCGCCCGCATCCTCTGCGACCACTTCACCCTGTTCACTGACCTGTCCGAGACGATGGGCAATAAGTCTACCGTGGTGGAGAAGGCCGAGACTCAGCGGGATAAGGTCATGGAAATGACCATTGACGACATGGACCTGTCCGTCCGTTCCTACAACTGCCTCAAGCGCGCCAACATCAACACCGTCGAGGATCTGATCTCCAAGACGGAGGAAGAGATGATGAAGGTCCGCAACCTGGGCCGCAAGTCCCTGGAAGAGGTCATCAATAAGCTGGCTATGATGGGCCTGTCCCTGGCCAGCGAGGAGAACAACTAAGTTTTTAGACCATGAAGTTTTCCCGTCCCTGCGGCTTTTTGCGGGTCTTTTCCGCCGGAAGTTCGTTGCAGCCACTTGAAATCCACCAAGGATTCCTGCGTGACTGCGCCTTCTTCCAACGAAAAATCCCTCGCAAACAGCTCTTGCGACGTTAAAACATCATAGTCTGGAGCGCTTTTAAAGTTATTTTCCAAAACTTTTCCGGGCAGCACAGAGGTATGTAACGTTCCTCTCTGTGTGCGGCGGCTCGCCGCCGTCCCTCACCGGTGCCCCGGCCCTCGGGCCATAGAACGAATTTTTTAAACTGATCTCGCCTAGCGAGGTCGAAGGAGTGCTTAACATGTCTCTGAAGAATCGTAAGCTCGGCCGCACCACTGACAACCGTAAGGCCATGATGCGCGCTATGGTCACCTATCTGCTGGAGAACGGCCAGATCAAGACCACCCTGACCCGCGCCAAGGAGGTTGCTCCTCTGGCTGAGAAGATGATCACCCTGGGTAAGGACAACTCCCTGGCTTCCTACCGCAAGGCTCTGTCCTTCATCACCAAGGAAGACGTTGCTCAGAAGGTTTTCAAGGAGATCGCCCCCAAGTACGCTGAGCGTAACGGCGGCTACACCCGTATCGTGAAGATCGGCCAGCGCCGCGGCGACGCTGCTGAGATGGCTATCATCCAGCTGGTGTAATTCAGTCTGCAAAAAATCCTCTGACCGTAAGGTCAGAGGATTTTTTTGCCCTTTTTCGGGAGAATAGGGGAGAGGACGGGGGAAAAGGGTTCGGAGCTGAAACAGGTCTTGCCAAAGGCCCCCTTGTGCAAAGGGGGCTGCCGCTTGCGGCTGGGGGATTGTAACCTGTAGAAACAGTTTTGCTTGAGAAATGGTCAAAGAACGGCAGATTACAACCCTTCCGACACCAGTTTGCGAACCTGCCACCTCCCCTTGCACAGGGGAGGCTTTTTCGCTGCGGCGGGACGAGGGATGGGAGAACGGCCGCCATATATGGCGGCCCTACATTGTTTTAGGCAAAAGCTCGGTGAACCTTGTAGGGCCGCGATAGATCGCGGCCGCAGGTCTGGGAGAAGTTTTCTTGAAACGCACGATAAGACAGAGGGCAGAAGTCGGCGGAAACCGCCGTTCCAAGGCTCCCCTTGAGGGGAGCTGTCGCCGGAGGCGACTGAGAGGGGCTCTCGTCCCCGCGCACGGGCAAGGCCCCCTTGTGCAAAGGGGGCTGCCGCTTGCGGCTGGGGGATTGTAACCTGTAGAAACAGTTTTGCTTGAGAAATGGTCAAAGAACGGCAGATTACAACCCTTCCGACACCAGTTTGCGAACCTGCCACCTCCCCTTGCACAGGGGAGGCTTTTTCGCTGCGGCGGGACGAGGGATGGGAGAACGGCCGCCATATATGGCGGCCCTACATTGTTTTAGGCAAAAGCTCGGTGAACCTTGTAGGGCCGCGATAGATCGCGGCCGCAGGTCTGGGAGAAGTTTTCTTGAAACGCACGATAAGACAGAGGGCAGAAGTCGGCGGAAACCGCCGTTCCAAGGCTCCCCTTGAGGGGAGCTGTCGCCGGAGGCGACTGAGAGGGGCTCTCGTCCCCGCGCACGGGCAAGGCCCCCTTGTGCAAAGGGGGCTGCCGCTTGCGGCTGGGGGATTGTAACCTGTAGAAACAGTTTTGCTTGAGAAATGGTCAAAGAACGGCAGATTACAACCCTTCCGACACCAGTTTGCGAACCTGCCACCTCCCCTTGCACAGGGGAGGCTTTTTCGCTGCGGCGGGACGGAGGACGAAAGACTCTCAAAACTTTTCCACACCCCCTATCCCTTTTGTGGACAAAAAATCGAGCGAGGGCGCGGCATAGCCGCGCCCTCGCTGTTTCGTTCTTACGAAGTTTTACTTGGAAGCCGATTCTCTCTCTTTTTTGGGCCGGGCGGGGAGGTCCAGCAGCTTGTACAGGGTGGGCTCAAAGTGGAACTCGTCCATGAGGGCGTGGACCTCGCTCAGGGCTTTATTCTTCACGGACTTGGGCACCACGGGCCGCCGGACGGCCCGGATGAGGATATTTTTCGGGGTGTGGGCGAAGTCGATGAACTCCAGCAGCTGAGTGCGGTAGCCGCAGTACTCCAGCAGGTTGCCCCGGATGGCATCGGTGGCGATGGCGGCGAAGCGCTCCTTCAAAATGCCGTATCGGGACAGAATGCCCAGACTCTCCGGCTTCATCTGGCCGTTGAGCTCGTGCTGACAGCAGGGGACAGAGAAGATCATCCGGGCGTTCCACCGGATGGCGTTATACAGGGCGAAGTCGGTGGCGGTGTCGCAGGCGTGGAGGGTGATGACCAGGTCCACGTCGAAGGGGGCCTTGTAGCCGTTGATATCCCCCAGCTCGAACCGCAGGCCGTCGTAGCCGTACCGCTGGGCGGACTGGTTGCACTTCTGAATGACGTCGGCCTTCAGGTCCAGGCCGATGATGTTGGCCTTAATGCCCTTCACCTCAGTGAGGTAGTAGTACACGATGAAGGTCAGATAGGATTTGCCGCAGCCGAAGTCGATGACGTTCAGCTCGGTCAGGTTGGAGGCCCCGATCTCATCGTCCAAAATCTCCAGAAAGCGGTTGATCTGGCGGTACTTGTCGTACATGGAGCGGACCACCTTGCCCTCCCGGGTAAAGACACCCATGTCCACCAGAGGCGGCACCTCCCGGCCCTCCTCCAGGATGTACTGCTTCCGGCGGTTGTGGTCGCCGGTGGGCTGGCAGGCGGGAGCGGCGGTGTCCCGGTTCAGCTTCTTCTCCTTATAGGAGATGGCACCCTTTTTGGAGATGAGCAGCATATGCTCTGCGGCAGGGGAGAAGCCGTTCACCTGGCCGTAGTGGCCCTCGGTGAGGACTGCACAGCGGCTTGCCAGCTGCTCCACCGGTACATTTTCGTGGAAAACCTGCTTCTCCGTGTAGCTGGAGAGCTGGTAGTAATTGCCCTTGTGCTCCACCACGATCTTCTTATAGGGCTCAGACTTGCCCGGCTTGCTGATGACCAGTTTCACCGCGCCCGCCTGCTGCATCTTCGTAAAATAGGACTGTAATTCGCTCATAGCTGCTCCTTGCTCCCGCCGGTGCGGGAATTTTTCCTTAAATTTCAATGTAGCAAGATTCCCGCCGTTTGTCAATCGTTCCGCCCAAATTCCCCGCCGGAAGGGGAGGGGAGAGAAGCCGGAAAAATCAGGGAAACTTTGGACTTTTTGGGATATAATTTTGAACTATACGGAAAAAACAGACAAAATAAGTCCGAAAAGTGATTGAAAAAACGGGGTCTCTATGATAGGATTCAACAGTAGTTAGCGATAGCTAACTAGTAAAAAAGTTACGGGTACCGGTGCGCCCGCAGGGCCTCCGCCGCCCCGGTCTATACCATTATTGAATGACAGGAGGAGAATCTGCTATGTCTGATACTATGAACCGTATGCCCATGCTGGGCGACAAGGCCCCCGAGTTTGAGGCCGTCACCACCCAGGGCAACATCCATTTCCCCCAGGACTTCGCGGGCAAGTGGGTGATCCTGTTCTCCCATCCCGCCGACTTCACCCCCGTCTGCACCACCGAGTTCATGACCTTCGGCTCCATGATCGACGAGTTCGCCGCCATGAACGTCCAGCTGGTGGGTCTGTCTGTGGACTCCCTGTATTCCCACATCGCCTGGCTGCGTAAGATCCAGGAGCTGGAGTGGAACGGCAAGAAGAACATCAATGTCACCTTCCCCCTTATCGAGGATATCCGTATGGAGGTGTCCTCCAAGTACGGCATGATCCAGCCCGGCCAGTCCAACACCCAGGCCGTCCGCGCCGTGTTCATCATCGACCCTCAGGGCGTCATCCGCACCATTCTGTACTACCCTCTGTCCACCGGCCGCAACTTTGACGAGATCAAGCGCGTCATTCAGGCCCTCCAGAAGGCAGACGCGGACCAGTGCGCCACCCCCGCCGACTGGCGGCCCGGTGATGACGTCATCGTCCCCACCGCAGGCAGCTGCGGCACCGCCAAGGAGCGGATGGACAACCAGACCGACGACCAGTACTGTCTGGATTGGTTCATGTGCTTCCGCCGCGAGAAGAAGTGAGATTCCTTTCCAAAGAATCCAAATAAAGTCCCCCAGCGGCCAGAGGGTCCGGCGAATGCCGGACCCTCTGGCCCATTTTATTCTGCTTTTCTACAGAAACAGCCCAGAATGTGGAAGAAGAAAAGATTTGGATTGACGGGGAAAATGTGCTATAATCAGAAAAAATCTTCGGAGGAGGGTCCGGCCCTGTCTCCGTACTGAGGAGAGAGGAAGCATGGCAAATCTTATGACCGGTGCGCCGGTGGCTCAGGCCATCAGCGCCCGTATCCAGGCAGACGTGGAGGGGCTGAAGGAGCGGAACGTGGTGCCCACGCTGGCCATCGTCCGGGTGGGCGAGGACCCCGCCGACCTGTCCTATGAGAAGGGGCTGACCAAGAAGGCGGACGCCCTGGGCATCCGCATCGAGAAAACCCTTCTCCCCGTGGAGACCACCGAGGCGGAGCTGCTGGCGGTCATCGAGGAGATCAACGGGAACGCCGCCATCCACGGCTGTCTGCTGTTCCGGCCTCTGCCCAAGCACCTGCACACCCGGGCGGTGCTGGGTGCCCTCCGGCCCGAGAAGGACGTGGACGCCATGACCAGCGGCTCTATGGGCGGTCTGGTCACCAAGGAGGAGACCGGCTTCCCGCCCTGCACCGCCGAGGCCTGTCTGGAGATGCTGAAGTTTTATGCGATCCCTCTGGAGGGAAAGAACGTGGTCATCATGGGCCGGGGCATGGCCGTGGGCATGCCCACCGCCCTGCTGGCCATCCACCAGAGCGCCACCGTCACCGTCTGCCACAGCAAGACCGACAAACAGCGGGCCCTGGAGCTGTGCCGTCAGGCCGATATCATCGTGGCCGCCGTGGGCCGGGCCGCCATGATCGGAGCCGACCACGTGAGCCCCGGCCAGACCATCGTGGATGTGGGCATCAACGTCAACGCGGAGGGAAAGCTCTGCGGCGATGTGGACTTCCAGGCTGTGGAGCCCATCGTGGCCAATATCACCCCCGTGCCCCGGGGCGTGGGCGCGGTCACCTCCACCCTCCTGATGGAGCACGTGGTCCGGGCCGCCCTCCGGGCAGAGAAAATTTAAAAAATTTCAAAAAGGAGCCGTCATCGGACGGCTCCTTTTTTGCCGCCGAAACCAGACAAACCGCCCATTTTCCCCATTGTTCCCGGCCCCGGAGCCGCTATACTGGAAGCAGATACGGACTACGGACCGGAAAAGTCGTCGGAACCTGAGAATTTTAATGCTCAGGACCGGAAATTAAAGCGGTTTTCATGGGCCTTTAACTATTGGGGTCTATACTGGAAGGTAGGATAGTATCAACTGAGACAAGGCCCGCCGGAGGTACTGAAATGAAAATCGTATTGGTCGTCGATCAATTTGACCACAGCAACAACGGAACCACCATCACCGCCCGCCGGTTTGCGGAGCAGCTCCGCCGCCGGGGCCACACCGTCACGGTGCTGGCGGCAGGGGAGCCCGAGCCGGGCAAGATCGCCGTCCCCACCCACACCATCCCCTTCTTTCAATGGCTGGTGGATGCACAGGGGATGTGCTTCGCCAAGCCCGTGGACGAGGCCTATTATCAGGCGTTCAAAGATGCGGACATCGTCCACTTCTATATGCCCTTCCGGTTTTGCCGCCGGGGCGAGTCCATCGCCCGCCAGATGCACATCCCCACTCTGGCCGCCTTCCACGTCCAGCCGGAGAACATCACCTCCAGCGTGGGGCTGGGGAAACAGCGGTGGATCAATGACCTGCTGTACAAGTGGTTCAAGAGCGTCTTTTATAACCGGTTCCGCTCCATCCACTGCCCCAGCCAGTTCATCGCCGACCAGCTGGCCGACCACGGCTACGACGCCAAGTGCTACGTCATCAGCAACGGCGTGGACAACGATTTCAAGCCCCCGGAACAGCCCGTGGCGCGCACCGACGACACCCTGCGGGTGCTGATGATCGGCCGCCTGTCCGGGGAGAAGCGGCAGGATCTCATTATCAAGGCCGCCAACCTGAGCAAATACCGGGACCGCATTCAGCTCATCTTCGCAGGCAAGGGGCCGCTGAAGGAGAAGTATGAGAAGCTGGGAGCCGCTCTGCCCCGGAAGCCCGTCTTTGGGTTCTACACCAAGGAGGAGCTGGTGGAGCTGATCCACGGCTGTGACCTGTATGTCCACGCCTCCGACGCCGAAATCGAGGGCATCTCCTGCATGGAGGCCTTCGCCTGCGGGCTGGTGCCCGTCATCTCCAACGCGGAGCTCTCCGCCACCCACCAGTTCGCTCTGGACCCCCGGTGCCTCTTCGAGGCGGGGAACCCCCGCTCTCTGGCCGACCAGATGGACTACTGGTTCGAGCATCCGGAGGAGAAGGCGGAGATGGCAAAACGCTATGCTCAGTACGGCGACAGTATGCGGGTGGAGCGCTGTGTGGAGCGGGCCGAGGAGATGTATCAGGAGACCATCGCCGCCTTCAAAAAGCAGGGCGCACTTCAGCCGGAGGAGGGGAAATTCCGCCGCCTGACCCACCCCGACACCGAGAAGGCCGCCCGGAATTACGGCGCATCCCACCCGGTCCGGGAGGGCTTATCCGCTCTGCTGACCACCCTCATTGCGCCTGTTGTCTGGCTGCTGGATACCCTGTTCTGGGGCTTCTCCGTGGAGGGCCGGGAAAACCTGCGGGAGATCGAGGGCGGCGCGGTGACGGTGATGAACCACATCCACCCCATGGACTGCACCATGGTCAAGCTGGCGCTGTTTCCCCACAATTTACATATGATCAGTATGAAGGGCAATCTGGAGCTGCCCTTTGTGGGCTGGCTCTTAAAGGCTCTGGGAGCCGTTCCCCTCCCCGGCAGTACCGCCGGTCTGCTCAGTCTGGAAAAGCGGATGGAGGAGGGTGTGAAGGCCGGAGACTGGATCCATTTTTACGCCGAGGGGCTGCTGGTCCGCTACCATGAGGACATCCGGCCCTTCCAGCGGGGCGCGTTCCTCACCGCCGTCCGGGCGGGCTGTCCCGTGGTGCCCATGCGGCTGGTCTGTGACCCGCCCCACGGGATTCGGAAGCTGTGGCGGAAGAAGCCCTTCCTCCGGCTGGTCATCGGCAAGCCCATTTACAAAAATGAGAAGCTGGCCCGGCGGGACGCGGTGACGGATTTGATGCTCCGCACCCACGCCGCCGTGGAGGCCCTGGGCCACACCGAGTACGGGGACAGCCTGGAGGACTGCGTCACACAGAGCCGCGCGGTCTGAGCATAGAGAAAGAGCGGTCGAAGAAATTCGACCGCTCTTTTTTGTGGGGTTCGCCGCAAGGGCGAGGGATGAAAGATAGGAACTGAAACAGTTTTTGCCCAAGGCCCCCTTGTGCAAAGGGGGCTGTCAGCTTGCTGACTGGGGGATTGTACGTAACAGGGAACGGACAACCCCTCCGGCCTTCGGCCACCTCCCCTTGCACAGGGGAGGCTTTCTTTCGCCTGCGGGCGGGACGGGGGAACGGCCGCGATATATCGCGGCCCTACAATGTTTTAGGCGGTATTTTCGATGAACGCCGTAGGGCCGCCATATATGGCGGCCGCAGGTTTAGGCAAACGCACTTAAAACGATTCGCAAAACAGTAAGCAGAATCTATCGAAAACCACCGTCCCCGCCGCGCGGAGTTCAAATGCGCCGGAGGCGCACCGAAACTCTTCACCCTTTATTTTCACTTTTCTCTCGTCCCCCGTCCCCTTCACGCCGCTTTCTGCCGCCCGGTATGGTCGATGGTGTAGTCCGTGCCGTACTCCCCGGGCAGGATCAGCTGGGAGATGGGGACGAAGGTATAGCCCTCCTTCAGCAGGGCCTCGATGATGCCGGGCAGGGCCTCCGGGGTGTGCTCCGCCGCGTTATGGAACAGGACGATGGACCCGGGCCGGACTTTTCCCGTCACCCGCTTTGTGATCTCCGGGGCGGCGATGCCCTTCCAGTCCAGAGAGTCCACATCCCACTGGATGGGCTCCATGCCCAGGGAGCGGATGGCGTTGACCGAGGCGTCGTCGTAGTCCCCGAAGGGCGGGCGGAGGAGGGTGGGCCGGACCCCGGTGACGGCCTGGATCTTGTCGTTGCAGGCGTTCAGCTCTGCGCCCACCTGCTCCACGCTGAGCTGAGGCAGGTGGGGGTGGGTGTCGCTGTGGTTCATCACCTCATGGCCCGCATTGTGGAGGGCTTTTACAGACTCCGGGTATTTATCCACCCACTGTCCCACCACGAAGAAGGTGGCCGGGACCTGATACCGGGCCAAAATGTCAATGAGCTGCTGGGTGTCCTCGTTGCCCCAGGCCGCGTCAAAGCTGATGGACACCAATTTCTGCTCGCCCCGGTCCACGCTGTAAATGGGCAGCTGACGGGTGGCCGCCGCCGTCCCCACCACTCTGGGGTGGTTCACCACAAACAGCATGGCCGCCGCCGCGCAGAAGCACAGCGCCGCCGTCCACCAGCCCCTCCCGATGCAGATAAACCGAATGTTCTCCCGTGACTGCCTCATAGCCCGTTCCTCCGTTTCCTGTCGTTGTTCCATATGTATGAGCGGGGGAGAGGGACTATGAAAAAATTGTTTTTCCACCGGGAGAGGCCGTGCTATAATGAGACAAAATCGGATCGGAGGTCCCCACTATGAAACGAATCCTCTCCCTGCTCCTTGTTCTGGCCTGTGTCACCGGACTGCTCCCGCCCGCCCGGGCCGCAGAGCCCGCCGGACCGGAACAGGAGCGCCGCCGTCTGGAGGAGGGCTACACCTACGTCCTGCCCCAGACCTTCCCCTGGAAGCTGGTCCAGCCCACCCTGGAGGGCCGTCTGACCCTCAGCGAGGACGGCCGGACCGCCTCCCTGTTTGCTCCTTATGTCAACCTTGAAGAGGGCTGGTACGACACAGACAAGCGCTGGGACGGTCAGGACACCTCCCTGTGCTGGGCCGCCGCCTCCTCCAACCTGCTGGCCTGGTATCTGGACACCGCAGAGCGGGCCGGAGCCGACCTGGCCGGGCTGGAGCGGGACCACAACGGCATTTTCAACCAGTTCCGGGGTGTGTGGCAGCCCCGGGAGGGCTACGACATGAACAACGGCCTGTCCTGGTACTTCTCCGGCCTGTTCACCAACAGCCCCGACGACCCCGCCTTCAATCCGCCCACCCCCGACGGCTCCGGCAGACACATGATGCTGGAGCGCCGCCCCGGGGCCTTCCTGCGCCGCTTCCCCCACGCCGACCAGGCCTTTCTGCCCATCGGTCTGGGTCCGGGGGAGGACCTCCGGGACCTGCGGAATTTCACCGGCAACTACGGGACCCAATTCCCCTTCTGCGAGGTGCTCACCGGGCTGTATGGCACCCAGGGCGAGCTGTCCACCCATGAGAACTTTTCCCACAGCATCCTCCGGGCCCTGAAATACGGGGCCGTGGGCCTGAACATCAAGGGCGACACCTCCTACGGCAGCAGCAGCCACGCCGTCACCCTCTGGGGCGCGGACTACGATGTGGAGACCGGGAAGATCAAACGCATCTACCTCACCGACTCCGACGACCACCAGACCCGGCTCCGGCCCGTGGGCATCCGGGCCCGCCAGCCCGACGAGGACGGCATCTACATGACCGACTTCTTCTACGGCGACGGAGGCCGCTGGACCCGCATCTCCGACACCCAGCTGTTGTTCGCCTATGGGGTGGTCCGGGACCGGGACTATGTGGAGCCCGAACCCCAGCCGGAGCCCCCGGCGGAATACGCGGTCTGTCTGACCCAGACCATGGGCGGCACCATCTCTGCCGACCGGGAGAGCGCTCAGGAGGGCCAGCGGGTCCGCCTGCATGCAGAGCCGGAGCCCGGCTTCCGCTGGGTGGGCTGGCAGACCGATCCCGCCCTGACCGTGGACGGGGACAACAGCTTCCTCATGCCCGGGGAGGATGTGACCATCTCCGCCGTCTTTGAGAAGCTCCCCGTGGTGCTCACCGGGCTGACCATCGTTCGGGGCCCGGACAAAACCCACTACACCGAGGGCGAGGCCTTTGACCCCGCCGGACTGGTGGTACAGGCCCGGTACAGCGACGGGAGCGAGCAGACCGTTCAGCCGGAGTTCAGCGGGAAGAAGCTGGTGCTGGGCCAGACCGCTGTGGTGCTGCTCTACTCCGAGGGCGGAAAGACCGTGGAGGTCCTTCAACCCATCACCGTGGAGACACAGAAGCCCCTCTGGCCCCAGATCACCCACAACCCCGACGGCTCCCGGACTGTGGCCGACCTGCTGGTGGACGGCACCATGCTGAAAACTACCGCTTTCCCGGGAAAACCCGCTCACCGGGTGGAGGTCCGGCTCTCTGAGAGGGCTGTAACGGGTCAGGACGTGGTGGTTCTCCCCATTTCTCCCGTGGATGTGGAAAACTGTCCCGTTATCCGGGTGGAAAACGGACTGGAGCGGGAAATCATGGTGAAGATTCCCATGGAGAATCCCACCGAGGGCACCGCGGCGGTGGAGGGAACCAAAATTCTGCGCAAGTCCGCTGTGGAGCAGGACGGCGTGGTCTGCACCGTGAAGAGCGGGGCGGAGGTACACTTGGAGGACCGGGCAAAGCCCTTTGCAGATGTGCAGAGCGGTGACTGGTTCCGGCCCGCTGTGGAGTTCGTGTCCGGGCGGGGGCTCTTCGCCGGGGTGAATGACACCGACTTCGGCCCCGGCCTGCCCATGACCCGGGGTATGCTGGCCCAGGTGCTCCACACCCTCCACGACAACCCCAACCCCCACACCCACCGGGACTTCCCCGACGTGACGGCGCAGAACTGGTATTTTGAGGCGGTGGACTGGGCCGCAGAGCAGGAGATCATCTCCGGCTACCCCGACGGCCGCTTCGGCGGTGAGGACCCCATCACCCGGGAACAGCTGGCCCTGATGCTCTACAAAGCCGCCGGGACGCCCGCTGTCACGGCAGAAGCGCTGGACTTCGTGGATGGGGACAAGGTCAGCGGCTACGCCGCCACCGCCGTCCGCTGGGCGGTGGAACACCGCATCATGGCGGGGGACGACCTGGGACGGCTGAACCCTCAGGGCCTGGCCTCCCGGGCGGAGGTGGCCGCCATGCTGAGAGGCTTCGTCAACGATTTTTACCGATAAACAGAGAAAAGCCCCGTTCCGATGGAACGGGGCTTTTTCTTTTGGTTTTATTCTACCTCCAGCACAGGGGTCCGGAACATCTCGGACATGGTGCGCCAGGACAGGACGGCGCACTTGACTCTTGCGGGCATGTGGGACACATCCTGCAGGGCTCCCGCCTCCTCCAGCTCGTCGATCTCCTCAGGGGTGCATTCACTGCGGATCATCTTGAGGAACAGGTCGGCCAGGTGGAGAGCCTCCTCCTTGGAGCGGCCCACGATCATGTCGATCATGATATCGGCGGAGGCCTGGGAGATGGCACAGCCGGAGCCGGAGAAGGCTCCATCCACGATCTGACCGTTCTCCTCCCGGAGCTGGATGATCAAATCGTCGCCGCAGGAGGGGTTCACGCCCTCCAGGACCAGATTGGCGTTCTCCAGCGTCTCCTTGTGGAGGGGGTGGAGGTTGTGGTCGGTCAAAATTTCATTGTAAAAGGTGTTACGTTCCAAGGCCCATTCTCCTTCTCACAGAGGCCAGGCTGTCGACCAGGCGGTCGATATCCTGCCGGTTATTATAAAACGAAATGCTGGCGCGGGTGCAGGAATACACCTTCAGATGGGCCAGCAGAGGCTGGGCGCAGTGGTGGCCCGCCCGGACGGCCACCCCGTCCTCGTTGAGGATGGCGGAGATATCGTGGGGGTGGACCCCGTCCACCACAAAGCTCAGAATGCCGTGGTGCCGGTGGGGGTCGGCGCTGCCGAGGATCTTCACGCCGGGAATGGCGCTCAACTTTTCAAAGGCGTAGCAGGTCAGCTCGTCCTCCATGGCCTGAATTTTCTCGAAGCCGATGGAGCTGATATACTCGATGGCGGCCCGCAGACCGGCGGCTCCGCCGCCGTTGACGGTACCGGCCTCGAACTTGTGGGGCAGCTCGGCATAGGTGGCCCCGGTGCGGGTGACGGACTCGATCATCTCGCCGCCGGTGAGGAAGGGAGGCATCTTGTTCAGCAGACGCTCCTTGCCGTACAGCACGCCGATGCCCATGGGGGCCATCATCTTATGGCCGGAGCAGGCGAAGAAGTCCACGTCCATGGCCTGCACGTCCACAGGCTGATGGGGTGCGGACTGAGCGCCGTCCACCAGCACCACGCCGCCGTTGGCGTGGACCAGCCGGGTGATGAGCTCCACGGGGGTGGTGGTGCCCAGCACGTTGGACACCTGCTGGACAGCGGCCAGCCTGGTATTGGGGGTGACGGCGGCCCGGACGCGCTCCTCAGGGTAGGAGCCGTCGGGGTCGCACTCCAGATAGCGGAGGGTGGCTCCGGTCTGCCTGGAAACCATCTGCCAGGGCAGCATATTGCTGTGGTGCTCGGCCACGGTGATGAGAATTTCATCCCCGGCCTTCAGATTGTACAGGCCCCAGCTGTAGGCCACCAGATTGATGCTCTCGGTGGTGTTGCGGGTGAAGATGATCTCGGTATTTCTCCGGGCGTTGAAGAACTTCCGGACGGTCTCCCGGGCCAGCTGGTACTGGTCGGTGGCCTCCATGGCCAGGTCGTAGAAGCCCCGGAGGGGGTTGGCGTTATAACAGCGGTCGTACTCCTGCACGGCGTCCAGCACGCACTGGGGGCGCTGGGCGGTGGCGGCACTGTCCAGATAGACAATGTCGTGGTTGTTCAGCAGGGGAAAATCAGAGCGGTAATTCTGCTCCATGGGACACCTCCGGGTTCTCAAACTCAGTGATCAGGTTTTGAATGGCTTCGTCGGGAATTTTGTTGCAGATGGACTGGATGCGGGAGCGGGCGATCATCTGCTGGGCCTCGTCGGCGGGGATGCCCCGGGTGCCCAGATAGAACAGCAGACGCTGGTCCAGCTGGCCGATGGAGGCACCGTGGTTGCCCTCCACGTCCTCCTCCTTGCAGAGGATCAGGGGGATGGTCTGGTTGACCATGTCGTCGCCCAGCAGGAGGACGTTCTCGTTCTCGGTGCCCTTGGCGCCCTTGCAGCCCTGCTGGAAGTCGATGGTGCCCCGGAAGATCTTCCTGGAGCCCTCCTCCAGGGTGCCGTTGGCCTCCATGAGGGAGTTGGTCTGGGCCCCGTGGTGCAGGGCCACGTAGTTCATATCCAGCACCTGACCGGCCCGGCCGTGGTAGCCCACCTCGGCGTTGAAGGAGGCGGCCTTGCCCAGCAGGTCCAGATTGGCCCCGGAGTAGGCGCTCTTGCCGCCCAGCTCCAGACGGGTCAGATTGACCTGGGCCTCGTCGGCGCAGGTGCCGCCGATCTCGGTGAGACACAGGCTGTCCCGGCCCATGAGCTGAGCCACGTACAGGTCGATTCTGGCCCGGGGGTCCGCCTCCACCTGGATCTGGAGGACGGAGACGTTCTCGCCGCTGTTCTCCCTGGGGCAGTCCAGCAGCAGGACGGCGGACAGCCTGCTGTCCTCGGCGGCGTGGAGCACCAGACGGCTGACGGCCCGCTGGCCCCGGGCGCAGCGGTAGGCCAGGATCATGGGCTTGTCCATGCTCTGACCGGGTGCGGTCTCAGCCAGAGCGGCGGCGGAGCCCTCGGTGAGGGCGGTGACGTCCCGGCTCAGGCCGTAGGCGGCGGAAAACCTGTCCCAGCCGGAGGCGGGGTTCCAGCTCACCTGCTTCTCGTCCCACACCACCTGGGGGTGGTGGTTTTCAAAGCTGCCCTCTAAGACCAGGGCGCTCTCATTCATATTCAGCCGGTTCCAGGTTCTGGTGGGAAGGCTGTTAAAAATCAGATTCATTGTTGTTCTCCTTTCCGTCAGACCCTCAGCCGATGCTGCCCTTCATCTCCAGGCGGATGAGGTTGTTCATCTCAACGGCGTACTCCAGAGGCAGCTCCTTGGACACGGTGTCGGCGAAGCCGCTGACGATCATGGCCCGGGCGTCCTCCTCGCTGATGCCCCGGGACATGAGGTAGAACACCGCGTCGTCGCTGATGCGGCCGATCTGTGCCTCGTGGCCCACGTCGGCGTCGCCGGTGCGGACATCGATGGCGGGGATGGTGTCGGACTGGGAGATATCATCCAGCATCAGGGACTGGCAGGAGACAGCGGACTTGCTGTGCTTGGCCTCGGCGTTGATCTTCACGGCGCTGCGGAAGGTGCTGATGCCGCCGTCCTTGGAGATGGACTTGGTGTTGATATAGGAGGAGGTGTTGGCTCCGGCGTGGACCACCTTGGCACCGGTGTCCAGGTTCTGGCCGTGGCCGGCGAAGGTGATGCCGGTGAACTCCATACGGCTGTTGGCACCCTTCAGGATGGTCATGGGGTAGAGGTAGGACACGTGGGAGCCGAAGGAGCCGGAGACCCACTCCATGACGCCGCCCTCCTCCACGATGGCCCGCTTGGTGTTCAGATTGTACATGTTCTTGGACCAGTTCTCAATGGTGGAGTAGCGCAGGCGGGCGTTCTTGCCCACAAAGAGCTCCACGCAGCCCGCGTGGAGGTTGGCCACATTGTACTTGGGGGCGGAGCAGCCCTCGATGAAGTGGAGGTCTGCGCCCTCGTCCACAATGATGAGGGTGTGCTCGAACTGACCGGCACCGGGGGCGTTGAGGCGGAAGTAGGACTGGAGGGGGATCTCCACCTTCACGTGGGGCGGCACATAGACGAAGGAGCCGCCGGACCACACCGCACCGTGGAGGGCGGCGAACTTGTGGTCGGTGGGCGGGACCAGCTTCATGAAGTGCTTCCGGATCATCTCGGCATAGGGGCCGTGCATGGCACTCTCCAGGTCGGAGTAGATGACGCCCTGAGCGGCCACCTCCTCGCGCAGGTTATGGTAAACCAGCTCGGAGTCGTACTGTGCGCCCACACCGGCCAGAGACTTCCGCTCGGCCTGGGGGATGCCCAGCCGCTCGAAGGTGTCCTTGATGTCCTCGGGGACTTCCTCCCACTTGGCGCTCATCTTGGTGTTGGGGCGGACATAGGTGACGATGTTGTCCATGTCCAGACCCTCGATGGAGGGGCCCCAGTCTGGCATATTGATGCGGTCATAAATATCAAGCGCATGGAGCCGGAACTGCTCCATCCACTCGGGGTCGTTCTTCTCGTGGGACAGCTGGGTCACCAGCTGGGGGGTCAGTCCGGCGTGGAGCTTGTAGGCATCGGGGTTCTCGTAGTGGAAGTCGTAGATGCTCCGCTGGATATCTTCAACGTGACTTTTTTCCTTCATAGCGGTTCACCTCATCAATGGAGAAAGGACTCGTAGCCCTCGCGGTTGATCTGATCCACCAGAGAGCCGTCGCCGGTGGTGACGATGCGGCCATCCACCAGAACGTGGGTATAATCAATGTGCAGGGACTCCAGAATGCGGGTGCTGTGGGTGATGATGAGCAGGGAGCCGTTCTGCTCCTGCTGATAGGTGCGGACACCCTCGGACACCAGACGGACGGCGTCCACGTCCAGACCGGAGTCGGTCTCGTCCAGGATGGCCAGGTCGGGGCGGAACATCATCATCTGAAGGATCTCGGCCTTCTTCTTCTCACCGCCGGAGAAGCCCACGTTCAGACTGCGCTGGGCGTAGGAGTGATCCATCTGGAGGATATCCATGGCGGCCTCCAGCTTGCGGCGGAACTCGAAGAAGCGCATCTTCTTGCCGGTGCGCTGCTCCAGAGCGGAGCGAATAAAACTCTCCAGGGTCAGACCGGGGACCTCCAGAGGCTCCTGGAAGGACAGGAACAGACCGGCCTTGGCCCGCTGGTCCACGGGCTCCTCGGTGATGTCCTGACCGTTGAACAGGATCCGGCCGCCGCTGATGTGGTAGCGGGGGTTGCCCATGAGGGCGTAGCCCAGAGTGGACTTGCCCGCGCCGTTGGGACCCATGATGACGTGGGTCTCGCCCTTGCCCACGTCCAGACTGATCTGCTTCAGAATATGCTTCTCTTCAATATCGACGGACACGTGATCGACGTGCAACAGTTCGTTCCCCATACTATATTCCTCCATCTCGGCCGGCGGCAGGAAACCCGGCCGGACTCTGTAATCCATATTAACATACTATGTTTATATGTTTATGATTATATTACGACGGGCCGGGGCTGTTGTCAAGGGGCCGGGACAAGAAAAATCAGCCTTTTTAGGAACATTGGGGAGATACCTATCTATAAGGAAGAGAGGGGGTGTGGAAAAGAAAGTGGATAAGTGGATAAAGCCGTGGAAAGGCTGGGGAAAAGCAAAAAGCGCCTCTGTACGACAGTACAGAGGCGCTTTTCCACCCCTTACGCCGTGGCCTGACGCAGGGCGAAATACTGGTAGGTGCGGCCCTTTCCGTTGCACCAGGCCTCCCCGTTGGGGGTGTTCCAGGTGACGGTGTTGCCGGACCAGCTGAAGCTGACGGGGGTGGTGTTGGCGGTGTGGAAGATGCTGCCGCTGCCGGGCTGGCCGGGGATGATGAGAGACTCATAGCCCAGCACCATCACCGCCAGAGGCCGGGCGGAGAGGGTCAGCGACACCTTGCCGCCGCCGTTTCCCACGTAGGAGCCCGTCTCCAGATAGGCGTTGCCCGCGAATTTCAGGTTGTTGGTCAGGCTGTTCAGAGCATTTTCCAGCTTCCGATTGTCGGCGTTGAAGTCCTCCCGGAGGACGGGGTCCTCAGAGATCCACTGATTCAATCGGAACACAGGGGTTTGGTTGGCTGCCATAAAAAAATTCCTCCTTCCGGGGGAGTGATCCCCCTATAGAGGGGCGGGAGCGGGAAAAAGTTGTACGTTTTGATGCAAATAAGGGGAAATAAAAATTTTCGGGCAGAAAAAAACCCCGGAACCGTGGAGGTTTTCCACAGTTCCGGGGGAAAAGGTGCAGAACTTACTTGCTGCGGGTGGGGACGTGCCAAATGTTGTTGGCGTAGTCGGCGATGGAGCGGTCGGCGGCGAAGATACCGGAACGGGCGATGTTGATCAGAGACATCTGGTTCCACTGCTCGCGGTTGGAGTAGACCTCCAGAGTGCGGCGGTGGGCGTTGCAGTAGCTTTCGAAGTCGGCCAGCAGCAGGTAGTTATCGGCGGGAGAGCCATTGCCGCCAAACAGCAGCAGGTCGGTGATATCCTTGTAACCCATGCCGTCGCTGAAGCCGTTGGTGATCTGGTCGATGACACGCTTCAGCTGGGGGTTGCGGTTGTAGATATCCAGAGGACGGTAGCCGTAGGCCTTGGTCTGCTTGACCTCGGGGGTGGTCAGACCGAAGAGGAAGATGTTCTCGTCGCCCAGCTTCTCGTGCATCTCGACATTAGCGCCGTCCAGAGTGCCGATGGTCAGAGCGCCGTTCATCATGAACTTCATGTTGCCGGTACCGGAGGCCTCCTTGCCGGCGGTGGAGATCTGCTCGGAGATCTCGCTGGCGGGCATCAGCTTCTCGGCCAGGGAGACGCGGTAGTTCTCCAGGAACACCACCTGCAGCTTATCCTTGCAGATGGGATCGTTGTTGATCTGGTTGGCCAGGGAGTTGATCAGCTGGATGATGCGCTTGGCCACATAGTAGCCGGGCGCGGCCTTGGCGCCGAACAGGAAGGTCTGGGGAGTGAACTCCATGTTGGGGTTGTCCCGCAGCTGGTTGTACAGGTACACGATGTGCAGCACGTTCAGCAGCTGACGCTTGTACTCGTGCAGACGCTTGACCTGGACGTCGAAGATGGCGTCGGTGTTCAGCTGAACGCCGGTCTCACGGGCGATATAGGCGGCGAAGCGCTTCTTGTTGCCCATCTTGATCTCGTCCAGACGCTTCAGCACAGCGGCGTTGTGGGCGAACTTCTCCAGGCCGGAGATGGCCTCGGGGTGCAGCAGGTAGCGGTCGCTGCCGGTGCACTCCTGGATCAGCTTGTCCAGCTCGGGGTTGACCTGAGCCAGCCAGCGGCGGTGATCCACGCCGTTGGTGACGTTGAAGAACTTGTGAGGCTCGGCCACGTAGGCGTCGTGGAACACGTCGTTCTTCAGGATCTCAGAGTGCAGGGCGGACACGCCGTTGATGGCCTGGCAGGCGCAGATGCACAGGTTGGCCATGCGGACCTCGTTGTCCCAGATGATGGCCATGTGGCCGATCTTGCCCATGTCGCTGCCGTAGCGGCGGCGCAGCTCGCCCTCGTAGCGGCCGGAGATCTCCTTCAGGATATCCCAGATACGGGGCAGCAGGGTCTTGACCAGCTCCTGGGGCCAGCGCTCCAGGGCCTCGGCCAGGATGGTATGGTTGGTGTAGCAGACGGAGTGGGTGACAATGTTCCAGGCGTCGTCCCAGTTGTAGCCCTCCTCGTCCAGCAGGATACGCATCAGCTCGGGGATGACCAGAGTGGGGTGGGTATCGTTGATCTGGATCACGTGCTTCTCGTGGAAGTTGCGCAGAGTGCCGTACTGAGCGCGGTGATGACGGACGATGGACTGGATGGTGGCGGAGACGAAGAAGTACTGCTGCTTCAGACGCAGAGACTTGCCCTCGTAGTGGTTGTCGTCGGGGTACAGGACCTTGGCGATGACCTCGGCCATGGCCTGCTGCTCGATGGCCTTCAGATACTCGCCGCGGCTGTACAGAGTCATATCAGCGGGGACAGGGCTCTTGGCGTCCCACAGACGCAGAGTGTTGGTGTGGCGGGTCTTGTAGCCGGCGATTTCCATATCCCGGGGAATGGCCAGAACGGTGGTGTAGTCGGAGTAGTTGGGGTGAGCGTTGCCGTTCTCGTCCCAGGTGTAGGTGACCTTACCGCCGAACCGGACCTGCTCGGTCTCGTCCAGCTTGGGGATCAGCCAGGCGTCGCCCAGACCCAGCCAGTTATCAGCCAGCTCGACCTGCTTGCCGTCGATGATCTTCTGCTTGAAGATACCCAGCTCGTAGCAGATGGAGTAGCCGGTGGCGGGGATCTCCTGGGTGGTCATAGCGTCCAGATAGCAGGCAGCCAGACGGCCCAGACCGCCGTTGCCCAGACCGGCGTCGGGCTCGGCCTCGAACAGGTCACCGGCGGAGAAGCCCAGACCCTCCAGAGCCTCGCTCAGGGTGTCCAGCAGGCCCAGATTGTAGGCGTTCTTCTCCAGAGAACGGCCCATCAGGAACTCCAGGGACAGGTAGTGGACCTGGCGCTTCTGGCCCTCCCACACCTGGTTGCTGGTCTCCATCTGACGGCGGGACATGATATCGCGCAGCACCAGGGCGCAGGCCTTGAACATATAGTTGGTGGATGCATTCTCAACCGTGCGGCCAAAATTACGCTGGAGCTTCTCGATGATCATATCAGTAAGCTGTGCTTTGGTATATTCAACCATGGAAATACCTCCCGTTTGCATAATATTGTATAGAACTTCTGGAAACGATTTCTGTTCCACAAAATAACATTTTAGCAGATTTTAGTAGTACCGTCAATGGACAGAAAAACGTAATCAGGTTTACAAAAGTCCGAATTAGTTATAGAAATGACAAGTATAAATATAAAAGGGACAGAAAGCGGATGAACTAAAAATGACCCTCCACCGTGTGCGGACACGGCGGAGGGTCGGAAAATGTATAAAATCAGCCCTGGATACGCTGGTAGATATCCAGATACTTCTTGGCGGAGCTGCTCCAGGAGAAGTCGGCAGTCATGCCTTCCTTCATCAGACCGGACCAGGCCTCCTTGTTGTTGTGGTACAGCTCCACGGCCTCGCGGATGACCCAGACCATATCACCGGCGTTGATGTTCTGGAAGGTGAAGCCGCGGCCGGTGCCCTCGTACTTGTTGTAGGGGGTGACGGTGTCCTTCAGACCGCCGGTCTCGCGGACGATGGGCACGGTGCCGAAGCGCATGGCGATGATCTGGCTCAGGCCGCAGGGCTCGCTGATGGAGGGCATCAGGAACATGTCGGCGCCGGCGTAGATCATGGTGGACAGGGGAGCGGAGTAGGTCAGCTGCGCGGCGAAGCGGCCGGGGTACTGGCTCTGAGCGTGACGGAAGGTCTCCTCATACTGCCAGTCGCCGGTTCCCAGCACGATCATCTGGACGTCCTGGCCCATGATGTCGTTGAGCGCATCTGCCACCAGAGAGAAGCCCTTGTGGCCCACCAGACGGGAGACACAGGCGATGATGGGCACATCGGGGTTCTCCTGCAGGCCCACAGCCTGCTGCAGGGCCAGCTTGCAGGCGGCCTTGCCCTTGGCGGGGGATTTGGCGGTGAAGTTCTTGGCCAGACCGGGGTTCTTCTCGGGGTTATAGAGCTCGGTGTCGATGCCGTTGATGATACCCTCCAGCTTGCCGGACTGCATGTTGATCACGCCGTCCAGACCGTGAGCATAGAAGGGAGTGCGCAGCTCCTGGGCGTAGGTGGGGGAGACGGTGGTGACGAAGTTGGAGGCCATGATGGCGCCCTTCATCAGGTTCACGTCGCTGAAATAGGCCAGCATACCCTCGTTGAAGTAGCTCTTATCCAGGCCGATAACATCCTGGAGTACCTGATCGCCGTAGCGGCCCTGGTACTCGATGTTGTGGATGGTAAAGACGCTCTTGGCGTTGGCCAGCTGAGGGATGCGGTATTTGTCCTCCAGCAGATAGACGGGGACCAGAGCGGTCTGCCAGTCGTTGCAGTGGATGACGTCGGGCGCCCAGTCCAGATGGCCGGGGGTCTCGATAATGGCGCGGGAGAAGAAGGCGAAGCGCTCACAGTCATCGAAGTGACCGTACAGCTGCCAGCGCTTGAAGTAGTACTCGTTATCCACGAACCAGTAGGTCACGCCCTCGCGCTCCAGCTCGAAGATACCGCAGTAGACCTGTCTCCAGGACAGAGTCACGTTGAAGTACATCTTAAAGGTCATCTGGCTGCGCCAGTCCTCGCCGATGCCCTCGTACAGAGGCAGGATCACCTTGACGTCGTTGCCCTCCTTGGCAAGTGCCTGGGGCAGGGAGCCGGCCACGTCGGCCAGACCGCCGGTCTTGATGAAGGGAGCGACCTCAGAGGCGGCAAACAGAATTTTCATGTAGATACTCCTTTATATAGTGGGTAGGGCAAACGCCTCCCCTTGCGGGAAGGCGTTTGCCGTGATCGATCAGACGATGGAGTTTTTGGAGATGGTCAGGGGGTAGGTGGCGTGACCGGTCAGAGTGCGGTTCTCGCAGATCTGGACGTTCTTGTCGGTGATGACACAGGACAGGTTTGCACCTGCCTTGACCACAGTACCCTGCATCAGGACGCAGTTGGAGACCTTTGCGCCCTTCTCCACGATGACGCCGCGGCTGAGGATGGAGTTCTCCACCTCGCCCTCGATGTAGCAGCCGTCAGCCACCAGAGCGTTCTTGGTGACCACGTCGGAGCCGTAGTAGGTGGAGGGGTTGGACTGATCCTTGGTGCGGATGGGACGCTCCGCACAGAACAGATCCTTGCGGACGTCGGCGTCCAGCAGCTCCATGGAGCCGCTGAAGTAGTCCTTCACGGACTGGAAGCGGGCCACATAGCCGTTGTGGACGTAGGGCATGATCTTCAGGTCCTTCATGCGGGCCTGGAGCACGCCGCGGCTGAAGCTGTACACGTCGTGGGAGGCGCAGGAATCGACCAGATTCAGCAGCAGGTCCTTGGACAGGATGTAGACCTCCAGGGACTCCAGGGAGTCACCGGCGTTGGAGGGATGGACGGACAGGTCGGAGATGCGGCCCTCGCTGTCCACCTCCACGTAGTTGGAGAAATTGGGAGTGCCCTTCTGGTTGGGGGTGCAGACCACGGTGACGTCTGCGCCGGAGGCCAGATGCTGCTCGAAGGCGGCGTCGATGGGCAGGTTCACTGCCACGTCGCCCCAGCCCATGACAACATAGTTCTGACGGATGTTCTTCAGATAACCGGTGACGCCGGCCAGAGCATCCATGTTGCCGCGGTAAGCGCCGTGGCTCTGCTCAGCATAGCTGAAGGGAGGCAGGATGCGCAGACCGCCGTGCTTGCGGCTCAGATCCCAGTCCTTACCGGAGCCCAGGTGGTCCAGCAGGGACTGATAGGTCTCGTGCACGATGACGCCCACGTCGGTGATACCGGCGTTGACGTAGTTGGACAGCATAAAGTCGATCAGACGATACCGGCCGCCGAAGGGCAGAGAGCAGGTATTGCGGGAACGGGTCAGATCGCCTAAATTCGTGTCAGAGTGGTAGGCAAAGAGGATTCCGTGAAGGTCTTTCATGCCTGCTCACCTCCCTTTACATCTTCGCGAATCATGGCGTGATTGGGAACAACGGCGTTCTCGCCGACGGTCACGCCGCTGGCCACAACGGCCACGCCCCAGTCGGGGTCATCGGGGATGGGCTCGGTGCCCACCTGAGCGCCGGATTCGATGACGGCGTTCTCGGCAATAATGGAGTAATACACCTTGGCACCGGCCTTGACCACGGTACCGGGCATCAGGATGGAGTACTGAACATCAGCACCCTCCTCCACGGTGACAGAGTGGAAGAGGACGGAGTTCTCCACCTTGCCGTCCACCTGGCAGCCGCCGGTCATCAGGGAGTGGCTCACCTGAGCATTGGGGCCGGTGACGTGGGGAGGCTGGATGGGAGTGCGGGCGTAAATGGGCCATGCGGAGTCGTACAGGCTGATGCCGCTGTTGGGGGCCAGCATATCCATGTTGGCATCCCACAGGGAGTCGATGGTACCGACGTCCTTCCAGTAACCACGGAACCGATAGGCCATCAGCTTCTCGCCTGCGTTCAGCATATTGGGGATGATGTTCTTGCCGAAGTCATTGGAGGAATCGGGGTTGGCCTCGTCGTCGATCAGATACTGGCGGAGCTTGGACCAGGTAAAGACGTAAATACCCATGGAGGCCAGATTGCTCTTGGGGTGGGCGGGCTTCTCCTCAAACTCATACACCTGATCGTTTCCGTCCACGTTCATGATACCGAAACGGGTGGCCTCCTCCATGGTGACTTCCAGAACGGAGATGGTGCAGGCGGCACCGTTCTTCTTGTGGAACTCGACCATCTCGGAGTAATCCATCTTGTAGATATGGTCGCCGGACAGGATGACCACGTACTCGGGATCATACATATCCAGGAAACCAATGTTCTGATAGATGGCGTTTGCGGTTCCCTTGTACCAGGTACCCTGGTCGCCCTCTCTCATGTAGGGAGGCAGGATGTGGACACCGCCGTCAGAGCGGTCCAGATCCCAGGGCTGACCATTGCCGATGTAACCGTTCAGTTCCAGGGGACGGTACTGAGTCAGTACACCGACTGTGTCGATACCGGAGTTTACACAGTTGGACAGGGGAAAATCAATGATGCGGTACTTACCGCCGAAGGGTACGGCGGGTTTGGCCACGTGGCTGGTCAGGGCGTAGAGGCGGCTACCCTGGCCGCCGGCCAGCAACATGGCGACAACTTCTTTTTTCATGCTGTTTCACCTCTCGTCTATTCAATGCGGGGAATGGAATTTGCTAGAAATCAAATCCGGTAAAACCGGTAATTTCACAAAAGGAAGGGGATCAGTCCTTCTTCTCGGACTGCTTCACCAGAGCGCCGGCCTTTTCCTTCTTGGCCAGGGGGCCTGCCTTCGCCTTCTTGGCGGGGACGGCGGCTTTCTCCTTCTTGACCAGGGAGGTCTCGCCCTTCTTCACCAGGGCGACATGGAGCTCAGACTCGGCGGGCTCGGTTTTCTTGGAAGGGGCCTTCTTGGGAGCTGCCTTCTTCCGGGGCTTTGCGGGCGCCTTCTTCTCGGCCTCGCCCTCCGCCTTGGGCTTGCGGACGGGGTTCTTCCGGGTGCAGCGGTACATGACCACGGACATGGGAGGCAGGTCGATGACCAGAGACTGGGCCTGGTCATGGCAGGAGATCTTCTCGGTCTTGATGGGCTTGGTATCGCCGTAGCCCTCACCGCCGAACTCGGCAGCGTCGGTGTTGAACACGCAGGACCAGGTGCCGCCGAAGGGAGCGCCCACACGGTAGCCGTCCCGGTGAGTGGGGGAGAAGTTGGCCACCACGATCAGAGGCTTGCCGGCCCGGTCCCAACGCAGGAAGGCCACGGTGTTGGCCTGGTTGTCGTCGGCGCACAGCCACTGGAAGCCCTGCCAGGAGTCGTCCTGCTCCCACAGAGCGGGCTGCTGGAGGTAGAAGGTGTTCATGGCCTTGAAGTAGTCATGGACCTGGCGGTGGGGCTCGTACTGGAGCAGGTGCCAGTCCAGAGAGTACTCGAAGTGCCACTCGTTCCACTGGCCCAGCTCGGTGCCCATGAAGGTCAGCTTCTTGCCGGGGTGGGCCATCATGTAGGCGTAGAACGCACGGACGCCCGCGAACTTCTCGGGGTCGTCGCCGGGCATCTTTCCGAAGAAGGAGCCCTTCATATGGACTACCTCGTCGTGGGACAGAGGCAGGATGTAGTTTTCGGAGAAGGCGTACATCAGAGAGAAGGTGATGTCGCGGTGGTTGAACTGGCGGAAGTAGGGGTCCAGCTTGATGTAGTGGCAGATGTCGTTCATCCAGCCCATGTTCCACTTGTAGTTGAAGCCCAGACCGCCGTCGTCCACGGGGTGGGTGACCTTGGGCCATGCGGTGGACTCCTCGGCCACCATCAGCACGTCGGGGTGTGCGCCGAAAATGGCGGTGTTCAGCTTCTGGAAGAAGTCGATGGCCTCCAGGTTCTCGTGGCCGCCGTTCACGTTGGGCATCCACTCGCCGTCCTGACGGCCGTAGTCCAGATACAGCATGGAGGAGACTGCATCTACCCGCAGACCGTCCATGTGGTACTCCTCCAGCCAGAACATGGCGGAGGAGAACAGGAAGGAGCGGACCTCG
>SAMEA104404103__coassemble_414_pt1 | contig 31190 bp, 25 predicted proteins | sample SAMEA104404103__metabat2_high_PE_037 | metagenome-assembled genome bin SAMEA104404103 (sample SAMEA104404103) | Balaenoptera acutorostrata | reverse complement strand
TGTCCTTGTCAAGGCCGATGGCTTCCAGCATACCGTCCAGGGACTGGTAGCCCAGAGAATCGAAGCCGAACTTCTTGCAGATGGTGGACAGCAGGCACTTGCCGCGCTCGGTGTCGCAGTCTGCGTACTCCTCCAGGTGCTTCTGACCCTCGTCGCCCTCCAGCTCCTGGATGGTGCGGCGGGCCAGCAGGTCCATGTCGGAGTTGCCGCGGGAGAAGTTCAGGTACTTGCAGCTGTACATAATGGGAGGGCAGGCGGAGCGCATATGCACTTCCTCTGCGCCGGACTCATACAGGAACTCGACGGTCTCCTGCAGCTGGGTGCCGCGGACGATGGAGTCGTCCACGAACAGCAGCTTCTTGCCCTGGATCAGCTCAGGGACAGGGATCTGCTTCATCTTGGCCACCTGGCGGCGGACCTGCTGGTTGGCAGGCATGAAAGAGCGGGGCCAGGTGGGGGTGTACTTGACGAAGGGGCGGGCCAGGGGCTTGCCGCTGCGGTTGGCGTAGCCGATGGCGTGGGGGATGCCGGAGTCGGGCACGCCGCAGACGTAGTCCACCTTGGGCAGACTGCCGCGGATGACCTCCTCGCGGGCCATGATCTCGCCGTTTTCGTAGCGCATGACCTCCACGTTCTTGCCCTCGTAATTGGAGTTGGGGTAGCCGTAGTAGGTCCACAGGAAGGCACAGATCTTCATGTCCTTGCCCGCCTTGGAGATGGTCTGGAAGCCGTCGGCGTTGATACGGACGATCTCACGGGGGCCCAGCTCATAGGCGTCCTGGTAGCCCAGCTTGTGATAGGCGAAGGACTCGAAGGACACGCAGCAGCCGTCCTCGTTCTGACCGATCAGAACGGGCAGACGGCCCATCTTGTCGCGAGCAGCGATGATCTCGCCCTTCTCGGTGAGGATGAGCATGGTCATGGAGCCCTGGATCAGGTCCTGGGCGTGGAGGATACCGTCGATCAGGTTGTCCTTCTGGTTGATCAGCGCGGCGGTCAGCTCGGTGGCGTTGACCTTGCCGGAGCTCATGGCCATGAACTGATGGCCGTGATCGGAGAAGTACTGCCCGATCAGCTCGTCGGTGTTGTTGATGATGCCAACGGTAGTGATGGCAAACAGACCCATGTGGGACCGCACCAGCAGAGGCTGGGGGTCGGTGTCACTGATGCAGCCGATGCCGCTGCAGCCGTGGAAATCGGACAGATCCTTCTCGAACTTGGTGCGGAAGGGGGTGTTCTCGATGGAATGGATCTGTCGCTGGAAGCCATCCTGTTCGTCATGGATGATCATACCACCTCGGCGGGTGCCGAGGTGGGAATGATAGTCCACGCCGAAGAAGATATCCAGGGATACGTCGTGCTTAGAAACGGCGCCAAAAAAGCCACCCATTTATTTCTCTCCTAACCAGATAATCTTTCTTCTTCTGTTTCAGCGAAACTTTGCAGGAAATAAAATTTCTGCCAAAATCAGGCGAAGAACAGCTTGGACAGAGTCATGGGATCGATGTACTCGCCGTTCTTGTAGACGCGCATGTTGCCGGAGGCGACCTCGTCGATCAGCATGACGGAGCCGTCGGGAGCGTAGCCGAACTCGAACTTGATGTCGTACAGCTCCATGCCCTTCTCGGCCAGATCCTCGTGGACGATCTTGGTGATCTTCTGGGTCATGTCCTTGATGTCCTCATACTGCTTCTCGGTCATGACGCCCAGAGCGACCAGAGCGTCCTTGTTGACCAGGGGATCGCCCAGAGCGTCGTTCTTGAAGGTGGTCTCGACGTAGTAGGGCAGATCGGCGCCGGGCTCGATGTACTCACCGTAGCGGCGGATGAAGGAGCCCACAGCCTTGCGGCGGCAGATGACCTCCAGACCGTGGCCGAAGACCTTGGCGGGCAGGACCTCCATGGTGGTGTCGGCCATGTTGGCGCTGACATAGTGGGTCTTGATGCCGGCGGCGTTGATCTTCTCGAAGAAGTAGATGGACATACGCAGGTTGACGTCGCCCACGCCGTCGATGGTCAGGCCGACGGAGTTCTCGCCGGGATCGAACACGCCGTCCTTGCCGGTGCAGTCGTCCTTGAACTTCAGCAGGCAGTTGCCGTTCTCCAGGGCGTAAACGTTCTTGGTCTTACCGGTGTACACGAGCTTCTTTTCCATAATAAACCCCTCCAAAAAATGTAAGTATATATAAGGTGGTGTGGAACGACAAATTGACTTGGGCCGAATCAGGCCAGCTCAGCCTGGAGCTTGGCTTCCTTCTCGGCGATCTGGGCGGCCATCTTCTCGCGGGCGGCGTCCAGCTTGGCGGCCAACTCATCATCGGCGATGGCCAGCATCTGAGCGGCCAGAACAGCGGCGTTCTTGGCGCCGTTCAGAGCCACGGTGGCGACGGGGATGCCGCTGGGCATCTGGACCGTAGCCAGCAGAGCGTCCAGTCCGTCCATGGCGCCGCCCTTCATGGGGATGCCGATGACAGGCAGGGTGGAGTTACCGGCAAAGGCACCGGCCAGGTGTGCGGCCATACCGGCGGCACAGATCATCACGCCGAACCCGTTGGCACGGGCGGTGCGGGCGAACTCTGCGGCGGCGGCGGGGGTGCGGTGGGCGCTGAGGATGTGGGCCTCGTAGGGGATGCCGAATTCCTTCAGCTGGGCACAGGCGGCTTTCACGACGGGCCAGTCGGAGTCGGAGCCCATGATAACAGCTACTTTCTTCATAACAGCACTTCCTTCCAGTCAAAAAAGCGGCAGGCTATCTGCATATGCGCAGATAGCCTGTCAATGTTTCACTTTCTTATCGTAGGGCATGAGGGCGCGGCGGTACACAATTAGATGATAGGAAGTAAAATTCATATCAATGTGGTACACGGCGGGCCCTCCTCTTCTCAAAATAAAAAAGCGTATGGCATTATGAAATCTTACGTATGATTTTATCGAAAAAAGATTGGATTTGCAAGGGTTTTTGACATTTTCGTCGGCTTGTACAAGGACAGAACGTGAAGAAAGAAAAATTTGGGTGCAGGTGCCGAGAACCCAAAAGTCCGGCGCTGAAGAGAGATTTTCCAGTTGAAAAAAACAGCGCAGAAACGCAACAAATTGTGGTCTCCATAAAAAATGGAACGCAGATGACCCAATATGAGGTAAAAAAGCATAAAATCAGGTCCGAACAGGCAGGAAAAATACTTGCGGCTTTTTGCGGCAGGCATTATAATATAGTACACTACGCCGGACCGAAATTCCGGTGCAGGGGTTTTTATCGGAACGCGACAAAAGACCCGCTGATAACAAGGAGATGAACCTATGCTGGAAGCCATCCTGGGGATGGACGGAGGGATCCTGCTGGCCATTCAGAGCCTGCGGACCGAATTGTTAAACGTCATCGTGTCCTTTTATACCCATCTGGGCGACACGGGCATGATGTGGATCCTGCTGTCGTTGGTGCTGCTGTGCAATAAAAAGACCCGGAAAGCGGGATTCTGGTCCCTGATCGCCATGCTCATGGGCATGATCTGCACCAATATGGTGCTCAAGCACCTGATCGGCAGAACAAGACCCTGGATCGATGTGGCGGGACTGACGGCCCTGGTCAACGAGCCCGACCCCAATTCCTTCCCCTCGGGCCACACCTGCGCCGCCTTTGCCGCGGGCATCGTCTGGCTGAAGCTGTTCCCCTGGAAGTGGGGGAGAGTGACCGCCGTGGTGCTGGCGGTGCTCATGGGCCTGTCCCGGCTCTATGTGGGCGTACACTACCCCACCGACGTGCTGGCGGGCGCTGTGGTGGGCACCCTGTGTGCCCTGGCGGCCCTGAAGCTGCGGGATCACTGGCGGAGAAACACCCGCTCTCCCCAGTATTTCGACTGAGTGAACAAGTGATTTGATCCAATGTGAACCATGAATGAAAATCATCTGACGGAATGAAAAAGAAGGAGCGGATTTAAAATGTGGAAGAATGTTGGTTATTACAATGGTGAAATGGGCGCTCTGGAGGACATGAAGGTCTCCATGAACGACCGCGCCGTCTATTTCGGCGACGGTATTTACGAGGCCACCTGCGTGGCCAACCGGGTGCCCTTTGCCCTGGACGACCATCTGGACCGTATGTACAACAGCCTGCGCCTGCTGGAGATCCCCTTTAAGAAGGACCGGGAGTGGATGAAGCAGGAGCTGCAGAAGGTCATTGACGCCGCCGAGGATTCCCCCGTGCACTTCATGTACTGGCAGATCTCCCGTGGCATCGCACCCCGCAACCATCCCTTCCCCGGCGCTGAGGTGGAGCCCACTCTGATGATCTACGTCAAGCCCTACAAGATGAAGGACCTGAACGTGCCCTACAAGCTGATCTCCATGGAGGATATCCGCTACAAGCTGTGCAACATCAAGACTCTGAACCTGATCCCCAGCGTCATCGCCAACCAGCGGGCCACCGAGCGGGGCTGCAACGAGGCCGTGCTGCACCGCGGCACCCGGGTCACTGAGTGCGCCCACAGCAACATCTCCATCCTGAAGGACGGCGTGCTGCGTACCGCGCCCACCGACGAGCTGATCCTGCCCGGCATCACCCGGAAGCACCTGCTGGCCCTGGCCAAGGAGAATGGCCTGCCCGTGGAGGAGCGCCCCTTCTCCATGGTGGAGTTGATGAACGCCGACGAGGTCATCGTCACCAGCAGCAGCGCCCTGTGTATGCGGGTGGAGTCCATCGACGGCATCCCCGTGGGCTTCAAGGACGAGAAGAATCTGAAGATGCTCCAGAACGCCTATCTGGAGAAGTTCCAGCGCGACACCCAGCCCCGCAAGTAAGAAGAGCAGATAAAAAGAGCCGTGAGGAAACTTCCTCACGGCTCTTTTTTGATACCTTTTAATAGATCCCGGTGCAGACCTCTCTGATTTTTGCTTGCAGAGATTTGAGATCGTCGAAGGTCTCCGGCCGCTTCCGGGGGTCCCGCAGGATGGCCGCCGGATGGTACAGGGCAGTCATATGCACCCCGGCCTTCTCGGTCCATTGTCCGTGCTCCCGGGTGATCTTGAAGTCGGGCCGGATCAGCCGGGTGGCCGCGATCCTGCCCAGACAGACGATGACCTTGGGACGGATCAGCGCTACCTGGTTGCGCAGATAGCCGATGCAGGCGTCCTGCTCCTCGTTCAGCGGGTCCCGGTTGTGGGGCGGACGGCACTTGACGATGTTTGCAATGTAGACCTTCTCCCGGTCCAGGTCGATCAGCTCCAGCATGTCGTCCAGCAGCTTGCCGCCCCGGCCCACGAAGGGCTTTCCCTGGAGATCCTCATTCTCGCCGGGGCCCTCGCCGATGAACATGACCTCCGTGTTCCGGTTCCCCATGCCGAACACCACGTTGGTACGCCCGTCGGCCAGAGGACACCGCTGACAGGACAGACAGCTCTCCTCCAGTTCCTTCCAGTCCAGCATACTCCTCACCACCTTTTCCGACAGTCTACCATAAAATCACAGAGGGCGCAACGGCCCGCCCCGGACCCCTTTATGGGACTGACAGGAAACAGGGCAAAAAACGCATAGTTTTCGGCAAGAAAGACCATATTTTGAAATCAGAGGACTTCATCCGAAGAAAGTGACGGGAAAAATGCTTCACAGCTGTGAAAATAGACAAAAGCGCAACTTTTCGGGATAGAATAGAACACTTGTTTTATGTCGAAAAACGGGAGAAAGTTGTGAAAAGTGTATATAGTTTCTGTATATTATGGGCAAATAGGGGTTGCTTTTTAAACCAAGTGCTTTTATACTTAAACCATGGTGGGGAAGGATGGAGCCAAAACCCACGGAAATGGAGGGCGAGGTGGAGTCATGGACGGCCTGACCGGTATATATGAACATACCATTGACTCTAAAAATCGTCTGTTCATCCCCGCAAAGCTCCGGGAGGAGCTGGGGGATTCCTTCCACCTGGCCATGGGCATCGACCAGTGCCTGGCCATCTACCCCAAAGAGACCTGGGACCGTTTCCGGGAGAAATTCGACTCCCTGCCCATGAGCGAATCCCAGGGTTTGAGACCGCTGTTCGCCTACGCGATGAAATGCGTGCCGGACAGCCAGGGCCGCATCGTGATCTCCAGGGAACTCCGGGAATACGCGGGGCTGGAGAAGAACGTGGTCATTACAGGTATCAGCAACCGGGCCGAGATCTGGCCCGCCGATCTCTGGCATGAACGAAATCAAAAAGTCACCCCCGCCGCCATGGCGGCCTGCATGAGGCAGATGGGGTTTTAAAGGAACGATCTATGGAGAAAGTTTTTACTCATCGTCCGGTCCTTCTGGACGAGTGCATTGAAGCATTGAATATCAAGCCTGACGGCGTCTATCTGGACGGCACCCTGGGCCGGGCCGGTCACAGCCGGGAGATCGCAAAGCGGCTGACCACCGGGCGGCTCATCTGCGTGGACCGGGACGACGCGGCTCTGGAGGCCGCCAAGACCCGTCTGGCCGACTGGATGGACCGGGTCACCCTGGTCCACAGCAACTTCGACCAGGTGGGCGACATCGTCCGGGAGCTGGGCCTGAAGGGGATAGACGGTATGCTCTTTGATTTGGGCGTGTCCTCTCCCCAGCTGGACGACGGCTCCCGGGGCTTCTCCTACATGGCGGACGCCCCGCTGGATATGCGGATGGACCGCAGCGAGGGCATGACCGCCGCCGACGTGGTGAACAGCTGGAGCCAGGAGGAGCTGAAGCGCATCCTCTACCAGTACGGGGAGGAGCGGTACGCACCGCAGATCGCCTCCGGCATCGTCCGGTACCGGGAAAATAAACCCATCGAGACCACCCTGGAGCTGGTGGATGTGATCAAAAGCTCCATGCCCGCCCGGGCGTTGAAGGAGAAGCAGCACCCCGCCAAGCGCAGCTTCCAGGCCATTCGCATCGCCGTCAACGACGAGCTGGCCTCTGTGGAGCGCATGATCCGGGGCGCAGTCCCCGCGCTGAACAAGGGCGGACGGCTGGCCGTCATCACCTTCCACTCTCTGGAGGACCGCATCGTCAAGGTGGGGATGGCGGAGTTCGCCAAGGGCTGTACCTGCCCGCCCGACTTCCCCGTCTGCGTCTGCGGCAAGACCCCGGACGTGAAGCTCATCACCCGAAAGCCTATCATTCCCACCGACAAAGAGGTGGAGGAGAACCCCCGCGCCCGCAGCGCCAAGCTCCGGGTGGCGGAAAAGCTGAAAGACCCGACCTGAGCCTCTCCGGCGGTTCAGGCGTACCTATGAAAAGGAGTGGCTGTTATGGCAACCCGTACCCGCACGAACCGCACAGAGAGATATGGCACCAACGGAAACGTGGCCTATTCCCATGCCTACGGGAATCCCGCACCCAGCCGCGACGAGCGTCAGCGCCGCCGCAGCCGCACTTACCAGCGACCCAACCAGCAGACCCGCCCTCAGGTGCAGGTCCGGGAGGCCGGACAGATCGCACCCTTCGCCGTGGTGGGCTTCCTGGCCGTGGTCATTATGGCTCTGCTGCTCATGGGCACCCACGCCCAGCTGACCGTGGAGAGCACCAGGCTCTCCCAGCTGCGCCAGCAGTCCCAGTCCCTGGATGCGGAGAACGCCGCCCTGACCGCCCAGTACGAGAAGGTCTTTGACATGGAGGCCATCCAGGCCGCCGTGGGCGACACCATGACCCGTCCCACCGCAGACCAGATCGACTATATCGACCTGTCCGAGCCCGACACCGTGGTCATCTACGAGAAGGAGAGCGGCGCTCTGGCCGGTCTGTTCCAGGATATCAAAGCCGCTGTAGACAGCGTAGTTGAATATTTCCGCTGATACAGCCATATAGTTTGGCAGGAAAGAAACACACAGGGGCGCAAGAAAGAAAATTTCTTGCGCCCTTTACCGCTAAAAGTGAGAAGGGAGCAGTCGTACATGGGGGAACACCGTGAAAAAACCAAAGCACAGGGCGGCAAGCGCAGGGAACGGGAGACCCGGGCCACCCGTTCCAAGCACATGATCTTCCGGCGCACCGTCATCCTGATGGGCGTAATGGGGATCCTGGCCTTTGTCCCTCTGCTGGTGCAGATCTTCCGGGTGTCCATCGTCAAGCACGACGAGTACCAGAAGATGGCCGCCCAGCAGCAGACCATGGACATCTCCTTGAAAGCCTCTCGGGGCGAGATCCGGGACCGGGGCGGCAACGTCATGGCGGTCTCCGCCACCGTGTATGATCTGATCCTCTCTCCCCGTGATCTGGTGGCCAGCGTCAGCAAAGCGGAGTTCACCACCAAGGAGGACGGCAAAAAGACCTTCGACCAGGAGGGCTACGACAGAGCCGTCTCCGCCAAGCAGACCAAGGTGGTGGACGATCTGGTCCAGATGATCCCCGGTCTGAGCCACGCCAAGGTGACGGAGCAGGTCATGGACACCAGCAAGGCATATAAGCAGATCAAGCTGGGTATCGAGGACGAGGAGGCGGAGAAGATCCGCACCTACATCAGCCAGCACAAGACCGGGCGCTACCTGTATTTGCAGGCCAACACCAAGCGTTATTACCCCTACGGCAGTATGGGCGCTCAGGTGTTGGGCTTTGTCAACGACAAGGGCGGCGCCTACGGTATCGAGGCCATTTACGACGAGGCCCTGCGGGGCGTCCCCGGCCGGGTGGTCACCACCAAGACCGCACGGGGCATCGAGATGTTCAACGGCTACTCCAAGTACGTGGACGCCCAGAACGGCCTGGACCTGACTCTGACCATCGACTCCACCATCCAGTCCTACGTGGAAAAGACCCTGGAGGAGGGCATCAAGGAGTTCGACGTGCGAAACGGCGCATTCTGCATCGCTATGGACCCCAACACCGGCGCGGTGCTGGGCATGGCCAGCTCTCCCGGCTTCGACCCCAACAACTATGCGGAGGTCACCGACCCCATTCTGAAGGCCCAGATCCCCGCTGAGACCCAGAAGATCTACGCCGAGCTGAAGGCGGAGAACGACCAGCTGCCCCAGGAGCATCAGGTCTCCGACGGCGAGCTGCAAAAGAAGGCTAAGACCCAGGCCACCAACAACGCCCGGAACGCCCAGTGGCGGAGCAAGGCCATCGATTCCCGCTACCAGCCCGGCTCCACCTTTAAAGCCCTGGTGCTGGCCGCCGCTCTGGAGGAGGGCGTGGTGGACGAGAACGACACCTTTGAGTGCTCCGGCATCGCCCACGTCCCCGGTCTGAAAAAGGGCATCCGCTGCTCCAAGCGCTCCGGCCACGGCCATCAGACCCTGGCGGAGGCGGTGCAGAACTCCTGCAACCCCGCCTTCATGAACATCGGCAGCCGCCTGGGCATCGACACCTATCTGGATTACTTCGAGGCCTTCGGTCTGAAGGATAAGACCGGCATCGACCTCCCCGGCGAGGCCAGCACCGCGGGCAACGTCTGGGAGCGGGATAAGATGACTCAGGTGGATCTGGCCGTCGGCTCCTTCGGTCAGCAGATCGAGGTCACCCCCATCCAGATGATTACCGCTCTGTCCGCCGCCATCAACGGCGGCAGGCTCCTGGAGCCCTACGTGGTCCAGTCCATCAGCAGCGACGACGGCACCGTGCTGAAAAACACCGAGCCCACCGTGGTCCGGCAGGTGGTCAGCCAGCAGACCAGTCGGCGGGTGGTGGATATTCTGGAGAGCGTGGTGGCAGAGGGCACCGGCAACAACGCCTACGTCCCCGGCTACCGCATCGGCGGCAAGACCGGCTCCTCCGAGACCAACGAGGAGGGCCGCACCATCGTCTCCTTCACCGGCTTCGCCCCCGTGGACGACCCCAAGGTCATCGTCCTGCTGGCCTACGACAAGCCCCAGGAGGAGAGCCCCGGCAGCAACTGGTCCACCACCGGCGTGTACATCAGCGGCGGCAACATGGCCGCCAAGAAGGCGGGACCCCTCATCGCCGATATTCTGGACTATATGGGCGTGGAGAAGCAGTACACCGAGGAGGAATCCGCCGCCGTCAATGTCCGCACCCCCGCCGTTTTGGAGAAGACCCTGGCGGAAGCCAAGGAGGCCCTGAGCAAGAAGAATCTGAAATTCCGTACCGTGGGCACCGGCGACACCGTCCGGCGGCAGATCCCCGGCCCCTATGCCCCCGTTCCCGGCGGCTCCACCGTGGTGCTGTATCTGGACGACACCCAGCCCGCAGAGGAGGTGGTGGTCCCCAATGTGGTGGGCCTGACCTACGATGCGGCCCGGGCCCAGCTGGAGGAGGCGGGACTGTTCATGCGCTCCACCGGCGTGTCCACCTACTACGGCAACACCACCACCGCCACCGACCAGAGCATCGAGCCCGGCAAGACCGTGAAAAACGGCACCGTGGTCAAGGTGCAGTTCGTCAACATGGTGGAGGACGGCCCCACGGGACCCATTGAGTAAAGCGCAACCTAAATAAAATGAAACTCCCCCATTGGGGGTGATCCCTTGAAGCTGTGCGAACTTTTAGCCGGCATTTCCCTGAGAGAAAACTGTTTTGACCCTGAACTGGACATCTCATCCATCACCTGCGACAGCCGGGCAGTGAAACCCGGCGGACTGTTCGCCGCCCTCCGGGGCAGTAAGACGGACGGCCACCGCTGTATCGGCAGAGCTCTGGAGCGGGGCGCGGCGGCGGTGCTGTGCGAGGTGCCGCCGGAGACCCCCGGCCCCTGGCTGTGGGTGGAGGATTCCCGCTCCGCCTTCGGGGCGCTGGCCGCCAACTGGTTCGGCCGCCCCGGCGACGAGCTGGTGGTGGTGGGCATCACCGGGACCAACGGCAAGACCACCACCACGAATCTGCTCCGGGAGCTGCTGGAGCAGTTCCCCGGCACCAAGGTGGGGCTCATCGGCACCAACCGGAACCTGATCGGCACCGAAGAAGTTCCCGCCGAACGCACCACCCCGGACAGCTATGCCCTGCAAAAGCTGCTCCGCCGTATGGCGGACAGCGGCTGCACCCACGTGGTCATGGAGGTGTCCTCCCATGCGCTGGCCCAGCACCGCACCGCGGGGGTGACCTTCGATGTGGGGGTGTTCACCAACCTGACACGGGACCATCTGGACTACCACCGCACCATGGAGGACTACCGGGCGGCCAAGGGCCGTCTGTTCGACCGCTGCCGCTGTGCGGTTCTGAATCTGGACGACGAGGCGGGCCGGTTCTACCGGAGCCGGGTCCGCTGCCCGGTGTTCACCTACTCCCAGCGGGACCTGCGGGCCGACCTCACCGCCGAACAGCTGCGGCTGGCTCCGGACCATGTGGAATTTGAGGCCCTCATGCTGGGCAAGCTGGCAAGAGTGTATCTGCCCATCCCCGGCGGCTTCTCCGCCTATAACGCCCTGGCGGCCCTGTCCGCCGGGCTCTGCCTGGGCTATCCCCTGGAAAAGCTGGCTCAGGGCCTGAGAAGGGTCCGGGGCGTGAAGGGCAGGGTGGAGGTGGTCCCGGTGGACCGGGACTTTACGGTCCTCATCGACTACGCCCACAGCCCGGACGCCCTGGAAAACATCCTGCTCACCGCCCGGAGCTTCACCCCAGGCCGACTGTTCTGCCTCTTCGGCTGCGGCGGCGACCGGGACCGGACCAAACGGCTCATTATGGGGGAGATTGCCCGGACTCTGGCCGACTGCGTGGTGGTGACCTCCGACAACCCCCGCACCGAGGACCCGGAGGCCATTATCCGGGACATTCTGGAAGGGAGCGGCCCTGAGAGCGACACCCTCCACGTGGAGCCGGACCGGCCCGCCGCCATCCGCTGGGCCCTATCCCACGCCCGGAAGGGCGACGTGGTGGTTCTGGCCGGAAAGGGCCACGAGCTCACCCAGGAGGTCAACGGGGTGAAGCACCCCATGGACGAGCGGCAAATTGTGACTGAGTGGCTGGAAAATGCGTCCATTTCAGAAGAAAAGACTGGAAATCCCCCTGCGGGCATTGTATAATAATATGCCGCACTTTATAATTGTGTGCAGAAGTGCGGATATGGTGAACGGAACGAGACACCCTCACCTGAGAGAAAGAGAATTTGGAGGCTCCCAACATGAGTTACATTATGAGTTTTATCGTGGCCTTTGCTGTGGCCGCAGTCATCGGTAAATTCCTGGTGCCCATGCTCCGCCGGCTGAAGGCGGGACAGTCCATCCTGGAGGATGGCCCCGTGTGGCATATGTCCAAGCAGGGCACTCCCACCATGGGCGGCATCATGTTCATCCTGGCCATCGGCGTGGCCGTGGTCACCGTGGGCTGGGCCGCTATGACCCGGGGCGAGATGAACCATCTGGTCGTTTTCCTGTTTGCTCTGGTCTTTGGCATCATCGGCTTCATTGACGACTTCCAGAAGCTGCGCCACCACGCCAACCAGGGCCTGACCGCACCCCAGAAGTTCCTGCTCCAGATGGCTGCCGCCGTGGTCTTTACCATCGTCCTGCGCAAGACCGGCTATCTGACCCCCAACCTGTACATCCCCTTCTTCAACATCGACATTGCCATCCCCTGGGTGGTCTATATGATCTTCGCCGTGCTGGTCATGGTGGCTACCGTCAACGCCGTCAACCTGACCGACGGTGTGGATGGCCTGGCCACCGGTGTCACCATCCCCGTGGCCCTATTCTATATGGCCGTGGCCGCCTGGTACGGCCGCAACGACGTGGCCCTGCTGGCCGCCGCTCTGGCCGGTGGTCTGTTCGCCTTCCTGATCTACAACTTCCACCCCGCCAAGGTCTTTATGGGCGACACCGGCTCCCTGTTCCTGGGCGGCATGGTGTGCGGCCTGGCCTTTGCTCTGAACATCCCCATGATCATCCCCGTTGTGGGCCTGATCTACGTGGCCGAGGTGGTCTCCGACATCATCCAGGTGGCCTACTTCAAAAAGACCGGCGGCAAGCGCTTCTTCCGCATGGCTCCTCTGCATCACCATCTGGAGATGGGCGGCTGGAGCGAAACCAAGCTGTTCTGCGTGTTCTCCGGCATCACTCTGATCCTGTGCATCCTGGGCTTCGTGGGTGTCATGGACCAGTTCCCCGTGTAAATTCCCGAGGTACGCCGCCCGCCCGGACGGCGGCCTGATTTCACCCCTTAAAGGAGGCGGCAATGTGACCCGTAAACCAAAACGTGATTTGACCATCGAGGACCAGCTGAGCCGTGGGCCGGTGGACCTGCCCTTTCTGATGCTGGTGCTCCTGCTGGTGGGCTTCGGCCTGATCATGGTGTTCTCGGCGTCCTACGCCTCCGCCTATTACGACGCAAAGAAGGGGAACGACCCCCTGTTCTATATCACCCGACAGGCTATCTATGCCATGCTGGGCATCTGTGTCATGGTGGCCGTGTCCCGGTTCAACTACCAGAAGCTCCGTGGCCTGTCCATGGTCCTGCTGCTGGTGTCCGTGATTTTGCTGGTGCTGACCCTGAGCCCTCTGGGTGTGACCATCAACAAGGCCAAGCGCTGGCTGAGAATGTTCATTCTGTTCGGCCCCACCTATCAGCCCTCTGAGATCGCAAAAATAGCGGTCATTCTGGTGTTCGCCGCCCGATTGAGCAAGCGGGACACCCAGCCCAGAAAGCGGTTCGACCGCCGCAGCTTCCGGGGCCGTGTGGGAGACTTCCTCCAGCGCATCGGCTTTCTGGAGCTGATCCCCTACGGCGTGATCCTGGCCATCGTGGCCGGACTGGTGGTGCTGGAGCCCCATATGTCGGGCACCATCCTGATCCTCATCGGCGCGGCCGCTGTCCTCTTCGCCTCCGGCATCCATCTGGGCTGGTTTGCGGCGGGCGGCGCTGTCATTGCCACCGCTCTGACCGTCATCATCAAGATGACCGACTATATGACCACCCGCATCACCATCTGGCGGGACCCCTGGGTGGACCCCCAGAACAAGGGCTTCCAGAACATCCAGGCCCTGCTGGCCATGGGCTCCGGCGGACTGCTGGGGCTGGGCCTGGGCCAGAGCAAGCAGAAGTTCCTCTACATCCCGGAGCCGGAGAACGACTTCATTTTCGCCATCGTGGTGGAGGAGCTGGGCTTCATCGGCGCGGCCCTTCTGCTGTTCCTCTTCGCCATGCTGATCCTCCGGGGCTACTGGCTGGCCCTCCACGCCAGAGACAAATTCGGCACCCTGGTCATTGTGGGCATCACCACGCTGCTGGCCGCCCAGGTGTTTCTGAACATCGCCGTGGTCACCAAGCTGGTCCCCAATACCGGAATTTCCCTGCCGTTTTTCAGCTACGGAGGCACGGCCTTGGTCATGCAATTGGCGGAAATGGGCATCATCCTGAGTATATCCAGACAGATCCCGGCCTCCGGGCGGGATTGAAACAGATACAGAGAATTTATGTTGAGGTGAATGGAATGAAGATCCTTTTTACCTGCGGAGGCACCGCCGGTCATGTAAACCCCGCCATCGCGCTGGCCAAGATCTTTCAGCAGAAGCATCCCGGCTGTGAGGTCCTGTTCGTGGGCGCAGACGGCGGCATGGAGAACCGACTGGTCCCCAAGGAGGGCTACCAGATCCGCTCCGTGACCATTACCAACTTCCACCGCTCCTTCGCACCCGCAGACATCGCCCATAACGTGGGCACCCTGGTGAATATGCAGAAGTCCAAGAAGCAGGCCAAGCGCATCCTGGACGACTTCAAGCCCGACCTGGTGGTGGGTACCGGCGGCTACGCCTCCTATCCCATCGTGAAGGCCGCCGCCAAGCGGGGCATTCCCACCGCCGTCCACGAGTCCAACGCCGTCCCCGGCCTGACCACCAAGGGTCTGTCCAAGGTGGTGGACCGGGTCATGGTGGGCTTTGAGGAGAGCCGCGCCCACTACGACGACCCCTCCAAGGTGGTGGTCACCGGAACCCCCGTTCGGGGCGACTTCTTCAAGTACACCCGGGACGAGGCCCGGGCTCTGCTGGGCTTTGACGACGACCGCCCTCTGCTCCTGTCCTACTGGGGCTCTCTGGGCGCTGAGGTCATGAACAAGAAGATGGTGGACTTCATCGCCCGGGAGTGCTACGACGGCGCTCCTGTCCGTCACATCCACGGCGCAGGCCGGGACTTCCCCTGGATGCAGGAGGAGCTGAACCGCCGGGGCCTGAAGCTGGGCGACAACGGCGTGGAGATCCGGGAGTATATCTACGATATGCCTCTGATCATGGCCGCCGCCGATGTGGTGCTGTGCCGTGCAGGCGCTTCCACCATCTCCGAGCTGACCGCCATTGCCAAGCCCTCCATTCTGGTGCCCTCTCCCAACGTCACCGCCAACCACCAGGAGAAGAACGCTCTGGTGCTGGCCGACCAGGGAGCCGCCGTGCTGCTCCGGGAGCAGGACTGCACCGACGACGCCCTGTACGAGACCGCCAACATGGTCCTGCGGGAGCGCAACCGCCGCCAGTCCATGATCACCGCTTTGAAGAACATGGCGGTGCCTGACGCAGGCGAGAAGATCTACGAGACCCTGATCTCCATTATGAAGTAACAAATTCCGGAGTTTTCACATAGGATGGCCCGAAATCTTAGATTTGGAGGCTGTCCCATGGGATATCTGGAAGTAGAGGGCGGGCGGCCCCTGAGGGGCCGTCTGACCGTACAGGGAGCCAAAAACAGCGTGCTGCCCATTCTGGCGGCCACGCTGCTGGCTCCCGGCACCAGCGTGATCCACAACTGTCCCCGGCTGGCCGATGTGTCGGCCATGCTGGCGATCCTCCGGCATCTGGGCTGTCAGGTCCGGCAGGAGGGGGACACGGCGGTCATCGATGCCGCCGCTCTGGACCGCTGGGACGTGCCGGAACAGATGATGCGGGCCCTGCGCTCCTCCGTCATCTTTCTGGGGGCGTTGCTGGCCCGGCTGGGCCGGGCTGAATTGTCTTACCCCGGGGGCTGTGAATTAGGTCCCCGACCCATCGACCTCCACCTGTCCGGTCTGCGCACTCTGGGTGCGGAGCTGGAGGAGGCGGGAGGAATGCTGGTCTGTCAGGGCGGAGCTGCCCTCTCAGGCCGGGAGATCTGTCTGTCCTTGCCCAGCGTGGGCGCGACAGAAAATCTGATGCTGGCCGCCTGCGGCTGTCCCGGCGTCACCACCATTGTGGGGGCGGCCCGGGAGCCGGAGATCGTGGATTTGCAGAACTTTCTGCGTTCCATGGGCGGGCAGGTCAGCGGAGCGGGCTCCTCCACCCTGGTCATCAGCGGCGGAAGGGCGCTCCACGGGACGGAGTATACCGTCATGGGCGACCGGATGGCCGCCGCAACCTACTTATGCTCCGCCGGGGCGGCGGGCGGCGAGATCGAGGTGAACGGGACGGACCCGGACCATCTGACCGCCGTGCTCAACTGCCTGGAGCAGGCGGGCTGTGCCGTCGGCACCGGCCCGGACCGCATTTTACTCAAGAGCGCAGGGCGGCTCCACGGAGTCAGCCCCATTCGCACGAACCCCTATCCCGGTTTTCCCACCGACGCCCAGGCTGTTGTCATGGCGGCGCTGGCGGGCGGGACGGGGACCACCATGTTAGTCGAGAATATGTTCGACAGCCGCTACCGCCACGTGGATGAGCTGCGCCGCATGGGCGCACACATCCAGACCTATGGCCGGGTGGCTGTTGTGATCGGTGCAGGAAGGCTGTCCGGCGCGGAGGTACACAGTACCGACCTGCGGGGCGGCGCGGCGCTGGCCGTGGCGGCCCTTGGGGCCGACGGCGTGACGAAGATCCACGACCTGCACCATATTGCACGGGGATATGAGGATATGGCCGGGACGCTGACCGCTCTGGGAGGGGCGGTGCGGCAGGTCTCCGGGCCTTTGGACAGGAGAAGAGCATGGCAACAGAACGAACCAGAAAGAGACGCAAGCGGAACAGGGGAAGGATGTCCCTGATCTTGAAGGTCCTGTGCGGACTGGGCGTGGCCGCCGCCCTCACCATGGGCGCCACGGTGTTTTTCCGGGTGGAGAACATCGCGGTCAGCGGAAACAACCGCTATACCCGGGAGGAAATCGTGGCCGCCTCCGGCATCAAGAACGGCGACAACCTGTTCCATATGAATAAGTTTCAGATCGAAGGGGACCTGCGGCATGGTCTGCCCTATCTGGAGGAGGTGTCCATCAACCGACAGCTGCCCAACGGGGTGACCATCGAGGTGAAGGAGTGGGGCGCGGCGGCACAGATCCTGCCCGTCCCCGGTGCCTCTCCCGCCGCCCCGGCGGAACAGCCGGAGCAGATGGAGACGCCGCCCGACCCCGCGGCACCGCCCGACCCGGCGGCCAGCGGGGAGGCCTCCTCTCAGGAGGACGGCTCCGCCGCCTCTTCTGCGGATACCTCTGCTGATAAGTCCGGGGAGCCGGAGGAGGAGCTGCTGCTCCCCGCTCAGGAGCCCTGGCTCATCAGCATCGGCGGCAAGCTGCTGGAGGCCGCCCCTCCGGGCTGTCCCGCTATACTGGTCAGCGGCCTGACCGTCCTGGCCCCGGAGGCCGGGACCATGGCTCAGGTGCCGGAGGAGGAGAAGCTCCAGCTGGACGGCCTTGTCAAGCTGCTTCAGACGCTGAACGGCATGGGCAAGCTGGAGCCGGTGTCCGCTGTGGAGGTGGGGGAGACCACCCTGACCTTCAGCTATCTGGGCCGCTTCGATGTGAAGCTCCCGCTGAATGCGGATTTCACCTATAAGCTGAATTTCCTGGAGGAAATGGTGGAGCGCATCAACCAGAAGCACGGGGAGGACAGCAAGGGCCGGATCGACCTGAGCCGGGAGGATTTCGGCGGTTCTTATCTGCCGGATGCGTAATATTTTATGGAAACTTCGGACGAATCATGTTTTTCACTTGACCTCGATGAAAAAGAGCGATAGAATAAAACAAATTATAGACATCAACAGGGAAGCCGTTGGCGACAGTCCGCGCTTGAAATACGCGGCTTCCACTTTGCATTGTACATAGGAGGAACAGGCAATGGCTTTCGGAATGGACATGGGTCCCGATAACGTAGTCAATATCAAAGTCGTCGGCGTGGGCGGCGGCGGCAACAATGTCGTCAACCGCATGGTGCGCACCGGTACCAAGGGTGTGGACTTTATTGCCGTCAATACGGATAAGCAGGCGCTGGCCATCTCCAGCGCCACCCAGAAGATCCAGATCGGCGAGAAGCTCACCGCCGGTCAGGGCGCAGGCTCCGACCCCGAGGTGGGCCGCAAGTCCGCTGAGGAGAACCGGGCTCAGATCGCCAAGGCTCTGGAGGACGCCGACATGGTGTTCATCACCGCCGGTATGGGCGGCGGCACCGGCACCGGCGCAGCTCCCATCGTGGCCGATATCGCCAAGGAGCGCGATATCCTGACCGTCGGCGTGGTGACGAAACCTTTCCGGTTTGAGGGCAACCGCCGGATGCGTCAGGCCGAGGGCGGCATCACCGAGCTGAGAAGCAAGGTGGACTCCCTGGTCATCATCCCCAACGAGCGTCTGAAGCTGGCCACCGATCAGAAGATCACCATGGTCAACGCCTTCGAGATCGCCGATGACGTCCTCCAGCAGGCCGTCCAGTCCATCTCCGACCTGATCAAGAACACCGGCTTCATCAACCTGGACTTCGCCGACGTGTCCGCCGTCATGAAGAACGCAGGCCGCGCTCACATGGGCGTGGGCCGCGCCGCAGGCAAGAACAAGGCCGAGGAGGCCGCAAAGATGGCCGTTTCCAGCCCTCTGCTGGAGACCTCCATCAACGGCGCCAAGGGCGTTCTGATCAACGTCACCGGCTCTGTGGATATCGGCCTGGAGGAGGTCGAGACCGCCGCCAACCTGGTCCAGGAGGCCGCACATCCCGACGCCAACATCATCTTTGGCGCCACCTTCGACGAGAGCCTGGACGACGAGATCCGCGTGACCGTCATCGCCACCGGCTTCGAGGAGGCCAACGCCGAGGCCGGCAAGTACGAGCCCATCCCTCAGCCCGTCCCCCAGAATGTGACCGCCTCTCAGCAGAGCGCGTCCTCCTATATCCCTCCCGTCCAGCCTGCGGCTCCTGTTCAGCCCGTCCAGCCTGCTCCCGTGCAGCCCGTGGCCCCTGTGCAGCCCGTTCAGCCTGCCCCCGTGCAGCCCGTGGTTCCCGCTCAGCCCGTCTATGTGGCTCCTGAGGTCCAGCCCGCTCCTGTCCAGCCTGTGATGCAGCAGCCTGTCCAGCAGCCCGCCGCCCCTGTGCAGCCCGTGGCTCCCGCTCAGCCCGTGATGCAGGAGACTGCCCCTGTGCAGCCCACCTACACCGCTCCTGAGGTCCAGCCCACTCCCGCTGCTCCCGCGAAGGATGAGAAGTCCGGCGTCAGCGATGACGACTGGGACATTCTGACCCGCATCTTCAGCAACCGCCGCTGAGCTTAAAAGAGAACAAAAAATCCCCCTTCCTATGGGAAGGGGGATTTTTTTATCTTGTTTTGCTTTAAATCAGGGGGATATCGCTGGGGGATTCCAGACGGCGCATGGCCTTTCTGAACTGGAAGCGGAACAGCACCACGGTGAACAGAACGGAGAGGAAGTCCGCAATGGGCTCGGACAGATAGACCGCCATGGTGGGGTCTGCGGGGAGCAGATGGGGCATGAGATAGATCAGGGGCAGCAGCAGGATGAACTTTCGCATGACGGCCACCAGAATGGAGGCCTTGGCGTTGCCCAGGGAGTTGAAGGCCATCTGACAGGCCACCTGTGCGCCGAAGATGCCCAGGGCTCCGGCGTAGATACGCAGGGGAGTGGGGGCGAAGGCCAGCAGAGCGGCCTCGGTGTTGAACATGGAGATGAATAGCTTAGGGAACACCATGACGAAGGCCCACAGCAGGAGGGAGTAGCCCAGGCTGACCTTCAGCAGCAGCTTGAAGGAGGCCCGGACCCGGTCGCCGTTGCGGGCGCCGTAGTTGTAGCTGATGATGGGCTGTGCGCCCTGGCCGATGCCCTGGAGGGGCAGCATGGCGAACTGCATGACGCTGGTGAGGATGGTCATGGTGCCCACGGCGATATCGCCGCCGTAGCCCTGAAGGGAGGAGTTGAAGCAGACGGCGATGACGGACTCGCTGGCCTGCATGATGAAGGGAGCCAGACCCAGAGCCAGACAGGGCAGAACGATCTTGGGGGTCAGCCGGACGTACTTGGCCCGGATGCGAAGGTGGGTCTTTTTGCCGAAGAGGAAGGCCAGCACCCAGATGGTGGACAGGGACTGGGAGATGACGGTGGCCAGAGCCGCGCCCCGGACGCCCATGTGGAAGCCGAAGATAAAGACGGGGTCCAGAATGATGTTGCAGCCTGCGCCGATGAGGACGGCCAGCATGCTGGTCCGGGTGAAGCCCTGGGCGGTGATGAACAGGTTCATGCTCAGGGTCAGCTGGACGAAGATGGTGCCGATGGCGTAGATGTTCATATACTGGACGGCGTACTCGATGGTGTCGGGACTGCCGCCGAAGGCCATGAGCAGAGGCCGGTTGAACAGCAGCAGGATGGCGGTCAGCACGGCGGACACCAGAAACTGCATACAGAAGCAGCCGCCCAGGGTCTTCTCAGCGGAGACGTTGTCCTTCTGCCCCATGAAGATGGAGGCGCGGGGCGCACCGCCTGCGCTGGTCAGGGCTGCAAAGGCGGTGACGATCATGATGATGGGCATACACACGCCCACGCCGGTGAGGGCCAGCGAGCCGATGCCCTGACCGATGTAGATGCGGTCCACCAGGTTGTACAGCATGTTGATGACCTGGGCGGTCAGGGTGGGGACAGCCAGCTTGAACAGCAGCTTGCTGATGGGCTCTGTCCCCAGGAAGTTGTTTTTATTCTCCATGTGCGGGGGAACTCCTTTCTAATTTGGAACCTACGTTGCGGGCCAGACGGGTGTTCAGATCGTGGAACCGGCGCATATCCTCGGCAGAAAATCCCTCGAAGGCCTCCTGCCAGAAGAGGATGCAGGCGGATTCGATATCCGCCACAATGGGGTCGGCCTCCGGGCGGAGCCGGAGATGGACCCATCGCCGGTCGATCTGGTCCGGGATACGCTCCAGCAGGCCCCGTTTGATGAGGGCGTCCGCGCCCCGGGACACGTTGCCCCTGGACAGCATCCGGGTGTCGGCGATCTCGCCCACGGTGTCGTGGCCGGGGTTGTTGTGCAGGAAGCTGATGATGTTGGTCTCCAGCCGGGACAGCTGGTAGCGCTGCCGGACCCCGTCCAGACATTGCTCATAAAATTTCATGATCTGCCGGATGGTGATCAGGGCGCTGGCCGACTGATCCATAGTCTCACCGTCCTATCGTTTTTAATGCAACAGTTTTAAATACAACTATTGAGCAGAGAACGATTATAGCACGCCTGCCCGCAATGTCAAGAGGAGGGGCCGGGCAGAACTTAAAAAGTTCTTAATAATTTAAGACTTGCATCTTAAACCTCCTGTGTTATGCTAGGCTTAACCGGTAAAATTCCCGCATAGGAGGAACTGCGATGTATACGATTTTAATTTGCGACGATGACAAGGATATTGTGTCCGCGCTGGACATTTATCTCACCGGGGCGGGCTACCGCACCATCAAGACCTACAACGGACTGGAGGCGGTCCGGGCCGCCGAGAGCCAAGAGGTCCATCTGATCCTCATGGATATCATGATGCCGGAGATGGATGGCATCCGGGCCACCACCAAGCTGAGAGAGGGGAGCAACGTCCCCATCATCCTGCTCACCGCCAAGAGCGAGGACACGGACAAGATCCTGGGGCTGAACATCGGGGCCGACGACTATATCACCAAGCCCTTCAACCCCATGGAGGTGCTGGCCCGGGTGAAGAGCCAGCTGCGCCGGTATACCAGTCTGGGCGGGGCCAGAGAGCAGCCCGGTCTGCTCACCGTGGGCCCCATCGCCCTGGATGACAGCGCCAAGCGGGTGCTGGTGGACGGAGAGCCCGTGGCCCTGACTCCCATCGAGTACAACATCCTGAAATTGCTGATCTCCCACCCCGGCCAGGTGTTCTCCTCCGCCCAAATCTACGAGCAGGTGTGGAACGACCCGGCCTACGGCTCCGAGAACACGGTGGCCGTCCACATCCGCCACCTGCGGGAGAAGATCGAGATCAACCCCGCCGAGCCCCGGTATTTAAAGGTGGTCTGGGGTCTGGGCTATAAGATCGAGAAGGGGGCGGCGGGATGAGAGAGCACAGAGGGACCCGTTTGGCGGAGCGGGTCCTGACCTGCGCCCTGGCGGTGCTGCTGTTTGCGGCGGGGGTACAGGGCGGCAAGGCCGCCGTGGCCCGGCCCTACTGGCAGGCGGAGCACTGGCAGCAGACCGAGGAGTTCAACTACCTCATCAACCGCCGGTTGGACGACCTGACCAGTCTCATCAACTACACCGCCCTGCTGGACGACCCGGAGGCCAAGCTGACCTACATGGACCGGGAGCGGCTCCAGGAGAGCGTGGAGGTCCAGCGGGCCCAGCTGGACCCGGAGAAGAGCACCAGCTTCCGCTTCCGGGTCAAGTCGGCGGACGGGGAGAAGCTGTATTACGACAATATGCAGGACGCGGTGCAGATCGTCCGCTACTCCGCCTTCGAGGTGGGCAGCCGCACCCCGGGAATGGGGGTACACCCCCTCATTGATGTGGAAAATCTGGATAGCCAGCAGCTGGGCCAGGTGCTGGGCAGTAAGGTGGGCGACTATGTGGTCATTGAGTACGGAGTGCCGGACCGGCCCTCCAGCCTCATCATGGACGATTTCGGCAAGCTGTACCACCGGAGCATAGAGGCCCGGGAGAACTTCCCCATGTATTTACAGAGCATGATGACCATTCTGGTGGCGGCAGGCGGCTGTCTGCTGGTCATCCTCATTCTGGCAGGCAGACGGGCCGTGGGCCCGGTGGGAGAGCTGGACTGGAAGGACCGGCTGAGTCTGGAGCCCTTCCTCCTGTCCTTCCTGCTGGTCAGCGGTCTGTCCGCCCTGGGCATGCTGTGGCTGGTGCAATTCGGCATGTTCCACTCTGCGGTGGACTGGGACGCTCAGATCTTACCCGTCCTGCCCTGGATGATGGGCGGTCTCAGCGTGCTGGCGGCGGGCGGCACGGCCCTGCTGCTGCGGACCCTGATCCTGCGGCTCATGACCCGGACCCTCATCAAAAATACCTGGCTCTTCCGGGGCCTGCGGGCGCTGTTCCGGGGCATTGCCGCTCTGTTCCACGCCCTGCCCATCCTGTGGCGGGTGCTGCTGATGGTGCTGGCCATGGTGGCCGCTGATATCCTGGCGGCGGCCCTCTATTCCTACAGCTGGCTCTGGTGGCCCGGCGTGGCGGTGTGGGCCCTGGTCCATCTGGCCGTGCTGTGCTACCTGTTCCGCTGGGCGGTGGGCTTCCGCCGGCTGCGGGAGGGTGCACGGACCATCGCCTCCGGCAACCTGAGCTATCAGGTGGACACGGAGAAGCTGCCCCGGGACCTGGTGGAGCACAGCGAGGACCTGAACAACATCTCCCGGGGCATGTCCAAGGCGGTGGACGAGAAGATGAAGAGCGAGCGGTTCAAGGCCGAGCTTATCACCAACGTGTCCCACGATTTGAAAACCCCGCTGACCTCCATCATCAACTACGTCAGCCTGCTGAAAACCACAGAGCAGACCGACCCCAAGGCGGTGGAGTACATCGAGGTGCTGGAGCGCAAGTCCAACCGGCTGAAAAAGTTGACCGAGGACCTGGTGGAGGCCTCCAAGGCGTCCACCGGCGTGCTGAACGTCCAGCTGGAGAAGATCAGCATGGTGCAGCTGCTGGATCAGGCGCTGGGCGAGTGGCAGGAGAAGCTGGCCGACCGGAATCTGACGGTGGTGACCAACGCCGCCGAGGAGGAGCTGTGGGTCTACGCCGACGGCCGCCACCTGTGGCGGGTCATCGACAACCTGCTGTCCAACTGCTGTAAGTACGCCATGGAGGGCACCCGCATCTATCTGGATCTGGTGCGGAGCAAGGGGCAGATCGGCCTCTCCGTGAAAAACGTGTCCCGGGAACAGCTGAACGTGCCGGTGGAGCGGCTCATGGAGCGGTTCGTCCGGGGCGAGGAGTCCCGCTCCACCGAGGGCTCCGGTCTGGGGCTGTCCATCGCCCGGAGCCTCACCGAGCTCCAGGGCGGCACCTTCCAGCTGTCTGTGGACGGCGACCTGTTCAAAGCGGAGGTCAGCCTGCCCCAGGCGGTGTAACCAAATTCAATGACAAAAAAGGCCGGAGAGGACTGCTCTCCGGCCTTTTTCTGTGAAAAGTGTCAAAACTCAGAGGAAAAAGGACTTTCTTTTAAAAAATGGTTTGAATTTCAAATCGTTTGTGCTATGATGATAAATAGGGTTTTTATAAAATGACCGGGGTGCGCCCCCGTACGGAGAGGAGAGGGACCTGTGATGAAAAAAGGAAAACTGGCAGCCCTGTGCGGTGCGGCTCTGCTGCTGCTGACGGGGTGTTTGTTCCGGGCGCCCGGCGATCTCTATAAGCTGCCGGAGGTCCCTGCCGGCTATGAACAGCTGGAGAGCGCCATCCGGGGCGTGAAGCAGAGACTGGAGCTGGGCAACAGCGTCAGCACCGAGGTCTGCGTCATCATGGCGGGAGACAACACCGCCACCATCCAGCTCCAGGACCTGGACGGCGACGGGGTGCGGGAGAGCGCCCTCACCTTCCTGCGGGTCCCCGGGGTGGAGAAGCCCAATAAGATCTATATTTTTCGCCAGTTCGGCGAGGAGTTCCGGGTCACCGGCCTCATCGAGGGCGCAGGCTCTGCCATCTACTCCATCGACTATGTGGAGTTGAACGGACAGGGCAGCAAGGAGCTGGTGGTGAACTGGCAGCTCAGCACCGGCGTGTACCAGCTGGGCGCCTATACCCTGGACGAGCTGGAGGCTGAGGACTACAGCGCCGAGGAGGACTCCGACCGGAGCCTGCCCAACCCCGCGGTGCCGATCCTGCCGGAGAAGGACCGTATCCTGGCCACCGAGCTGCTGCTCACCGGCTCCAGCACCGCCAGCGACGGAGCCAATATCTCCTCCGGCTATCAGCTGCTGGACCTGGACCAGGACAACCGGGTGGAGATCGCCCTGGCCAAGATGGACAACCGGGGTCTGGGCAGCCAGATCTCCGTCTACGGCTGGCACGAGGGCGTCTTCGCCTGTGTGGACAGCGTGGAGCTGTCCAAGGGTATGACCACCCTGAACCGCATCCGCTCCAACTATCTGAAGGGCGATAAGGGCGTTCCCGCCCTGTACGTCACCGGAAGCCGGTCCGACGGCAGCCGCCTCATCGACGTGGTGGCCTACAAGGACCGCAAACTGACCAACCTGTCCATGGATCCCACCACCGGGGAGAGCCGGGAGCAGCTGAAGGGCTACACCGACGTGAACCCCACCGACGTGGACGGCGACGGTGTGGCGGAGATCCCTGTGCCCACCCCTCTGCCCAGCAGCGGGGACAACACTCCCAATTTCTGGCTCATCGACTGGGAGCGCTACGACGAGCTGGGCAGACGGAACCACGTGCTGACCACCTACCACAATGTGGCGGACTCCTGGTATCTGGAGGTCCCCTCCGCCTGGAAGAACAAGATCACCATCTCCCGCCGGGATCAGACCAGCGGACAGCGCGAGGTGGTCTTCTCCCTGTGGAAGGGGAAGGACCAGGAGCCGGAGCCCTTCCTGAGCATCTACCGCCTGACGGGCAGCAACCGGCTGACCCAGTCCACATCCGACGGCCGCTTCGTCCTGCGGGAGGAGGAGTCCGTCATCTACGCCGCCAAGCTCCACGAGAGCTCCTGGGACTGCGGCATGGACGCAGACGACCTGCTCCAGAGCTTCAATACGATCCAGAGCAGCTGGTACTACGACTGACCGGCTGACCCCATATTTAAAGGAGGAAACGTCCCGTGAGAAAGATCCTTGTGCTGGAGGATGAGGAGAACATCCGCAGCTTTGTTGTCATCAACCTGAAACGGGCGGGCTACCAGACCATTGAGGCCGGCACCGGTGAAGACGCTCTGGCCGCTCTGAAGGAGAACCCCGACGTGAAGGTGGCTCTTCTGGATATCATGCTCCCCGGCATCGACGGCTTCGAGGTCTGCCGCCGCATCCGGGCCATGGACAATAAGATCGGCATCATCATGCTGACTGCCCGTACCCAGGAGATGGACAAGGTCACCGGCCTGATGACCGGCGCAGACGACTATGTGACCAAGCCCTTCTCTCCCGCCGAGCTCACCGCCCGGGTGGACGCCCTGTACCGCCGCACCGGCGGCGACGAGGCGGCGGCCTCCCCCGACGAGATCAACGATCCGCCCTTCCTGCTGAACACCCGGAACCGCACCCTGGAGAAGAGCGGCCGCCTGGTCAAGCTGACCCCCGCCGAGTACTCCATCCTCAAGCTGTTCATGGAGAACCCCGGCAAGGCCCTCTCCCGTGAGGAGATTTTGGACGCGGTCTGGGGCAAGGACTACTTCGGCGAGCTGAAGATCGTGGACGTGAACATCCGCCGCCTGCGCATCAAGATCGAGGACAACCCTCAAAAGCCCAAGTACGTGAACACCGTCTGGGGCTATGGCTACAAGTGGGCGACTGCATAAATGCCCTGCCGGGGGTTGTCCTACCCCCGCAAAGCGGGGCGGCCCGCAGGCCGTAAATTCGCAGCCGCTCCGGCGGCAAGAATTTCCGCAGGGCGAATTCACTTCGCCCGAGGATTCAAATCCAAAGGGGCCCCACGGGGCTCTGCACCGTGGGAATCAACCCTCAAAAGCCCAAGTACGTGAACACCGTCTGGGGCTATGGCTACAAGTGGGCGACTGCATAAATGCCCTGCCGGGGGTTGTCCTACCCCCGCAAAGCGGGGCGGCCCGCAGGCCGTAAATTCGCAGCCGCTCCGGCGGCAAGAATTTCCGCAGGGCGAATTCACTTCGCCCGAGGATTCAAATCCAAAGGGGCCCCACGGGGCTCTGCACCGTGGGAATCAACCCTCAAAAGCCCAAGTACGTGAACACCGTCTGGGGCTATGGTTATAAGTGGGCGACTGCATAAATACCGCCTGAAAAAATCCGGCAAACGAACCTGAAAGGGGATGGAACAGTGGCCAAAAAGACGAATTTAACTGACAAAGGCAAGATCCGCGGCATCCGCAAGCGCTGGCTTCTGAACAGCATCGGCGTGGTCCTGCTGATCCTGGCCCTTGCGCTGGGGTCCTTTGCCGCCACCCTGTACGGCTATTACTACTCCAGCACCTCCGACGACCTGAGCCGCAAGGCCAGCTCCGTGGCCAACGGCTTCCGGAACTACACCCGTCTGGAGTACCGCGCAGCGGCTCAGCAGATGGTGAGCAACTACGAGGAAAAAAGTCAGATGGAGCTGCAATTCCTGGACGTCAGCGGAGCCGTGGCCTACTCCGGCAACGACCTGACCGCAGGCACCAGCCCCAACACCCCGGATATCTGGCAGGCCCTTGAAACTCAGAGCACCCGGTCCTGGAGAGGGGAGGACCCCTCCACCGGAGAGCACATCGCCGCCTCCTCCAGCCCGGTCATGTACCAGGGCGTGACGGTGGGCGTCATCCGCTATGTCACGTCGCTGAAGGCCATCGACCGGCAGTTCGTCATGTCCATGGCGGTGCTGCTGACCATCGGATTGGCCATCTTCGCCATGGTGTACTTCTCCAACCTGTACTTCGTCCGCTCCATTGTGGAGCCCCTGGCCAGTATCAACGAGACGGCCCGGGTCATTGCCGACGGCAGCTACGGCGTCCAGATCGAGAAGCGGTTCGACGACGAGATCGGTGAGCTGACAGACACCATCAACGATATGTCCATGAAGATCAAGCGGTCGGAGAAGACCCAGACCGAATTTATCTCCTCCGTCTCCCATGAGCTGCGGACCCCGCTGACCGCCATCACCGGCTGGGCGGAGACCCTCGGCAACGGCGAGATCAAGGAGCCTGAGGATCTGCGGCGGGGCATGGACATTATCCTGTCCGAGGCCCGCCGTCTGACCAACATGGTGGAGGAGCTGCTGGAGTTCTCCCGCATCGAGGACGGCCGGTTTACCCTGGCGGTGGAGCCCCTGGACCTGAGAGCGGAGCTGGAGGACGCAGTCTACACCTACAAGGAGTTCTTCCGCAAGGAGGGCATCACCCTGGACTACACCGAGTGTGAGGAGGAGATGATCCCCATCTCCGGCGACCCCGAGCGTCTGCGCCAGGTGTTCTGCAACCTGCTGGACAACGCGGGCAAGCACGGCGGATCCGGCGGCCGCATCGACGTGTCCATCCGACAGGAGCTCACAGACGCCGTCATCCGCATTCGGGACTACGGCCCCGGTATCCCGGAGGAGGAGCTCCCCTTCATCAAAAACAAGTTCTACAAGGGCAGCTCCAAGGCCAGAGGCTCCGGCATCGGTCTGGCTGTCTGTGAAGAGATCATCAGCCGCCACGAGGGCTCTATGGAGATCGGCAACGCCGAGGGCGGCGGCTGTATGGTGACCATCCGAATGCAGATTGAAACATAAGTTCGATTCTGCTTGCTATTTTGCGGGGGCTTTGTTAAACTGAACTCAGAACGACAAACACCCGTACAAAGGAGACTTATATGGAAAAAGAAGGACAGAACGGGGCGGCCTGCCCGGGCCAGACCTGTTCCAAGGGGTTCAAAACCATGTGCGGCGGTCAGGCCCTCATCGAGGGCATCATGATGCGCGGCCCCAAAAAGCAGTCCGTGGTGGTCCGCAAGTCCGACGGCACCCTGGACGTGCAGGTGAAGGACCTGCATTTTGTGAAGGACAAGCACCCGGCCCTGGGCTGGCCCCTGATCCGGGGCGTGGTGAACTTCTTCGACGCCATGTACAACGGCATCACCGCCCTGATGCACTCCGCCGAGCTCTTCTCCGAGGGCGACGAGGTGGAGGAAGAGGAGAGCAGGTTTGAAAACTGGCTCAACGACAAGTTCGGCAACGAGGCCGCCACCAAGGTCATCACCTCTCTGGCGGTGACCGTGGGCGTGTGTATGTCCGTGGGCCTGTTCTTCCTGCTGCCCACCCTGCTGGGCACTCTGGTCACCTTTTTCAGCGACTCCATGCTCCTGCGGAACGTGGCGGAGAACCTGCTGAAAATCGTGATTTTTGTGGGCTATCTGGCCCTCTGCTCCCGGATGAAGGACATGAAGCGGGTATTTTCCTACCACGGCGCAGAGCACAAGACCATCTTCTGCTACGAGGCCGGTCTGCCCCTGACCGTGGAGAACGTCCGCAAGCAGCCCCGGCACCATCCCCGCTGCGGCACCAGCTTCCTGTTTATGGTGGTGTTCATCTCCATCATCGTGTCCAGCGTGGTCTTTACCATCTGGCCCATCCATAACGTGCTGATGCGGATGCTGGCCCATCTGGCCATGCTGCCCATCATCGTGGGTGTCAGCTACGAGTTCAACCGCTGGGCTGGCCGCCACGACGGCCCCATCACCAAGGTGCTGACCGCTCCCGGCCTGTGGCTCCAGAACTTCACCACCTTCGAGCCCGACGACTCCATGATGGAGGTGGGCATCAAGGCATTAGAACTGGTTCTGCCGGAAACCAAAGGCGAAGACGCCTGGTAAATTTACGCGTCTTTTTCCCCATGCGTGCGTTGCAGCCCCTTGAAATCCGCCTAGGATTCCTGCGTGTCTGCGCCTTCGCCTGAGAAAAAATCCGCTGTAAATTCCATTTCCGCATACTCTGCATGATTTGAGAGAAGTCCCGCTGTTGTGTGTGCCGGGACTGTGAGAGAAAATATCGCTGGAGGGTGAATCCCAAATGGCAACCACCTATAACAATCTGTATCTGGATACCCGCGCCAGACTGCGTAAGGCGGGCATTGAGGCGGCCCAGCTGGAGGCCAGAGAACTGGTCTGCTACGCCGCCGACAAGACCCGGGAGGAGCTTTATCGGGACATGATGCTCTACACCACCGCCGCTCTGGAGGAGCGGGTAGAGGAGCTGGTCCAGCGCCGTCTGAACGGCGAGCCCGTGGCCTACATCATCGGCGAGTGGGAGTTCTACGGCCTGCCCCTGGATATCACCGAGGACGTGCTGATCCCCCGGGACGACACCGAGATTTTGGCGGAGCGGGGCATTTTGAAGGCCCAGGCCGCCGGGACCGGCTGCCGGGTGCTGGACCTGTGCGCCGGAAGCGGCTGTGTGGGTCTGGCTGTGGCCGCCAACGCCCCCGAGTGCCGGGTGGTGCTGGGCGAGCTGTCCGAGGGCGCGCTCCGTCTGTGCAAGCAGAACGTCCGCCGGAACGGGCTGAACGCCCGGGTGTCCTGTATGTCCGTCAACGCCATGGAGGCCCCCAGCAGCGCCCTGTGGGACTTCGACGTCATCGTCAGCAATCCGCCCTACATCCCCACCGGGGATATCGACGGTCTGGACGTGTCCGTCAAGGACTACGAGCCCCATATGGCGCTGGACGGCGGCGACGACGGGCTGGACTTCTACCGCTGCATTGCGGAGAAATGGAAGAAGGCCCTCCGGCTCAACGGTACGCTGATTTTTGAGGTCGGCATCGGTCAGGCTCCCGATGTGGAGCAGATCCTGGCTGAAAACGGCTATACTGATATCAAAACCACCGAGGATACCCAGGGTATCTGGCGTGTGGTCGAGGGCACCAGCAGAAAATAAAAGTCCCGTTTAATGGACTCTAAATCTGGTATCCTTAGGTCAAAAGGAAGGCCGGTGTGACCGGCAGGAAAGGATGAAGCGCACATGGCAACAAAGAAACCCGCTGTGGAGGCCGCCACCCCCGCATCTGATAAGAAGAAAGCAGTCGAGACCGCAATGGCTCAGATCGAGCGAGCCTACGGCAAGGGCTCCATCATGAGATTGGGCGACAACGCCGATATCGTGGTGGACTCCATCCCCACCGGCTCTCTGTCCCTGGATATCGCTCTGGGCATCGGAGGCGTTCCCAAGGGCAGGATCATTGAAATTTACGGCCCTGAGTCCTCCGGTAAGACCACTCTGGCTCTGCACATCGTGGCAGAGGCCCAGAAGAGAGGCGGCGAGGTGGCCTTTATCGACGCCGAGCACGCCCTGGACCCCGGCTACGCCCGGGCTCTGGGCGTGGATATCGACTCCATGCTGATCTCTCAGCCCGACACCGGCGAGCAGGGCCTGGAGATCTGTGAGACCCTGGTCCGCTCCGGCGCAATTGATGTTGTGGTCGTGGACTCCGTGGCCGCTCTGACTCCCCGCGCCGAGATCGAGGGCGACATGGGCGACAGCCATGTGGGCCTGCTGGCCC
>SAMEA104404103__coassemble_413_pt1 | contig 31224 bp, 20 predicted proteins | sample SAMEA104404103__metabat2_high_PE_037 | metagenome-assembled genome bin SAMEA104404103 (sample SAMEA104404103) | Balaenoptera acutorostrata | reverse complement strand
GGAGGAGGTGGGACTCTATGCCGGGGTCGTTGTGGACCAGGACCACGCCCTTTCTGCCGCAGCAGCGGGCGATCTGGTGCAGGGCTGCGCTGTTGCGCTGAAAGCTGCTGCCGCCGAAGGCGCCGAAGCTGACGGAAGCGTCCTCCAGATGGGTGATCTTGGGCAGCAGCTTCAGCTCGTCCAGAAAGATGCTGTCCCCGCCAGAGGTCGGTCCGGGCCTGACTGCGGCGGATGAAGAAGATGAGGGTGCTGGCGAAGATATCCCGGGCGGCGTTGGCAAAGAAGGGCTGGGATTTGGCGCCCCGGTCCTTGAAGAGGATACCGGCCATTTCCCGGGCGTTGCTCTCGTAGTCCACGGGTGTGGGGCCGTCGGCCAGGACCTCGTCAAAGATGTTCCAGCTCACGCTCCGGGTGCGGTTCCGGCGGTCGTTGGCGATGACATAGTCGCCCTGCCGATAGAAGCCGGGGTGGGAGAGATAGTCGCCCTTGGTATCGAAGATCAGGCTGATGCCGTCCCGCTGTCCGGAGCATTGTCGTTATCGCTATCCAGCACAGCTGCGTCCAAATCGAGGGCGGAGCCGTTGTCCAGCACAGCGGCATCCAAATCAACGCCGGAACCGCTGCCCGGACTCCTTATCCCGGCCCTGCTCCTCGTCCTTGCCCTTGTTCTTGTCCGGATCCCGCTCCTGCGCCTGCTTTTGCTCGTAGTCGTTCAGCACGTCATTGATGGCCTGATAGCCGGGAGAGGGCTCCTTTTGGGTCACTCCGTTGGTCCGGTCCCGGATCACGTCGTTCAGCGTCTGATCGATGTTGGGGCCGTTGTAGTGGATGGAGGCATTGATGAGGGCGTTCTGGAAGGTGTCGCTTCTGACATATTCAAAATAGGCCTCCCGGTTGGCATCCGTCAGCTTGGTCTCCTTTTCGTATTGGGCGCTGGCGGCCAGAGTGCGGCTGGAGCCGGCGGCATAGGCCGGCTTCTCGTCGTTCTGCATCCGGTAGAGGTCCCGGTCTGCGCCGGGCTCGATATAGTAGCAGGTGTCGCTGCGGAGATAGTGGTCCGTCTCGTGATAGATGGTGTCCAGGATCTGCCAGTTGTCCGCCGGGACGGAGACGGTGTGCTCGTGGGAATTGCCCTGCTGGTCGGTGTACTCGCCGACGAACTGGCCGGACAGCAGGAGATTGCTGTTGAGGCAGATCGTATGCCCGGAGGTCCAGCCGTAGGTGCTGTCCGACATGTTTTCACAGGTGAGCACAGGGGCCTCCTTGCCCTGTTCTGCGGCGCAGCGGTTGGCCACCTCCTGACAGGCGTCCAGGCGGGTGGGAATGGACAGGGAGTGCCACTGCGCCGAGCTGAACGTGCTGTGGAGACGGCTGAGGGGGGCGTCGCTGTACCGGGTGTGGGGATAGGTGTAGTTCTCATCCATGGCGCTTACCTGCCCGGGATCCTGGCGGTCCCCATGGCGGGGTCCATCAGCAGCAGGGCGTCCAGATAGGTGCAGCCCCGGCGGAGGGCCAGGATCATGAAAACGGAGAACTGTCCGGACTGAAAATCGGACTCCTCCCGCCGATCAAGATAGTGACAGAGGGGGTCCAGAAGCCGGGGATCCAGACAGTCCAATGTCTGCCGGGCCAACGAGAAGCTGGATGTCACGACCCATACCACCAGCAATCAGATCTGTCTGGCCTATCCGGTGGCCTACAGCTGCCGGGAGCGGGAGCAGCTGGTGGAGAAGGCCACGCTGGCAGACGGCACACACTTAAAGGTAGTGGGCACCATCCGGGGGCCTGCCGCCGCTGCGCTGGACTATCTGTATTTTCTCCAGAATCTGCTCGAAGAGGACAAGCGGATCGATCAGGAGAGCTACACCGTGCTGGTGTACGATCTGGGACACGGCACCTTCGACGCGGCCGTGGTCACGGTCCGGCGCAAGGGGGAACCCTATCAGCTCCACTGAAAGGACAGCCTGCCCAACGTGGGCGGACAGAACTTCGATCAGATCCTCTATGACGAGACCTGCCGGGTGCTGGCGGAGCAGTACCACTACGATATGGTGCGGGAGGAGATCCTGTCCGAGGTGATCCGGGTCAAGCATGAGCTGAGCGAGGCCGGATCCGGAACCGTAGAGATCCCCATCGACGGGGACTATCAGGAAGTGACCATCACCCGCGCCCGCTTTGAGGAGCTGAGCCGCCACCTGATCCTTCAGACCATGGGGCTGGTGCAGGAGATCCTGGATCAGGCCGAGGAGGACGGGATCCGGATCGATGCGGTCATTATGTCCGGCGGCGCAAGCCAGATGCCCATGGTGGAAAACGGGCTGAAGGCTCTGGTGGAGGACAGATATCCGGTGGTGAAGCACCGCCCCAGCGAGGCAGTTTCCTACGGAGCGGCCCGCTATGCGGAGGGTATCCGCCCGAAGCAGCCCGCAGTTCCCGTACAGCCCGGTGAGCCGGAGCAGCCCCAGGTCAATACCAGACTGGAGCAGCTGACGGACCGCAGCTACGGGCTCCGGATGCCCGCCGGAGATGTGGAGTTCCTGGTCCGCAGCGGCGCAAAGCGGCCCGCCAAGTCCGAGCCGATCCGGCTCCGGGCCCAGAGCACCCCTCTGGAAGTCCAGCTCTACCGCTCCAGAGAGCGGAACAAGCAGGCGGAGAGAGCGTCCAGACAGGACTGCGAATCCATGCTCCGTATGCGCTTTGATGCCCGGCCCGGGGAGGAGTACCAGGTCTGGATCACCCTGGAGGAGAACTACAGCGTCCGGGTCTCTTTCCGCAGCAGTCAGGGGAAGGTACAGGAGAAGAGTACCGCCGACAGCGTGGAAAAGTTGACCGGGGTTTGGAACGATCAGTAAGGAGATGAGTCTGCTATGATGGAAGAAAAGAGAACCCACAATGCAAGGGACCTCTATCTGAATCGAAAACATGTGAGACCCCAGCAAGCAATATGAAGAAGGTCTGGCCAAGCTCATCGAGCAGGAGCTGGAGGACTATGGTTACTGCACCCTTCTGGATGATATCCTGGACAAACCGAATACCATGCTGTTTTCGGCAAATGATATGTACCTTCTGGATACTGCGACCGCTTCGGTGCTGAAATCCGTGTACGAGAAACGGACGAACATCCGGGTGAATCTTACTCTGGTGCAGCCGGAAGAAAGAAGCTTTACGGGATATATGGTGCGGAACTATATCCGGTATGATAACCTGTTGACCTATCTGATCCGGCAGATGGAAAAGCTGGGCAGACAGCGGATGGTACAGCGGCTGGAGCAGCTGGAGCAGCGGGAGGACCGGGAAACAGACGGAGTCCATGACCTGTCTGGTCCTGGACCTGGAGCAGGGGAGTGCGGGCTTCTGCGCCTGCGATGCAGCGGGGAAGCCGGAGCTGCGTCGGGAATTCGGCGGCCATTCCGCCGGGGACCTGTGGGCCCGGTGCGTCAGCCTGCTGGGCGGTGCGCTGGAAGCCCGGCTGGAGGAGGTCAACCGCAGGATGACCAACTACCTCCGGTCCGACCGCCTGCGGGACAGCGCCTGTCTGGGCGAGCTGACCTGCGCACAGGCGGAGCAGGCTCTGGCCCCGGTGAAGGAGCAGCTGACCGCTCTGCTGAAGGACCTGAGCCGTCAGCACGCCGAGGTGCTGAGCCGCAAGAACAAGGCGGAGAAGGAGAAGGCGGGCCGGCAGAAGGAAATCGAGGCTGCCGAGAACGAGATCCACTCCTACGAGGAGCAGGTCCGGAACATGGATAGCCAGCTGGAGCGGCTGACCCACGCCGCCGCCCAGGCCAAGCAGAATTACGAGGACCTGCCCTCCTACGGGGAGGGCGGAAAGCGGGTCCTGTACATCCTGGACCACCTGCCCGAGCAGTACAGAAGGCTCCTGCCCGGACGGGCAGCGGCCGAGGAGGAGCGGTCCGGCCCTGAAAATACCGACCGGCAGGACCGGCCCGACCAATCGCCCGGCGGAGTGGCTGAGAAGGACCGGATGAACCTGTCCCGAAAGACGCTGGGCCGGCCCCGGAAGGACTACAGCTATGACCGGGACTTTGGGGACCAGGTGAAGAGCGTGGTCCTGATCCGCGGCTTCGCCGCCCGGGGCGGCGGTACCGGCAGCGGGTCCTTCGGCGGCAGACTCAGCGACGATCTGAACGAGCTGAACCCCAGCCTCTATCAGGGCTTTGTCTCCTCCGTCCAGAAGAAGAACGGACTGGACCGCATCAACACCAACATGGAGGCCAAGCGGTCCCGCCCTGAGCGGGTAACATGAACGAGGAGGACATTATGAGTGCAGATCAGACAACGATTTGTCCTGTGTGCGGCGCACCTCAGAGCGTGATGAAGGAGTACGACTGCGGGACCTGCGGCTTTGCAGCGGCCTATATCCCCTTCTTCGCAGGAGAAAAAAGCTGGGCGCTGTGGCAGCAGCAGGCAGAGCGGGCCAGAGAGGCCCGGAAGCCCGCCCGGAAGCAGCTCTCCCTGCTCCCAGCCGGGAGTCTCTGTCTGGGCGGCAGCTGTGTCGCCTTCCGGGACGGACCGCAGAAGCGCATCTATATCGCCACCGGGGCCGGAATGGCACAGAGGCAGGAGAACGCGGTGGAGTTCAGCGTCGGACAGCGGAATTATGCGGTCCTCTACGCCGACGGCACCGTCCGGGTATTCGGCGGCGAAAACAGCTACGGACAATGTGACACCGGGGACTGGAGGGGGATCACCTCCGTGCTCTCCGGTCCCAACTGCACCTGCGGCGTGACGAAGGACTGCAGCATTCTGGTCCGGGGAGCCCGGGCCATCCAGGGTCTGGACCGCTGGACCGGGGTGAAAAAGCTGGTCTGCGGCACCAACCACGTGGTCGGTCTGCGGACCGACGGACAGGTGCTGGCGGCTGGTGACCGGGAGCGGCCCTTCTTTGAGAAGATCCGCAGCTGGAAGCACGTGACGGATATCGCCGCCGCCAGAGGCTGTGCCCTGGCCCTCCGGCAGGACGGCACCGCAGTCTTTGCGGGCAAGCCGGGAGACGACCGGGAGGCGGTGGAAGGACATCACCGCCATTGCGCTGGACAACAGCTTCGCCTACGGCCTGGACCGGGCGGGCAAAATGTACACCGCCGGAAGCTGTTCGGCCCTGCTGGATCAGGGCCGTTCCGGAACGTCCGACTGGAAGGAGCTGGTGGCCGTGGCCGCCAACCAGAGCGGCGTGGGCGCGGTGGACCGGACCGGTGCGCTGAGGTTTGCCGGAACGGTCTCCGGAGATTTTGAACAGTTCCGCGCCATCTGGGCGCAGGAGATCAAGCCCCAGGTGCTGGGCTGAAGCCGGAACAAACCGGAAGAACGCCCCGGATGCAGAGTCCTGCATCCGGGGCGTTTTCGTACCAGGACCCGAGAACGGGTCCCAAAATCCGGGCCCTTGGTCATAGTGGAGAGAAACAGATGAGAAAACTGTGCAGATTATACAAAGCAGAGGAAAGCAGTATACAGATTCCCTGTAATATGTTACGCTGTACTTATATGGCCCGCAGGACGGAGCGGGACACACATTAGAATCAGAATCAAGAAAGGTGGAATTTTCATGGGAAGATCAGGACGGATGTCCAGAGTTCTCAGCGCACTGCTGGCCCTTGTGTTCGTGTTCACAGCGGCCATGCCCATGGGTGCGTATGCGGCTCCTGCCAAACCGGCAGTTCCCGAAGCAACCTGTGCCCCGGATGCGGGAGCGTACCAGGTTTACCCCATTCCCCAGGACACGACCTACGACGGCGGCAGCTTTACGCTCCTGCCTGAGGTGGCCGTGGTGGCAGGGGAGGGGGTCGACTCCTACACCGTCAGTTATCTGAACGAGGTGCTGGCGGACTACGGCGTCACCGCCTCTGCCGCCGACGCCGTGCAGGAGGGCAAGACCAACATCCTGCTGGGCGTCAAGGGCCGGCCGGGAGCGGCCGCCGACTATGCAGAGCAGAACGTGACCCTCCGCCGGGCCGATCTGTTCGCACAGAACGACGCCTACCTGCTGACCGCAAAGGACAACACCATTCTGATCCAGGGTAAGGACGCCGACAGCGTGTTCCACGGCGTGTCCACTCTGAAAATGATGTTCTCCTCCTTTGCGGGCGAGAAGTTCCTGAACACCCAGATCGAGGACTTCGCCTCTGTGGCCAAGCGCGGCTACATCGAGGGCTTCTACGGGGCCTGGAACTTTGAGGAGCGGGAGAACCTGATGCGGTTCGCCCGGGACTACAAGATGAACAGCTACGTCTACGCCGCCAAGGGCGACAACTACCACACCAGCATGTGGGATCAGCTGTACCCCCAGGACATGCTGAACGAGTTCGCCAATCTGGTGGAGGTGGGCAGGGAGACCAAGGTGGAATTTGCCTGGTCCATCCATCTGGGCCACTTCTTCTCCGGTCTGAACGACGGCAATGAGGCGGACCGCTACGCCAAGCTGCTGGCCAAGCTGGACCAGCTCATCAGCGTGGGCGTGAAGCAGATCGACGTGCTGAACGACGACTTCGGCGGCGGCTCCCACACCAAGGTGGTGGAGGTGCTGAACCGTCTGAACGCCGACCTCAAGGCCCGTGGCTGCGGTCCTCTGACCTACTGCCCCCAGGGCTACAACATCGCCTGGTCCGGCTGGAACCAGGGCGAGCTGGAGGCCATGAAGGATCTGGACGCCGATATCAATGTCTACTGGACCGGCCATGACGTGAACTCTCCCATCACCCAGGAGTCCGTGGACTTCCTGAAGGAGAAGAGCGGTCACGCCGCCGACTTCTGGCTGAACTACCCCGTCAACGAGCACGCCAAGTCCGGCATCTATCTGGGCGATATCACCCACTACGCCCGGGACGGCGTCACCGGACTGGCGGGCTTCCACTCCAACCCCTCCCGGTATGCCTACGCCAACGAGGTGGGTCTGTACCAGCTGGCCGCTCTGGTCTGGAACAACAACGGCTACTCCGACCACGCCGATGAGGTCTGGGAGAGCGCCTTCCACTACCTCCAGCCCGAGGTCGCTCAGGAGTATTTCACCATCGCCCGCAACGTGGCCAACGCACCCGGCTCCGGCCGTGTGCCCCAGGGCTTCCCGGAGTCCGAGTACCTGCGGGAGCGGATGGACACCGTGCTGGAGCAGGCCAAGAGCGGTCTGCCTCTGTCCCGCAGCGCCGCCGCCCTGTCCCTGCTGAAGGAGTTCGACAACATCGACACCTCCGTCACCTCCTTCCGGGCCAACTGCGCCAATCAGGACCTGGTCACCGAGCTGGACCCCTGGCTGGCCTCCCTGACCGACATGGCCCGGGCCGGTAAGGCCGCTCTGGAGAGCCTGATGGCTCTGGACCGGGGCGACAACTCCACCGGCTGGGTGAAGATGAGCGCCGCCGGCAAGTCCTTTGACACCGTGTACAGTCACCCCCTGGTGGGCGACGGCCTGAACGGCCCCGCCAAGGCGGGCTCCAAGCTGCTGTACCCCTTCGTCTCCTCCATGCTGACTCTGGCCAAGAACACCCTGGGCCCCATTCTGAACCCCGGCGACCAGACCGTGGACCCTGTGCTGTTTGCCAAGATGGGCGGCCGGATCGTCTCTGACGACCCCAACACCCGGAAGATGTACGACGGCGACCCCGCCACCAACATCTACTGGCAGACCGTCCAGCAGGCCGGAGACTACTTCGGTCTGGATATGGGCCGCGTCATCCATGTCCGGGATATCGAGATCCTCCAGGGCATTGAGGACGGCCACCACGATATCTTCCACAAAGCCCGTCTGGAGTACTCCGCCGACGGTAAGAAGTGGACCACTCTGGTGGACAACACCGCCGGAAGCGCCGACTGCACCATCAAGGTGGAGGACCTGGATATTCAGGCCCGGTATATCCGCTACTACCTGACCGAGACCGGATACGGCAACAAGCCCGACTACTGGACCGGCGTCCGGGAGTTCACCGTCAACCGCCCCGTGCCGGAGTACGATCGCATTTACACCAATGTGGACAGTCTGAAAACCACTCCTCTGACCCTCAACGGGGCCGAGGTCAGCGTGAAAAACCTGACCGGCCTGACCCTGGAGCCCGGTCAGTATGTGGGCATCAAGCTGGCCGAGCCCGCCGCCGCCACCTCCTTTGTGAAGGAGGTTTCCGGCGATGGCCTGACCCTCCAGTATTCCTACAACGGCGCTCAGTGGACTGAGGCCGGTGTGCCGGAGGAGCCCGTGGGCGTGGGTTATCTCCGTCTGGTCAACCTGACTGACGCCTCCGTCCGGGCCGACGTCTCCAAGATCGGCATGAGCCTGCGCTATCTGCGGCCCGACGCCACCCTGACCGCCTCCAATGTGGGCCTGGCCCAGGGCGACTGGGAGAACCTGTTTGACGGCGATCTGGGCACCGGCATCACCACCAACGGTCCCCAGCGCAGCAATACCAGCATTACCTTCGATCTGGGCCGGACCATCGAGGTCTACGACGTCACCGCCGTCATGACCGACGGCGCAGAGCGTCTGTACAACGCCAAGATCCAGATCTCCACCGACAACGCCAAGTGGCAGGACGTGGTGACCGTGGCCAACGACAACACCCGGTTCCCCGGTCCTCCTCACCGCTTCGCCGAGGGCAACGCCCAGGGCGCACCTGCCCGCTATCTGCGTATCCTCTTCACCGGGGACAACGGCAACGCTCTGAAGCTCTATGAGCTCCAGCTGAACCGCAATGTGGCCGCCGGCACCGCCGCCGACCCCGTGGTCAGCACCATCTCCGGCAATCTGAACGCCCTCCGGGACAACGATATCTCCACCCTGTTCCAGGGTACCGCCAAGGCAGGCGACTCCCTGACCTACCGGGTGCTGGATAACCCCAACATCACCCAGGTCTCCGTCCTCCAGGGCGAGGGCAGTGCCGCCAAGCTGTACGTCAACGGCAAGAACGGCAAGGTCCTGCTGGGCACTCTGGACCAGAGCGTCAGCATCTTCGACACCACCGACCAGGCTCCCGTGAGCAGCTTCGTCATTGAGTGGGACGAGCCCGCTGAGGCCGCCATCTATGAGTTCACCGCCTCCGCAGGTCCCGACCTGTCCGGCGACGTGGGTCAGTACGTGGAGCCCAACCACGAGACCACCGGCCCCGTGGCCTTTACCAACGTGGCCGCTCAGACCACCGTCACCGTCTCCGGCACCAGCGACGGCGACAAGGAGAACGTGAAGGACGGCAACCCCGATACCAAGTGGGACAGCAACTTCATCAAGTCCAACGGCCAGGACATCGGCGACGCATGGCTCCAGATGGACCTGGGTGCCGGGAAGGTCTGGGAGATGAACCGCTTCACCATCTCCTTCTTCAATAAGATCTACCCCACCAGCTGGAAGCTCCAGGTCTCCGACGACGGCCAGAAGTGGACCGACGTGAAGGCCTTCACCAGTGCGGACAACGGTCCTCTGAACCCCGTCACCGACCTGACTCTGGACACCCCCGTCACCGGCCGCTATGTCCGGTTCTACTTCGACACGCTGAACACCGCCGCCGCTGGTAACGGTGTGGGTGTGAAGGAAGTTGAAATTTACGCCCGGGAGCAGCAGCTCTCCCAGCGCACCAACCTGGCGCTGAACAAGCCTGTGGAGGTCTCCGGCAACGAGACCCCCAGCGTGGACGAGCACGCCATCAACGACGGCAACCCCAACACCAAGTGGGACAGCCAGCACATCAAGACCGGTTCCAACCCCGACACCGGCGACGCCTGGTTCGTCATCGACCTGGGTGCCGGAGTCAATCAGATCGACGCCATGAAGATCTCCTTCTTCAACAAGGTGTACCCCACCAAGTACCGGGTGGAGATCTCCGACAACAATCAGGACTGGACCGTCCTCAAGACCGTGACCAAGGAGAACAACGGCACCCCGCACCCCGTGGATGAGTTCACCTTCCAGCCTACCGTCTCCGGCCGGTACGTCCGCTTCTACTTCGAGACCGTGAACACCGCCGCCGCCGGTCACGGCGTGGCCGTCAACGAGTGCGAGATCTACGGCCGCACCATGGCCGAGGCCTCCGTGCCCAACGCCATGAAGCCCGGCGAGCAGGTACAGTTCCAGACCGTGGCAGGCTTTGCCGACGTCGGTGCAGAGGACTACTTCCGTGAGGCTGTGGAGTGGGCCGTGGAGGAGGGCATCACTTCCGGCGTGGCGAGCGGCCTGTTCGGCTCCGACGCCCCCTGTACCCGGGCCCAGATCGTCACCTTCCTGTGGTGCGCCGCAGGCAGACCCGAGCCCGAGGCCCAGAACAGCCCCTTCGTGGACGTGGCTGAGAGCGACTACTTTTACAAGGCCGTGCTGTGGGCCGCTGAGAAGGGCATCACCTCCGGCATCAGCGCCACCGAGTTCGGCGCAGAGCTGGTTTGCACCCGCGCCCAGGCCATGACCTTCCTGTACGCCGGTCTGGACCGACCCGAGGCAGAGGCAGAGCTGGTCTTCACCGATGTGGAGCCCGGCGACTACTTCTATAACGCCGTGGTGTGGGCGGTGGACAACGAGATCACCGCAGGCACCGGTGCCACCACCTTCGGCCCCGCCGACAGCTGCACCCGCGCACAGATCATCACCTTCCTGTTCCTGGCTCTGGCCCGGTAACAGCAGATAAAACGGGCCGCCCCGGTCTCCGGGGCGGCCCTTTTGCGCTTTGATTAAGGAAGTTTTGGTTCTGCGGGCTCCTCCCAGGTGGTGAGGAGCAGGTTGGACACCGTGATGGTACAGCGGCGGTTTCCCGGCTGTCCGGCGGCTTTGGGGTCCAGAATACTCAGCCGCAGGCGGAAGGAGTTGCCCTTCTTGCCGAACTCCGGGGTGATGGCGTCGTAGTCCAGGGCGAACAACTCCGCCGGGGCGGCGCTGACCGGGGCCTTTCGCATGGTGACCAGCTCGGCGGCGGGGTCGGGCATGGCGGCGGAGATGAGGGCGGCCTGGCCCTCCTCCAGCACGCCCTGACACAGGAAGGTCAGGTCCGTCCCGGAGGAATCCACGTTTTTCACGCTGTAGAGGGTGATCTTGCCGTTGGGGCCCTGGTAGAGGGTGCTGCCCACCAGGGCCTCCGGGTCGTCCAGGTCCAGAGTGAAGGTGAAGGCCTCCTGAGTGGCGGTGAGCTGGGCGGGGTATGCCTGGTCGATTTCAAATAGAGTGGCGGGCTGGGACCTGCCGCAGCTGACCAGAGAGAGGGCTAGGGCGGCGGCCAGGGCCAGAGAGAACAGTTTTTTCATGGTGGATGCTCCTTATATCTGCTCTGCGGGGCAGAGGAAAATATCTGTTTCTATCATAATCCACCCCGGGAGAAAAATCCACTCTTTTCGGAAAAGAGGGCGAAAAAGCCCCGAACCGTGGCAGTTCGGGGCAGAGTGTGCCTTATTTCATATCGCCCAGCCCCTCCCGGTAGCGGAGGGGCGGCATACCGGTGATTTTCTTAAAGACCTTGGTGAAGTAGCTCTGATCCTCAAAGCCCACCAGCAGAGCGATATCCGCCAGCCGGAGGTGCTTGTGCTGTAACAGCTCCCGGCTCCGGTCCACCCGCACCCGGTTGAGGTAGGCGGTGAAGGTCTCGCCGGTCTCCTCCTTGAAAATGCGGCTGAAGTAGGGCGGGGACAGGAACACCCGTCCGGCCATGGCGTCCAGGGTGAGCCGCTGGTCATAGTGGGTGTTGATGTACTGAATGCTCTGGTTGATGACCCCCGCATGGCGCAGGCCGGGGAAGCCGAACACGCTGTCCATGACCTGATTGATGACGGTGGACAGCCACAGGCACAGGTCGTCGAAGTTCTGGATGGCGTTCAGCTTCTCCAGATAGCGGTCGTTGTCCCGCAGGCGGCTCTCCGCGTCGGCGCCGGAGCGGATGGCGGTGCGGCTGATGAGGACCAGCAGCTCGTAAATGCGGTTTTTCACATAGTAGAGGGCTCCGCCGGAGGTGAGGAGCATATGGCCCAGCAGCTCGTTGAGCAGCTTCTGGGCCTGACGGCGGTCGTTCTGCCGCACCGCCCACAGGAGCGCGTCCTCCTTCTCGAAGGGGTAGGGCTCGCTGCGGCTGTCCCGCTTGATCTGCTGGATGTAGGCGGTGATCTGCCCTTGAATTTCTCCGGAGCCCTGGGCCGCCAGCATCCGCTGGGCGGTGGACAGGTTGTTCATGAAGCTGACGGCCATGAACAGAAGGGTGGACATGGAGGTGACCTTCTCCGGTTCGATGAGGGGGATCTGGTCCAGCACGGCGGTGACGGCCTCCAGCGCGGGGCCGGACAGGTGCAGCCGGTCCTCCAGATCGCAGGCGATGTAGTCCTCCCGGTCCACCATGAGGAAGGGGCCCACGGTGAGCTTGGCCTGGATCTCCTCGCTGCCCAGAATGGGGGAGACGAAGCAGGACAACCCCATGGGGCAGAAGTAGACATACTTCCCGCCGAACCGGGCGGCCTCTGCGGTGCTGTAGATCTGAGATTTGATGCAGTCCTCCGGCCGTCGGCCTGCGGCCCGGCACACGGGGCAGGAGGAACAGCCCAGCCCGCTCTCAAAGCAGGCCACGCCGTTGACGTCGGACACCACACAGCCCACGCCGCAGGCCCGGGAGAAGGCGGTGGCGCACTCCTGGGCCAGCTTTAAATCGTAAGGATTTTTTTCGGGCGGCACAGGCCGGACCTCCTTTCCCAATGGCGAAAAAATACAAAAAAACTCAGCAAGGTCGTACAAGACCGGAGACTGTCTCAGGGGCTATGATAAGCTGTGAGAGGGTATCCGCCTTGACAGACCGGAACAAAACAGGCAGAATGGTTCAAACAGGAGCGGCGGAGCGGCTCCGGCGGGGCCGCTCCGTCTGACATGCCTTACTTTTGGACCTGATACTCCTTGCAGGCCTCGGCGTAGGCCAGGATGTTCTCCCAGGGGACCTCAGGCTCGATGAGGTGGGTGGGAGCCACCAGCAGACCGCCGTGCTGACCGGCGATATCCAGATTCCGCTTGACCTCCCGCTTGACCTCCTCGGGGGTGCCGAAGGGCATGACGGACTGGGTGCCGATGGTGCCGTGGAAGGACACCTGGCCCTTGTACCGGTCGAACACGTCCTTGAAGTCCATGCATTCGGGCTGGACGGGGTTCAGCACGTCGATACCGGCCTCGATCAGGTGCTTGATGAGGGGCAGGACGTAGCCGCAGGAGTGGTACACCACGATGATGTCGGGCTTGATGGCCTTTGCGGCGTCAATGACCTTTTTCAGACGGGGCTTCAGATAGGTGCAGTACAGCTCCTCGCTCATCATCAGGGACTGCTGCATACCCACGTCGTCGCCCAGATACAGCACATCCACACCGGCCTTGGCGTAGAGCTGGGCCCGGGAGATGGACATCTCGGTGACGCGGTCCAGGATGATATCCGCGCCCTCCTCCTCGCTCATCATGTCCATCATCATGGGCTCCATGCCCCGGATGTACCAGGCGGTCTCCCAGATGGTGCACTGCATGTTGCCGATGGAGGCCAGACCGCGGGCGTGGAGGGCGTCGGCCTGGGCCTTCAGACCGAGGTTGCCTGCCTCAGAGTAGGTGGGCAGGGGATACTCGGCGAACACGTCCTCGTCGTCCTCGTCCCGGAGGGGACAGAACATCTGGGTCATGTGCATGGAGGTGGGGGTGGCGCGGTGGCCGATGCCCCACTCGTCCAGCTCCTCCACCTTCAGCTTGTTGCGGGGGTTGTGGAAGGGCAGGAAGCGGGAGCGGTCGTCGTCGTCGGGGACCAGGTCGGGCAGACGCCGCCAGGGCATCTCGAAGAAGTCGAAGTAGTCCTTGTCCTCGCCGTACTTGGCGTGGAAGCCGTCGATCTGGCTCTGGCACAGGAAGAACTCGCAGGGGACCCAGTCATAGCCCTCGCGGCGGAGCAGACCCAGCAGGTTTTCTCTTGGGGTTTTCATGATATAGCCTCCTAAAAATGAAAAGTTTCATTGGAATACCGCAGTTTTACAGACTTTTTTACAGCATACCCGCCGCAGGAAAAAATTGCTTTCCCCAATGGGAACGGGGGCGTTTGGTTTTTATATGTTTCCGTCCTAATCTGGACGGCAGGAGAGGAAAGAGTTGAGCGCAGGGATGAAGAGAAGAACAGAAGAGAAGAACCGTCAGTCTCAGACGCTGGTGGACAACGCCTCGCTGCGGGAGCTGCCCGGCGGCTTTCATTTTGACACCCATATGCACCATTCGGCGGAGCTGGTGCTGTGCCGGGAGGGCACGCTGACCATCACGGCCCAGAACGTCAGTCTGGACGTCCGGGCCGGGGAGTATCTGGTGGTGTTCCCCAACGTCCTGCACAAGGCGGACGTGCGGGACCCGGAGCCCTGCCGCATTTTGCAGATGCACTTCAACCGGGAGGGCCTGCTGTCGGAGCGGGTGTCCGAGGAGCTGGGCATCCCGGACAGCTTTCTGCTGGAGCTGGCCCTGGAGAAGCGGCGGTTTTTGAAGGGGGCGGCCACCGACCAGCTGGACGCCTGCATCAGCGGGGTCTGCGGGGAGCTGGCCCAGCGGCAGGCGGGGAAGCGGCGGATGCTGGACTGCTATATGCAGCAGTTATTTATCCTTCTGTCCCGGGACTTGAAGAAGGAGGGCAGTACGCCTCTGTGCCGCAATCCCCATCTGGTCCACGCCTCCCTGTACATCGGCAGCCACTGCACGGAGAAGATCACCGTGGCCAGCGTGGCTGAGGAGGCGGGGGTCTCCGCCCGGTACCTGACCCGGCTCTTTCAGGAGCAGCTGGGTCTGGGCGTGGCGGCCTACATCGCGGAAATGCGCATCAGCCGGTCCATCGACTTCATGTTCCGCAACCCCGGCTACCCTCTGTCCCAGCTGGCCCTGGATATGGGCTTCAGCAGTCAGCAGCACTTCTCCAGAGTGTTTAAGGAGAAAATGGGGGTCTCTCCCGGAAAATATTTCTCCCGGCTCCCCCTGGCGGACAATTAAAAAAGGAGAGGCACAGACGTGCCTCTCCTTTTTTTGATACCCGGACTTACTCCAGATTGATTCGATTTTTCAGGAAATAGGTGGTGATAAAGTAGAAGATCACCGCTTCCACCGCCATCATGGCACCGTCCAGGCCCATGGAGAAGTGGAGCAGGGCCTCCGGACTGGTGCCGGAGAACAGGGCCATGCCCGCCTCGCCGATGAGGTTATTGGCGGCGCTGAGGATCAGCTGAATGGCAAAGAAGAAGGCCACGGACAGCATCACCTTGCTGTTGGCGAAGCTGCCGCCGATGGCGCAGGCGGCGTAGAACTGCAAAATCAGCAGGGCCACATGGAGCAGGCTCAGCAGGATGGTCAGGACGGCGACGCCGTGGAGGTTGAAGTTCATCTGGACCAGCTCCTTCCGCAGCACCTCCAGCAGTTCCGTCATGGGGAGGGAGCGGCCCAGGAAGATGAGCATGGCGGAGAGGGCCACGGCCGCACCGGTGAGGATCATCCACAGCAGGGCGATGAACAGCTTGGACAGCACGTGCTGATGGACGGACACGGGGAGGGTCAGGGTCAGATAGCCCTCGGGGCCCAGCATATTCCGGTAGAACCGGACCACCACCACCACCAGACACAGCAGGAAGGCCGCAAAGATGATGAGGACGTAGGAGATGGAGAACAGGGCGGCCAGCAGGTCGAACAGGGGATTGGAGGCCATAGTCATGCCGTGGACGGACAGATTCACGCCCACGCTGACCACCACCAGCAGCAGATACAGGGGGAGCATGACCCGGCCGGTGGCGAGAAATTCATGCTTCATCAGTTTCGTTAACATTTGTACACCTCCCGGAACAGAGCGTCGATGCTCATGCCCCGCTCCTCCCGCAGATCCTCGGCGGGGGACTGGAGCAGCAGGTGGCCGTGCTCCAGCATGATGACCTCGTCCAGGACCTTCTCCACGTCTGCGATCAGATGGGTGGAGATGATGACGGCGGCCTCGGGGTTGTAGCTGGTAATGATGGTGTTGATGACAAAGTCACGGGTGGCGGGGTCCACGCCGCCGATGGGCTCGTCCAGCAGGTACAGCTTGGCCCGGCGGCACATGGTCACCACCAGCTGGACCTTCTCCTGGGTGCCCTTGCTCATGGCCTTGATGCGGCCCTTCAGGGGGATACTCAGCCGTGCGAACATCTCCTCGGCGGCCTTCCGGTCGAAATCCTTGAAAAAGTCGCCGTAGAAGTTCATCAGCTGGCGGACGTTCATCCAGGTGGGGATGGCCGGGTGGTCGGGCAGGTAGCTGACCAGGGCGTGGGAGTCCTTTCCGGGGGTCTTGCCGTCGATGAGGATCTTGCCCTCGTCGGGGCGGAGCAGACCGTTGGCCAGCTTGATGAGGGTGGTTTTTCCGCTGCCGTTGGGACCCAGCAGACCCACGATGCGGCCCGGCTCCACGGTCAGGTCCACGTGGTTCAGCGCTGACGTCTTTCCGAAGCTTTTGCACAGGCCTTTACATTCCAGAATTGCCATTTGCAGCTTCCTCCTTATTTGTTTCATTGGTGAGCAGAGCGGTGATGGCCTCGGGCCGATAGCCCAGGCCCTCCATAGACCGATAGAAGCCCCGGATGTACCGCCGGGCCAGCTCCTCCCGGGCCGCGCCGATGACGGCGGCGTCTTCGGTGACAAAGCGGCCCACGGTGCGGTGGGCGTACAGCAGACCCTCGCGCTCCAGCTCCATCAGCGCTCTCTGCATGGTGTTGGGGTTCACCCCGGCCTCAGCGGCCAGATCCCGGACCGGCGGCAGCTTTTCGCCGGGGTCCAGCTGGCCGGAGACGATGCCCGCTTTCAGCTGCTCCATCAGCTGGGCATAAATGGGGGCGTCGCCGTGAAAGACCCATTTCATGGGCGTGACACCTCGCTTTCTTATTGTCCTATCTAAGTAATACAATAACACAAATGCGGAAAAAGTCAAGCAGATTTTGGACTTTCTTTTTCCGTATCAGGATAAGAAAGTACCAGAAATGTTTGATACCTTCAAGATTCTTCCGGCGGGGTTGGGCTAAACTGGGACAAGATGAAAGATGTGCTGCAAATGGCAGTTTTAAGACAAAATAAGGAGGAGTTCCCATGAATTCTTTTGAGAGAATGACCGCGGCTCTGAACCACCAGGAGCCCGACCGCGTCCCCGTGTACCCCATCCTCAGCGGTGTGACCCGCCATCTGGTGGGTGCTGACTACCCCACCTGGTCCAACGACGCAGACGTCTGTGCTAAGGCCTTTATCAAGTCCGCCGAGGAGTTCGATATCGACTGTATCATCGCCCTCATCGACCTGTCCGTGGAGTGCGACGCCTGGGGCCAGAAGATCATTTTCCCGGAGAACGAGGCCGCCCACCCCGACTACCACCACAACGTCATTGACGATATCGACGACTACGAGAAGATCAAGAAGGTGGACTACCGTACCTCCAAGCGCATGATGATGCAGATCGAGGTCTGCCGTCAGTTGGTGGAGGCCAAGGGCGGCCAGCTGCCCATCGTGGCCTTTGTGTTCGGCCCCATGGGTACCCTGTCCATGCTGAGAAGCCAGCAGGAGATGTACATGGACCTCTATGACGACCCCGATGCCGTGAAGGGTGCCATTGCCGAGATCACCGCCACCCTGAAGGACTACGCTCTGGCCCTGTGCGACGTGGGCGTGGACGGCGTCATGTTCGACACGCTGTTCTCCTCCGGCTCCATCATGAGCAAGGATATGTGGCGGGATATGGAGTTCGACGCCATGAAGGAGCTGGCCGAGGCCGTCCACAGCAAGGGCAAGCTGGTCATGCTCCACAACTGCGGCGAGAAGATCTACTTCGACGCCCAGATCGAGGCCATGCAGCCCGACGGCATCTCCTTCCTGTATCCCCCCGATGACTGCAAGGACTTCGCCGAGTGCAAGGCCAAGTACGGCGACAAGACCACCCTCATGGGCTGCGCCAGCCCCACCAACGTGGTCTACGGCACCGACGAGGAGTGGGCCGACCAGTGCAAGGCCCAGATCGACGCCATGGCCAAGGGCGGCGGCTTCGTGCTGGCCACCGGCTGTGAGTACCCCGCCAATACTCCCTTCGACCGGGCGAAGCAGATGATCGAGATCGCCAAGACCTACGGTCAGTACAAGAAGTAAAAAAGAGGGAGCAGGTCAGCAGACCTGCTCCTTCTTTTTGTATTTAGGCGTTGGCGGGATCGAACCGGCGGCTCATCAGCTTGTGATAGAGGACGGAGAAGCCATAGCCGAAGGCCGCGCCCAGGAAGTTGTTCACCACTCTCAGCAGGACGGAGCCATGGAGGCCGTAGAGGCCGGTGGCCAGCATGAGGGCTCCAAAGCAGTTCAGCGCGGTCTTGCTCCGGTAGTCGCTGCAAAAGCCCAGGAACACGCCGCCGATGGGGCCGAACAGGCCGTAATACTGGGGCGGGGTCAGGGTGTAGATGACCATGAACAGGCCGGAGCCCACCACAGCGCCCACCATGCGGTGAAGGAACCGCTCCCGGATCACGGCGTGGTGGTCCTCCACGGAGGAGGTGTAGCAGCCCAGCATGGAGGCGCAGGCGAAGCCCGCCCACATCATCCGCTCCAGCCCAATGAGGTCGCCCAGCAGGAGGAGCAGGGACACGCCCAGGGCCAGCTGTAACTGCCACTGGCTCTTCCGGGTGGACAGGTGGAACTGGGTGGCCACGTCCTTATACCGCACGTTCTTGTGCTTGTCCTTGTGCTTGGGGTAGAAGATGGCGGCACAGATGAGGAAGGCCACCAGGGTCAGCATGGCCCGCTTGGCCAGCAGCACCCCGGTGACGGGGTTGCCCACCAGAAAGACGTAGGAGAAGGCGTACAGGCCGCCGTTGCCCATCTCGGGCTGGTCGCTGGTCATGGACAGGATGAGGAAGAAGGCGCAGAAGTGGACCACCGCACCCAGCACCGGCGGGAGCAGGGCGGCGACGGTGGGGGCGGCCAGCAGGAGGAGGAACACAATGCCCAGATTGAGGATGGAGTCCCGGATGCAGTAGCCGAAGTCCACAAAGCGGATGCTGAGGATGATGCAGATCAGGGCCACCGCCATGGAGCTGTTCTCGCTGCCGAAGAGGGTGGTCAGGGGTGCAATGAGCAGGATGGAGAAGGCCACAATGAGGATGGCCCGGACCAGCATGGCCAGCCAATAGCGGCGGCGCTCTGCGGGGGTCTGGGCGCTGTTGATCTTCTGCTTCAGGTCGCCGGGGTTCAGCTGTAGGGCATCGTAAAAACGCAAAGAAATTACCTCCAAATCAAGTGTTCATAGTTCTGTTCGCCTGGGCGATGAGGGAGAAGAGGGCGTCGAAGTCCCTGCCCAGCCTCCGCCGCAGCTCGTAGAGGGGTTGAAGCATGGGGCCGTAGCAGGCCTCCAGCCGGCGGGAGCCCTCCTCGGTGAGGGTGAGGACGTAGCTCCGCTCGTCCAGGGGGTGGGGGGTCCGGCTCACACAGCCCTTTTCAAACAGCTGCTTGAGGGACCGGCTCACCGCCTCTTTTTTCATTCCGGTGAGGCGGCTCAGGTCCAGAGGGGTGCAGTTCTCCTGCAAATAGAGCTGGGACAGCAGCTCCAGCTCGCTGGGGGTCAGGATGCGCTTCTGATTCTGGGGGAGCAGGGACCGGGAAAACCGGTGGAGCTCCTGTTGGTGGGACAGCATGGTCAGCCAGTCAGCGTCGGACACTTCTCTCGCCTCCTTAAAGTTAACATTGTTAATTATAAAACGGCCAAAGAGAAAGTCAAGGGAAGAATAAAGATTTTATAAAGATGCACAACATCAGGCGGAGGATATGCTGTAAAGGGAGTTATCCTGACAAGAAGAAAAGCACAGCCTCCGCAGCTGCGGAGGCTGTGCCTTTTTGTAAAGCGTCTTATTTCTTCAGCTTCTCCATGTGCTGGGCGGCCTGCTGATCGCCCTGCTCGGCGGCCTTGGACAGCCAGTAGATGGCCTTGTCCAGGTCCTTGGGGACGCCCATGCCCGCCTCATAGTAGAGGGCCAGCATGTGCTGGGCGGCGGACAGCCCCTTCTCAGCGGCGGAGCGGATGAAGTTCAGGGCCTTCTGGTAGTCCTGAGGGACGCCCAGACCGTTGAGGTAGCAGGCGCCCACCTGGTACTCGGCGATGGGGTCGCCCTGTCTGGCGGCCTTCTGGAACCAGAGGAAAGCGGACTTCTGATCCCGAGTGGTGCCCGCGCCCATGGTGTAGCAGAAGCCCACGTTGCGCTGGGACTCCATGTCGCCCTGCTGGGCCGCTTTTAGGAACCAGCGGAAGGAGGCTTTGTCGTCCTTGTGGGTGCCGATGCCCTGGCCGTAACACACGGCCAGACTGCGCTGACCCTCCATGTCGCCGCTCTGGGCGGACTTGCGGAACCAGTAGAAAGCCTTCTTCTCGTCCTTCTCGGTGCCCAGTCCCATGGCGTGGGAGAAGGCCAGACGGCGCTGTCCCTCCGGGTCGCCCTGCTCGGCGGCCTGCTCAAACCAGCGGAAGGCCTCCTTGTGGTCCTGCTCCGTGCCGATGCCCTGGCTGTACCGGATGGCCAGCTGGCGCTGAGCCACGGGGCTGCCCTGCTCTGCGGCGGCCTTGAACCAGCGGACGGCGTTCTCCTCGCTCTGTTCCATGCCCCGGCCCTCGCTGTAGCACACGGCCAGATTGTTCTGGGCCTCCATATAGCCGCCCTCGGCGGCGGACTTGAAGTGCTCGGCGGCCTGCACGGGATCGGCCTCCACGCCGTCGCCCCGCATATAGCACAGCCCCAGATTGAACCGGGCCTCCACGCTGCCGCTCTCTGCGGCTCTGCGGAACCAAAGCACCGCCTGCTCCATATCGGGCTCCACGCCCCGGCCGGTGGCGTAACAGGCACCCAGATTCAGCTGGGCGTTCATGTCGCCCTGCTCTGCCGCGGCCAGCAGCTCCTCCATCTTATGCTCCATTGTATGTACCTCGCTTTTTCTCTTGCATATGGTGTAGAAGAGTGTACCATGATTCCCACCGTTGAGCAAGGCAGATTTTCCCAGCGCCCAAGTGCAGCCCGAAAATATGGAAAATTTGTTCGATAGGGGAGTCGACTTCCGCCGGGACCTGTGGTATAATACCATCCATATTTGATTTATTTTGAAGGAGAGTCGCGCCGTGGTCCGAATGACAGCTGCCGAATACCAGCTGATGCTCCAGCAGCAGAAGGAGAAGAAACCGAAATACCGGAATAAATACGTCTATGTGTACGAGGACGGGTTTGTCTGCAACGAGAAGGACCTGACCAACCACGGGAAAGTGGTGGAGCGGTCCGACTCCGTGAAGGAGTACCGGCGGGGGTGCGAGCTCCGTCTGCTGGAGCGCTCCGGCCGCATCGGCAATTTACAGCGGCAGGTGCCTCTGACCGTGGAGGACGCCTTTCGGGACAGTACGGGCAAGACCCACCGGGCCGTGACCTATAAGGCGGATTTCATTTACACCGTAGACGGCAGAACCGTTGTAGAGGACGTGAAGGGTGTGGACAAGCACACCGGAAAGCCCCAGACCACCGAGGCCTTCCGGCTGAAGTGGAAGCTGCTCCAGTCCCGGTATCAGAACTACGAATTTCGCATCTATTAAGGAAAAGAAACCCCCGTGGCCTGTCCGATGGGACAGGCCACGGGGGTTTTATATTTTTACCGCTCCAGCGGCGGAGCCACGGGGGTGAAATTCTGATCCACCGCCATGACCTTGACGGAGTGGGCCCGGTCGAAGCCGGAGCCGGACAGGGAGATGAGTCCGGTGGTGCTGAGCTCTGTGGAGGCCAGAGCGGTCATCTGACCGTTCCGGTCGTAGCCCGCCACCACCAGGGTACAGCCCACGAGGTCGGCCCGGGTGACCCGGACCAGAACGCCTCTGGCGTCCACCTGCTCGATGGTGCCGATAGAATCGGGGTCAGCGGGGTCAGCGGGCAGGACGGTCAGGGTGCCGGGGAGATAGGTGATGATGTAGTTGGAGGTCCGGTCCTGGGTGCCGTTGAAGATCACCGCATCGGAGGGGGTCAGGACGCCGCCCTTCCGGTTGTCGCCGGTGAGGGTGACGGAGGTGACCCGGTCGCCTCTGGCCATTCTGCCCTCGGCCAGCACCAGCTGCTCCGGGCCTGCGGGGATGGGCTCGCCCGCCTTGATGGTCTGGTTCTTGGCTCTCAGAGTGATCTTGCAAGGGGTGATGACCAGATCGGCGGTGGTGAGGAGCACATCGTTCTCACCCAGTACGCTGATGGTGTAATGTCCCACATTCACGGGGCGCTTGGTGGAGTGATAGTCGTTGTCCACGCCCTTGTAGGACAGATTCAGAGGCCCCTCATAGCCGTTGGTGTTTATGATAGGCATGAAGGAGGTGCCGTAAGAGACGGTCACGTCCTCCATGATGACGTTGGGCATCTCAGAGGCCACCACGGTGAGGGGGAGGGCGAAGCGGGTCTCGGTGCCGGTCTGCTGGAGGGACAGCTCATACTCGCCGCCGGGGGTGTTGGCGGGGAGGGTCAGCCGGACGGCGCAGTAGTCCTCCTTATAGGCGGGGTCCTCGGGCTCCACCGGGGAGAGGAAGCTGTTGTCCTCGGTGCCGTCGGGCCGGAAGAACTTCCACAGGGCCTCCATCTGCATCTGGATGCCGTACTGGTCGTTGGTCTCGGCGTAGAATACGTTCTCCACGGGTCCGCCCTGGGTCAGGGTGATCTGGGGATGGGTGACGCCGTTGAAAATGTCGTTCTGATAGATGTGTACCTGAGTCAGCACAGAGGGCTGACGGCGCAGGGCCACGGACAGCCGGGCGGTCTGGCCGCCGTACTGGGCCTGAATGGTCAGGTCGGTGTTCTCTGCGTCGGGGGTCACGGTGAGAACGGCCTCCGCCTTGCCGGAGGAGGGCTCCAGCCGGACGCCATAGGGCGCGGGGACGGTGGACCAATTCAGCTGGGACAGGTCCAGAAGTGCGGGATTCCCGTTCTGGTCCAGAGCGGTGAGGGTGTAGACCTCCTGCACATTGCCGTCGGGCAGGATGGTGATCTCCTCGGTCCGTCCGGTGAGGGTGATCTGAGCCACGGTGGAGGTGTCCTCCAGGGTGTCCAGCTTTCGGAAAGCGGCGGCAGTTTTGCCGTTGTGGTTCACCGTGGCGGTGAGGACGATCTGGCCCACAGGGGCCTTGTCGGTGAGGGTGAGCAGTCCGGTGGCGGGGTCGAAGGCGGCACCCTCTGCGGGCTCCACGGTCCAGGTGATGTGTTCGTCGGGGACTGCCATGGGCAGGCCGTACTGGTCATAGACCACCAGCACGAAGGGCTCCTTGGATACGCTGGGATCCCGGCCCGGGGCGGGGACCACCATCTGGTCCACGCCGCCCGTCAGCGCTGCGGCGGCCGCCACAGGGGCCGCCCGGGTGATCTCCACCCGGCGCTGGACCTCCACGCCCGCAACCCCTGCGGTCAGGTCGTAGAAGCCGGGCTTGGCTCTATTGCTGATCTTCAGATCGCCGTGGGAGACGGCCAGACCCTCATGGCCCTGTGCGGACTTGATGCTCAGGGACTCGGCGGGGGTGGTCAGCTTGTCGCCGTTGTCGTACTCCCGGATCACGGAGCAGGGGACGGTGATCCAGTTCTCCTGGCCGGGTGCGGCGGTGGGGACGGGAATCTTTTCGGGGATCACCAGCTCCAGTCTGGCGGGGTTCTCGGTGAACAGGAGCATGTGGCCCCGGTGGAAGGAGAGCAGCTTCATCTCGGAGGTCTCCCAGGGGTACTGTCCGCACACGGCGGTCCAGACCTCCTGCGGGCCCCGGCTCTGGCACCACAGGTTGAAGCTCTGCTGGTCGTTGTGGGGGTTGTTGCCGGTGTAGTACAGCTCGGTGATCTTCTGATGGCGGTCGGGGTAGCTCTGCACCTTGGCGATCATGTCCTGCTGGGCGGAGGCGTAGTCCTCGGTGAACACCATGTTCCGATACAGCATGGACATGTCGTTGGGATTGGCCTGGGCGGGGAGCTGATAGCCCTGATCCTGATACTCCAGATGGTCCTCGATGATGCGGGAGTAGGGGAGATTGAAATAGGTATGGAACACGTGGTCCATATCGTCCCAGGTCACGTCGGTGTAGTAGTATTTGCCGTCCAGCACCACCATGTTCCAGGCGTGGTCCATGCCCAGCACCCGGAAGGCGGGGATACCTGCGGCGTTGAGCAGGGCCTGATAGGCCCGGGCGTAGCCGTCGCAGACAGACAGACCCTCGGCAATGGCGCCGTAGGCGTGGAAGGTGGGGTGGGTGGCGTCGGTCTCGTGGCGCTCGTAGGCGTCGTGGTCATAGGTGTTGTGGAGGGCCAGGGCGTCGTGAAGGGCCAGGGCCTTCTCATAGTCGGAGGTGAGGCCGTCGGCGGCGGACAGCAGCTTTTGGAACTCCCGGTCAAATTTGGCCTTGTCCAGCCCCTCCCGGTGGCCCCGGAGCTGGAAGGTGCCGCCGGGCTCCTGCCAGTCGGCGTTGGGCATACCGCCCAGATAGCCCATGACCCAGCCGTCCAGGGGCTGATCCAGCAGGTACAGGTTCCAGACCCGCTGCATCTCGTCCCAGCCGAAGCGGGCGGGGGTGTCGAAGTTGAACTGGAAGGGCATGGCCCGGCCCTCCTCGGCCTCGGTGATGGCGGTATACATGGCCTTGTAGATGGTCTGGAGGGTGGGGTCCTTCAGCTGCTGATACCCGAAGCAGGACTCCAGATTTGCGGGCTGTCGGAGCGGGGCGGAGTTGGCCAGAGTGCTGGGCAGGTCCAGCCAGCCCTCCGCATTGAGCGGGACCTCCGGTGCGATGCCCCGGGGCAGGGCCCCGGACAGGTCCTCGGCCTGCAAGCGGTCGGAGAAGGGGGCGGGGACGGTGTCCGGCGGGGGAGGCGGGGCCTCCGGGGCCTGCACGGCCGCCGAGGGGAGCTGACTGCACACCAGAATGACCGCGAGGAGCAGACTGAGCAGCCGGTGTTTTCGTGTGAGCATAGATTTCCTTCCTTTCTTGTCAAAGTGTCCGATTTTCCTCAAACAGGAGGTATATGAGTAATAGTATCATTGTGGTTTGGCCCTTGTCAATGAAGGACTGAGCGGCTGTATCCGGCCGTCCGGACGGGCCCGGATCAAACCTGACGGATCGGACACAGGCGGGGGACTGCCCCGGAGGGCGGATGCCCGCCGCCTCTGTCTCCGGCTGGAAGAAGGGGGACTGCTGTTTTGCCGAAAAGGGACGGGAGGGGCGTAATGTGGAATTTGATAAAAAACAAGGCGTTGTCGTTGAAATATAAAAATACACCTAAAAGGATAAAAAAGTACAAAAAATGGGCGGAAAAGTGGGGAAGAGAGGGAAGAAAATAGAACTTAAACATATACAAACCGAAAAAAGAGTACCGAAAAATATAAGTATAAATTGGAAATTACGATATAATAAAAGGAACACGGCCTAGTGCAAAATGGACAAGAAGGAATAAAAAATTGCAAAAAATCTGTACACTGAAACAAGGGTACAGGGAGCAAAACGGGTCCGAACCTGCCATGGGCCGAGACACACAGGAAAGGAAGAGAATGAATGAGAAGCAACAAGAACTTCCAGCGCGCGCTCTCTCTGCTGATGACCATGGCCATGACCAGCTCCATGGTGGCCCCTGCTCTGGCGGCAGAGACCGGCTCCGGCCTGCTGGATGCGGCGGAAAGCTCCGTGTCCCTGTCCGCTGAGGTCGAGACCGCCGCGGGCGAGACCAAGGTGGTGGAAGACTCCGACGCCAGCGTCACCTGGGGTGAGGGCTGGAACGCCTGGGAGTATGAGACCGGCAAGACCACCCACTACGGCAACGTCGTGGGCTCCACCGTCACTCTGAAGTTCACCGGTACCGGCGTGACCATCCACGGCAAGAAGGCCTTCAACGGCCCCATCCTGACTGCCGCTGTGGACGGTGAGGCCGCCGGTGAGATGGACTTCTACGGTGCCAACGGCGGCAGCAACGAGGTGGAGATCTGGCAGATCCAGGATCTGCCCGCCGGGGAGCACACCCTGGTGCTGACCTACACCGACCGCCACCACCCCGACTCCCAGGCCTCCAGCGTGGGCCTGCGCCAGGCTGAGATCAACTACTTCGTGGTTGCCAACGAGCCCCAGGAGACCTTCACCGTGGAGGGTGTGGTCAAGACCGAGAACGGCCCTCTGGAGGGCGCTGAGGTCAAGGTCGCCGGCCGTACCGCCGCCACCGACGCCCAGGGCAAGTTCGTCTTTGCCGACGCCAACGGCCTGCCCACCGGCAAGTTCACCGCCACCGTCAGCAAGGAGGGCTACACCTCCGCCACCGTGGCCATCGAGGTCAACGGCGCCGCCGTCACTCTGGAGCCCGTGGTGCTGAAGGAGATGGCCGGCGTCACCGGTACCATCCTGGGCGGCGAGAACAAGCCCGTGGCTGACGCCTCCGTCACCGTCAGCAAGGAGGGCTTCACCAAGACCGTCTACACCGATGCGCAGGGCGTGTTCTCCATGAAGGGCGTCCCCGCCGGCGAGTATCAGGTGCAGGCGAAGGGCGACTTCCACCACAACAGCGAGAAGCTGGCTCTGACCGTTCCCGAGAACGGCCAGGCTGAGATCAATGTGACCCTGAATCCCATGGCCACCGACGTTCTGTCCACCGCCGCCATGGATGTCACTGTCTCCACCGACTTCCCCACCGCTCTGAAGTACGACATGAAGGGCGAGCTGGCAGGCAAGACCATGTTCGGCCAGACCCGTTCCGTGAAGCATGTGTTCATCAACGGCAAGGTCTGGGCCCAGGTGGGCGAGGTAACTGCCGAGAAGACCGCTGAGAACGTCATGACCTACGCCGTTCCCGTCACCGCCAAGGACGTGGGCAAGGGCGTGGATGTCCAGGCCGTCCTCAACTGCGAGCTGCGGGCCGAGGGCAACGTCCTGACCTTCACCATCACCGGTGTGGAGTACCCCCGCAAGGACCGTCTGACCAACCCCGTGGAGCAGATCTACTTCTTCGATCAGAGCCTGGTCTCTGTCCGCAGCAGCCAGAAGGAGGCCAAGCTGGCCACCGCCACTCTGGCCCACAGCACCATCTCCGGCGGCGACACCTTCGCAGACGTCACCGACGAGTTCGATACCAACAAGTTCAACGGCCGCGCCTCCCGCTACGCCTTCCTGGCCAACAGCGAGCTGAGCGCCGGTGTGTTCAGTAACTCCGACGTGGGCAACGCCAACTCCGCCGGTTCCGACAACAACCGCGTGGTCACCACCTCCGTGGACCGCGGCTCCTATAAGAACGTGGCCGCCAACAGCAACCAGTGGTTCTACGACCGCAAGATCAGCTCCGTGGACCCCGGCAACGCCGCCGACGTGGACAAGCTCCTCACCGCCGAGCAGAAGGTGGTTGGCATCCGCGAGGGCCGCGACCAGCAGCCCTATGTGAAGGTCGTCATTACCGGCGAGAACAACAACGACGGTGTGATGAACTGGCAGGACGCCGCCATCGCCGCCCGCGAGAGCAAGGTGGTCCACATCCCCGCCCACAGCGATACCATCCCCGAGGTCATCACCACCCGTATTGCCATGAACTTCCAGTCCGAGAATACCAACCCCTTCCTGACCTCTCTGGACAACGTGAAGCGGGTGGCCCTGCACTCCGACGGTCTGGGCCAGTCCGTCCTGCTGAAGGGCTACGCCAGCGAGGGCCACGACTCCGGCCACCCCGACTACTACGACGTGGGCGAGCGCATGGGCGGTGTTGAGGACTTCAACACCATGCTGCACGAGGGCCACAAGTACGGCGCTCAGTTCGGCATCCATGTCAACGCCTCCGAGTTCTACCCCGAGGCCGACACCTTCAGCAACGATACCATCCGCTGGAACGGCTCCCGGGCCGCCGGCAAGCCCAAGATCCAGTACGGCTGGAACTGGCTGGACCAGGGTATTGCCATGAACGGTATCTACGACCTGGCCCGGGACGGCCGCTATGACCGCTTCAAGCAGCTCCACGATCTGGTGGGCGACAACAGCAGCGGCGGCAACGGCCTGGACTACATCTACGTGGACGTGTGGGGCAACAACACCTCCGGTTCCGAGAATGCCTGGCACACCCGCAAGCTGTCCAACGACATCACCGCCGGTGAGAACAACTGGCGCATCGTCCACGAGTGGGCCTTCGCCAACGACTGGGAGTCCACCTTCCAGCACTGGGTCAGCGATTACACCTACGGCGATTACGGCTACAAGGGCAAGCTGAACAGCGCCATCATGCGCTTCATGCTGAACAGCCATAAGGACTCCTGGGTCCCCGACTTCCCCACCTACGGCGGCGCAGCCAACGCGCCTCTGCTGGGCGGCCCCGTCATGCAGGGCTTCGAGGGCTGGCAGAGCGACTGCGAGTACGACCTGTTCATCGACACTCTGTACAACCAGATGCTGCCCACCAAGTTCCTCCAGCACTATGACATCATGAAGTGGGTCAACAACGACGAGGCAGTCACCCTGCCCTACGGCAAGACCGCCCACAAGATGAGCTGGAACACCACCTCTGAGTGGACCCCTGAGGTCCGCATCGAGCTGGAGCGTGACGGCGACGAGGTCGTTGTCACCCGCGGCTCCGACGCCGAGATCAACGAGACCTACACCTATCCCCAGGACAACGCCGACGCCCGCCGGGAGTACCGCTCCCGCCACATCACCCTGAACGGCCGCACCGTTCTGGTGGGCGCAACCAACTCCGGTGAGTTCCGCAACGACCTGTCCGTGGACGGCGATATGCGTTATCTGCTGCCCTGGTACTGGGACAAGGACGGCAAGGTGGTCTCCTCCGCCGACGAGAAGCTGTATCACTACAACATCAAGGGCGGCGAGTCCACCTGGCAGCTGCCCGAGGGCTGGGAGGACCTGTCCACCGTCACCGTCTATAAGCTGACCGACCTGGGCCGTACCGAGGAGACCGAGGTTTCCGTCCAGAACGGCTCTGTCACTCTGAACGCCGAGGCCGAGATCCCCTACGTGGTGGTCAAGGGCGCTGAGGGCGCCAAGGCTCCCGTGGTGGAGTGGACCGCGCCCGGCCAGCACCTGAGCGACACCTCCTTCAACAGCGTCCTGGCCGATCACTGGACCGTCACCGGCGATGCTGAGATCGTCAAGACCGCCGTGGACGTCCCCATGCTCCAGCTGAAGGGCGGCGCTTCCGTCAGCCAGAAGATCGTGGATCTGGAGGCCGGCAAGAAGTACACCGCTTACGTGAACGTGGACAACAAGAGCGACGCCAAGGCTCTGATCCAGGTCCTGGACAGCAAGGGCAATGTGGTGGCCGCTCAGTATACTGAGCGCTCCATCGCCCGCAATGTCATCGGCTCCGCCATGCACCACGATACCGGTGCCGATCCCAGCCGCTTCCAGAATATGTTCGTGTTCTTCACTCCCGTCAAGGGCGAGGAGTACACTCTGGTCCTGAGCCGTGAGGACGGCGAGGGTGTGACCCTGTTCGACGAGGTCCGTGTGGCCGAGCGGGGCATCTACAACGCCGGTAAGAACGGCGACACCGAGAAGAACGAGGTCGTGGAGATCAAGGATCACTACACCTACGACAAGGACGGCAACTTCGTCAAGTTCGAGCAGGACTTCGAGCACGTGGCTCAGGGCCTGTATCCCTTTGTCAGCGGCTCTCCCTGGGTCACTGACGGCCGTACGCACCTGGCCAAGAAGCACGCTCCCTACACCCAGGCCGGCTGGGATGCCAAGAAGGCCGACGACGTTCTGGGCGGCAACTGGTCTGTGAAGATCAACGGCCTGGTGGGCTACAACTCCATGATGTACGCCACCATCCCCCAGAACTTCCACTTCGAGCCCGGCCAGTTCTACACCGTGGAGTTCGACTATCAGATGGGCTCTGAGGGCACCTATGAGGCCGTCATTCTGGACGGCGGCATGGACGCCAAGCACGTGACCAAGCGCGTCAAGCTGGAGAAGTCTCTGGGTGAGACCGCCCATGCCGTGATGCTGGTCAAGGGCTCCGAGTCCGGCCAGACCTGCGTGGGTATCTGGTCCACCAACCTGGGCGCTCAGGTCCCCGCCGGCGCTCACGGTGACTTCGGCGGCTATAAGGACTTCATGCTGGATAATCTGGTCATCAAGCCCGCCGGCGAGGTGGTCCAGATCGAGGTCAGCGACACCACCCTGAACCGCGGCGAGATGGCCGAGGTCATCATCACCACCAACGTGGCCGACGGCGGCGTTGCCAAGTGGGAGAACAGCGATTCCTCCGTTGTCATCGTGGATGGCAGCCAGATCAAGGCTGTGGGCGGCGGTACCGCCACCCTGACTGCCACCCTGACCACCGGCGAGACCAAGAGCTTTGAGTTCACCGTCACCGCCGAGGCCGATATGCAGACCGGCGGCTACATGACCGCCAACACCCAGGAGAACAGCGGCGAGGGCAGCGACAACGGCCGTGCCGAGCACGCCGTGGACGGCAACCCCCAGACCTACTGGACTGCCGAGTGGAGCGATGAGGTCTTTATGGTCTCTGAGGACCACCCCGCCATCCTGGACGTGGACTTCGGCGCTGACCTGGCCATCAACGGCGTGATGTTCCAGCAGCGCGTGGGCAGCCGCAACGGCCTGCTCCAGGAGTTCACCTACACGCTGATGGATGCCGACAGGAACGTCCTGAAGACCGAGAAGGTCACCGTTCCTACCGATAAGGTGGCGAACAGCGCCATTCTGGAGATCCCCTTCGAGCTGACCGGCGTCCACTTCGCTCAGATCAGCATCACCAAGGGAGTGGGCGGCTTCTCCGCCCTGTCCGAGTTCGCCGTCCTCCAGCACGCCGTCTTTACCGACAAGGCTGAGTTGAACGACGCCGCTGTGGGCACCGACGAGAAGGTCACCCTGGCTCCTGTCACCGCACCCGGTGAGGTGGTCATGGGTGCCAAGTGGACCTCCTCCAACCCCGAGATCGCTTCCGTTGACGCCAACGGCATCGTCACCGGCCTGAAGGAGGGCGAGACCACCGTCACCCTGTCCAACGCCTTCGGCGACCTGGCCAGCGCCAAGATCACCGTCACCGTCAGCGAGACCACCAAGGCTGCCGCTGCCGCTGTGGTGGCTGAGATCGACGCCATCGGCCAGGTCACTCTGGAGTCCGAGCTGGCCGTCGGCATGGCCCGCGCGCACTACGACAACCTGAGCGCTTCCGCTAAGGCTCTGGTCACCAACCTGGACGTGCTGGAGGCTGCTGAGGCCGCTCTGGACGCTCTGCTGAACCCCACCTTCCCCGACG
>SAMEA104404103__coassemble_348_pt1 | contig 34781 bp, 29 predicted proteins | sample SAMEA104404103__metabat2_high_PE_037 | metagenome-assembled genome bin SAMEA104404103 (sample SAMEA104404103) | Balaenoptera acutorostrata | reverse complement strand
ATAAACAGACCGCTGCTGGCCTCATCAGTCAGCATACCGATGCTGTTGGGCTCCACCTTGGCAGGAGGAGCGGGAGGCTCAGGAGCAGGTTCGGGGGCGGGTTCGGGCTGGGGAGCGGGCTCAGGCTCGGGGGTGGGTTCGGGAACAGGCTCAGGCTGAGGCTCAGGCTCGGGAACAGGCTGGGGCTCGGGCGTGGGCTGAGAGGCGTCGGGGGTGGAACCGTCGGGGGCCACGATCTGAGGCACGCCGGACTCCACGGTGACGGTGCAGACGGCGCTCTTGTCGCCGCAGGTGGCGGTGACGGTGGCAGTCTCCTGTGCGCCGGTGGTGTTCACGTTGGTCAGCAGACCGTTCTCGTCCACCAGCAGTACATCGGGGTTGTTAGAGAACCACTTGACGGGCTCCTCGGTCTCCTCAGGCTCCACCACGACCAGCATCTGATAGGTCTCGTTGGCAGTCAGGGTCAGCTCGCTCTTGTCCAGACTGATGTTGATGATGGCATCACTCATGGAGGAGGCGGAGTGGCTGGGCTTGCTGTCGCCGGAGAACATGGGGGCGATCTTGGTGATGCCCACGAACAGCACCAGCAGGATCAGCAGACCCGCGATGACATAGCCTAAGATCTGGACAGGGTTCTTGCTGCTCATCTTCTTGCTCAGCCAGCTGCCGTTCTCCTGCACGGGGGAATCGTCGCAGAAGGGGCAGCGGTCGTAGGTGGCGGAGTAGAACTCGCCGCACTTTTCACAGCGCACCACATCGTTGCGGTGAGATGCCTCGCTCTCTGCGATCTTCTCCACCGCGCTCTTTTTCAGATTCCCGGTCTGCTCAACCTGCTCGGGAGCAGACGGGGACGTATTTTTCTTATCTTCCATGGCTTTGATACCTCCACCACAAATCACAATGATCCTTGGGTTCTTCATTTTTCCGCCCGCAAAGGCATACAAACCGGGCGGTTTTTACCGTTTTTTTCGACCGATCCCATAAAAGAGGGCAACACCTCATATTATTGATCTTACCGCTATTGTACAGGGATTTTTCGATTCCGTCAATGATAAACACAAAAATCGCAATTTATCCACCTCGGAGGAAAATTTCCAATTTAAATTTTTCATTTCTAATAAAGGAAAAAAATACTGAGTTCTTGACCATGGGGACACTTTTCCGTATAATAGACGGGAAATAATCCCCACAGGAAATTCCGGGATGCTGAGAGGAGCAGAGTGCCATGAGAGGGACCATCACCCCTGCCGAGGCCCACAGGCAGTATAGCGAGGTCGTCACCGCCTACCGGCGGTTCCTGCCCGACGCCCGTCTGCGGGCGCTGGTGGCGGCGGAGCTGGACGAGTACGTCCGCCGCTGTGTGCTGGGGCTGTGGCAGGCGGACGACAGCGGGATCACGCCCCGCCACGTGGAGTTCTACAACGCCATTTACACCCCCGGCACTCCCGCCTCCTCCGCCCTGTACTGGGAGGTGGCCACCGGCTGCGCCGACTACGCCGTCTTTCAGCCGCCCCGGTTCTTCGACGACCTGAGAGTCTACGACAGCGCCCACGGCACCGCCCTGTCCCGGCGCTTCATCGACCAGCTGACCCTGCTGCTGCTGTTGTTCGCCTCGGTGGACGACGTGGTCAGCGAGGCGGAGGCGGGCTTTGTCAACGGGTGCAGTGATATCCTGCTCCGGCTGTGCGACGCCGACCGCCTGCCGGAGGACAGCCGCCCGCCCCTGAGAGCGGACGACTTCATCGCCCCCAAGCCGGAGGAGCCCGCCGCTCCCGCCGCACCCGCCGCACCTGCGGCCCAGACCGCAAAGGCAGAGCCGGAGCAGAAGGCGGAGGAGAAAGAAGAGCCGGAGGAAAGTCTGGAGGAGCTCACCGCCCAGCTGGACAGCCTGTGCGGTCTGGACAAGGTGAAGCAGGACGTGAAAAGTCTGGTCAATCTGGTGAAGGTGCGCAAGCTCCGCCAGCAGGCCGACCTGCCTGTCCCGCCCCTGTCCCTCCATCTGGTGTTCATGGGCAACCCCGGCACCGGCAAGACCACCGTGGCCCGTCTGCTGGCCAAGATCTACCACGCCATCGGGGTCCTGCCCAAGGGCCAGCTGGTGGAGGTGGACCGGTCCGGTCTGGTGGCGGGCTTCGTGGGCCAGACCGCCCTAAAGACCCAGAAGGTCATCGACCAGGCCATCGGCGGCGTGCTGTTCATCGATGAGGCCTACGCCCTGGTCAATCAGGAGAACGCCAACGACTTCGGAAACGAGGCCATTGAGGTCCTGCTGAAAAACATGGAGGACCACCGGGACGAATTGATCGTCATTGTGGCGGGCTACACCAACCTGATGGAGAAATTCATTCACGCCAACCCGGGACTGGAATCCCGGTTCAACAAGTACTTCTATTTTGAGGACTACGACGGCGGCCAGCTCATGGAGATCCTGCGCTCCATGTGCAAAAAGAACGGCTACGTTCTGTCCCCTGAGGGGGAGACCTGGGCTCGGGAGGAGCTCCAGGACCTGTATGAAAATCGGGATGAGAACTTCGGCAACGCCCGTGACGTACGAAATCTGTTTGAAAGAGCGGTGTCCCGCCACTCCGACCGGGTGGCGGCTCTGGACAGCCCCACCCGGGAGCAGCTGATGGAGCTGCTGCCCGCCGATCTGGGCCGAGAGGAGCCGGAGGAGCCCGCTGAACTTTGAGGAGGACCCATGAGAATCGCATTTTACACCCTCGGCTGTAAGGTAAATCAGTACGAGACCCAGGCGTTGGAGCAGCTGCTGACCCAGCGGGGCCACACCATCGTCCCCTTTGAGGGCGAGTCCGACGCATACATCATCAACACCTGCACCGTCACCGCGGTCAGCGACAAGAAGTCCCGGCAGATCATCCGCCGGGCCAGAAAGACCGCCCCCGACGCCATCATCGGCGTCTGCGGCTGCTACGCCCAGACCCACCCCGGCGACATGGACAATCTGAATATCGACCTGGTGGCCGGTACCGGCGACCGGCTGGGCTTCATCGAGCTGCTGGAAAAGACCTATCAGGAGCGGTGCCCCATCACCAATCTGGACGACGCCATGAAGCGCCGCATCTTCGAAGTGCTGCCCGCAGGCGGTCTGGAGGGCCGCACCCGGGCCATGCTGAAGGTGGAGGACGGCTGCGTCAACTTCTGCACCTACTGCATCATCCCCTACGCCCGGGGCCCCGTCCGCTCTCTGCCTCTGGAGGAGGCCGTAAAGCAGACCAAGCAGCTCAGCGCCGAGGGCTACCGGGAGCTGGTGCTCACCGGCATCGAGATCTCCTCCTGGGGCAAGGAGTTCCGGGACGGCACCACCCTCATCGACCTCATCGAGGCCGTGTGCGCCGCCGCCCCCGACTGCCGCATCCGGCTGGGCTCTCTGGAGCCCCGGACCATCACCGAGGAGTTCTGTCAGCGGGCCGCCAAGCTGCCCAACCTGTGCCCCCACTTCCATCTGTCCATGCAGAGCGGCTGTGACACCGTCCTCAAGCGTATGAACCGCCGGTACGACACCGCCCGCTTCTACGAGAGCGTGTCCCTGCTCCGCAAGCACCTGGACCGCCCCGGCATCACCACCGACCTGATCGTGGGCTTCCCCGGGGAGACCGAGGAGGAGTTCGTGGAGACCCTGAACTTCATCCGGAAGTGTGCCTTCTCCTCCATGCACATCTTCCCCTACTCCAAGCGCCCCGGCACCCCCGCCGACAAAATGCCCGGCCAGGTGCTCAACGCCGTCAAGGAGGAGCGGGCCCACCGGGCCGCCGCCGTGGCCGCCATGATGGAGCGGGACTACCTGGCTCAGTTCGTGGGCGAGAACCTGCCCGTCCTCTTCGAGGAGGAGCGCGACGGCCATTGGCGGGGCTACACCACCCGCTATACCGAGGTCAAGGTGGAGAGCGAGGAAAATCTCCACAATGTGCTGAGAAATGTGGATATCTCCGACGCAGACGCCGCCTTCCTCCACGGGACCCTGGCTGATTGACCAATTCACCACCGCCGTTCTCCACATTGGGAGCGGCGGTGGTGTTTTTTTATGCAGTGAAGAGTGAAAGGTGAAAAGAGAAGAGAAAAGGTGCGCCAAGGCGCATTGGAATTTCGCCGCTGCGGGACGTGGGTTACAACCCCTCCGCCCTTCGGGCACCTCCCCTTGCACAGGGGAGGCTTTTCGCCTGCGGGCGGGACGGGGGACGGCCGCCATATATGGCGGCCCTACAACTTCTATCGAAAATATCGCCTAAAACAGAGTAGGGCCGCGATATATCGCGGCCGCAGTTTTAGGAAAATAATCTTGAAGCGCAGGGTGAAACAGAGGGCAAAATCAAACGAAAACCACCGTTCCAAGGCTCGCCTTGGGGGGAGCTGTCGCCGGAGGCGACTGAGAGGGGATACTTTTAAACTTTTGCACCATCGGAGAATCCCCTCGACCTCAAAAAGGTTCCGAAGAGCCTTTTTGACACCTCCCCCATAGGGGAAGGCTTGGACGCGCCGCCGCTGCGGGACGGGGGTTACAACCCTTCCGGCCCTTCGGGCACCTCCCCTTGCACAGGGGAGGCTTTTCCTTCTCTCAGCAAAGCGAAACCCTCCCAACACAAAAAACCGGCCCAACGTATCACGTCGGGCCGGTTTCCTTATTTCTTACACATCCATGGTGCGGGGGTCGGGCAGCTCCACATAGGTGGGCTCGTGTCCGGTGGACTCCACATATTTCAGCAGGTTTTCCCGGGTCATCTTCACGGTGGAGGTGGAGATGCTGGGGTGGCCGGAGATGTACGTGTCCTTCAGCAGGTCCCTGTCAATGACCAGCTTCACCTTGTGCTCGGTGTCGAACAGCAGCTCCAGGGCGGACACGGAGCCGGGGATGGTCTGGAGCAGTTCCTCCATGTGGTCGTCCCCGGCGAAGGACAGCCGGGAGCAGCCCAGCTGAGCGGACAGGAACTTGGTCTTGAAGGGCTTATCGCCGGGCATCAGCAGGACATAGAACTCGGTCTGCTGGCGGTTGCACAGAAACAGATTCTTGCACACGGGCGCGCCCAGCACCTTCTCGATGGCCAGACAGTCCTCCATGGTGTCGGCATGGTCGTGGTCCACCCGGACGTGGGGGATGTTCAGCTCCTCCATGCGGTCATAGATGGCGTACTCCTGGGGGCGGCGCTCATCGGAGGGGCGGGTGGTAAAAACGGTGTCTTTGATATTCATGGTATAAAACTTCCTTAAATCACGGCGATCTGGCACATTCTCATGGCGTCCAGCGCGTCCTCGTGGCTGGCCACGGACACACCGGCACAGCACAGCTCGTCCACGGAGATGGGCACCTCAGGGACGGCGGCTTTCAGCACCATGGCGTTGGAGATGACACAGATATCGGTGCAGACGCCCACCAGCTGAATGTCCTCGTAGCCGCCCTCGGCCGCGATGCGGCCCAGCTCCAGACTGCCGAAGGAGGGCTTCTCCACAATGGTACGGCCCTGGGCGAAGGGCTCCAGCTCAGAGATGAGCTTCCAGCCCTCGGTACCCTTGATGCAGTGCTTCAGAGGCAGGTGCTTGCCCTCCTGGGTGTTCAGATAGTTCTCGCCGTGGGTGTCCTGGGTAAAGATGACCTCGGTGCCCTGGGCGATGGCGTCCTCCACCTTCTTCACGACTGCGGGGACAATGGCGCGGGCCTCCTCAGACCCCAGCTGGCCGGTGATAAAGTCATTCTGCATATCAATGACCACAAGCAGCTTCTTCATCAGTAAAAATTCCTCTTTTCGCTTAGTTCTTCAGACTGTGCATGGGTGCGGGGATACGGCCGCCCCGGGCAATGAAGTCGGCGGCGGAGTAGGGATGGACAGGCTGGACAGGGGCGGAGCCCAGCAGACCGCCGAACTCCACGGTGTCGCCCACCTTGCAGCCGGGGGCGGGGATCAGACGGACGGCGGTGGTCTTGCAGTTGACCATGCCGATGGCGGCCTCGTCGGCGATGATGGCGGAGATGGTCTCGGCGGTGGTGTCGCCGGGGACGGCGATCATATCCAGACCCACGGAGCAGACGCAGGTCATGGCCTCCAGCTTATCCAGAGACAGTGCCCCGGAGGAGGCGGCGGCGATCATGCCCTCGTCCTCGCTGACGGGGATGAATGCGCCGGACAGGCCGCCCACGTGGGAGGAGGCCATGACGCCGCCCTTCTTGACGGCGTCGTTCAGCATGGCCAGAGCGGCGGTGGTGCCGTGGGTGCCGCAGACCTCCAGGCCCATCTCCTCCAGGATGCGGGCCACGGAGTCGCCCACGGCGGGGGTGGGAGCCAGAGACAGGTCCACGATGCCGAAGGGGGTGTTCAGACGGCGGCTGGCCTCCTGGGCCACCAGCTGACCCACACGGGTGATGCGGAAGGCGGTCTTTTTGATGGTCTCGGCCACCACGTCGAAGGGCTGGCCCTTGACGGACTGGAGGGCGTGGTACACCACGCCGGGGCCGGAGACGCCCACGTTGATGACCCGCTCGGCCTCGCCTACGCCGTGGAAAGCGCCTGCCATGAAGGGGTTATCCTCCACGGCGTTGCAGAATACCACCAGCTTGGCGCAGCCGAAGCCGCCCTGATCGGCGGTGCGGGCGGCCAGCTCCTTGACGGTGCGGCCCATGAGGGCCACGGCGTCCATGTCGATACCGGCCTTGGTGGAGCCCACGTTGACGGAGGAGCAGACCACGTCGGTGGTGGACAGGGCCTCGGGGATGGAGGCGATCAGGTTCCGGTCGGCGTCAGTCATGCCCTTCTGGACCAGAGCGGAGAAACCGCCGATGAAGTTGACCCCGGTGGCCTTGGCGGCCCGGTCCAGCGCCACGGCGTAGGGGGTGTAGTTGTTGGTGTCAGCGGCGGCAGCCACCAGAGAGATGGGGGTGACGGAGATGCGCTTGTTGACGATGGGGATCCCGAATTCCTTCTCGATGGCCTCGCCGGTGGAGACCAGATGCTCTGCGCTGCGGGTGATCTTGTCGTAGATCTTGTCGCAGGCGACCTTATAGTCGCTGTGGGCGCAGGACAGCAGAGAGATGCCCATGGTGATGGTACGCACATCCAGATGCTGCTGGTCGATCATCCGGATGGTCTCCATGATTTCGTGTTGGTTCAGCAAAATGATTCTCCTCCCTCAGATCAGATGCGGTGCATGGCCAGGAAGATATCCTCCCGCTGGATGCGGATATCCAGACCCATCTCCTCACCGGCAGTGCGCAGAACGTCGGACAGCTCGGCGATGGGGGCGGTGCTGTTCTCGGCGTTGACCAGCATGACCATGGTGAAGTACTCCTGCAAAACGGTCTGAGTGATGTCCATGATGTTGATGTTGTACTTTGCCAGCAGAGCGCAGACGGAGGCGGTGATGCCCACCTTATCCTTGCCGATGACGGTAACGATTGCCTTCATAACATACATTCCTTTCTGATTGTGGGGTGCGGGCTCAGTTCAGCTCGTCCAGAGTCAGCTCAAAGCCCTCTAAAAAGTGCTCCATGAAATAGCGCAGGGAATTGCTGTCGGTGTCCAGCAGGGCCCGGTAGGTCTGCTCCCTGGCCTTGCGGAACTCGCTGTTGCCGGATTTCAGCTCCTCCACACACTTGAGGTAGGCGGAAAGCCGGTCCGCCGCCTTCACCACCGCCCGGACGGCGGGGTCGGGGATGGTCACCGCGTCGGTGAAGTCGGGCCGCAGGTCCTCCGGGAGCATGGACAGCAGCTTCTTTTCCGCCGCCTCCTCAATGGCCTTGTAGGCGGACTGGATCTCCCGGTTGTCGTACTTGATGGGGGTGGGCAGGTCGCCGGTGAGTATCTCGCCGGCGTCGTGGTACAGCGCCGCCACCGCCACCTGTCCCGGGTCCAGAGTCCCGCCGAAATACTTGTTTTCGATGACGGCCAGGGCGTGGGCCAGGACGGCCACCTGGTGGGAGTGCTCCTGGATGTTCTCCGGCTGGGTGTTGCGCATCAGACCCCAGCGGGTGATGTACTTCATCCGGGCAATCATGGGAAAAAAGTTGCTGGACAAGCCATCTCCTCCTCAAGCTCAAGATAGAGCCATTTTATCACAGGCCCAAGATTCTGTAAACTGCACCCCCGGCGAAAAACAGTTGACGGGACCATGCAAAAATCACATAATAAGATAGATAAGCATACGTCTTTCTCAGACGGACATTTTTCGGGATTTTACGGGAGAATGCGCGGAAAATCGGGAGGGGAGAGAGTTTTCTTTCGTCCCGCCGCGGCGGGAAAGGTCCCCTTGTATAAAGGGGGCTGTCAGCTTGCTGACTGGGGGATTGTACGTGACAGGAAACGGACAACCCCTCCGGTCCTTCGGACCACCTCCCCTTACACAGGGGAGGCAAAAGGGCAAGGACTGCCGCCTTTTTCTTCTGTTTTTGCGCGGCGGCCTCTGCAACACGGCCGCCATATATGGCGGCCCTACGGCGTTCACCGAAAATACCGCCTAAAACATTGTAGGGCCGCGATATATCGCGGCCGTCCCCCGTCCCGCCCGCAGGCGAAATTCAAATGCGCCGCAGGCGCACCATATCTCTTCACTTTTCACTATTCACGATTCACTCACCTCCCCTTCTATCTCTCTCACATAACATCCATCCCCATCACATACAGTTCAGAAAGGAACACACCATGGCCAAGAAAAACACCCGCAACACCAAGGGCCGGATCATCCAGGCGGCCTGGCAGCTCTTCTACCGGCAGGGCTACGACGACACCACGGTGGAGGAGATCATCGAGGCCTCCGGCACCTCCCGGGGCTCCTTCTACCACTACTTCGAGGGCAAGGACGCGCTTTTGTCCTCCGTGTCCTACCTCTTCGATGAGAAGTACGAGGAGCTGATGGAGACCATGGACCCGGACATGAACAGCTTTGACCAGCTGATGTATTTAAACCGGGAATTATTTGCCATGATCGAGAACTCCATCTCTCTGGACCTGCTGGCGCGGCTGTACTCCTCCCAGCTGGTGACAAGGGGCGACAAGCACCTGCTTGACCACAACCGACTCTATTATAAGGTCCTGCGGCAGATCGTCATGAAGGGCCAGGAGCGGGGCGAGCTGCGGGGCGACGTCACCGTCAACGAGATGGTCCGGGTCTACGCCCTGTGCGAGCGGGCGCTGATCTACGACTGGTGTCTCTCCAGCGGGGACTACTCCCTTCTGAAGTACGGTCAGACCATGATGCCCATGTTCTTCCAGGGCTTCCGGGCGGGATAACAAAAATTTTATTTTTCAGTATAAGTCTTATATTTAAGAAATGTACAGTCTGTAACCCTTGATACAACTGAATAATTTTGAAAAACAGAGAACTGTGTACAGACTTGATTCTATACATGGTTCTCTATTTTGTTCTTGTTTTATTTGTGCTATGATAGCGTCAGTCGCAGCCGAGAGAGCGGCTGACGGCAGGCTCCGCCCCTCCGGAAGAGAGCCGGGAGGTCCGGGGCTGTGTGTGTATTAAGGACGGCGCAAGCCGACCAAGTAAGGAGAGAGTTCGTTATGACGAAAGCACAAATCACCATTACTGCTGTAATTATTCTGTACCTCTGCTTTGTGATCCTGGTGGGCGTGATCATCGGCCGCCGTTCCAAGAGCAGTTCCGAGGGCTTCTATCTGGGCGGCCGCGGCATGGGTCCTCTGGTCACCGCCATGAGCGCAGAGGCCAGCGACATGTCGTCCTGGCTGCTGATGGGTCTGCCCGGTCTGGCCTACCTGACCGGCGTGGCTGACGCAAGCTGGACCGCCATCGGCCTGGCCCTGGGCACCTACCTGAACTTCCTGCTGGTGGCCAAGCGCATCCGCCGCTACAGCGTACAGCTGGACGCCATCACCATCCCCTCCTTTATCTCCAAGCGCTACGCCGAGAAGAAGCCCATCATCATGTGCATCTCCTCCCTGATCATCCTGATCTTCTTCGTCCCCTACGTGGCCTCCGGTCTGGCCGCCATCGGCAAGCTGTTCCACTCCCTGTTCGGCTGGAACTACATGCTGGCCGTGGTCATCGGCGCCATCGTCATCATCAGCTACACCTCCGTGGGCGGCTTCTCCGCCGTTGCCACCATGGACCTGATCCAGTCCATCATCATGTCCATCGCTCTGGTGGTCATCACCTGCTTCGGCATCCAGCAGGCAGGCGGTCTGGAGGCCGTCATCTCCAACGCCCAGTCTCTGGCCGGTTACCTCAGCTTTGTCCAGACCCACGACGCCGTGAACAATGTGGCAAAGCCCTATGACTTTATGAACGTGGCCTCCATGGTGGCCTGGGGCCTGGGCTACTTCGGTATGCCCCACATCCTGGTCCGCTTCATGGCCATCCGCGACGAGAAGGAGCTGACCCTGTCCCGCCGCATCGCCTCCATCTGGGTGGTCATCTCCATGACCGTGGCCGTGTGTATCGGCATGATCGGTCTGGCCGTCTCCAAAGCCGGCGGCATCCCCATGCTCCACGGCGCTGACTCCGAGACCGTCATCGTCAACATCGCCGGTCTGCTGGCCTCCTTCGGCGTCCTGCCCGCCATCATCGCAGGCATGATCCTGGCCGGTATCCTGGCCGCCACCATGTCCACCGCCGACTCCCAGCTGCTGGCCGCCTCCTCCGCCTTCTCCGAGAACATGATGCAGGACGTGTTCGGCGTCAAAATGACCCCCAAGCAGACCATGCTGGTGGCCCGCCTGACCGTTGTGGTCATCGCCGTCATCGCCGTGTTCCTGGCCGCCGACCCCGAGAGCTCCGTCTTTGAGATCGTCTCCTTCGCCTGGGCAGGCTTCGGCGCTACCTTCGGCCCCGCCATCCTGTTCGCCCTGTTCTCCAAGCGCTCCAACCGCCACGGCATCCTGGCCGGTATGATCACCGGCGGCGTCATGGTCTTTGTCTGGAAGTTCTATATCCGTCCCATGGGCGGCGCCCTGGGCATCTACGAGCTGCTGCCCGCCTTCCTGTGCAACTGCGCCGCAGTCATCATCGTGTCCCTGCTCACCGGCAAGCCCGAAAAGTCCGTCACCGACGGCTTCGAGGCCTACAAGTCCGGTAAGGCACAGTAAAACCAATATCGTTCAAACCCCCGGTCGTCTGTACGGACGACCGGGGGTTTTTGCGTATGGGAGAGAATAGAGAAGATAGAGAAGATAGAATAGTGAAAAGAATCGGTGCGCCTGCGGCGCATTAAAAACTGTCTGCGGACGGGACGGGGGATTAGGACTTGAAACGGGTCTTGCCAAAGGCCCCCTTGTGTAAAGGGGGCTGTCAGCTTGCTGACTGGGGGATTGTAACCTGCATGTTCAGTTTTGCTTGAGAGGTGGTCAAAGAACGGTAGATTACAACCCTTCCGACACCAGTCTGCGGACTGGTGCCACCTCCCCTTACACAGGGGAGGCTTTTCGCTGCGGCGGGACGGGAGTTGGGTTTCTGGAAAATTTTCCGTTGAATAGTTAGCAAAACGGGCGGTGCCGGCGGGCCACCCATCGAAAAACGCAGCTATGACAGGTTTTGCATCAACCCGGCGGGCGGATCATGTAACCCCCGTAAAATGCCCGTGATTTCTGCCCAAGGTGGAGCGTAGCCGTCGATTTATCAATTTTTGCCGCCCATCGAAAACCCCACCCACCGCCTACAGCCCCCGTAATAAGGGGTCCGGGGAAAACGCCACTGAAAACGGGACGTTTTCGGCGTTGTCTCCGGCGGCGTTTCGCCTACCTTGCCGACGCGGGCAAGGTAGGTCGCCCCGCAGGGCGAAATCCTGACCCCCGTCCCGCCGCAGCGAAATTCAACCCCGCCGCAGGCGACCATTTCTCTTCACTTTTCACCCTTCACTCTTCTCTTTTTCTTGCACTCTCCTTAATCAAGTGTAAATAAATTATGAACCCCCTTGCATTTTTCTCCCAAGTGGTCTATAGTATCGTTAGCACTCAGATATAATGAGTGCTAAAACTTTTGTTTATAAAAAACTTTCACATATACGGAGGCAACAGAATCATGGAAAAGATGCAATTCAAGGCCGAGTCCAAGCGTCTGCTGGACCTGATGGTCAACTCCATTTACACCCACAAGGAGATCTTCCTGCGTGAGCTGATCTCCAACGCCAGCGACGCCGAGGACAAGCTGGCCTACAAGTCCCTGTCCGTGGAGGGCATGGACGTGAACCGGGCCGATCTGAAGATCACCATCGTCCCCGACAAGGAGATGCGCACCCTGACCGTCAGCGACAACGGCATCGGCATGAGCAAGGACGATCTGGAGTCCAACCTGGGCACCATCGCCCGCAGCGGCTCCGGCCAGTTCAAGGCCGATCTGAGCGCCGACGACAAGAACGCCGAGGGCATCGACGTGATCGGTCAGTTCGGCGTGGGCTTCTACTCCGCCTTCATGGTGGCCGACCATGTCACCGTCATCTCCCGTGCCTTTGACAGCGAGGAGGCCTGGATGTGGCAGTCCGACGGCGTGGACGGCTACACCATCACTGAGTGCGAGAAGGCCGCTCCCGGCACCGACGTCATCATGCACATCAAGGAGAACGCCGAGGAGGAGAACTACGACGAGTATCTGGAGACCTTCAAGCTCCAGGAGCTGGTCAAGAAGTACTCCGACTACATCCGCTACCCCATCGTCATGGAGGTGGAGGACTACCGCCAGAAGGAGAAGCCCGCCGACGCCGGTGAGGACTACAAGCCCGAGTGGGAGACCGTGAAGGAGTGGAAGACTCTGAACTCCATGGTGCCCCTGTGGCAGCGCCAGAAGTCCCAGGTGAAGCCTGAGGAGTACGCCACCTTCTACAAGGAGAAGTTCGGCGACTGGCAGGACCCCCTGGCCACCATCCACACCACCGCTGAGGGCGCTGTCACCTACAAGGCTCTGATGTACATTCCCGAGAAGGCCCCCTTCGACTTCTACTCCCGCGACTATGAGAAGGGCCTGCAGCTGTACTCCTCCGGCGTGATGATCATGGACAAGTGCGCCGACCTGCTGCCCGACTACTTCCGCTTCGTCAAGGGCGTGGTGGACTCCGCTGACTTCTCTCTGAACATCAGCCGTGAGATGCTCCAGCACACCCGCCAGCTCCAGGTCATCTCCAAGGCCCTGGAGAAGAAGATCAAGAGCGAGCTGCTGAAGATGCAGCAGGACGAGCGGGAGAAGTACGAGAAGTTCTGGTCCGCCTTCGGCATGCAGATCAAGTACGGCGTCTGCTCCGACTACGGCGCACACAAGGACGTGCTGAAGGACCTGCTGATGTTCTGGTCCTCCAAGGAGAACGCCAACACCACCCTGGCCGCCTACAAGGACCGGATGCCCGAGGATCAGCCCTTCTACTACTACGCCTGCGGCGAGAGCGTGGAGAAGATCGCCAAGCTGCCCCAGGTGGAGCGCATCCTGGACAAGGGCTACGAGATCCTGTACTGCACCGAGGACGTGGACGACTTCGTCATGAAGGCTCTGGCCGAGATCGACGGCAAGCAGTTCAAGTCCGTGGCTGACGACGACGCGCTCCCCCAGACCGACGAGGAGAAGAAGGCCGCCGAGGAGAAGGCCGAGGCCGGCAAGCCCGTGCTGGAGGCTGTGAAGGAGGCTCTGGGCGACGAGGTCAAGGAGGTCCGCATCTCCTCCATTCTGAAGTCCGGCACCTGCTGTCTGTCCGCCAACGGCCCCGTCTCCCTGGAGATGGAGAAGTACATGAGCAAGCTGGAGGGCACCGAGCACGTGAAGGCCGCCCGGGTCCTGGAGCTGAACGCCGACTCCGCTCCCTTCGCCGCCATCCGCAAGGCTGTGGAGGCCGGGGACAAGGACACCGTGGCCAAGTATTCCAAGCTGCTGTACGGCCAGGCTCTGCTGATGGCCGGTCTGCCTCTGGAGGACCCCACCGGCTTCGCCGAGCTGGTCTGCTCCCTGATGGTATAATCGTCTCTTACAAGGCCCCGCATGTGCTGCCACATGCGGGGCCTTTTTTCTCTGTTTTTGTGGGCAAAAACCTTGCTCATTTCCATCGAATCAGGTATAATATGGGATTTGTAGGGAGATTGTGAAGTATCTTCGTATTTTACGCCCTTTTGTTGTAGTCGATTCTCCGCTTTTTCGCCGAAAAAAGATAACTTCGGCCAAAAAGGCCCAAGAACGCCTTGCAAACCGGGGAAATATACTTTACAATAACAATATCAGTTATCCGTCCGCTTCTCTGCGGACAAATTTATCTAGGGAGGATTTCTAACATGATCGCTATCGCTTCTGATCACGGCGGATACACGCTGAAAGAGCACATCAAGGCCTATCTGGCCGCCCAGGGCATTACCTGCAAGGACTTCGGTACCGACAGCACCGAGAGCTGCGACTACCCCGTCTTTGCCAAGGCCGCCGCTGAGTCCGTGGCTTCCGGCGAGTGTGAGAAGGGCATCGTTATCTGCACCACCGGTATCGGCGTCTCCATCACCGCCAACAAGGTCAAGGGCATCCGCTGCGCCCTGTGCGCCGACTCCTTCTCCGCCGAGATGACCCGCCGCCACAACAACGCCAACATGCTGGCCATGGGCGCAGGCGTCGTGGGCCGCAACCTGGCCGAGCGCATGGTGGACACGTTCCTGTCCACCGACTTCGAGGGCGGCCGTCACGCCCGCCGTGTGGCTCTGATCACCGATATGGAGGGCTGATCGGCTCTTTTTCCCATCCGCACCATAGAAACGCTGTCTGAGGACGGCGCGGCAGAAGCCGCGCCGTCCTTTTTGTCTGTTTTTCATTTTTTCGTTGTTTTTATCCTTTTTTCTTATTGAATCACGTGATTCATGTTCTTTTTCTCTAAATACGCCGTAAAACGACTTTTTCCTCCCATTCAGCATTGAAAATTTCCAATATTATGGTATGATATCCTAGAATGAAATGACAAAATTCACAGGTTCCTGTACTTAAAACAGATATTTTGCCCCGTAATATCGAATTATGGAATATCTTGAATTTTTCAGAGAAGGAGGCAGTCCGCTGTGAAAAAACTTCCCCTGGTCCTCATCTGTGTCTTTGCGCTCCTCATCGGGGCCCTGCTCTACGCCGAGCAGACCGCACCCGCACCCGGCGGAGAGGGCTCCGTCTCCTCCTCCGCACAGCCGGAGGAGCCCGCACCCGGCGGCTCCCAGCAGCCCGCCTCTCCCGCTCCCGTGGAGCCTCTGGCCTGGCTGGTGGGTGTGGAGGACCTGACCCCCGCCAACGAGGAGCTGCAGAAATACCTCCCCAAGCAGGTCCTCACCAAGGGGAACACCCTGTTCCTCACCGCAGAGAAAACCGCCGACGGCGGCTACGTCTCCGGCAAGGCCGAATCCAGCTGCGCCTTCCGCTACGGTGAATTTTCCTTCCGGGTGCCCACCATGCGGGGCGCGGGCCTGTTCCCCGCCCTCTGGATGCTTCCGGCCCACGGCCGGTCCTACCCGGAGATCGACCTGTACGAGCTCATCGGCAGCCGTTCCCACGAGATCTACGGCGTGCTCCACTATGAGGAGGGCGGGCGGCACTACTTCCGCCACCGCTTCCAGCAGAACGCCGTCCCCGACGCCATGGTGCTGGACTTCACCTGGACCCCGGAGCAGCTGACCTGGTCCGTGGACGGGAAAGAGGTCTACTCTATCGACCGGAACATCCCCAATGAGCCCATGTACTTCATCGCCAATCTGGCGGTGGGCGGCACCTGGCCCGGAGCCCCGGACAAGAACACCCGGTTCCCCGCCACCTTCGCTCTGGACGTGCTGAAATTTGAGCCCGTCGAAACCTTCACCCGATAAAGAGAGGTCGTTCTATGCTCCAGGTCAAACGAACTGAACACAAGCTCCTCATCAACCAGCAGGAGCGGCTCCAGACCGTCCGCCGTCTGGACGCCATCATGCCCCGGGATGCAAACAGCACCTCCTCCGCGGGGTACGAGGTCCGCACCCTCTACTTCGACACTCTGGACGACCGGGCCTGCGCCGAGAAGGACGAGGGCCTGCTGGTCCACGAGAAGATCCGCGCCCGCATCTACGGCACCAGCGACAAGGTAATAAAACTGGAGTGCAAGCACAAGGAGGGCTCCTTCCAGGTGAAGCAGTCCATGTTCATCGACCGGCCCACCCTGGAGGAGCTGGCCCGGGGCCGGTACGAGTGCCTCAAGCAGTTGGACGACCCCATGGCCCTGTTCTTCTACGGCAAGCTGTCCGCAGGCATGTTCCCCAAGGCCATCATCCAGTACCAGCGGCTGTCCTACTGCCTGAACGTGAACAACATCCGCATCACCTTCGACTCCGACGTGCGGGCCACAGAGTGCTGCACCGACCTCTTCCAGGAGCCCCTCCAGGCCCACCCCATTCTGGAGCCGGACCGGGTCATTCTGGAGGTCAAGTACAACAACTTCCTGCTGGGCTACATCAAAAACGCCCTGCGGCCTCTGGCCAAGTCCCCCACCTCCTACAGTAAATACTTCAGCGGCAGGACCTTCTACCGCCGGTTTATTTAACCGCCCCTATCAGAAACAGAGATTACAGGAGAGACACCCATTATGAAAGAATTCATCTTCAACAACCTGACCGCAGGCTCCAGCATGTCCTTCGGCAGCGTGCTGTTCAAGCTGGTCATGGCCCTCATCATCGCCGGAGCCATCTACGCCGCCTACTACTTCTCCTCCCCCAGAGTGACCTATAACAGCAGCTTCAACTTCTCTCTGGTGGCCATGGCGGTCATCACCACCGCCATCATGTCCGTCATCGCCAGCAATATCGCCCTGTCCCTGGGCATGGTGGGCGCACTGTCCATCATCCGCTTCCGCACCGCCGTCAAGGACCCCAGAGACGCCATGTTCATCTTCTGGGCCATCATGGTGGGTATCTGCTGCGGCGTGTCCCAGTACGCCATCGCCATGGCCTGCTCCGCCGTGCTGCTGATCTTCTACCTGGCCATCCGGGCCGTGAAGGAGGAGCAGCGCTACATCCTGATCCTGCGCTGCACCGCCGCCGCCATGGCTCAGGCCAAGGCCGTGACCTACGCCCACTTCCCCAACAGCCGCATCTCCGTCCAGAACACCACCAGCGACAACGCCGAGTTCATCTACGAGCTGAAGAGCTTCGACCCCACCTCCGCCGACAGCTACCTCACCGAGCTGTACGCCATCGCGGGTGTGGAGTGCGCCAACTTCGTTCTGGAAGAGGACAAGAGCAACGGCTGAGACCGGGAGGTTCACCATGTCTAAAAAAATCATTCTTTTCGGTACGGCCCTGCTGCTTCTGCTGGCGGGGCTGTTCTTTCCCCATTCCGCCCCGGATCAGCCCGCCCCGGTGGTCCATCAGCACCTGAGCGCCCCCAAAGAATCCCCGGAGACCGCCGGCTTTGACGAAAACGGAGTACTGACCTCCCACCTGCCTCTGGTCATCCTCCACGCCGACGGCAACGTGATCCCCGGTGTGAACCGGGAGGACTCCCGCCGTCTGACCTGTTCCTACACCATCATCGACCACAAAAACGGCGTGAACCGCTCCACCGACGCCCCCACAATGGAGGGTCTGGCGGACATCAACATCCGGGGCAACTCCTCCCGGGAGTTCCCCAAGAAGCAGTACGGCTTCCGGCTGGTGGACAGCCAGGGCGAGCCCGCACCCGCCTCTGTCATGGGGATGCCGGAGGGCTCCGCCTGGGTGCTGAACGGCAGCTGGATCGACCGGTCCATGCTCCGCAACTACATGATGTACAACATCTGCGGGGAGTTCATGCCCTACTCGCCCCGGGTCCGCTTCTGCGAGGTCTTTGTGACCAACGCCGACAAGGAGCCGGTCTATCAGGGGGTCTACACCATGATGGAGAAGATCCGCGTGGAGGAGGACCGGGTCCGTCTGTCCGACTACGACCCCAAGTACGCCGCCGCTCCCTTCCTGGTCCAGCTGAACAGCCACATCGACCACGACCCCATTCGCCGGCTGTACAGCGAGCATGAGCGCCCCTCCATCTTCGATCTGGAGTATCCCAAGTCCGACGAGATCACCCCGGAGAGCCTGCGCTACATCGAGCAGAACCTGCTCACGCTGGACAAGCTTCTGCTGGACTCCACCAAAAGCAGGGACTGGTCCTGGCTGGAGGACACCCTGGACCTGGACAGCTTTGTGGACTACTTCCTGGTCAACGAGTTTTTCCAGAACTACGACGCCGCCCGCCGCTCCACCTATATGTACCGGGACCTGGACGGCAAGTACCACATGGGTCCGGTGTGGGACTTTGACGGCATCTGCAACAACTATATCGGAATTCAATTTCCCCTCAGCGAGCTGACCATCACCCGGCAGTTCTACTACGTTCAGCTCACTCAGTCCCCCGAATTCCTGGCCCGCTGCATCACCCGCTATGGGGCGCTGCGGGACAGCTGGCTGTCCGATGAGTATCTGCTGAACTACATCGATCAGGCCGCCGCTTATCTGGACGGACCCGGCCGGCGGAACAGTCTGCTTTGGTATCAGAACGAGAACGAATTCCTCACCGATACCGCCAAAATGAAGGAATATATTGTACAGCGCGGTGCGTGGCTGGATGAGAACTATGTCCGCTGCTCCACGCTGATCGAGTAAGGAGGGGATTGACTGTGAAACGATTTATCCTGACTGCGGCGGCCGCCCTCTGCGGCGTGCTGCTGGCCCTCTATCTGCTCCTCACCCTGCCCCTCGGCCCGGGCCGGGGACTGCCGCCCCAATTCCGCACCAGCGGCAAGACCATCCAGCTGTCTCAGAACAGCCAATGGGTCCCCTTTGAGGTGGTGGGCGTGAACCTGGGCACCGGCTACCCCGGCGCCTTCCCCAACGACCTGAGCATCGACGGCGGCACCTACGCACGGTGGTTCCAACAGATCGCCGACATGAACGCCAACACCATCCGGGTCTACCAGCTCCAGTCCCCCGACTTCTACCGGGCCCTGCTGGACTACAACGAGAGCCACGAGAAAAAGCTGTATCTGCTCCAGAGCCTGGACTTCCCGGACCACTTCATGCACTCCGAAAAAAATATTCTGGACCCGGAGGTCCATCAGCCGCTTCTCCGGCTGGCGGAGGATACGGTCCGTGCCCTCCACGGGGACCTGCTGCGGGTGGACGGGGAACAGCGGTTCATGGCCTACACCGCCGACATGTCCCCCTATGTGCTGGGCTATCTGCTGGGCGTGGAATGGGACGAATTCTTTGTGGAGTACACCTGCCGCCAGAATCCGTCTGTCAGCGGCTTCACCGGAAATTTCCTGACCTGCGGCCCGGAGGCCAATCCCTTCGAGGTCTTTCTGGCCCAGTGGGGCGACCACCTGCTGACCTATGAGGCGGACCGCTACCACACCCAGAAGCTGATCTCCTTCTGCAACTGGGCGGAGACCGACCCCTTGGTCAATAAGATCGACGAGGGCACCCTGCACTCCTCTGCCGACGGCCAGATCGAAATGCTGGAGGCCTTTGTGGACACCGACCGCATCCGGCCCACGGAGGCCCTTCAGACCGGCACCTTTGCCTCCTACAATATCTACCCCTACTACCCCTTGTTCCTCCAGATGGGGCAATACACCGACTTTGTGGACGAGACCGGGGCCCACAACCCCTACCGGAACTATCTGACCCAGCTCAACGCCCACCACAAGACCCCCGTAGTCATCACCGAGTACGGCCTGCCCGCCTCCCGATCCACCACCTACAAGGACAAGTGGAGAAACATGTCCCACGGTGGTCTGACTGAACAGCAGCAGGGCGAGGCGGTGGCCACCCTCTTCCGGGACATCCGCAAGGCGGGCTGTGCTGGTTCTCTGGTCTTTACCTGGCAGGACGAGTGGTACAAGCGCACCTGGAACGAGATGTTCCTCTCCGACCCGGATATGCGCCCCTTCTGGTCCAACGCCATGTGCGTGGAGCAGCTCTTCGGCCTGCTGGCCTTTGAGCCCGGCGAGGCGGGCGACCCCCACTACCCCGACGGCGACCTGTCCGAGTGGACCGAGGCCGACGTGCTCCTCACCGACAGCGCCCTCCGGCTCAGCGTCCGGTCCGACGAGAAGTATGTCCACCTCCTGCTGGAGGCCACCGATCCGGCGGCTCCCGCCCTCCTCTCCGCCCCCGCCTATGTGGCCCTGGACATCCACCCCGAGATGGGCTCCTCCACCGTGGCGGGCCATCAGCTGGGCTTCAACGCGGACTTCCTCCTGCGGCTCTCCGCCCAGCCCGGCCAGAGCGCCCTCTTTGTCCACCGGGAGGCCGATGTACTGGCCTACTCCCAGTTCGGCGTGAACCGGAACCATACGCTGTACCAGCTGGAGAAGCTGACCCAGGCCTATGCCGGACTGGCCGCTCCCCTGGAGAATGACCCCGCCTTCTCCGTGGTGGCCCGGGCCAACGAGGGCAGCCGCCTGATCCCCTTCGACGCCAGCCATGTCAATGAGGTGGGCCGTCTGACCCCCGGAAATGCCAATCCCGCCGCCCCCGATTACAACTCCAACGCCGACTACTGCGCCACCGACCGGGCCGTGGAGGTCCGCATTCCCTGGCAGCTGCTGAACTTCTCCGCCCCCTCCCGGGCGGAAGTGCTGGACAACATCGGCGGCAAGTTGTCCACCCTGGAGATCGACGACTTCTCCTTCTCCGTCTTCCGGGACGGCGGCCCTCAGCACGTGGACGCCGTGGGCTCCTACCGACTGAAGAGCTGGAAACAGCCTCAGTTCCACGAGCGGCTGAAGCAGTCCTACTACATCCTGCAAAGGGCCTTCGGGGAGGTGGCCTGATATGTCCATTCCCTTCATCCATATCACAGCTCTCTATCTGCTGTGGTCCTATCTGCTCCTCTGCCTGGCGGTGAAGCTGGGCTGGGACTTCTATAAAAAGCACCGCCGGGAGGCGGACCGGGCCGCCGTTTCCGACTTCTTCCGCCCCGGCACCGGCGGGGTCCAGAGCCCGGAGTTCCAGGCGGTCCGCCGCCTGTGCCGTCAGCCGGAGTGCTTCGTGCTGGCCTGTGACGCCTACGTCCAACAGCGGTCCGGCCTCAGCGCCGCCGAGCAGGCCCGGCTGTACACCTGCCTCATCCGGCTGTTCCATGACCAGCTGGACAGCGACCAGAAGAAGTATCCCCTCTTCCGGTGCATGCTGCTGGAGCGGGCCGCCCTGTGTCAGCTCCGGTCGCCCCGGATCGCAGAATTTCTGGACCGGTGCGAGCACGGCTCCCAGCTGGAACGGCTGTGGTGCGCCCGCTCCGCCCCCGTGGTCACAGGAGGGATGAAATGAAGCTGATTTTGAATATCCTATTCGTCCTCTTCCTGCTGTATACCCTGGTCTACGCCCTGCAATGGGCGGCGGGGCTGTGTCTGGCCGTCTTTCGTCTGGCCCGGTACCGGGACCGGAGCGCCGCCCTGCGGCAGGTCCTCCCGGACGGGGAGACCCGGCCCGTCAGCGTGCTGATCCCCGCCTATAACGAGGACGCCTGCATCCGGGACACCCTCAATTCCCTGCTGGAGGAGGACTTCCCCGGTCTGGAGATCATTCTGGTGGACGACGGCTCCACCGACTCCACCGTGGAACACGTCCGGAAGGAGTACCGCCTGGACCCCGTCCGGCCTGAGCCTCTGGACGCGCTGAAAACCCAGTCCATCCGGACCTGCTGGTCCCGGACCATCGGAGATAAGACCCTCCTGCTGGTGAGCAAGGAGAACGGCGGCAAGGCCGACGCCCTCAACTGCGGGCTGAACCTGTGCCGCAGTCCCTACTGCGTGGTGCTGGACGCCGACACCCGGGTGCAGCGGGGCTCCATCCGCACGTTGGAGAGCCGCTTCCTGCTGGATGACCGCACCATCGTCTGTGCCGGAGCCGTGGGCAGCTCCCTGATCGCCCGGACCCTGGACTGGAAACAGCGGCTCCTGGTACTGTTTCAGCGGCTGGAGTACTACCGGACCTTCTATATGCAGCGGATCCTCTTCGACACGCTGAACGCCAACGTCATCGTCTCCGGCGCCTTCGCCATGTTCGACGCGGAGCTGGTCCGCCGGGTGGGCGGCTACCGGGTGAACACCATCGGCGAGGATATGGAGCTGACCATGCGGCTCCACGCCTTCTGCCAGTCCCAGAACCGGGACTACCGCATCGCCTACGTGCCCGAGGCCCGCTGTGACACCCAGGTCCCCTTCCACTTCCACGACTACTTCCAGCAGCGGCGGCGGTGGCACATCGGCATGATCCAGAGCATCCGCCTCCACTTCTACATGCTGGGCAGCAGCCACTACGGCTGGGCCGGAGTCATGACCAGCACCTTCATCCTGTTCTATGAGCTGATGGCCCCGCTCATCGAGGTGGTGGGTCTGGTGACTCTGATTTTAGCCGCCGGGCTGGACGTGCTGAACCCCGGCTTCGCCCTGGGCGCGGCCCTCATCTACGCCGCTCTGGTCATGTGCAACCAGGCCCTGCTGGTGCTGGCCATCCACCTCAGCGGCGCAGAGAAACTCCCCTTCCGCCAGCAGATGAAGCTGCTGGGCGTGGCTTTTACCGAGTTTTTCTTCTTCCACCCTCTGAACCTGTTCATCAAGGCCGCCGCCTTCTGTACTTACGGCAAGTATAAGGAGACATGGAAGCACCTGGATCGGGCAGAGGCAGAATAAAAGAAAACCCCCACTCCCGATTTTTATAAATCGGAGTGGGGGTTCTTTTTTCAGAGAAGAGCGAAGGGAGAAGAGTGAAGAGAAAAGGTGCGCCAAAGGCGCATTTGAATTTCGTCTGCGGACGGGACGAGGGTTTTAGCTTTCGTCCCGCAGCGGCGAAAAAGCCTCCCCTGTGCAAGGGGAGGTGTCGCCAGTCCGCAGACTGGTGACGGAAGGGTTGTAATCTGCCCTTCTTTGACCATTTCTCAAGCAAAACTGCTCATACAGGTTACAATCCCCCTCGTCGTCGCGGACTGCGTATCGTCCGCTATCCCGCACCGTATAGCGGGATAGCTCCCTCGCGACCTCGCTCCTCCTCTCCCAAACACAACCACTTCGTTGGGTTGCGTTTGGGTCCCTATTTAGCTGACAGCCCCCTTTGCACAAGGGGGCCTTTGGCAAAAACTGTTTCAGTTCCTATCCCTCGTCCCCGCCGTGGCGGGCGCATCCAAGCCTCCCCCTGCGGGGAAGGTGGCAAAAAGGCTCTTCGGAACCTTTTTGACGGAGAGTGGATCGTTCAACGAAAACTTTTCCACCTTTTCCGCTGAAGCTGTGGACAAAAAATCCCCACACCTGCTATGTGCAGGTGTGGGGATTTATTTTACTTATGTAAACTTAAAAGAACCGGGTGGTGTAGGTCCGCTTTTCGCTCTGGCCGGGCTCCAGAGTGCGGATGCCCGCCTTTTCGCTCAGGTCCCGGCCCGCGAACACGGCGTCGGGCAGGGTGGTCCAGGGCTCAATACACACATAGTTGGTGTCGATGGGCATATCCATGGTCCACAGAGCCAGATAGTCGTAATCCTCAAAGTCCATAGCCACCCGGACCTGACCCTTGCCGTCCACCAGCTCTGCGGTGCGGCTGGGCAGGTCGGACAGCACGATGGTATCCAGGCCGTAGGTCATGGGCTTCAGAGGGATGCGGCCCTCAGGCAGGTCGATCTTCCGCTCACCCCTGGGGGTCATCATGCAGGCCTCGTCCATGCCGTAGGGCTCCAGCAGGTCCACACCGGGGATACGGATGGCCCAGTCGGACATCTGCTCGCCGGGGCGGTTGGGTGCGTTGAAGCCGTCGTGGCTGCCCAGCTCATAGAACATGGTGCGGCCGTCCCGGTTGTCCACCTGACAGGTCTTCACCAGCTTGCTGCCGTCCAGAGTGAAGGTGACGGTGAGGGCAAAGGCGAAGGGCCACTTCTCCAGGGTCTCAGGGGTGTCGGTGATGCGGAGGGAGACGGAGGTCTCGGACTGCTCCGCCACGGTGAACACGGTGTCCCGTGCGAAGCCGTGGGCTCCGATGGTGTAGGTCTTGCCCTCCAGAGTGTACTGACTGTCCTTCAGTCTGCCGATGACGGGGAACAGCAGAGGGGCGTGGCGGCCCCAGATCTTGGGGTCGGCCTGCCAGATGTACTCGGTGCCGTCGGCCCCCTTCACGGAGCAGAGCTGTGCGCCCTTCTCGTCGATGGCGGCGGTGAGGACTTCATTCTTCAAAATAATCATGGTTCCGGCGCTCCTTTCAAATGTCGGCCGTTGAGCACGGCCTCGGCCAGCTCCTCCCCCACATAGCGCAGCTTCAGGGAGAAGAACGGGGTGTCGTCTCTGGAGATCAGGTCCAGAAAAATGGCGTCGCCCTCCCAATGGGGCAGGGCCATCAGCTTGTCATAGGGGACCCACTCCAGGACCCCCTCGTCGCACTCCTTCAGCTCTCCGGTGAAGCCGTCGGCGGTGAAGAGGTGCATATACTCGGTGGGGTACTTGTCGGACACAAAGGTCACAAGGCCCCGGTAGCGGCAGTCGGTGAGGGTCAGGCCGGTTTCCTCCCAGGCCTCCCGGAGGACACAGTCCTCGGGGCTCTCCTTGTCCTCGAACTTGCCGCCCACGCCGATCCACTTGTCCTGGTTCAGGTCGTTTTTCTTCTTGATGCGGTGGAGCATGAGGTATTCCCCGCCCCGCCGGATATAGCACAGGGTCGTATTGAGCATGTTGTTTCCCCCTTATCTGTCTCAGTATACCACGGGAGGATCGAGAAAAAAAGCGCTCTGAACGGTTTCCCGCTCCAGAGCGCTTTTTCCGGTTTTCTGCCGGGTCGACAGTCTCAATATCCCTCGTTGGTCACCTGCCAGCCTCCGCCGGAGGGCTCCAGCGTGATGGTGCGGGGCATCTCCTGGAGGGCATGGTCCTTTCGGACCCGGACCTCCAATACGATCTCCTGCTCCGTCACCCGGACCGGATGGAGGGAGACAGGCTCCAGCACGGTGTCCCCGTAGTACGCCCGGGCCGCCTGCTCCGCCTCAGAAGGAACAGGCAGGGGAACCTCCGGCGGTTCCTCCTGGGGCAGGGGCTCCGCATCCGGCCGCTGGACAAATGCGTCCGCCTCTGTCAGCTCATAGGCCCCGCAGGACACCGCAAACCGCCCGTCCTCCCGGAGCCGGACGTCCATGGCCTGTACCTCCCGACTGCCGTCCGGGAAGGTGATCTCCAGAACGATTTTATCCCTCCGCAGTTCCTCAGTCAGGTCGGCGATCCGGCGGACCGGGCCCTCGGTCAGGGCCTGGATCAAATTTTCCGGGACCCATTCGATGACCAGCGACGGGTATTCCGCCTCCTCCGCCCCGTAGTCCACCACGAAGTTCCCGGCCAGACCGTATTCCGCCCGCCGTTCCGTCCAGTCCGTAAAGTCCAGCTTCCCCTTCTCACAGGAGAACCGCACCCGGTCGATCTCCCCGCCCGTCAGATAGAACCGCAGAGGATGGCCCACCATCTCGCCGCCATCCCGGATCATGCCTGTCTCCAGGACCGCGCCCGCGCCGTCGATTTTCTGCCCGGTCTCCAGAGCCCAGGCGGTGACGGTGGTCCCAACCGAGGGAAACAAAGCCCAAAGTCCAAGGAACAGCAGACAGAGACAGGCCGCCGCCAGTCCCCACTTTTTCACAGGCCTTCTCTGGGCACCGGCCTCCCGGATCAGCCCGTCGTCGATCTCACCCAGGGCCAGCAGTATGGTTTCAGCCTTCATTCCACATTCCCTCCCGCTCCAGATAGGTCCGCAGCTTCGCCCGTGTCCGGGCCAGCATGGATTTCACCTTACTGTGGCCGAATCCAAACCGCTGACAGATGGCCGCGATGGAGTCCAGATACCAGTATCGACATACAAAGACCCTCCGCTCCGTCCGGGGCAGGGTCCAGAGAAATGCGCTGATGGCCGCCGTCAATTCCCCCAGCTCCGCCTCCCGCTCCGGGTCATCGGAGGCGGGGACGCAGTCCGCCAGCTCCTCCAGGGCCAGGGGCAGCTCTCCTCCGCCCCGCTTCTCCGCCCGCCGCCCTCTCCACCGGTCAATGGAGATCCTGCGGGTCAGCTTCCCCAGAAAGCAGGACAGCACAGCGGGCCGATGGGGCGGCATCCCGTTCCACGCCCCCAAATAGGCGTCGTTCACCGCCTCGTCCGCGTCCTCCCTGCTGTTCAAGATCTGATAGGCGATACGGTAGCAGTACCGCCCGTACTTCTTCTGTGTCTCCCCGATGGCCTGTTCCGACCGCGCCCAGTACAGGGCCACGATCTCCCGGTCCTCCACGGCACACACCTCCCCGTTTTTGTCCTCTGCCTCTCTACTCGATAAATCCCCCGGCCCGGTCGCAGAAATCGAAAAAAAAGCGCTCTGAACGGTTTCCCGCTCCAGAGCGCTTCTTCTTATTTCACGTCGTCCCGGGAGACCAGGGCCACTTCGATGGTGTGTTCCTTCCCGTCCCGCCGATAGGTCAGGGGCAGGGTCTCGCCGGGGCCCATGTCCAGCTTGACGGCCGCCAGGTCCTCGGAGCGGCTCACGGTCCGGCCTCTGGCGGAGAGGATGACGTCCCCCTCCTGCAGGCCCTTTTTGTAGCAGTCGCTTTTCTCAGACACCGAGATGACGGTCAGACCGCCCTCGGGCTCCGGCATGGTCATGATGGTGAAGCCGAACACCGCCGGCTCCACGGGCTCCCCGGCGATGAGCCGGTCGGCCACATACTTCAGCCGCCGGGATGGGATGGCGAAGCCCATGGCCTCGGAGGAGCCGTCGTCGCTGACGATCTTGATGGTGGTGACCCCCACCACCTGCCCGTACTGGTTCAGCAGCGCGCCGCCGGAGTTGCCGTGGTTGATGGCGGCGCTGGTCTGGATCATGATCATCTCGCCCCGCTCGGTGTCCAGGCTCCGGTCCAGCCCGGAGACCACGCCGCCGGTGATGGTGGCCCGGTAGCCCAGCGGGTCGCCCATAGCGGCCACAGACTCACCGGGTCGGAGGGCGGCGGAGTCGCCGAACTCGGCGGGGGTCAGGCCCTCTGCCTCGATCTTGAGGACGGCCAGGTCCTCGTCGTTCTGGAAGCCCACCAGCTTGGCCTCGTGGACCTGGTTGTCGGAGGACAGGACCATAACGCCCTGTCCGCCCGCCACCACATGGGCATTGGTGAGGATGTAGCCGTCCTCGCTGAGGACAATGCCCGTGCCTGCGCCCACCCCGTCGTCGCTCAGGGACTCCACAGAGACCACGGAGCCGATGTTCTTCTCGTAAATCTGGGCGGTGGTCAGGGGTTTATTTCCGGGCCGGTGCAGGGTCACCGTCAGGCCGCTGCCTGTCTCCGCCCGGTCGATGTCCGGGGGCTCGGTGGAGTGGTTCACGTAGTGGTCCGGCTCGCCGGGGTCCTCAGGGCTCCGGAACACGGACCCGTGGAGGGCCGCCGCACCCAGCGCCACGGCGAAGATCACCGCAATGACCACCGCAAACCAGGGGATGCGGCGTTTTTTATGCTTCTTTCTTCTCCGGCGGGGCTCCATCGGAGGGGCCGGGATCACCACCGGGGGAATGGGCGGGAAGCCCTCCTCCGGGTGCTCCCAGCTGCCGCCGGTCCAAAGGTTCGTACTGTCTGCCAGTGCGTCCCCTTCCGGACGGACCGGCGCGTCATTCTTTCTCTCTTCCATAGTTCCCCTCCTGCCTGCCGGGCGGGGCCGCGGCATTCTCTCTTTAAGCCAGCGTCAGGGTGAAGGTGAACTCGGTCACTCCGTCCTCGCTGGTCACGGTGATGTTTTCTTTCAGGTTGCCCAGAATGGTCTTGACGATATACAGACCCAGGCCCACGCCCTCCCGGTCCATACTGCGGGAGTAGTCCGCCTTGTGGAACCGCTCAAACAGCAGGGGCAGCTCGTCGGGCGGGATGGTGGCGCCCAGATTGCGGACGGTGGTCAGGGCCTTGCCGTCCTTCTTCACGATCTGGACGGACAGACTGGTGCCGGGGGCGGCGAACTTGGCCGCGTTGTCCAGCAGGTTGTAGCACACCTGGGTGATGGAGTCCGGGTCGCCCCAGACCATCAGCTTGCCGTCGGGCATCTGCACGTCCACGTCCAGCTTCCGTCCGGTGATCTTCCCTTCCAGACTGATGAGCACCCGGGACATGACCTCGGTGAGGTCGAACTGCTCCTGGGCGGTGAGGCTGTTCTCGGACAGGGCATTGAGCCGGGACAGGTCCAGCATCCGGCGGACCAGGCGGCTCAGTCTCCGGGTCTCGGAGACGATGATCTCCAGAGACTCCTTCTGCCGCTCCGGCGGGATGGTACCATCCAGAATGCCCTCCGCAAAGCCGGAGATGGTGGTCATGGGGGTTTTCAGCTCGTGGGACACGTTGGCGATGAACTCCGACCGCTGGCTCTCCACCTTTTGCAGGGAGTTGGCCATGGAGTTGAAGGACTCCGCCAGGGTGCTGATCTCGTCACAGCGGCCCTCGTACTCGGTGACCCGCACGTCGAACTCGCCCCGGCCGAACTTCCTTGCGGCCTCGGCCATCTCGTTCAGCGGCTTGGCCTGATAGGCGGAGGTCAGGGTGCTGATGACCACGGCGATGAGCATGACCACCACGGCGGAGAAGAAGAAGATGGTGGCAGTGGCCGACCACATCTCCTCCAGACTGGAGGCGTCACCCGACACCAGGATCAAGCCCTGCACCACCGAGAAGGGGCCGAAGCCCACGGTCACGGGGAGGGCGGAGACATAGCGTTTTTCGGGGTAGAGCCCCTCCAGGCTGGTCATTCCCTCATAGTGGTGCTTCTCCAGCAGCTGGCGGACCATGTCCTGGGGCAGCACCCGGCCCTCGGCGGGAGAGATGTGGGTGCCGTCGGTGGAGCAGATGATCTCGCCGTCGGGCTGGGCCACAATGATGTGGGAGTCGGTGACCTGGGCAAAGGTGGAGATATAGTAGTGGTAGAAGCCCCGGTCGATGGTGCCGTTCTGCTGGTAATAGGAGGAGGTGAGGCTGGTGATATATCCGGCGTTCCGGCTCATATCCTCCCGCTTCTCCTCGGTGATATAGCGGTAGCTCAGCAGCATGAAGGAGGCGGACAGCAGAGCGAAGGACAGCAGCGTGATGCCCACCATCATCACCAGCTGGCGTTTATAGATGGATTTCATGTTCTGTCACCTCGGTTTTTTCAGCCTGCGGAGCCCACTTCAAACTTGTAGCCCACGCCCCAGACGGTTTTCAGCCGCCACTGGTCGCTGACGTCCTCCAGCTTCTCCCGCAGACGCTTGATATGCACGTCCACGGTGCGGGAGTCGCCGAAGTAGTCGAAGCCCCAGACCTCGTCCAGCAGCTGGTTCCGGGTGAACACCCGGTTGGGGGCGGAGGCCAGATGGAACAGCAGCTCCAGCTCCTTGGGCGGGGTGTCCACCCGCTGGCCGTCCACCATCAGCTCGTAGGAGTCCAGATTGATGACCAGCTTGTCGAAGGAGAGCTTCTTCTCCTTGACTTCCTCTTCGCCGGAGGTGCGCCGCAGCACCGCATGAATGCGGGCCAGCACCTCCTTCATCTCGAAGGGCTTGACGATGTAGTCGTCCGCGCCCTTCTCCAGGCCGTTGATCTTGTCCTCCATCTCGCCCTTGGCGGTGAGCATGATGACGGGGGTCTTGTCCCCCTCCCGTATCTTCTTCAGCACGGTCCAGCCGTCCATGACGGGCATCATCAGGTCCAGCAGCACCAGGTCGGGGTGGAAGGAGCGGAACAGCTCCACGCCCTTTCCGCCGTCCTTGGCCACCTGGGTCTCGAAGCCCTCCTTCTCCAGATAGAGATGGAGCAGCTCGGCGATATTGCCGTCGTCCTCTACGATCAGAACTTTTTTCGGCACAGTGAGCACCTCGTTTCAGTGTCAGAGGGGCAGTCCCCTCATTATTTTTATCCTGTCTATTATACCGCCGATTTCACAATTTGGGGATGAATTTTTTGTAAATTACCGGGGGTCCTCCTCCACATAGGAGCGCTCCACCCGGACAGAGGGGGTGATATCCGGGGCGGCTCCGCTGAGCTTTTCCGTCAGGAAGCGCCGGACCTCCTCCGGGTCCAGGTCCATCCCGTAGGGGATGGCGGCCTCCAGCCGCAGGAAGCGTTCCCCGTTCTCCCGGACCAGCTGGACGTCGTGGACGGTGAGGGCGGGGTCCAGCTCCCGGGCGAAGCAGGCGGCCCGGCGGCGGAGCCGCTCGGTCTCCGGGTCCCGGAGCACCGGGTCCATGTGGATCACCGCCTCCACCCCACGGCGGACCCACAGGGCCCGCTCCAGCAGGTCGATCTGCCGGTGGACGGTGAGCACGTCCAGCTCCGCCGGGACCTCGGCGTGGAAGGTGAGCATGGCCCGGCCCGGGCCGTAGTCGTGGTAGACCAGGTCGTGAATGCCCAGAATGTCCGGGTAGTGGGAGGCCAGCTCCTCCACCTCCCCGGCCAGCGCCGGGTCCATGGGGCGGCCCAGCAGAGGGTCCAGGGTGTCGGCGGCGGCATCCCAGCCGGTTTTCAGAATGAACACCGCCACCAGCAGACCGGCGGGGCCGTCCAGCCGGAGGTGGAAGAGGTGTCCCGCCAGCATGGACAGCAGCACCACCCCGGTGGAGGCCATATCCGCCAGAGAATCCGCCGCGGCGGCCTCCACGGCGGAGGAGCCGATGGTCCGGCCCACCTCCCGGTCCAGCCAGAACAGGAAGCACTTCACGCCGATGGAGGCGCACAGCACCCCCACGGCCAGCCCGGAGAACAGGGTGTCCTCTGGGTGGAACAGGGCGGTCAGAGCGGACTTGCCCACCTCCACCCCCATGAGCAGGATGGCCAGCGCCACCACCAGTCCGGCCACGTACTCCATACGGCCATGGCCGAAGGGGTGCCGTCCGTCGGCCTCCCGGCCCGCCATGCGGAAGCCCACCAGGGTCATCACCGAGGAGGCCGCGTCGGACAGGTTGTTCACCGCGTCCGCCGCAATGGCCACCGACCCCGTCAGCAGGCCCGCGCCCAGCTTGCCCAGGAAGAGCAGGAAATTCAGCCCGATGCCCACCGCGCCGGTGCGGCTGCCGCAGTGCTGACGCACCGCCGGGTCCTTGGGGTCCCCGCCGCCCAGCAGCAGTTGAATGAGTTTCTCTCTCATGAAAAGTGCCTCCCTCTGCCTGTTTTCGTTATTTTTGTCCGTTTCAGTATGTTTTTTATTATCTCACCGGCGGCGGGACCCGTCAAGGCGGTTTTTCCCGTTGAAATTTGTCAGGATATTGTACTGTTTACAAAAAATTCATAGCCTCGTCATGAATCTGCCGCAATTTTCCCCTATGATAACGACTGTAGCCAATACCAATCAGCAAATATCACATTCTCCCTCTCCTTTACAACACACACACAAGAGTTCAGGAGCGCCGGCCCTTCCACCGGCGCTCTTTCTCTGTCCTTTTTTCAAAACCCCTCAAAGTTCACAAATAATTCATAACTATGACATAGTTTAGCTGTAATTTTTTTGTATCATGCAAGTGTACAAAAGATATGAAATCTACTCTCCCATTTCTCCCTCTCCTTTAACCACACACACAACAGAACGCCCCGACCGTCTGGTCGGGGCGTTTTGCGTCTTTGGGGGATACGGACCCCGGCCGAAGGCCGGGGCTGTGGGTTCCGGGTGGGTGCGGCCCCGACCTTTGGTCGGGGCGTTTTGCGTCCTGTGGCGCTTTTGAACCTCCGGGACAGACCGGCGCCCCGCAGGTGAAAAGACCTGCGGGGCGCTTTCGGCCCTGTGGATGGCGAGAGCCCGGTGCTCGGTTACAGCATATCCTCGATATACCGCATCAGATCATCCCGGTTGCTGTAGCCTCTGGGGATGTTCATCAGCACGTTTCTGGCATCCTGAAGCTTGCGCTTTCTCCGGCTGCCCTCCTCATCCACGCCCTCATAGTACAACTTCCATGCGTACTTCAACTCGGATTCATACACTGCATCGCTGTTATCATAACTCATAACGACGCCTCCTTTCTCTGTGTGCCCATCATACCGCAGTCCGCCGCCCCGCTTTTTTTAACCTCTGCGGCATGTGCTTCCCCTCCCGCAGACATAAAAAAGCACCGCCGAATTTTCATTCAGCGGTGCTTTCATCGTTTCTGTGCCCTTATTCCATGTAGCGGTCGGGCCGGACCAGGTCCATCTCCTCCGGCAGGAGGTCCCGCTGGTAGGGGTTGATGAGCCGGTTCACCGCGTCCAGGGTCTTCTCCTCGTCCAGGACGTAGCAGTATTTCACCCCGTTGTACACGCCGTCGCCTCTGCCCTCCAGGGTCTCCATCCGCACGTCGTCGGTGGTGTTCAGCTTGGAGGCCTGAGCGGCGAAGTACAGCATATCGGACAGCTTCAGATCCGTCTCCACGTACTCGTTAAAAATCTCCACATAGCTGTTCACCTTGGTGATGCTGCCCCAGCTGATGACCTTGTCCAGCAGGGCCAGCAGGAGCTTCTGCTGGGTCTGGGTGCGGCCCACGTCGGAGTAGCCGGAGCCGTCGTTGTTCTTGCGGAACCGGGCCACCTCCATGGCCTGCTGGCCGTTCAGATGGTGGACGCCCTCCTTAAAGCTGATGTGGAGGCCCTGGGCTGGGTCGCCGTACTCCATATCACAGGGGACATAGAAGTCGATGCCCTCCAGCTCGTCCACCAGGGCGATGAAACCCCGGATATCCACCATGACGTAGTAGTCGATGGGGACGCCCAGCATGTGGCTGATGTCGTCCCGGCGCTGTTCCACGCTGCCCGGGCCGTATACCAACCGGGGATTCTTGCCCTCAGGGCGGCGGGTCAGGGTGTCCCGGGGGACGGAGACCAGGCCCACCTTCTGATTGGGCACGTCGTAGGACAGCACCATCATGGTGTCGGTGCGGACGCCCTCCATGTCTGTGGCGGCCAGCATGATATTATAGACCCGCGTCCGCCGCTTCAGAGGCTCCACCACATCGGAACCGTCGGCGGTACCGCTGGTGCCCGGGGTCACCGGATCATCTGGGACCGGAGCCTGTCCGGGGCCGCCGGTGAACTTGGCCACGCCGTAGATCACCATGAGCAGGGCCGCCGCCGCAATGAGGATGGGCAGGACGGGGCGTTTCTTTCTTCTGCGCCGGTGGGTGCGCTCTCTGGGGCCGGGCCGCCGCACCTGGTCGGCGGAGCGCTCTGTCCGGCGGCTGTCCCGGGGATAGCCCCGGTCCTGTCTGCCGTAATCGGAATAGCCCCGGTCGGAGTATCCGCGGTCGGAGTATCCGCGGTCGGAGTATCCGCGGTCGGAGTATCCGCGGTCGGAGTATCCGTAGTCGGAATAGCGATTCTCTGTATAGCTGCGCTCAGAGGAGCGGCCGCGGTCCGAACTCCGCTGGTCCCGCCGCGAGGACGACTGACTGCTGCGGCGTCTTCTCTGATCATATCTCTGTTCCAGAACGATACCCCCTGTTAAATCAAGTAACTACAAGTATACAGACTTTACGCCCTGACTACAAGGGGTATTCGGCCCTTATTTAAGGAAATTTAAGGAATCCGGCAGTCAGAACAAGATTTCTGCCGTAATTTCATCCAGCTTATGGATGCCGCACATGGCCATGGTATCGGCCAGCTCGCTTTGGAGCTTGTCGGTGAACAGCTTCACGCCCTCTGCGCCGCCGCCGTAGACCATGGGGACATAGGGCCGGGCCAGCACACAGCCGTCCGCGCCCATGGCCAGGGCCTTGCAGATATCCAGGCCGGAGCGGATGCCGCCGTCCACCAGAACGGTCATCTGACCCTTCACCGCCTTGGCGATGGAGGGCAGCACCTGGGCCGTGGCGGGCAGTCCGTCCTGGACCCGGCCGCCGTGGTTGGACACCACAATGCCTGCGGCTCCCGCCTCCAGAGCCTTCTGCGCGCCCCGGACGGTCATGATGCCCTTGAGGATGAAGGGGACCCCGGCGTACTCGATGATCTCCCGGAGCTCCGCCACCGTCTTGGATCCCGCAGGCGGGTTCAGGCCCTTCAGGAAGGGCAGGCCCGCCGCGTCCACGTCCATGGCGAACACCTTCGCGCCGGAGGCCTTGGCCGCGTCCAGCTTGGCGAACACCGTGTCCCGGTCCCAGGGCTTCACCGTGGGGATGCCCTTGCCGCCGTTGGCTCCGATGGCACGGGCCGCCGAGGTGAACACGTCCGGGTCAGTACCGTCGCCGGTCATGGCCGCAATGCCCGCCTTGGCGCAGGCCGGGACCAGGATGTCGTTGTACGCCTGGTCGGTGAACTTGTCGCCGTAGTGCAGCTTCACCGCACCCACGGGACCCGCCAGCACGGGCAGGACATACTGCTCCCCAAACAGGGTGCAGCCGGTGTCCACCGGGCCGTTTTCGCAGATGGTGTCCATATTCAGAAACACGTTCTGCCACCCCTCGTAGTTGCGGATGGCCCCGGTGCCGGTGCCCTTGGCGCCCGGTCCGGGCATGGTGCCCCGGCAGGCCCGGCCGTCGCACACGGGACAGGCCTTGCAGTAAGGGCCGATGTGCTCCCGGGCGTTTTGCAATACTTCTCTGTACAGGATCTCTTCGCTTCGCATGGGCGTTCCCTCCTTACATTCTTCCCCCAAATCATAGCCCGAAAAGACCGGGTCCGTCAAGATGCGGCGGTACCCGCCGCCCAGAGAAAAGTGAAGAGAGCAGAGTGAAAAGAAATGGTGCGCCGGAGGCGCGATTGGATTCCGTCTGCGGACGGGACGGGGACGGCCGCGATATATCGCGGCCCTACTCCAATTCAGGCAACATTTTCGGTGAACGCTGTAGGGCCGCCATATATGGCGGCCCTCAGCCTGTCGAAAAAGTCCAGCTTATGCTGGTCTTTTTCGCTTTGTTGAGGT
>SAMEA104404103__coassemble_339_pt1 | contig 35361 bp, 27 predicted proteins | sample SAMEA104404103__metabat2_high_PE_037 | metagenome-assembled genome bin SAMEA104404103 (sample SAMEA104404103) | Balaenoptera acutorostrata | reverse complement strand
GTTGCACTTGTTATGATAATCTCCCGCCACCTCCCCTTGCACAGGGGAGGCTTTTTCGCCTGCGGGCGGGACGAGGGACGAGGGACGGGAGAGCGGCCGCGATTTATCGCGGCCCTACATGGTTTCAGGCGGCATTTTCGGTGAACGCCGTAGGGCCGCCATATATGGCGGCCGTGGTGCAGAGGTAACCGAGGTTGAATCAGAAGAAGAATGAAACAGTCTTTGCCCCCTTGCCTCCCCTTGAGGGGAGGTGGCAGACGACGAAGGAGTCTGACGGAGAGGTGTCGATGACAGACGAGAGACGTGGAACACCTCTCAGTCACCAGTTTGAGAACTGGGGCAGCTCTCCCGGAGGGAGAGCCAAGCCCGCGCGGCGGGGACGAAGGACGGGGGCCTCCTTCCGGCGAAACTCAAAAACTTATCCCCACGATACCCTTAAAATGTGGACAAAAAAGGCGTCCCCGGTGCATGACCGGGGACGCCTGCGTTGATTTGGGGAAGAATTACCGCTCCTCGCGGAAGTAGTTCACACCCAGGGCCGCGGGCTGGCCGCTGCTCTCGGACTTGCGGATGGAGGACAGGATCAGCACGATGGCGGTGATGATGAAGGGCAGGGCCTTCAGCAGGTGGGGAGGGACGGCGTTGAGCCAGCCCAGCATCTCGGGGAATGCACCGGCCAGGGAGCCGGCGTAGATCTGGAGGGTATTGAAGAAGCCGAAGACCAGCGTACCCAGGATGGCCAGGACGGGGTTCCAGTTTGCGAAGATGACCAGGGCCACGGCAACCCAGCCGTAGCCGTTGACCCAGCAGTTGGAGCCCTCGAAGGAGCCGCCCATGTTCAGGGCCATATAGAAGCCGCCCAGACCCATGATGCCGGAGCCCAGCACCAGATGGACGTACTTGTACAGCAGGATATTCACGCCCACGGAGTCGGCGGCGCCGGGATTCTCACCCACGGAGCGCAGACGCAGGCCGGTCTTGGTGTAGTTCATGTACCACCAGATGGCCACGGCGATGACAATGCCCAGATAGACCAGCATGTTGTGGGAGAAGAAAGCCTTGCCGATGACGGGGATGGAGGACAGGCCGGGAATTTCCACGGCGTTGAAGCCGTTGACCAGGGAGGAGGAGTTGACCATAGCGGGCCAGTTCTCACCCATGCCCTTACCCACGAAGAAGTAGAGGCCCAGACCGAAGGTGGTGATGGTCAGGCCGGTGACGTTCTGGTTGGCCTGGAAGGAGACGGTCAGCACAGCGAACAGCAGGCCGCACAGACCGGCGGCGAGGAAGGCCACCAGCAGGCCCACAAAAATGCTGTTGGCGGCACAGCCCGCCAGATAGCCGAACATGGCACCCACGGCCATGGTGCCCTCCACGCCCAGGTTCAGGCTTCCGGCCTTCTCGGTGACGATCTCACCCACGGTGCCGTAGAGCAGAGGGATATTCACCAGCACGATATTGAAGAGGAACAGGGTTAAGACATTGAGAGAATCGTTCATGGTTACACCTCCTGAGACTTGGCCCGACGGACCAGCTTGAACCGGGTAAAGAAGTCGGCGGCCAGCACGGCGAACAGGATAATGCCCTGGATCAGGTCGGCGAAGTTGGCGTCGATGGCGGCATAGGTGGTGCTGGCGTTCTGGCAGCCGAACTGGAGGACGGTGATGAGCAGGGAGGTCACCACGATGCCCACGGTGTTCAGCTTGGCCAGCCAGGCCACCACGATGCCGGTCCAGCCCACGCCGTTAGTCACGGAGGTGGACAGGGTACCAGCGGAGGACACATGGAAGGCACCGGCCAGACCGATGAGGGCGGCGGACAGGAAGATGGTCCGGATGACGATCTTGCCCACCTTCATACCGGCGTACCGGGCGGTGTTGGGGCTGTCGCCCACCACGGCGATCTCGTAGCCCTGCTTGGTGTACTTGAGGTAGATGAAGATCAGAGCGCAGATGGCGATGGCGATGATGAGGGACAGGTTCAGATGGAAGGAGCCGATCTCGAACTCGATCATTTTGGCGTTGGCGGGGAACTTGATGAACTTGGGGCGGGGAGAGTTGGGGTCCAGGAAGAAGTTCCACTCGCCTGCGGTCTCGCCGAAGAACTGGAGCAGATACAGGGCGATATAGTTCATCATCAGGGTCAGCAGGGTCTCGTTGGTGTTCCAGCGGACCTTCAGCGCGGCCACGAACACGCCGTACAGGCCGCCGCCCAGGAAACCGGCCAGAGCCATGACCAGAATGACCAGGGGCTGGGGCAGAACGCCGCCCAGCTTCAGCGCGGCCACGGAGGAGCACAGCGCACCGATGATGAACTGGCCCTCGCCGCCGATGTTCCAGAAGCGCATCTTAAAGGCCAGAGCCAGCGCCATGGAGGTGATGAGCAGAGGGATGAATAACTTGATGAAGTTCTCCACAATGCGGGCGGGGAACCGGTTGCCGGGAATGCCCAGGGTGATGATCCGGGAGTAGAACTCCAGGGGGTTCACGCCCAGGGACAGCAGCAGCAGAGCGCCGATGATCAGAGCGGCGGCCACGGCGGCCACATAGGCCAGGATCTGCTGGGCGGGGCTGGCGTTGTCCCGCTTTACGATGTGAAAAAGAGGCTCTTTTTTCATGCCTGATCCTCCTTCTGAATCCGGGTGTCGCGGGCGAAGCCTGCGGGCTTGTCCTCGTACTTGTTGGTCAGGTCCAGAGAGCCGGTCATCATCAGACCCAGCTCCTCCTTGGTGGTCTTGTGGCCGTGGACCACGCCCATGACCTTGCCGTGGCACAGGACCATGATCTTGTCACACAGGGCCATCATCACGTCCAGGTCCTCGCCCACGAAGAGGATGCCCACGCCGTCCTGCTTCTGCTTGTTCAGAATGTCGTAGATGGCGTAGGAGGAGTTGATATCCAGACCGCGGACGGGGTAGGCGGTGACCAGCACGTTGGGGCCCGCCTTGATCTCGCGGCCCAGCAGGACTTTCTGGACGTTGCCGCCGGACAGGCGGCGGACAGGGGTCTCGGAGGAGGGGGTGACGATCTCCAGATCACGGATGATCTGCTCGGCGTCGGCCCGGCCCAGCTTCCGGTCCACGAACATACCCTTGGCCTCGCTGTAGTTCTTCAGCAGCATATTGTCGGTGATGGACATGGAGGGAGCCAGACCCATACCCAGACGGTCCTCGGGGATGAAGGACATGGAGATGCCCTTTTCCAGAATGGCCTTGGGGGTCAGACCCACGATGTTCTCGCCCTTGTGGATCATCATGCCGCTCTCGATGGGCCGCAGACCGGCGATGGCCTCGCACAGCTCCTTCTGGCCGCAGCCCGCGATGCCGGCCACGCCCAGGATCTCGCCGCCCCGGATATAGAAGTTCACATGGTCGATGGCGGTGGCGCCCTCGTCGTTCTTGATGGTCAGGTCCCGGATCTCCAGCAGGGGACGGGTCTTCTCTACCAGGGGCCGGTCGATGTTCAGGGTGACCTTGTGGCCCACCATGTACTCGGTGAGCTCCTGCTCGCTGGAGTTTTTGGTCTCCACGGTGCCGATATACTCGCCCTTGCGCAGGATGGCCACCCGGTCGGAGATGTCCATGACCTCGTTGAGCTTGTGGGTGATGATAATGATGGAGTGGCCCTGCTCCTTCATGCGGTGCAGCACGCCGAAGAGCTTCTCGATCTCCTGGACGGTGAGCACGGCGGTGGGCTCGTCCAGAATGATGACCTTGGCCCCGTAGTACAGCACCTTGATGATCTCCAGGGTCTGCTTCTCGGACACGGCCATGTTATAGACCTTCTTCTTGGGGTCGATGTCGAAGCCGAATTTTAAGGCCATGTCCCGGATCTTGTCGTAGCGGTCCTTCTTCAGCAGCTTGCCGGAGTTCTCATCGCCCAGCCAGATATTATCGGCGGCGGAGAACACATCCACCAGCTTGAAGTGCTGGTGCACCATGCCGATGCCCAGCTTCTTTGCATCCTCGGGGGAGCTGATGGTGACGGGAGTGCCGTTCACGGAGATGGAGCCGCTGTCCGGGCGGTAGATGCCGGACAGCATATTCATCAGCGTGGTCTTGCCGGAGCCGTTCTCGCCCAGCAGAGCGAGGATCTCGCCCTGCTTCACGGTCAGGTTCACGTTGTTGTTGGCAACCACGCTGCCGAAGGTCTTGGTAATGCCCTTCATTTCAATGGCGTATTGCGCTGACATGCTGGTTCCTCCTTTGCAGCAGTTACAGTGTAGGTTGTACGGCAAATCAAAGTTGCCGGGGGTGGATTCCTTCCTCTGCGTGTCGGAGCATTTGCGGGTTCCGGCACAGAGAGCAGGGAGGCCGCAGGACGGGGGATAGGACTTGAAGCAGTCTTTGCCAAAGGCCCCCTTGTGCAAAGGGGGCTCCGCCGTAGGCGGTGGGGGATTGTAACCTGTAGGTTCAGTTTTGTTTGAGAGGTGGTCAAAGAACGGTAGATTACAACCCTTCCGACACCAGTCTGCGGACTGGTGCCACCTCCCCTTGCACAGGGGAGGCTTTTCTTCCGCTGCGGCGGGACAGGGGATAGGACCTGAACCGATGATTGCCAAAGGCCCCCTTGTGCAAAGGGGACTCCGCCGTAGGCGGTGGGGGATTGTAACCTGTAGGTTCAGTTTTGTTTGAGAGGTGGTCAAAGAACGGTAGATTACAACCCTTCCGACACCAGTCTGCGGACCTGCCACCTCCCCTTGCACAGGGGAGGCTTTTCTTCCGCTGCGGCGGGACGGGAAAGGAAACTGTTCCACGTGAAACACTGGATTCTCTTTCCAGCTCTTACAAAAACTGGAACAAGAAAACCGGGCCGGCCGGTCCCCCGGCCGGCCCGGAATCGGGTCAAATCAGATTTGATTAGTTCTGGGGAGCGTCCACGCCCTCCACGTTGTAGTTCATGGAGCCCTTGATGACGCCGTCATCCACGGAGCCCTCGCCGGCCTTGACGATGACGTTGCCCTGGTTGTCCTTCAGATCGGCGTCGGTCTTGACGATCTCGACCTTGCCGTCATCAGAGATGTTGTAGGACAGCTTCACGCCGGAGAACACGTCCCACTCACCGGAGACGATCAGCTCGCGGACAGCGTCCATGACAGCCTGAGTGTTGGGGGCGGCGGTCTTCTCGTTCAGAGGAGAGGCGTCCACCAGGTTCTCAGCCAGGCCGGTGTAGTAGGCGTTGCCGCCCATCTTCTCGACGAACTTGGAGGCATCGCCCTCGCAGGCCAGAGCACCCTCGATGGCGGCCTGATAGTACACATCCCAGTGCCAGATAGCAGCGGTCAGGTGGGCATCGGCGGCCTGCTCGGTCATGTCGGAGTTGTAGCCGCAGCCGAACACGCCGTTCTCAGCGGCAACCAGCTGGGGCTGGGCGGAGTCGCAGTGCTGGGCGATGACGCCGCAGGCGTAGGTGTCGACCAGAGCCTGAGCGGCCTGACGCTCCATGTTCTCGTCGCCCCAGGTGGAGATCTTGTTCACGTGAACAATGGCCTCGGGGTTGACGGACTGAGCGCCCAGAGCGAAAGCGTTGATGCCGGAGCAGGTCTCAGCGTACTCGGTGTTCCAGGCGGCAACATAGCCGATGTTGTTGTTCTTCATCTCCAGGGACTTCATGCCGGCGGCAACGCCGGTCAGGTAGCGGGCCTGGTAGATGCGGCCGAAGTAGTTGTTGAAGTTGGTCTCGTTGCCCAGGTAGCCGGTGCCGTGGGAGAAGATGATCTGGGGGTACTTCTCAGCGGCGTCGTTCATGGCGTCCAGGTAGCCGAAGGAGATGCCGAAGATGATGTCAGCACCCTGACCGGCCAGAGTGTCGATGGCGCTGGCCACGGCGTTGTAGTCGGTATCGGGGACCTTATCCACGATCAGCAGCTGGGTGGCGGGGTCCATGCCCAGGTTCTTCATGGCCTTGGTGATGCCGGAGTGGTGCTGGAAGGTGTAGCCGGAGGTATCGGTCTGGCTGTTGATGTAGACCGCACCGACCTTGAAGTCGGAGTTGGCGGCGGAACCGGCGGCAGAGCCGGAGGCGGAAGAGTCGTCCTTGGGACCGCAGGCGGCCAGGGACAGGACCATGGCAGCGGCCATGATCAGTGCGAGAATCTTTTTCATGTTTGGGTTATCCTCCTTAGATAATCATCTGTGCGGAATGGATAGAATTTATTAAAACCGCAGAAGCGGCCTTAACCGAAGTAAAAAGGGGAGATCAGTCCACGAACTGAACGCCGTTCTCCTCGTCCATGGACTTGACCCGGGCCAGAGACTCCACCCGGATGCCCTTGGCACGGAGCATGTCGCCGCCGGGCTGGAAGGCCTTCTCGATGCAGATGCCTGCGCCGATGACCTCCGCGCCGGACTGGTGGACCAGATCCAGCAGACCCTCCATGGCGGCGCCGTTGGCCATGAAGTCGTCGATGATGAGGACCTTGTCCTCGGGGCCCAGGAACTGCTTGGCCAGGAACACGTCGTACACGCGGCCGTGGGTGAAGGACTGGACCTGGGTGCGGTAGACCTCACCGGCGATGTTCTTGGTCTGAGACTTCTTGGCGAACAGCACGGGGCAGTTGAAATACTGGGCCGTGATGCAGGCGATGCCGATGCCGGAGGCCTCGATGGTCAGGATCTTGTTGACCCCGCAGCCGTCAAACAGACGCTTGAACTCCTTGCCGATCTCGTTGATGAGGGCAATGTCCATCTGATGATTCAGAAAACTGTCCACCTTCAGCACGTCGGTCCCCCGTACAATACCATCCTTGCGAATACGCTCCTTCAGCAGCTCCATAGTTGAATCTCCGCCTTTCCAGAAATGACAATGGCCCGGAACTGTGTCGGGCCAAATTCTTTTATTATATAGTGTATCTATTCTACAGAAAATACGGGCCGCCTGCAATGCCTTTTTTCGATTTTTTCGTACATTTTTTGCACAATCTTTCCCCTCCGATTGGCGCTTTTTCCCATGAATGAACTTGAAAACCTGTCATTACAGCTAAATATACCCGGATTTTTTTGGAGGATACGCTAAGATTTAAAACTTCTGTAACATTTATACTGGATTTCGTAATAATTTTTCGATACTATCATACCTGCAAGAACACTTCTTTTCATTTTGATCCTCTTTTTGAAACGGTGAGTCCCGGACGTTATTGGAGCTGACGTCCGGGACTTATTGCGTTTGAAAAGGAGGACTTTTTTTATCTTTTCTCTTATAAGAAGGACGGAAGATAGAAATTGAAACAGGTTTTTCCAAAGGCCCCCTTGTGCAAAGGGGGCTGCCAGCCCAAAGGGGACCCAAACGCAACCCAACGAAGTGGTTGTGTTTGGGAGAGGAGGAGCGAGGTCGCGAGGGAGCAATTCCACTATACGGTGTGGGATTGCGGACGATACGTAGTCCGCGACGACGAGGGGGATTGTAACCTGTATGTACGGTTTTGCTTGAGAGGTGGTCAAAGAACGGCAGATCACAACCCTTCCGTCACCAGTCTGCGGACTGGCCGACACCTCCCCTTGCACAGGGGAGGCTTTTCCGTCTGCGGACGGGACGAGGGTTCGGCCGCCATATATGGCGGCCCTACGTTGTTTTAGGCGGTATTTTCGGTAAACGCCGTAGGGCCGCGATATATCGCGGCCGTTTTACAGAGACAACCGAGTAAAAACAGAAGAAAAATAAAGCAGGTTTTGCCCCCTTGCCTCCCCTTGAGGGGAGGTGGCAGACGACGAAGGAGTCTGACAGAGAGGTGTCGTCAACAGACGCGGTGCGTAAGACGAGAAAGGGGACACCTCTCAGTCACTAGTTTGCGAACTGGTGACAGCTCCCCTCAAGGGGAGCCAAGTCCGTGCGCGGGGACGAGGGACGAAGAACAAAGGAGGAAAAATTTCTCTGCCGCCTCCGGCGCCCCCCCTTGCATATCTTGAACCGTTTACATAAAAATAGAACCGGGGAAATTCCGGCAACTGGAAGAAGTCCGGGTGTGTCATTACAAAGCGAAACTGTTCCGAATAGTCCGTCGGTTATACAACTCCATTCTACCTCTGTGTATATCCATAATATGTAAGAAAAAAGCGGGGTCCTGCACAAGGGAAAACAGGCAAAACAACTGCCGAAGTGGGCAAAAACACCGAAAAAGCAATATAAGTCAATTTTTTCAACAAAAAAGGTCAAGATTCTTTTGTAAGTTTGTCCAGAAGTGAATACTTTAAGGCACGAAAATTTTATTGCTTTTTTTGGGTGACTTCGATATAATCAGGATAAGAGCGAATTCATATTGGCACCCACCGGGGTGCCATACCAAAATATTTGGAGGTATATGAAATCATGAGAGATGTTTATGTTGTAAACTGCTGCCGTACCGCTATCGGCTCCTTCGGCGGTTCCCTGAAGGACACCCCCGCCGTTGAGCTGGGCGCTCTGGTCATCAAGGAGGCTCTGAAGCGCGCCAACATGAAGCCCGAGATGCTGGACGAGGTCATGTTCGGCTGCATCCTGACCGGCGGTCTGGGCCAGAACCCCGCCCGTCAGTGCGCTGTCAAGGCCGGCGTGCCTTACGAGGTCCCCGCCTACACCGTCGGTATGGTCTGCGGCTCCGGCATGAAGTCCGTCATCGAGGCTGCCCGTTCCATCCAGGCCGGCGACGCTGAGGTCGTTATGGCCGGCGGCACCGAGAACATGTCCGCTGCTCCCTTTGCTCTGCCCAACGAGCGCTGGGGCGCCCGCATGGGCGACAAGAAGGTCGTCGATACCATGATCAAGGACGGCCTGTGGGACGCTTTCAATAACTACCACATGGGCACCACCGCTGAGAACATCTGCGACATCTGGGGCATCACCCGCCGCGAGCTGGACGAGTTCGCCGCCAACTCTCAGAACAAGGCCGAGGCCGCTCAGAAGGCCGGCGCTTTCGACGCTGAGATCGTCCCCGTCATGGTCAAGAAGAAGAAGGAAATGGTCGAGTTCAAGGCCGACGAGTTCCCCAAGGCCGGTGTTACCGTGGAGGGTATCTCCAAGCTGCGCACCGCTTTCCCTGTGGGTCCCGAGTCCCCCAAGCCCGAGGTCGTTCACACCTTCGAGCCCAAGTGCCTGCGTGAGTCCGACGAGAACGGCCAGCCCCGCGTGACTGCCGCCAACGCTTCCGGCATCAACGACGGCGCTGCCGCCATCATCCTGGCCTCCGGCGAGGCCGTCGAGAAGTACGGCCTGAAGCCCATGGCTAAGCTGATCTCCTGGGGCCAGGGCGGCGTGGATCCCAAGGTCATGGGTCTGGGCCCCATCCCCTCCAGCCGTCAGGCTATGGACAAGGCCGGCCTGAAGATCGAGGACATGGATGTTGTCGAGGCTAACGAGGCTTTCGCCGCTCAGTCCATCGCCGTTGCCCGCGAGCTGGGCTTCGACATGAGCAAGGTCAACCCCAAGGGCGGCGCTATCGCTCTGGGTCACCCCGTCGGCTGCTCCGGCGCCCGTATCATCGTCACCCTGCTGCACGAGCTGGAGAAGGACCAGAAGGGTCTGGCTACTCTGTGCATCGGCGGCGGCCAGGGCGTTGCCACCATCTTCGAGAAGTGCTGAGAACCTGATTCCCAGTTTCTGCTGAGATAATCGAGACCCCGCACCCGGTAACGGGTGCGGGGTCTTTTTTGCCTTTTTGGCGGGGATTTGGAGAAAAGGGAAGAGTGAAAAGGGAAGAGAATCGGTGCGCCTGCGGCGCATTTGAAAACCGCGCGGCGGGACGAGGGACGGCCGCCATATATGGCGGCCCTACGGCGTTCACCGAAAATGCGGCCTAAAACAAGGTAGGGCCGCGATAAATCGCGGCCGTGTTGCAGAGAGAACCGAGGGCGGATAGAAGAAAAATGAAACAGTCTTTGCCGCCTTGGCTCCCCTTGAGGGGAGGTGGATTGCCCGAAGGGCAAGACGGAGAGGTGTCGTTGACGGACGAGGGACGGGAGTTAGGATTTGGAACGATATTTGCCAAAGGCCCCCTTGTGCAAAGGGGGCTGCCGCTTGCGGCTGGGGGATTGTAACCTGCATGAGCAGTTCTGCTTGAGAGGCGGTCAAAGAACGGCGGATCACACCTCCCCTTGCACAGGGGAGGCTTTTCGCCACGGGCGGGGACGAGGGACGAAAGCCCCTGAAAAGAACAAAATCCCCGGCTCCCACAGGGAGCCGGGGATTTGTGTTTACGTTCTCGACCCTGCGGCGGAGTACTTCCGCACCTTGACAGGGGCGTAGATGGCGTGGTACAGGACGAAGGCCATGAACAGGGCCATGACCACGTCGATGATGGAGTGCTGCTTCAGGAACATGGTGGCCAGGCAGATGGCCACGGTGAGAGACAGGGTCAGCCCCAGCAGGAAGGGGTACTTTTTCAGCTTCTCGCTGCGGAACACGGCCACACAGCAGGCCACGGAGTTGAACACATGGAGGGAGGGCAGGACGTTGGTGGGGGTGTCCACCGCCCAGATGGCCCTTACCATATCCACAAAAATGTTATCTCTGGGGATAACCTGGGGGCGGAGGTTCAGGCCGTTGGGATAGAGGGTGCAGAACACCAGAAACAGAGTCATGCCCGCATAGAGGTAAGCCGTCATCTGATAGAAGCTCTTTCGGTCCTCCTTCAGGAAAAACCAGGTGATGACCGCCGCCACAAAGGGGAACCACAGCAGATAGGGGACGATGAAATATTCGCAGAAGGGGATGTACTTGTCCCAGGTGGACTCCAGCACGTGAAAATTGGTGGTGACGGTGCGCTCCAGCCAGCCAAACCAGGGGAGATAGATCAGCCAGTACAGGAACACCCATGCGTGGCTGTATTTTTTCAAAATTCCGTTGATCGTTTTCATGTTTCTTACCTCTTTAGGTGGGCCGCATCCGGTGCGGCAGGGTGGATGGAGCGTTTCAGACAGGTATTATGGTAGCACGAAGAGCCTGGGGTGTAAAGAAGGGGTCAGTCGATGCGGACGTCTGCGCCCTTTACGTGGACGTAGACCACCTTGTCCTCGTCGGTGTCGTTGCCGACGGCCACGCCCACCTGATACCACACGCCCTTCTGGGCCTCTGCCTTCACGGAGATGCCTCCGGTCAGGTAGTGTCCCTGATCGGAGGGGACGGGAGCGTCCACCTCCCGGAGGACCACGCCGCAGTCCCCCAGACCTTTTCCACAGGAAAGGGCGATGGTGTGGAAAACAGGGGAGATCTGCTCCTCGGAGAAGTGGAACGCCTCCGTGCTGTGGGCCGGAATGGTGATCTGGACGTCGTGCTCCGGCTGGGCCATGCCGCAGGCGGTGCAGAACAGGACCACCAGAGCAGAGAGAACAAGAAGTTTCAGATGTTTCATGGTATTACCTCGCTTGACTGAAAGGGGACGGGGATAGGATTTGGAACGGGGGTTACCCAAGGCCCCCTTGTGCAAAGGGGGCTGTCAGCTTGCTGACTGGGGGATTGTAACCTGCATGAGCAGTTCTGCTTGAGAGATGGTCAAAGAACGGGAAATTACAACCCTTCCGTCACCAGTCTGCGGACTGGTGCCACCTCCCCTTGCACAGGGGAGGCTTTTTTCGTCTGCGGACGGGAGTTGCAGAGAAAAGTGAAGGGTGAATAGTGAAAAGTGAAGAGAATCAGGGAAGGACGGTCACGCCCATGGACTCAGTAACAGGCAGACTGATTTCTGCGCTGTTGGGGTCCATGTCGATCTCCTCGCCGCCCATCTCGCCGATGGTGTGGGGTGCGATGGCGTAGTCCTCACCGAACACATCGTATTCCTCCAGCAGAGCCAGGGTGTGCTGGGCGTTGGGGGTCAGGGTGATGGTCACATCGGTATAGAGCAGGGTATCCTCCTGCTTGCTTTCCACGGGGAGAGAGAACCGGAAGACCAGGTCGGTGCGGTAGATGTTCTCCCAGCGCTCCTTGTCGTCGAAGGGGTAGCGGACGCCCATGGTGCCCTCGTCGAAGTCCTGCCGGACGGCATTCCAAATGGCGGTGATCTGCTGGGCGGTCAGGTTGTCAGGGGTGAAGCCCACATAGGCGCCGTCGTACTCGTCGCTGTGCGCCAAGGCACCCTGGATCTCCAGACCCACCAGCTGGCCGTCCTTCACCTTGTCGAAGCCGTAGGCCAGGGCCACCAGCTTCCGGTCATTGAGCATGGCCTGATACTGCTGGGACGGAGAGCCCTCGTCCTCCAGCTCGTTCCGGTTTACGGGGAGTTGGCGGTAAAAGCGGGTCATCTCCCTGCCGTTTTTCAGGTGGTAGGTCAGACTCAGATAGAACAGATTGTCTCCGCTGTGGTTGTCCCGGTACTGCTCCCGGCCCTCGGTCACGGTGCGGTGGAGGCTCAGGAAGGTGCGGATCTGCTCCGGGTCGGTGAGCTCCAGCATGACCCGGTTGCCGGAGTCGGCGGGGGCGCCCAGATCCATCTCCACCACCAACTGCTTTACCTCCTCGGCGGCGGGGATGCGGCGCTCATAGCCGAAGAGGTCGAATTTCAGCGCGCCGGACACCAGAGCCAGAGCGGCGGCCATGCAGAGGGCCCCCTTCCAGTGCTTCAGCACCCGGAAGGACTTCTCCAAAAACATGGAGGCGGCGAACCAGCCCACCACGGCCCAGAGGATGACCAGCAGGGTCAGGGGGAGCAGGTGGTCGGCCAGATCGAAGAACATGGCGGTGAGGAGGCCCAGTCCCAGACCCACGGCCAGAGAGACGCCGATCTGGAACAGGGGACGGACGGCGGGGATGGAGATCACGTCCCCTGCGCTCTCAATGCGGCGGTTTTTGTACAGCAGGAGGGCGATGCCGGCCAGCACCAGAGCGGCCGCCACGTAGATGGCCAGGGTGACGGGCTCGTTCAGATGGGCCTCCACGGGGATGGCTGTCAGGATTTCGGGGTTAGATTGGATGGGGACGTCCTTGAAGGTGATGATCCACTCCGAGGCCCGGCTCAGGGTGAAGAAGGGGATCAGGAACTCCACCAGCTTGGGGGTGGCCCGTGCGGTAGTAAAGCCGAAGAGGAAGCTGCGGGCCAGCTCAGAGAACAGGGCGTACAGCACGGCGGCGGCGAAGTTGGCCACGGCGTAGAACACGGGGAGTGCTAAAATATGTCCGGTGAACATGGCGCAGAAGGAGGCCAGAGAGAAGAAGAACAGGGAGGAAATGGCCATGGTCAGCACCAGTGCCCACAGGGAGGACAGGGCCAGAGGCCAATGCTCCATGGGGAGGTAGGCCATCTCCACAAAGGTGGCCAGCACGGCCATGAGCAGGACGGGCAGGATCAGCATGGACAGACCCGCCAGATACTGGGTGGTGAATAAAGTCTCCCGGCGGAGGGGCAGAGCGTGCATCATGCAGGCCGCCCGATTGTTATAGAGGTAGCCGTATACCCCCATAGCCACCAGCACACAGCCCACCATGAGGACCAGGACGAAGGGACCGGTGATCTGGGCCAGATTGACGGCGGAACGGAACATCCGGTTGATATCCTGATCGGCGTAGTGGAACTGCTGGAGCAGGTTCAGCGGGAAGAGGAAAGCCAACAGAAGGCCGTAACCCGCCCACACGGGCCAGAAACGGCTCATGGTTTTGTGATACAGAGTGGAATTAAGCCAGCACGTCGTGGACCGCATAGCCCTCACCTCCTAATTCATAAATAAAGATCTCTTCCAGGGTCAGGGGCAGGGCCTCCATGAACAGGGGGTCCAGCCGTGCCATCCGGGCCTTGATATCTTCCAGATTGCCCCGGACGATGAGGGTATGTACCCGGCCCAGCTGGGAAGCGTGGAGAATGTTCAGGTTCTGGGGGAACTCCGGCAGCTCCAGAGTGGGGAAGGCCAGCTGAAGCTTGACGATATTGTCCTGAAGGTCGGTGAGAGACCGCTCCAGCAGGACTTTTCCGTGGGACAGCATACCCACGTGGTCGCACACGTCCTCCAGCTCCCGCAGGTTGTGGGAGCTGACCAGCACGGTGGTGCCACGCTGGGCCACGTCGTTCATCAGCAGGGACCAGACCTGTCGGCGCATCACCGGGTCCAGTCCGTCCACCGGCTCATCCAGCACCAACAGGTCGGGCTGACAGCACAGGGACAGCCAGAAGGCACTCTGCTTCTGCATACCCTTGGACAGGCGGCGGATGGGCTGGTTCTCGTTGACCTCGGGGAAGAGGTCGGCCAGAGCCTGATACCGCTTGTCGTTGAACTGGGGGTAGAGGCCCCGGTAAAACTTCATCATGTCCCGGGTGCTGGCGGAGGTGAAGTAGTACAGGTCGTCGGGGATGACGCCCATCCGGGCCTTGACGGCGGGGTTCTCGAATACGGGTTGGCCGTCAATGAGGATGGAGCCGGAATCGGGGCGGTAAATGCCGGTGATGTGGCGTAAAATGGTGGATTTGCCTGCGCCGTTGGGGCCGACCAGCCCGTAAATGGAGCCCTTCTCCACGCTCATGGTCAGGCCGTCCAGAGCCCGGAAGCCGTCGAAGGTCTTGACCACGTTGTTGATTTGAATCATGTCTCAGTTCCTCCCTCCAGAGCCGTCAGCCGGCCCAGCAGTTGTTCACGGGTCACGCCCAGATAAAATAGCTCCGTGACCGTCTTGTCGAAGCGCTCCAACAGGGACGTTTTCCGGTTCTCGTCCACTCCGGCGTTGGGGGCGACGAAGGAGCCCTTGCCCGGCACGGAGTAGACGTAGCCCTCCGCCGCCAATGCGTCATAGGCCCGCTGGATGGTGTTGGGGTTGATGGCCAGAGAGCTGGCAAGCGTGCGGACAGAGGGCAATTTCTCGTCCTCCGTCAGCACCCCCGTCACCATCAGCCGCCGGAGCTGATCCCGGACCTGTTCATAAATGGGGCGCGGGTCCCGGTAATTCAGGGTCAACATGTCCGGCCCTCCTTTCTGCGGTCTTGCCGCTGAAACTGTACTAGGTGTCTTAGTACACTTAGTATAGGGCCGACCCGCCCGGAAATCAATTAAGATTCCTTTAAGAATTTATGAAGGTTTTGTTTTCAGAGAAAATCAGCGGAATTTGAAAGAATTTTCACGGGATTTGTTTTATTTAAGGATAACAGCGGGATGTGTCGGAATGATGTTGCAGGGCGGCCGCCATATATGGCGGCCCTACATTGTTTTAAGAAATGCGGCAGTAGAAGCCGTAGGGCCGCGATAGATCGCGGCCGCAATTTTAGGACAGGCCATATAAAACGAATTGAAAGACAGATTTCAGATATGAAACGAAAAACCGTCGTTCCAAGGCTCCCCCGCAGGGGGAGGCTTGGATGCGCCGCCTGCGGGCGGGACGAGGGACGGGAGTTAGGATTTGGAACGATGTTTGCCAAAGGCCCCCTTGTGTAAAGGGGGCTGCCGCTTGCGGCTGGGGGATTGTACGTGACGGGAAACGTACAACCCCTCCGGTCCTTCGGACCACCTCCCCTTACACAGGGGAGGCTTTTTCCGCGCGGCGGGACAGGGGAGAGGACGAATATAAAACAGGCACCCATCTGAAAATGTACCACATTGAATGGATGAAACACCACGAAAGAGGCGTAAAATTGGAAAACAGACCATAAATCGGCAGGGGAATCCAGAAAATACCACAAGACAAACGGGAGAAAAAGGAGTAAAATAGACTAAGCTAACCGGAGGCACTCCGTTAGCAGATATGGCGTGATCGGAGGAAGGCCGAACCCCTCTGAATCATAGGATTTTGTCACCGAACAGAAAGGACTGATTCCGATGAACCACCATATGCGCGAGTTTATTTCTACGACTGAGGAGCTGCTTGGGACTGAGCAGGTGCGGAGCATGGGCCGCTGGAACCACCACGGCCGGATCTCCACCCTGGATCACTCTCTGTTTGTGGCCTACTGGTCCTTCCGGGTCGCCAAGGCCCTGCATCTGGACACCACCGCGGTTGCCCGCGGCGGTCTGCTCCACGATCTGTACCTCTACGACTCCAAGGACAAGTCTGCCCACCCCGGGTTCCAGTGCTTCGACCATCCCAAGGCCGCCGCCCGGAACGCCGAGCAGATCACTCACCTCACCGACAAGGAACGGAACATCATCCTCTCCCATATGTGGCCCGCGGGCGGCGCTCTGCCCCGCTCTGCCGAGGCCGTGGTGGTGGATCTGGTGGACACCTTCTGCGCCGGCGTGGAATTCTCTCGTATGTACCACCCTGCCCGCCTGCGCGAGCGCCTGGGCGTTCAGCCTCTGGCCGCTGCGACCTGACAATTTTCACCCAGCCACCCCTCCCGGCCTTGGAGGGGTGGCCTTTTTGTACCGTGGGAAGAGAAAAAAGAAAAGCAAAAAGATGTGGTGCGCCTGCGGCGCGGATTTGAATGCCGCGCGGCGGGACGGGGGATAGGACCCGGAACAGTCTTTGCCAAAGGCCCCCTTGTGCAAAGGGGGCTGCCGCTTGCGGCTGGGGGATTGTAACCTGCATGGGCAGTCCTGCTTGAGAGATGGTCAAAGAACGGTAGATTACAACCCTTCCGTCACCAGTCTGCGGACCTGCCACCTCCCCTTGCACAGGGGAGGCAAGGGGGCAAAGCCTGTTTTATTTCCTATCTTCCGTCCCCGCCGCGCGGATCACAAATGCGCGAAGCGCACCGTTTCTCTTCACCCTTCACTCTTCTCTTACCCCCGCCAAAATGCGCCCCCGTTTCCAATTAAATTCCCGTAAACAGACCGGGAAAAATACGGGAAAAACCCCGCAATTTTTCCTATGTGGCAATTTCAGACAATTATGTCAAGCAATATGTATGAAATAAGAGAATCTTTTTCCATTTTTTCGAAAGATATGCCCTTGTAACCGTGGGGCAAAACTGATATTATTTAAAGTGTATGAGAATGATTTAATTATGCGAGACAGGAGGAAGTCCATGTACCAGCAAGCCGCCGCACTGGAAGCCAAGCGCAAAGCGCTGTTCGAGTCCGGGGTCGTGATGATGGACCCCTCCGCCGTTTATGTTGAGGAGCAGGTCTCCGTGGGCGCAGGCACCGTGCTGCTGCCCGGGACCATCCTGCGCGGAAAGACCGTGGTGGGTAAAAACTGCACCATCGGTCCCAACGCCATGCTGACCGACTGCACCGTGGGGGATGACGTGGTCATCAATGCCTCCCAGTGCGAGGACAGCACCATTGAGGACCGCTGCGAGCTGGGTCCCTACACCCACGTCCGGCCCCACTGCGTCGTCGGCGCGGAGTCCAAGCTGGGCGCTTTCGTCCAGATCAAGAACTCCAACCTGGGCAGGGGCACCAAAATGGCCCACCTGACCTACGTGGGCGACAGCGACGTGGGCGACGACTGCAACTTCGGCTGCGGCGTCATCACCTGCAACTACGACGGTTTCGTGAAGTCCCGCACCGAGATCGGCAGCCGCGTGTTCATCGGCTGCAATACTAATTTTGTACCACCGGTCACCGTGGGTGATGGGGCGTTCATCGCCGCCGCCACCACTGTGACGGAGGATATTCCGGAGGATGCTCTGTCCATCGGCCGCGCCCGACAGCAAAACAGGGACGGCTGGGCAAGGCTCAACCGGGAGAAGCACAGCACATAAGCAAAAACCCCGATACAACAGACATAATAATAAGAGGACGGCTTGAATTTAGAGAGATTCCCCGTCCAAAAAGTAGGAGGATGCTGTATTATGATCGCACATGGGAAGGACATTAAGGTATTCACTGGTAATGCCAACCCTCAGCTGGCCAAGGATATCTGCCGTGAGCTGGATATTCCTCTGGGCAATGCCGAGGTAGGCGCTTTCTCCGATGGTGAGAACTTCGCCTCTATCTATGAGACCGTTCGCGGTTCCGACGTGTTCGTGGTTCAGTCCACTTGCTCCTTCGTCAAGGAGGGCAAGCCCGGCACCGTCAACGACTCCCTGATGGAGCTGCTCATTATGATCGACGCCCTGAAGCGCGCTTCCGCCGGCCGGATCACCGCCGTGATCCCTTACTTCGGCTACGCCCGTCAGGACCGCAAGACCAAGCCCCGTGATCCCATTTCTGCCAAGCTGGTTGCCAACCTGCTGACCGAGGCCGGCGCTGACCGCGTTCTGACCATGGACCTGCACGCCAACCAGATCCAGGGCTTCTTCGATATCCCCGTGGACAACCTGCTGGGCTCCCCCGTGTTCGTTGACCACTTCATCGAGAAGTTCAAGGACGTCCACGACGACACCATGGTCGTCTCTCCCGACGTGGGCTCCGTGGCCCGCGCCCGCGCCTTCGCTCAGAAGCTGGACATGCCCATGGCCATCGTGGACAAGCGCCGCCAGAAGGCCAACTCCTCCGAGGTCATGAACATCATCGGCGACGTCCGCGGCAAGCACGTCATCCTGCTGGACGACATGGTGGACACCGGTGGATCTCTGTGCCACGCCGCTAAGGCTCTGGTCGAGATCGGCGGCGCTAAGGACGTCACCGCCTGCGCCTCCCACGGCGTTCTGTCCGGCCCCGCCATCCAGCGCATCAACGACTCCGTCATCGACGAGGTCATCTTCCTGGATACCATCCCCCGCAAGCCCGGCAACGACAGCACCAAGATCAAGTATCTGTCCGTGGCTCACATGTTCGCCGAGGCCATCAGCCACATCTACATGGAGACTTCCATCTCCCCCCTGTTCCCCTAATCGAACAGAGACAGAATCGCAAGGCCCATTCCAGGGGCGGGTACCAGTTACCCGCCCCTTCTTTGGCTTTTCACAGACAAAATGGGCGGAAAAGTGAGGAAATTCCCGATGCTATTTAAAAATTCCGGTGGGGCCAGCTGGCTGCTGGTCTGCCTGGGCAACCCCGGCGACCAGTACGAGAACACCCGTCACAATGTGGGCTTCATGGTGGCCGACGAGATGGCCGAGCGGGCCAACGCCCCCATCCAGAAGCTGAAATTCAAGGCCCTGACCAACATTCTCACCATTTCCGGGGAAAAGGTGCTGGTCATGAAGCCCGTCACCTACATGAATCTGTCCGGCGAGGCCGTCCGGCAGGCCGTGGACTTCTACAAGGTGGCTCCCGATCACGTGCTGGTGGTCTCCGACGATACCGCCCTGGCCGTGGGCCGTCTGCGCATCCGCAGAGGCGGCTCCGCCGGTGGTCACAACGGTCTGAAAAACATCATCCAGCACCTGGGCACCGACCAGTTCCCCCGGGTCCGGGTGGGCGTGGGCGAGAAGCCCCACCCCGACTACGACATGGCCGACTGGGTCCTGGGTAAGTTCAAGGGCGAGGATAAGAAGGCCATCGACGCGGCCGTCAAAAAGGCATGCGACGCCATCGAGTGCATCCTCAAGGACGGCATCGATAAGGGTATGAACCGGTTCAACGGTTAAGGAGAGTTTCGCTCTGAGGAGCGACCTACCTTGCCCACGTCGGCAAGGTAGGCGAAACGCCGCCGGGGACAACGCCGAAAACACTCCCGTGTTTTCAATGGCGTTTTCCCCGGACCTCTTGGTTACGGGGGTCGTTGGCGGCAGGAAGGGTTTTCGATGGGCGGCAAAATCTGCTCCATCGACGGCTACGCTCCACCGTGGGCAGAAATCACGGACATTTTACGGGAGTAACATGATCCGCCCGCCGGGGCCATGCAAAGACTGAAAACAGAAGCGTTTTTCCACTGTGGCCCGCCGGTGCCGCCCGTACTGCGGTGGTGGATACGGCGGTTTTCCGTTGTTGGACATTCCGCCTGAAACGCCGTAGGGCCGCCATATATGGCGGCCGTGGTGCAGAGGGTTCCGAGGGGAAACAGAAGAAAAAGGCCGCAGTCTTTGCCCCCTTGCCTCCCCTTGCACAGGGGAGGCTTTCCGCCTGCGGGCAGGACGAGGGAAACCCCAATTTTCCCCGCATATGCTGACCTGACCATACGATAAAATAGTCATGTGAGCATATCCGGAGAACGGATGAAACACAGGAAAGAGGTAAGAGCTGATGAAACTGCTGACGGCGGCGTTGAACCGTATGCCGGAATTCCGGGAGCTTCTTACCGCCATCGAGGGAGGCCGCAGCCCTGCGGCTCTGTCCGGTGTGGCGGCGATCCACCGCGCCCATATGGCGGCGGGACTTGCTCTGCTGGCCAAGCGGCCCGTGGTGGTGGTCTGCTCCAGCGACAGCGAGGGCGACCAGCTCCGCCGGGATCTGACCGCCCTGACCGGGGAGCAGGTCCCTCTGCTGACCCCCAGAGAATTTACCTTCCACAATGCCGCCTCCGTCTCCCACCAGTGGGAGCATCGGCGGCTGTCTCTCTTCCGACAGCTGACCCGGGGCGAGATCCCCGTTCTGGTGGCCACGGTGGAGAGCTTACTCCAGCGCACCATGCCGCCGGAGGTCCTGGAGACCTGCGGTGTGGAGCTGAAAAGCGGCGGGATCTACCAGCTGGAGGCGCTGTGTGAGACCCTGACCGCCGCGGGCTATGTCCGGGGCGACCAGGTGGAGGCCGTGGGCCAGTTCGCCGTCCGGGGCGGTATTCTGGACGTGTTCTCTCCCGGCACCGACAGGCCCGTCCGGGCGGAGTTCTGGGGCGACGAGGTGGATACCATGGGCTGGTTCGACCCGGAGACCCAGCGCCGTATTGAGAACGTGGACCGGGTGACCCTGCTCCCCGCCGCCGAGGCCCTGCCCCGGCTGGCTCCCGGCGGTCTGGCCGGACTGGGCGTGAAGCTGGAAAAGCTGGCCCAGAAGGCGGAAAAGAGCGGAAAAGCGGAGCTTTCCGCCACCCTTCGCAAGGACCGGGAGGCCCTGCTGACGGGCCGCTCCTTCCCGGCCATCGACCGCTATCTGCCCCTCATTTACCCCGATTTGACCACCGGTGTGGACTATCTGCCTCCGGAGGCCTGTGTGGTGTTCTCCGAGTGCGCCCGCATCGGCGACCGGGCCAAAAGCTACCAATGGCAGCTGGAGGAGGACGCTCAGGTCCTGCTGGAGCGCGGGGAGCTGGACGGCTCCTGCGCCATTCTGGCCCGCAGCTATCCCCAGCTGCTCAGCCGCCTGGAGGACTGGCCCCTGGTGTTCCTGGACTCCTTCACCACCTCCAGCTACCCCATCCCGCCCCGGTATCTGGGCTCCGTCATGGCCAAGCAGCTGCCCTCCTTCGGCGGCAGTCTGGAGACGGCGGCCCAGGACCTGATCCACTATCAGAACATGGGCTGTTCCTCCCTGGTGCTGGTGTCCGGCGAGCAGAAGGCTCTGGACCTGCAGACCCTCCTCCGGGAGAAAAAGGTGAAGGCGGCGGTGGATTTCCGCATGAAGGAGCTGCCCCGGCCCGGCACCACCGTCATCACCCTGGGCGGCCTGTCCGCCGGACTGGAGTACCCCGACCTGCGGCTGGTGGTCCTCACCGAGGGCACCCGCTCGCTGAAAAAGGAGCGTCCCAAGGCCAAGCGGGGCGCGACAAACCGACAGAAGCTCAGTTCCTTCACCGACCTGCACCCCGGCGACCTGGTGGTCCATCAGGACAACGGCGTGGGCCGCTATCAGGGCATGGTAAAAATGCCCGTGGACGGGGTCCAGAAGGACTATCTGAAAATTCAGTACGCAGGCACCGACGTGCTGTACGTCCCCGCCGAGCGGATGGACCTCATCGCCAAGTACATCGGCGGGGGAGAGGACGCCGCCGAGACCAAGCGGCTGGACCGGCTGGGCGGCGGCACCTGGGAGAAGGCCAAGACCAAGGCCAAGAAGGCCGTCCGGGACCTGGCCAAGGGTCTGATTCAGCTGTACGCCCAGCGGCAGAGACAGCCCGGCTACGCATTTTCCCCCGACAGCCCCTGGCAGCAGGAGTTTGAGGAGCAGTTCGAGTACACCGAGACCTCCGACCAGCTGCGGTGCATCCGGGAGATCAAGGACGACATGGAGCGCCCCACCCCCATGGACCGCCTGCTCTGCGGCGACGTGGGCTACGGCAAGACTGAGGTGGCCTTCCGGGCCATGATGAAGTGTGTGCTGGACGGCAAGCAGGCCGCCATCCTGGTCCCCACCACCGTGCTGGCCCGCCAGCACTACCTCAACGCCATGCGGCGGTTCTCCCATTACCCCGTGACCATCGACGTGGTCTCCCGGTTCCGCACCCCCGCCCAGATGAAGAAAACCCTGCAAAATGTGGCCGAGGGAAAAGTCGACATTCTGGTGGGCACCCACCGGCTCTTCAACAAGGATGTGGAGTTCAAGAATCTGGGCCTGCTGGTGGTGGACGAGGAACAGCGGTTCGGCGTGGAGCACAAGGAGAAGCTGAAGGAGCACTTCAAGCAGGTGGACGTGCTGACCCTGTCCGCCACCCCCATTCCCAGAACCTTAAATATGGCGCTCAGCGGCATCCGGGACATGTCCACCCTGGAGGAGCCGCCCTCGGACCGTCTGCCCGTCCAGACCTACGTGCTGGAGCACAACTGGCAGGTGCTGGGTGACGCCATGCGCCGGGAACTGGAGCGCGGCGGTCAGATCTACTACCTCCACAACCGGGTGGACACCATCGAGCGGTGCGCCCGGCAGATCCAGGAGTTATTGGGCGACGAGGCCGCCGTGGGTGTGGCCCACGGCAAAATGCCTCAGGAGGCCATCGACGACGTGATGAGCCGCATGACCGACGGCGAATTGAACGTGTTGGTCTGCACCACCATCATCGAGACGGGCATCGACCTGCCCAACGCCAACACCCTGATCATCGAGGACGCGGACCGGCTGGGGCTGGCCCAGCTCCACCAGCTGAGAGGCCGTGTGGGCCGCTCCAACCGCCGGGCCTTCGCCTACCTGACCTTCCGGAGAGGAAAGGTCTTGTCCGAGGTGGCCGCCAAGCGGCTCAGCGCCATCCGGGAGTTCGCCGAGTTCGGCTCCGGCTTCAAGATCGCCATGCGGGACCTGGAGATTCGGGGCGCGGGCAACGTGCTGGGCCCGGAGCAGTCCGGCTTCATGCTGTCCGTGGGCTACGACATGTACCTGAGCCTGCTGGAGGAGGCGGTTTTGACCGAACAGGGGCTCCCTGTCCCCGTGAAAACCCAGTGCTCCGCCACCATCAGCGTGTCCGCCAACATTCCGGACTCCTATGTGTCCTCCTCCGACCAGAGAATGGACCTGTACCGCCGCATCGCCGCCCTCAGGAGCGAGGAGGAGGCCGACGACCTGATGGACGAGATGATGGACCGCTACGGCGAGGCACCCAAGGCGGTGAACAACCTGATCTCCGTGGCCCTGCTCCGGGCCGCCGCCGCCCCTGCCAACATCACCGACATCGAACAGCGGGACAACAAGCTGAAGCTGACCCTGAAAGAGGTCGATTTGGAGCGCGTCTTTGAGCTGTGCGCCGCCAAGGACTACAAGGACCGGCTGAAGTTCATAGACAGCACCGCCGGGTCCCAGCTGCTGCTGACCCTGAGAAGGGGAGACGATATCCTCCGGGCGGCCCAGAAGCTGGTGGAGGCCTACGCCGCCCAGAAAAAACAGGGCTGATTCTTGCGGGAAGACCCTGATTGTGCTATGATAATAAATACGCCGACGAAAAACGGTGTTTCCCATGAAAATTCCACAATTTGAAAGGAATCAAACGATATGAAGAAGATGAAGCGCGCTCTGGCCCTGGCCCTGGCGCTGGTGATGTCTCTGGGCGTTCTGGCCGGCTGTAACAGCGGCGACAAGTCCGGCGCTGCCTCCGGCAGCTCCTCCTCCGCCAGCCAGCAGAAGATCGAGCCCATGGACCTGTCCAAGGTCAAGGACCCCTTTGAAGCCTGCTCCGGCATGAAGCCCGACACCGTGGTGGCCACCGTGGGCGACCTGGAGGTCACCGCCGCCGACTTCCTGCACTGGCTGAGCTACGGCGTGGACCTGTACATGTACCAGCTGGCTCCCTACGGTATCACCGAGATCCCCTGGGATGAGGAGGCAGAGGAGGGCAAGACCTTCAAGCAGGTCATGATGGAGAACGCCCTGGAGAGCGCCGCCTTTTACACTCTGGTCCCCGAGATCGCCAAGAAGGAAGGTCTCGCCATGACCGAGGAGGAGAAGAAGTTCCTGGAGGACGACATCAAAAAGACCGAGGAGGAGCTGGGCAGCCACGAGATGCTGGACCACGTCCTCTGGATGCAGCTGACCACCGAGGAGCAGCACCGCCGGATGTACGAGTCCGCCAAGCTGTACGAGGCCCTGCAGAACAAGTTCTTCGGCGAGGGCGCTGAGAAGTACCCCTCCGACGCCCAGGTCCAGGAGTTTGCCGACAAGGAACTGGGCGCCTACCGCGCCAAGCACATCCTGATCGCCACCAAGGACCCCGCCACCAACAAGGAGTTCGACGAGGCCACCGTGAAGGAGAAGAAGGCTCTGGTGGACGAGCTGCTGGCTCAGATCCGCGCCGCCGAGGACCCCGCAGCCAAGTTCGACGAGCTGATGAAGAAGCACTCCGACGATCCCGGCCTGGCCACCGCTCCCAACGGCTACGACGCCACCAAGGGCCAGATGGTCCCCGAGTTCGAGAAGGCCGCTCTGGCGCTCCAGGTCGGTCAGATCAGCGACGTGGTCAAGAGCGAGTTCGGCTACCACATCATCATGCGTCTGCCCGTGGACCTGAAGCCCCTGCGCCAGGAGCTGGTCTACCGCCAGATGGAGGACATGAGCGACAAGTGGATGGAGGAGGCCGGTGTGAAAAAGACCAAGGAGTTCGACAAGATCGACCCCGTGGCCTACACCAAGAAGGCCGACACCCTGAAGATGGCTGTCAACCAGGAGCTGAAGGCCATCCAGGACAAGAAGGCCGCCGAAGAGGCCGCCAAGCCCGCCCCTCAGCCTCCCGAGGGCGCACAGTAATATTTCCCGAGTACGCAGAAGCACCCCGCCGTCGGCGGGGTGCTTTTTTCTTCTCCGGAACAAGAAACGCCCCTGCACCGAAGTGCAGGGGCGTCTTGTTCTGTCAGTTGAACTTGTAGATCTTCCGTGCCAGCCGGTACAGCCGGACAGACAGCTTTCTGCCCTGGTAGCCGGGGAAGGTGGTGAAGGCGGAGACGGCTCCGTACTTCATCTTCCGGTACAGGCCGGAGTCCACGGTGCGGAGGAACTCCCACAGCTGGGTCCGCTTGCCCAGAGACTCCGGGGTGTTGTCGATGACCAGGAAGATGGAGGAAATGGCCATCATCATGGCCAGATAGTTGAACATATACCGGCCCAGCTTCTTGTGCTGGAGGCCCACCTCCCGCAGGTCGTGGGACTCGATCATCTGGTAGGTCACGCGGAGCTGCTGGTCCACCCGGGTGACCATGACGGCCTCGTTGACGGACTGGTCGGCCCGGCCGATGAAGTAGCGGTACAGGTCCACGTCCAGATAGTAGATGTTCTTCACGTAGGGCAGGGGCTGATAGACGAAGATGTTGTCCACGTAGAAGGTGTGCTTGGGCAGCTCCAGACGGCAGTCCCGCAGCAGCTGGGTGCGGTAGATGACGGAGTGCATCAGCAGGTACTGGGAGGGGCGGAAGCGGCCGACCTGGTCCCAGCCGAAGACCTTGTTCCGGGGGAACACGTTCCGGTAGTGGACCACCTTCTGGGTGTTGTCCTCCACGTGCTCATAGACGTAGTTGCACACCATCATGTCCACCAGCTTGCGGTCCCGGACGAACTGGCGCAGCTTGTCCAGCGCCTTGCGGAGGGCGTCCACGTCCACCCAGTCGTCGGAGTCCACTACCTTATAATAGATGCCCCGGGCGTTGCGGATGCCCTGGTTCACGCCCTCGCCGTGGCCGCCGTTGGGCTGGTGGATGGCGCGGATGATGTCGGGGTACTGCTCGGCGTAGCGGTCGCAGATCTCGGGGGTGTCGTCCTTGGTGGAGCCGTCGTCCACCAGAATGATCTCAATGTCGTCGCCGCCCTGGAGCAGGGTCTCCACACAATGCTCCATGTACTCGGCGGAATTGTAGCATGGGACTGCGAAGGTGATCAGCTTATCCATGTCAAACTCTCCTCTTTTTTATGATGGTCACAGGCTCTGGGCCAGATCCAGCGCGCGGCCCGCGATGGCGTCCATGTTGTAGTACTTGTACTCCGCCAGACGGCCCAGCAGGTGCAGGTTGGGGTACTGCTCCGCCAGAGCGTGATACTTGCCGTACAGCTCGTTGTTGGCCGGGTTGATGATGGCGTAGTAAGGAGTCTCATTGGGGAGGCCCGCATAGGCCTTGGAGAACTCCTTGACGATGGTGGTCTTGCCGGGGATGTTCTGGCCGGTCAGGTGCTTGAACTCGGTGATCCGGGTGTAGGGCCGGTCCACGGTGTAATTCACGGTGCCGTAGCCCTGGAAGTCGTCCTGATCCAGGGTTTCAAAGCGGAAGTCCAGGGTCCGGTAGGGCAGAGGGCCGAACCGGAAGCGGAACAGCTCGTCCACCTGTCCGGTGTAGATCACGGGGCCGTGGAAGGGCTTTCCCTCGAACTTGATGACCCCGTCGGACAGCTCCATGGCATTGAGCACGTCCACACCCAGAGCCAGGGTGATGTTGGGATGGTCCAGCATCCGCTCGAACATGGGGGTGTAGCCCTCCAGGGGCATCCCCTGATAGGCGTCCTGGAAGTACCGGTCGTCCCGGGACAGGAAGATGGGGACTCTTGCGGTGGTGTTGGGGTCGATCTCCTCGGGCTTCTGGCCCCACTGCTTCATGGTGTAGTGGACGAACACGTGCTCGTAGACGTAGTCGGCTAGAGCGGAGATCTCCGGGTCGGCGTTCTGCCGCAGCTCCAGAATGGTGACCTTCCGCTCGGGGCCGTAGGCCGCCAGCAGCTTCTCGCCCAGACGCTTGCCCTCCTCCAGACCGAAGGCGGTCTCCAGGGAGGTCAGGTTGAAGGGGACGGGATAGGTCATGCGGGTGTCGTTTTCGCCGGGGATGTTGGCAATGACCCGGTGCTGATAGTCCCGCCACTGGGTGAAGCGGGAAAGCCAGTCGTAGACCCCCTTGTCGTTGGTGTGGAAGATATGGGGACCGTACTGGTGGATCAGAACGCCCGCCCGGTCGGGACGGTCGTAGGCGTTGCCCGCCACATGGTCCCGCCGCTCCAGCAGGGCCACTTTCATGCCCCGCTCTGCCAGTACACGGGCGGACACAGCGCCCGCATAGCCTGCGCCGACTACCACGGCGTCGATGTTTTGATTCAAAAGGCTCACCTCATTCAGATGGCCCGCCGCCGCCTCTATTGGAGGCAATGGGCTCTTTTTCATGGTGCTATCATATCATATTTCCGGCAAAAAGGGAATTAAGTTTTCTTCAATGTTGCAGTATCATCCGCAGAATCGGCTTTTTTGCTCTTGACAACGGGAAAAAAAGCGGATAATATAGCAGAGTAAATTGTCCTCGCAGTCCTGCGGGGCAATTCTTATATCGGAATATATGCATGGATGAGGACAAGTAACCGACCTCGTTCCCCCACAGAGAGCCGCTGTCTGGTGAAAAGCGGCGCGGAGCAGTCGGCCAATATCACCTCGGAGCAGAGGACTCAACCCCGCAAGGGCAGTAAGTTTCTCCGGCCGCCCCCGTTACCGGGCAAACCTTGAGTGGTCAGCGAATTTCCTTCGCTGGCAATAAGAGTGGTACCGCAGAGGATTTTTCACGCCTTTGTCTCTTAACTGGAGACAAAGGCGTTTTTATTTTGCCTTGACTCTGGATACACTGAAACTGTGAAAGCATCATCTTTTGTAAAGGAGAACGGAACATGGATTTCAACAAGACCATCAACCTCCCCAAGACCGAATTCCCCATGCGTGCCGGCCTGCCCAAGCGCGAGCCCGACATGCTGAAGCACTGGCAGGACATGGACCTGTATCACGAGATGCTGAAGAAGAACGAGGGCAAGCCCGTCTTTAACCTGCACGACGGCCCTCCCTTCTCCAACGGCAAGCTGCACATGGGCCACGCCCTGAACAAGTCTCTGAAGGACATCATCACCCGTTCCTACGCCATGCGGGGCTATCTGACTCCCTACATCCCCGGCTGGGACAACCACGGTATGCCCATCGAGTCCGCCATCATCAAGCAGGACAAGCTGAACCGCCACAAGATGACCGTGCCTGAGTTCCGTTCCGCCTGCCACGACTTCGCCCAGCACTACATGGACGTGCAGAGCGAGGGCTTCCAGCGCATCGGCGTTCTGGGCGACTGGGAGAACCCCTACTGCACCATGCAGCCCGGCTTTGAGGCCGAGGAGGTCAAGGTCTTCGGTGAGATGTACAAGAAGGGCTACATCTACAAGGGTCTGAAGCCCGTGTACTGGTGCGCCCACGACGAGACCGCTCTGGCTGAGGCCGAGATCGAGTATCAGGACGACCCCTGTACCACCGTCTACGTCAAGTTCCCCATGAACGACGACCTGGGCCTGCTGCCCAACTATGACAAGAGCAAGCTGTTCTTCGTCATCTGGACCACCACCATCTGGACCCTGCCCGGCAACATGGCCATTGCCCTGCACCCCCGGGACAGCTACGCTCTGGTGAAGAACAACGACAACGGCGAGGTCTACATCGTGGCCGAGGCTCTGGTGGAGAAGGTCATGACCGTGGGCAAGATCGAGAACTACGAGATCGTGGAGACCCATCCCGGCTCCTTCTTCGAGAACATGCTGGCCCAGCACCCCTTCCTGCCCAAGACCTCCCGCCTGCTGCTGGCTGAGTACGTCACCATGGATTCCGGTACGGGCTGCGTCCACACCGCCCCCGGCTTCGGTGCCGACGACTATCAGACCTGCCGCCGCTACGGTATGGACATGGTCGTTCCCGTGGACGACCGCGGCCGCCACACCGACTACGCCGGCAAGTACGCCGGCATGAAGACTGAGGAAAGCAATCCCGTCATTCTGGCCGACATGAAGGAAGCCGGTTCCCTGTTCGCCAGCGAGGAGATCGTCCACAGCTATCCCCACTGCTGGCGCTGCAAGCACCCCATCATCTTCCGCGCCACTCCCCAGTGGTTCTGCTCCGTGGACTCCTTCAAGGACGACGCCTGCAAGGCCTGTGAGGACGTCCGCTGGGTCCCCGCCTGGGGTCTGGACCGCATCAAGTCCATGGTCCGCGAGCGCGCCGACTGGTGTATCTCCCGTCAGCGCCGCTGGGGTCTGCCCATCCCCGTGTTCTACTGCAAGGACTGCGGCAAGCCCATCGTGACCGACGAGACCATCCAGCGCATCTCCGACATGTTCGGCGCTGAGGGCTCCAACGCCTGGTTCGAGAAGTCCGCCGAGGAGATCCTGCCCGAGAACTTCGTCTGCCCTCACTGTGGCAAGAACTCCGGCTTCGAGAAGGAGGAGGACACGCTGGACGGCTGGTTCGACTCCGGCTCCACCCATGTGGCCGCCATGAAGCGCGTGCAGGGCTTCTGGCCTGCCGACATGTACATGGAGGGTCTGGATCAGTACCGCGGCTGGTTCCAGGCTTCCCTGCTGACTGCTGTGGGTGCTCTGGGTCAGGGCGCTCCCTTCAAGCAGTGCGTCACCCACGGCTGGACCGTGGACGGCGAGGGCAAGGCCATGCACAAGTCTCTGGGCAACGGCATGGACCCCTACGAGATCATGAACAAGTACGGCGCTGACCTGCTGCGTCTGTGGGCCGCCTCCGCCGACTACCACGCCGACGTGCGCTGCTCCGACAAGATCTTCAAGCAGCTCTCTCAGAACTACCTGAAGTTCCGCAACACCGCCCGCTACTGCCTGGGCAACCTGGACGGCTTCGACGCTCTGAACCTGGTGGCTCCCGCCGAGATGCTGGAGCTGGACCGCTGGGCCGTCACCCGTCTGAACGCCCTGATCTCCAAGTGCTTCAAGGCCTACGACGAGTACGAGTTCGCCGCTGTCACCCACGCCGTCAACGACTTCTGCGTGGTGGACATGTCCAACTTCTACCTGGATATCATCAAGGACCGTCTGTACTGCGAGGAGAAGGAGGGCCTGGCCCGCCGCTCCGCTCAGACCGCCCTGTTCCTGATCCTGGACACCATGACCAAGATCATGGCTCCCATCCTGGCCTTCACCGGCGACGAGATCTGGCAGGTCATGCCTCACCGCGCCGAGGACGACGCCCGCAACGTCCTGCTGAACGAGATGAACAAGCCCTTCGTCCAGTACGCTCTGGACGACGTGCGCATGATGCACTGGGACGTGCTGAGCCAGCTGCGCAACGGCGTGAACTCCGCTCTGGAGGCCGCCCGTAACGAGAAGAAGATCGGCAAGAGCCTGGAGGCCCATGTCACTCTGGTCACCGAAAAGCCCGTGGCTGAGTCCAACCTGGCTCAGACCAAGGAGCTGTTCGAGGATCAGTGGGCCGACCTGCTGATCGTCTCCGACGTGGAGGTCACCGACAACGCCGAGCTGTACGCTCAGGGCGCTGAGACCTCCATGGCCGGCGTCCGCGTCCTGGTCTCCGAGGCCAAGGGCGGCAAGTGTCCCCGCTGCTGGAAGCACAGCGAGAAGGTGGACGAGAACGGTCTGTGTCCCCGCTGCGCCCGCGTGGTCGGCGGCCTGCCCGCTCTGGAAGAGGCCTGAGAAATCAGCCGGCTCCCCCTGTTAATTGATGGAAAGAAGCCTGGCCGTGAATACGGCCAGGCTTCTTTTTTCTCTTTAATACGATCAGTTATTGCTTTTGGGGCTCCGCGCCCGGTTTCCCGCCGGAGCAGGAGGGAGCGCCCCCGTGTAAGGGAGACGGCCCCGGTCCGCCGCGTCCGCAGGGCGGGGCGAGGGCAGTATATATAAGGTAGGGCAGGGGAGAGGAGAAACAGTTTCCTGTCCTGTGGAAAAAGCGGTGGACAAAGGGGGCAAAACTTGTGGGTTCGGTCGAAAATTCCACTGGGAGCAAATAAAACACGCCCCCGTGTGTGCAAAACAACGGAGAAAAAGGTTTAAAGCCCGCAAACGGGTCAAGTTCACCAAAAACAGCCGGAAAATCTGTCAAAAAAGACAGAAAAAAATATTGAAAATCGCTTGACAGAATGGGCCTCTTGGTATATGATAACGGAGCGTCTGAATAAGATGCAAGTCTGCGATGATGCGGGAGATTGCTCGGCAACGAGGTAACTTCCGCGGAGTATGTCCGTACAATCGGGCGGCTGAGCGAGTTCCATACGCGGCGTATATCGCCTTGGTATGGAGAGAACCGGCCTGCTAGCCGGTTTTTTCGTGACCGGGAGTGATACGCACGATACCGTGTATTGAAGTCGCTCACCGTACGGAGGACGAGCGAGACACCCAATAATAACTCAACTTCGTATGTTGAAGGAGGAACTACCCAATGGCAGCTCAGAAAGAAATGATCCGCATCCGTCTGAAGGCCTATGATCATCAGCTGATCGACCAGTCCGCTGAGAAGATCGTCGAGACCGCCAAGCGCACCGGCGCTACCGTCTCCGGCCCCATTCCCCTGCCCACCAAGAAGGAAGTCGTCACCGTTCTGCGTGCTACCCACAAGTACAAGGATAGCCGTGAGCAGTTCGAGCGCCGCACCCACAAGCGTCTGATCGACGTTGTCAAGCCCAGCAGCAAGACCGTTGAGGCCCTGATGTCTCTGGAACTGCCCGCCGGCGTCGACATCGAGATCAAGCTGTAAGCCAGCCAGCAAATCCCCACACTACTTCGTTAGTACCCGCAGCCTGTCGCGTTATTGAGACAGGCGGGTCAAGTTGAAAAACCAATGGGAGTCCAATGCCTATGTTTTTCAACCAATAACCTTATAGGAGGAAGATCCAAATGGAGAAAGCCATTATCGGCAAGAAGCTCGGTATGACCCAGATCTTCAACGAGGCCGGTCACGTGGTGCCTGTCACCCTGATCCAGGCTGGCCCCTGCACCGTCGTGCAGAAGAAGACCACCGAGAAGGACGGCTACGAGGCCGTTCAGCTGGGTTATGAGACTGTCCCCGAGCGCAAGCTCACCAAGGCTGAGATCGGCCATCAGAAGAAGGCCGGCCTGACCGAGCTGAAGAAGGTTCTGAAGGAGTTCACCCTGAAGGACTGCGCTAAGTACGAGATCGGCGACGAGCTGAAGGCTGACGTCTTCGCCGCCGGCGACTACGTCGACGTGACCGGCATCAGCAAGGGTCACGGCTACCAGGGTGTTGTCAAGCGTTACGGCGCCGGCCGTACCCCCACCACCCACGGCGGCGGCCCCGTTCACCGTCACGCCGGTTCCATGGGCGTTATCGATCCCGCCCACATCTTCAAGGGCAAGATCGGCGCCGGCCAGATGGGCGATGAGCAGGTCACTGTTCAGAACCTGGACGTTGTCAAGGTCGACACCGAGCTGGGTCTGATCGCTGTTCGCGGCGCTATCCCCGGCCCCAAGGGCGGCGTTGTGTTCGTCAAGAGCACCACCAAGAACAATACCGTTGCCAAGGGCGCTACCGCTGTCAGCCTGAATCCCCAGAAGGCTTCCGGTCGTAACCCCCAGAAGGCTTCCGCCCGCAACAAGTAAGAAAGGAGAGATTGAGTTATGCTTAAAGCAAACGTTTTTAACATGGCTGGCCAGCAGGTCGGCGAAATCGAGCTCTCCGAGGTCGTTTTCGGCATCGAGCCCAACGAGGCTGTGGTGCACGAGGTGGTCAAGAACCACCTGGCTAACTGCCGTCAGGGCACCCAGAGCGCTCTGACCCGCGCCGAGGTTTCCGGCGGCGGCATCAAGCCCTGGCGTCAGAAGGGTACCGGTCACGCCCGTCAGGGTTCCACCCGTGCTCCTCAGTGGACCCACGGCGGCATCGTGTTCGCTCCCAAGCCCCGCGATTACAGCTACACCGTCAACAAGAAGGTGAAGCGTCTGGCTCTGAAGTCCGCTCTGTCTGCCAAGGCTGCTGAGGGCAACATCGTTGTCGTCGACGACCTGAAGATGGACGCCATCAAGACCAAGACCATGCAGGCTCTGATGAACGCTATGGGCGTCACCAAGTCTGTCATCATCACTGCCGACAACAACGAGAACGTTGTCAAGTCCACCCGGAACATCCCCGGCGTGGTCACCACCAGCGCCAAGATCCTGAGCGTCTATGACATTGTCAACGCCAAGCAGCTGGTGATCGACAAGGCCGCTCTGGCCACCATCCAGGAGGTGTTCGCATAATGGCTACTACTGCTTATGATATCATCAAGCGCCCCATCATCACCGAGCAGTCCATGGAGCAGACCGAGATGAAGCGCTACACCTTCGAGGTCGCCAAGACCGCCAACAAGATCGAGATCGCCAAGGCTGTCGAGGAGATCTTCGGTGTTAAGGTCGCTAAGGTCAACACCCTGAACATGCAGGGCAAGGAGAAGCGTCTGGGCAACCGTCCTTCCGGCCGTCGTGCCAGCTTCAAGAAGGCTATGGTTACTCTGACCGAGGACTCCAAGACCATCGAGTTCTTCGAGAACATGGTGTAAGGAGGAGATTGAGAAATGGCTATTAAGACTTTTAAGCCCACTACCCCCTCCCGCCGTCACATGACTGTGTCCGCTTTCGAGGGTATCGACAAGAAGGCTAAGCCCGAGCGCAGCCTGACTGAGGTCCTGAACAAGACCGCCGGCCGTAACAGCTATGGCCGCATCACCGTCCGCCACCGCGGCGGCGGCAACAAGCAGAAGTACCGTGTCATCGACTTCAAGCGTGACAAGGAGGGCACTGCTACCGTCATCAACCTGCAGTACGATCCTAACCGCAGCGCCAACATCGCCCTGATCCAGTACGAGGACGGCGAGAAGCGCTACATCCTGGCTCCTGCCGGTCTGAAGGCCGGTCACATCATCATGACCGGCGCCGAGGCTGACATCCTGCCCGGCAACTGCCTGCCCATCGCCAACATCCCTGTCGGCGAGCAGATCCACAACATCGAGCTGTACCCCGGTAAGGGCGCCCAGCTGGTCCGTTCCGCCGGCGTCGCTGCTCAGCTGATGGCCAAGGAGAACGGCATGGCTCAGGTCCGTCTGCCTTCCGGCGAGGTGCGTTACGTCCGCGAGGAGTGCAAGGCTACCATCGGCCAGGTCGGCAACGCTGACTGGGCCAACATCCAGATCGGTAAGGCCGGCCGTAAGCGTCACATGGGTTGGCGTCCCACCGTTCGTGGCTCCGTCATGAACCCCAACGACCATCCCCACGGCGGCGGCGAGGGCAAGAGCCCTGTTGGCCGTCCCGGCCCTGTCACCCCCTGGGGCAAGCCTGCTCTGGGTTATAAGACTCGCAAGACGAAGAACCGTACTGAGAAGTTCATCGTCAAGCACCGCAACGCCAAGTAAGGAGGCTGTAAAAGATGAGCAGAAGCATTAAGAAAGGCCCCTTTTGCGCCCCTGAGCTGCTGAAGCGGGTCGATGAGATGAACGCTAACAACGAGAAGAAGGTGCTGAAGACCTGGAGCCGTTCCTCCACGATCTTCCCCTCCTTCGTCGGTCACACTTTCGCTGTGCACGATGGCCGCAAGCACATGCCCGTCTATGTCACTGAGGACATGGTCGGCCACAAGCTGGGCGAGTTCGTGCCTACCCGCACCTTCAAGGGTCACGCGGGCACCAAGACTGGTAAGTAAGGAGGAGAGAACATGGAAGCTATTGCTAATCTGAAGTATCTGCGTATCTCTCCCCGCAAGGTGAAGATCGTCCTGGACCTGATCCGGGGCAAGGACGTCGGCATGGCCGCCGCCATCCTGATGCAGACCCCCAAGGCCGCTTCTGAGCCCGTTCTGAAGCTGCTGAAGAGCGCCGCTGCTAACGCCGAGAACAACCACGGTATGGATCCCGAGAAGCTGTACGTCAAGGCTTGCTATGCCAACCCCGGCCCCATCATCAAGCGCATCATGCCTCGCGCTCAGGGCCGCGCTTACCGCATCAACAAGCGTACCTCTCACGTGACCATCACCGTGAGCGAGCGCTAAGGGAGGAGGAACAAAATGGGACAGAAAATTAATCCCCACGGCCTTCGCGTGGGTGTCATTAAGGACTGGGATTCCCGTTGGTACGCCAGCAACGAGAAGGTTGGCGACCTGCTGGTCCAGGACAAGAAGATCCGTGACTATCTGAAGAAGACCCTCTACGGCGCCGGTATCCCCAAGATCGAGATCGAGCGCGACGACGCTAAGGTCCGCATCTACCTGCACTGCGCCCGTCCCGGTGTTGTCATCGGCAAGGGCGGCGAGGACATCAAGAAGATCGAGGCTGCTCTGGTCAAGATGATCAACAAGCCCGTCGATCTGAAGATCGTCGAGGTCCGCGACACCGATACCAACGCTCAGCTGGTTGCCGAGAACATCGCTCAGCAGCTGGAGAAGCGTATCGGCTTCCGCCGCGCCATGAAGAACTCTATGGGCCGCGCCATGCGCGCCGGCGCCAAGGGCATCAAGGTCAACTGTGCCGGCCGTCTGGGCGGCGCTGAGATCGCCCGCGTCGAGCACTACCACGACGGTACCATTCCCCTGCAGACCCTGCGTGCCGACATCGACTACGGCTTCGCTGAGG
>SAMEA104404103__coassemble_313_pt1 | contig 36846 bp, 28 predicted proteins | sample SAMEA104404103__metabat2_high_PE_037 | metagenome-assembled genome bin SAMEA104404103 (sample SAMEA104404103) | Balaenoptera acutorostrata | reverse complement strand
TGGCGGTGATCTTCAGAATACCGGCCTGGAGCTGGAGTCCGCCGTCCTTGTTCACGTTCAGCACGGTGGCACGGGTGCCCATGGAGACCAGCTCCACGGTGTCGCCCACCACGGCGGGACGGGTGGGAGGAGGCACGTCCCGCTCAGGCTCCCGGCCGCCGATGTTCCGCTCGGCCTCGTTCAGCATACGGCGGGACTCGGCGCGGCTGTCGTTGACCTGCTGCCAGTCCAGCTTATCCTGCTGTTTCTTCATCTCTTTCAGCTCGGCAATGGCCAGATCGCTGGCGGCCCGGGCGTCCTGGATGATGGCACGGGCCTCGGCCTGGGCCTTCTCCACCACCTTCTCCCGCTCCTTGGCCAGCTTCTCCTTGTACTCTCTGGCCTTGGCGGCAGACTGCTCCATCTCCAGCTTGAGGCGGCGGGCCTCGGTGCGCTCCCGCTCCATCTCCTGTCTCTGCTGGTCCAGACGGGTCAGCACGTCCTCGAACCGGACGTTCTCCGCATCCAGACGGGCGGCGGCTTTTTCGATGATATACTCCGGCAGACCCAGTCTGCGGGAGATGGCAAATGCGTTGGATTTTCCCGGAATGCCCATGACAAGTCGGTAGGTGGGTGCCAGGGTCTCCACGTTGAACTCGCAGGAGGCGTTCTCCACCCCCTCGGTGGTCATGGCGTAGACCTTCAGCTCGGCATAGTGGGTGGTGGCGGCCACCTGAGAGCCCAGGGCTCTGGCGCTCTCGATGATAGCGGCGGCCAGGGCCGCGCCCTCGATGGGGTCGGTGCCTGCGCCCAGCTCGTCGAAGAGGATCAGGGTGTCGTCGTCGGCCTCCTCCAGAATGCCCACGATGTTGGTCATGTGGGAGGAGAAGGTGGATAGGGACTGGTCAATGCTCTGCTCGTCGCCGATGTCGGCCAGCACGTGTCCGTAGACCCGGACGGTGGAGTCGTCCTTGGCGGGGACGTGGAGGCCGCACTGGGCCATCAGGGTGATGAGGCCCAGGGTTTTCAGGGTGACGGTCTTACCGCCGGTGTTGGGGCCGGTGATGACCAGGGTGTCGAAATCCTTACCCAGGGCCAGATCGTTGGCCACGGCGGTTTTCTGGTCCAGCAGAGGGTGTCTGGCTCCCCGCAGGTACAGATACTCCTTGGACAGCTTGGGTTCGGTGCAGTTCAGCTTCATGGACAGCTTGGCCCGGGCGAAGATCTCGTCCAGCCACACCAGCGTCCGGTAGTTCTCCAGAATGTCCTCCCGGTGGTCGGCGCAGTCGGAGGACATCTGGGCCAGAATGCGGGCGATCTCCTTCTCCTCCTTGGCGGCCAGCTCCCGGAGCTCGTTGTTGGCCTTCACCACGCCCATGGGCTCGATGAAGAAGGTGGAGCCGGAGGAGGACACGTCGTGGACCAGGCCGGGAATGGCGTTTTTATGCTCGGACTTGACGGGGACCACGTACCGGTTGGAGCGGATGGTGATGATGGATTCCTGTAAATACTTGGACTGGTTGGAGGAGATCAATCTCTGCAGGATATCTCTCACCTTGGCCTCGGTGGCCCGCATATGGCGGCGGATGGCGGCCAGCTCGGGGCTGGCCGCGTCGGCGATCTCGTCCTCGCCCAGAATGGAGGTGGTGATGGTGTCCTCCAGATAGCGGTTGGGGGTCAGGGCCCGGAACAGGTGAGCAATGGGGCTCTTCTCCTCGCCCATGCCGTAGTCGGCGGCGGTGCGGGCGGCCCGGAGGACGGCGGCAATGCCCATGAGCTCACGGGTGTTCAGACTGCCGCCCATCTGGGCCCGCTGGAGACTGGCGGCCACGGGCCGCACCCCGGAGAAGGCGGGACTGCCCCGGAGGATCATCAGCTTGACGGCGGCGGAGGTCTCGGCCTGGGCCCGCTCCACGTCGTCAAAGTCGGTCATGGGGCGCAGAGCCCGGCAGCGGTCCTTGCCCTCGTCTGTGACGGCTCCCTGGGCCAGCAGCTCCAGCACGCGGGGCAGCTCCAGGGTGTCCATAGATTTATATGCTAACTCACTCATAGTGAACGACTCCTATTTCAGTATGGTTTTCTGATTCCATATTATAGCGAATTTCCTCCGAAAATTCAATTCCCATTCGCTGTAAGCGGGAAAAAGCGCCCCGGAGGGCGCTTTTCTCAGCGGTACTTCTCTGCCAGATAACACAGAGCCAGTACGTAGCCCTGGAAGCCCAGCCCGGTGATGGTTTTCTCACAGGCCATGCCCGGATAGGAAATTTTACGGAAGTCCTCCCGCTGGTTCACGTCGGACAGATGGACCTCCACGGCGGGGATGGCCACCGCCTTCAGCGCGTCCAGAATGGCGATGCTGGTGTGGGTGTAGGCGGCGGGGTTGATGACGATGGCGTCGGTATTGCCGTAGGCCAGCTGGATCTTGTCCACCAGAGCGCCCTCGTGGTTGGACTGGTACACCTCCACCTCCACGCCCAGCTGACGGCAGGTGTCGTAGATCAGATTTTCCAGAGCCCGGTAGTCCTGTCTGCCGTAGATCTCCGGCTCCCGGATGCCCAGCATATTCAGATTGGGGCCGTTGAGCACCAGAATTTTCATCCGAATACCCTCCTCACGATCTCGTCCACGGTATCCTGCACCGTGGTATTGTCCACAATCAGGTCGGCGTTCCCCTCGTAGAGGGGCTTCCGCTCCCGGTACAATTCCTCCACGTTCCGGCTCTGGGACAGGGGCCGTCCCTCTGTGGATAACTTCTCCAACGGCCGCCTGAGCCAGAGGACCAGCGAATTTTCATGGAGGAAGGGGAGATTTTCGGGCCGGGTGACAATGCCGCCGCCGCAGGAGATGACCACGCCGGATTTCTTGCTCTCCTGCCGCAGAACCTCATGCTCCAAACGGCGGAAGGACTCCTCCCCTGCCTGAGCGAAGATGGCCGGGATGGGTTTTCCCGCCTTCTCCTCGATCAAGCTGTCCAAATCGGAGAAGGGGCGGCCCAGCTTCTGGGCCAGCGCCCGGCCCACGGTGGTTTTCCCGCTCCCCGGCATGCCGATGAGCAGAATGTTTCGGACGGAGCGGGTCAGTTGTTCTGTGATCTCCTCCACCACGGTGTCGGGGATGGACCGCTCCAAAAACAGTTCTGCGGAGCCTCTGGCCTGGGCCACCAGCATCCCCAAGCCGCCCTGACAGTTGATATGGAGCCGCTCCGCCTCCAAAATCAGCTTGGTTTTCAGCGGGTTGTACACCAGATCGAATACCCCCTCCAACCGGGGGAATTCCTCCAGCTGCACCCGGCATTCCCCGTTGCTGGGGTACATGCCCACGGGGGTGGCGTTGACGATAAAGCTGGTGTCGGCGTGGTTTGTGATATTTTCGTAGTTGTCCGGGCCGCTCCGGGAGATGACCACCACAGAGGACGCGCCCAGCTCCTTCAGTACCGCCTGCACGGTCAGAGAGGCCCCGCCGCTGCCCAGCACCAGAGCCTTCTTCCCTGCAATGTTTGCGTCTGCGCTTTTTAACAGGTACCGGAAGCCCTCGTAGTCGGTATTGTGGCCCAGAAGGGTGCCGTCGGGCTGACGGACGATGGTGTTCACACTGCCCAGAGCCTTTGCCCGGTCCGTCAAGGCGGCACAGTAGGGAATGACGGCCTTCTTATAGGGCATGGTGACGTTGAGCCCGTCGAAGCTTCCGGCTTGCAGGAAGTCCCCCAGCTCCTCCGGCTTCAACTCGATGAGGTCGTAGGGGTAGCCGCCCAGCAGGTCATGGATTTTCGGGGAATAGCTGTGGCCCAGCTTTTCGCCCAGCAGACCGTAACACCCACAGCCCTGTTTCTTCTGTCCGGCCCGGCTGGCGGAGAGGATGCCCCGGTAGATGGTCAGCAGGGCCTCTTTCTGCTCCTCTCCGGCCAGAGCGGCGATTTTCTGCAACAGGGACTGCTCCCGCTCCGGGGCCAGCACGGGTAAATTTCGGGGCTTTTTATAGGCTCCCACCCGGTCCGTCACCGCCATCCGGGCGCAGAGCAGGGGCACCAGCGCCCGGTCGATGCGGTCGATCTCCGCTCTCAGTTCTTCCATGGATTCCATCAGTCAATACACCTCACAGCTCACAGAAGTTCGTCCAGCAGGACCAGAGCGGCGGCGGCCTCCACCACCGGGACGGCTCTGGGGACGATACAGGGGTCGTGGCGGCCCCTGATGGTCAGTTTCTCCGGCTCCATTCGGGACAAACTCACGCTGTCCTGTTCCTTTGCGATGGAGGGCGTGGGCTTGAAGGCCGCCCGGAAAATCAGGGGCATTCCGGTGGAAATTCCGCCCAGAATGCCGCCCGCCCGGTTGGTTTTCGTCCGCACCTGGCCGTCTTTCAGCACAAAGGGGTCGTTGTTCTCCGAACCCCGGAGCCCGGCACAGCCGAAGCCCGCGCCGAACTCCACCCCCTTCACGGCAGGGATGGCGAAGAGGGCCAGAGAAATTTTCCCCTCCAACCCGTCGAAGAGCGGGCCGCCCAGTCCGGCGGGCAGGCCGGAGACAAGACACTCCACCACACCGCCGAGGGAGTCGCCGTCGGCCTTGGCGGATAAGATCTCCCTCTGCATCCGCTCCCCTGCCTCCGGGTCCAGCACGGGGAAGGTGGAGCGGTTCAATTCTTCAAAGATTTTCGGCGGCTCCCCCATAGGGTCCAGGGGCCGGTCGGAAATGGCTCCGATAGAGCGGATATGGGCGCAGATTTTCACGCCCCGCCGTTCCAGCATTTGCAGGGCCACGCCTCCCGCGATACACAGGGGCGCGGTCATGCGGCCGGAGAAGGCTCCGCCGCCCCGGACGTCCTGCGCTCCGCCGTACTTCATCTGAGCGGCGAAATCGGCGTGGCCGGGCCGGGGCACGTCCTTCAGATGCTCGTAATCCTTGGAGCGCATATCGCGGTTTTCGATGACGGCGGCCAGCGGGGCCCCGCAGGTCACCCCGTCCAGCAGTCCGCCCAGAATTTTCGGTGCGTCCGCCTCTTTTCTCGCGGTGGCAAGGGGACTTTTCCCCGGTGCGCGCCGCTGTAAAAAGGCGTTGAGCCGGTCTAAATCAATGGTTTCTCCGGCGGGCAGTCCCTCCACCACCACGCCGATGGCCGGGGCGTGGGACTGGCCGAAGATGGTGATATTTAAATTTTTACCCCGGAATGAGGACATCAAATTTTCCTCCCAACTGGCCGAAGTGCTCCCAGAAGCCGGGGTAGGACTTCTCCACGCACCCGGCGTCGGGGATGGTCACGGGCTCTTTGCATTTGGTGGCGGCGATGGCGGCCATCATGGCGATGCGGTGATCCCCCTTGCAGTCCACCGTCACGCCGCCCTGTAACTCACAGGGGCCGTGGAGAATGAGCCCGTCGGGCCGCTCCTCCACTCTGGCGCCCAGCAGGGTCAGCACCTGGGCCACGGCGGAGAGCCGGTCGCTCTCCTTGTCCCGGAGCCGGGCGGCGTGGGTGAACCGGGTCTCTCCCACCCGGAAGGCCGCCATGAGGGCGGCGGCGGGGAGCAGGTCCGGGTTCTGGGACAGGTCCAGCTCCGCCTCCCCGGGCCGGGCCATGGTCCAGTACCACATGCCGATCTGCCGGTCGCCCTGGACAGACTGGGGGTTCAGACCGGAAATTTTGATCTGGGAGTCCAGAAAGTTGGCGGCGTACCAGAAGGCCCCCTGGGACCAGTCAGCCTCCGGGCACAGGTGCTCCGCCGCCTGCCAGCATTGGCCGCCGGGGATGAAATATCCCTTGTCCTCCCGGCGGACCTCGATGCCGAAGCGGCCCAGCAGGTCCATAGTCATGTCCACATAGGGGCGGCTCTCCAGCGGAGTGGTGAGGGTGATGCGGCTGTCCCCCTTCAGACCGGGCAGGGCGAACAGCAGTCCGGTAATGAACTGGCTGGACACGTCCCCGGGCAGGGTGTACTCCCCGGAGATCAGCCTGCCCTCCACGGTGAGGGTGTTGTCTTCTAAGGTACAGCGGATGTTTTTCTCTTCAAAAATGTCGAAATAGGGCTGTAAGCTCCGCTCCATCAGCCGGCCCTCCCCGGTGAAGATGCCGCCGCCCCGGAGGGTCAGGGCCACGGGGATGAGGAAGCGGAGGGTGGAGCCGGACTGGCCGCAGTCCAGCCGGGGAAGCTCTCTTTTGCGCTCTGCCAGAGCCGCCAGACAGCGGCGGGTGGCGGCGATGTCCTCGCCCTCTCCCCTGGCTTCCGGGCGCAGGGCGGAGCCGGACAGCATCTGTCCGATGAGAATGCGGTGCAGCTGGCTCTTGCTGGCGGGCGGCGTGACGGTCCCCATCAGCTTGCCCGGATGTACGATGACAGTTTTCATGGTTCCATCCCCAATCTTAAAATCTGATTCAATTCTGCGTAATCGGTCCGGCGGAGGACACAGCGGCCCACCGTCTCCGGCTGGATGAGGGTGATGGCGTCACCCCGGCGCTTCTTGTCGGCCCGGGCGGCGTCCAACAGCTCCTCCCGGCCCATAGGACAGGTGTTGGGCAGATGGTACCGCATTAAAAGCCGCTCCAAAATTTCTTCACAGGCGGCGGGACAGCGGCCCAGCTTCACGCAGGCTCTGGTCATGATGGCCATGCCCATAGCCACCCCCTCGCCGTGGTAGAAGCGGTAGCCGCCGCAGCGCTCGATGGCGTGGCCGATGGTGTGGCCGAAGTTCAGGATCTGCCGCGCTCCCTGGTCCTGTTCGTCCGCAGAGACCGCGTCCCGCTTCATGGCGACGCAGCGGGCGATGATTGCTTCAATATCCACCTGCTCTTCCCCTGCCTCCAGGGTATCCAGCAGGTCCGCAGAACCCAGCATGCCGTATTTGATGATCTCGGCCCAGCCCTCGGCCCGGACGGCGGGGTCCAGGGTCTCCAACGCCAGCGGGTCACAGAGTACCAGTCTGGGCTGGGTGAAGGTTCCCATCAGGTTCTTGCCCTCGGGCAGGTCCACGGCGGTCTTGCCGCCCACGGAGGAGTCCACCATGGCCAGCAGGGAGGTGGGCAGCTGGACACAGGGCAGGCCCCGCAAATAGAGGGCCGCCGCCAGTCCGCCCAGGTCCCCGGTGACGCCGCCGCCCAGAGCGAACACGGCGTCGCTGCGGGTCAGCTGGTTTTGGGCCAGAAAGGTGATGAAATCCAGCAGGGTCTCCGGGGTCTTGGACCGCTCTCCGGCGGGAAAAACAAATTTTCGCACGGAGAATCCGGCGGTCTCCAGACTCTCCTGCACCCGCTGACCGTAGAGGGGCCAGACGTGGCTGTCGGACAGGATGACCGCCCCTCTACCCTTCAACAGGGGCGCGGACAGGGCCCCCACCTGTTCTAAAAGTCCCGCTCCGATGCATACCTCATAGGTGCCGGAGGCGGAAACGGTGATTTTTTTCATAGAAATCTCCTTCACTCCCGCAGGACGGCCCGGATCTCCTCCACCTGACGGGCCACCTTGGCGAACTCCTCCGGGAGAAGGGCCTGAGGGCCGTCGCTGAGGGCGCAGGCGGGGTTGTTGTGGACCTCGATGATGAGGCCGTCGGAGCCGCAGGCGGCGGCGGCCAGGGCCATGGGCCCCACGTAGGGTGCCTTTCCGGTGGCGTGGCTGGGGTCCACGATGACGGGCAGATGGCTCATGGCGTGGAGCACCGGCACGGCGGACAGGTCCAGGGTGTTCCGGGTGACGGCGGTAAAGGTACGGATGCCCCGCTCACACAGCATGACCTGCCGGTTGCCCTCCCGCATGATATATTCCGCGCTGAGCAGTAATTCCTCCAGGGTGTTGCCCAGACCCCGCTTCAGCAGGATGGGCTTTTCACAGCGGCCCAGAGCCTTCAGCAGCTCAAAATTCTGCATGCTCCGGGTGCCCACCTGCAAGACGTCCACCTTATCATAGAGGGGCAGATGCTCGGCGCTGACGATTTCGGTGACCACGGGCAGACCGGTCTCCCGGCCCGCCTCCACCAACAGGCGGATGCCCTCCTCTCCAAGGCCCTGGAACTCATAGGGGGAGGTGCGGGGCTTGAAGGCGCCGCCCCGGAGCATATTGCCGCCTGCGGCCTTCACCGCCTCTGCGATGGTCAGCACCTGTTCCCGGCTCTCCACGGAGCATGGCCCGCCGATCATGGCGAAATTTCCGCCGCCCACCTTGACCTCTCCCACCTGCACCACCGTATCCTCCGGGTGGTTTCCCCGGCCCGCCAGGGGACAGCGCGCCTCGATCTGTTCTTCAATGGTTTTCTTCATGTGTGTTTGCCTCCTTTGGCCGGGTCCTCTCAGAAAAATGCCTGCGGTGAAGGACCGTTCACCGCAGGCCAGAAGTTATCCTTACTCCAGATGCTTGTCCATGTATTTTTGAAGTCCGTTCTGAATATCCTCCGCCAGCGGGTGCAGGCAGAGCTCCTCCGTCCTGGCGGTCACATCCGCCAGGTCGATGGAGGTGATCATCCGCTTCACCTCGGTGAGGGAGGATGCGCCCATACTCAGGGTGTCCACCCCCAGACCCAGCAGGGCCAGAGCCCCCATGGGGTCTCCCGCCATTTCGCCGCAGACGGCCACCTCTTTGAACTGGCGGTGGAACACCGTCACCACATGGCGGATGAGCCGCAGCATGGCCGGGTGGAAGGTGCGGTAATAGGGGGCGACGGCGGCGTTTTTCCGGTCCGCCGCCATCATGTACTGGCACAAATCGTTGGTGCCGATGCTGGCAAAGTCCGCCTCACAGGCGGCCAGATCGGCGGACATGGCGATGGAGGGGATCTCGATCATCACGCCCAGAGGCACCCGGCGGCGGTGGGGAATGGGCCTGCCCGTCTCTTTTTCCCGCTGCTCCAGCTGCTTCACGGCGGTCTCCATGACGGCGCGGGCCGCCCGGATATCCTCCACGCTGCTGACCATGGGCAGCAGGATCCGTAAATCTCCGTAAAAGGCCGCCCGTAAAATGGCCCGGAGCTGGGTCAGAAAGACCTCCTCCCGCTGGAGGCACAGCCGCAGGGCCCGGCAGCCCAGGAACGGATTCTCCTCGTGGGGCAGCTGCAGACAGTCGCTGTGCTTGTCCCCGCCGATATCCAGGGTCCGCAGGACCACCGGCTTGCCGGGGAAGGCCTCCAGCACCCGGCGGTAGACCTGGTACTGCTCCTCCTCGCCGGGGAGCTCCCAGCGGTTCATATACAGAAATTCCGTGCGGAACAGGCCCACGCCGTCCACACAGGGCCTGGCGTCCAGCACCTCCGGGGTCAGGCTCTCCATGTTCAGCTCCACCCGGACCCGTTTTCCGTCCTTCGTGATGGGCTCCACACAGCGCAGACCGCTGTGGGCCTTCTTCTTGGCCTCCAGCCTGTTGCGCAGGAGCCGGTAGTACTCCATCTCCTCGGCGGGCAGGTCGGTCATCACCAAGCCCTCCCGGCCGTCCACCACCACCGTCTCGCCCTCGTTGAGGGCGGTCATGGCGTCCTTCACCCCCAGCACGGCGGGGATCCCGTAGCTGCGGGCGATGATCCCGGCGTGGGAGGTCTGGCTCCCCTCCTCGGTGACGATGGCCAGCACGTTGGCCCGGTCCATGGTGGCGGTGTCAGAGGGCAGCAGGTCCCTTGCCACCACCACAACGGGGCCCCGGAGACGGCTCAGCCCGTGGTGGGTCTGGCCGGAGAGACAGCGGAGGAGCCGGAGCTCGATATCCCGCAGGTCGGCGGCCCGCTCCCGGATGAGGGGCACCGGATTCTCGTTCAGCATCCCCTCGTACTTGGCATAGATCTCCCGGATGGCCGCCTCGGCACAGAGGGAACGCCCGGTAATGGCCTCCTCCACATCCCGGTTCAGGCCCTTATCCTCCAGCATGGCGATCTGGGCATAGAAGATGTCTCCGTGCTCCTGCTCCTCGTCTCTGGACTGCTTGACCAGGTTTTTCAGCTGGCTCCCCACGGCCTCCACCGCCCGGACATAGCGCTCCCGCTGGTCCTCGGTGCCTGCGCACACCTCCGGAACGCTCCCCAGCTCGGGGTTGTCCGGCTCGTAGCGCAGGACCCGGCCGATGGCCACGCCGTTGCGCATGGCGATCCCTGTCAGTTTCATGTGTTTTCCCCCTGTTCCGGGTGTTTTTAAAAAAGGGTCGGCCGCAGGCGGCCGGCCCTCCCTGTGTCAAGATCTCGGTCTGCCGCCGCAGGCCTTTTCTTACAGTATACGCCCCGTCTTTTCTTTTTACAACTTAAAATTTGAAGGAACCACTACCGTTCCCTTTCATTTTTTGCACTTCGGTTTTTATACTGAACTGGGCTGAATTGCATCCCGGCCCAGCCGCGTCTATAATATTACTTACCAATGGCCGGAGGTGTTCCCATGTTCTGGAAACGGAAAAAGGAGAGTTCGTCAGTCCTGGACTATGACCGGGAGAATCTGCGGCCCGCGGTGCGGTGCAGCATATGCACCGGGGAGCAGGTGGCCGGGTTTCGCGATGTCCGTTCCGGAACATTCCGGGAGGTCATGCTGATCCGCTCCGAAGCTGATTTAGAGGAATTCAAGGCCGCCTATGGTCTGAACGAGGTCGAGACCATCTACTGACTGCTGACCTCAAGTCCATATTCTTTGGAGGAATTTGCATGAGAGCATATGTATTCTGTTCCAGCCGTACCGGCAACACCCAGCTGCTGGCCGACCTGATCGAAGATGCCTGCCGCGACCGGCTGGTCCCCTCTGCCGACGAGGCCGAGGTGGTGTTCCTCGGCTCCTGGACCAACCGGGGCCAGATGGACGAGAAGGCCCAGGAAGTCGCCAAGTCCCTGCACGGCAAGAAGGTGTTCCTGTTCGGCACCTGCGGCTTCGGCAGCGACGACTACTACGACAAGCTGTATCAGCGGGCCGCTGAGCTGCTGGACGACAGCAACGAGATCATCGGCCACTTCTACTGCCAGGGCAAGATGCCTCTGGAGGTCCGGGCCCGCTATGTGGAGATGCTGCGGATGCACCCCGAGGACCAGATGCTCCAGGTCAGCGTCCGGAACTACGACGCCGCCGCCTGCCACCCCAACCGCGAGGACGGGGAGGCGCTGAAGGCCGCTCTGGCCGCTCTGGACCTGTAATTACAGCTTCAGCTGGGCCAGCTTCTCCTCCACCGAGGAGTTTTTCAAAAATACCACATTGAACTCATGGGAGATCCTGGCCCCTTCGATGCGGAAGGTGGCCAGGGTCTCGCTGCTTTTGGGGATGGATTCATAGACGAAGGACACCCCCATGCCATCGGACACCGCCTTTTCAATGAGCTTGAAGCTGCTGATGACGGACCGCCGCCGGAACCGGGACACGCTGTAGCCCCGCTCGTAGAGAAACTCCTCAAAGACCGCCCGGGTGCCGGAACCGCTCTCCCGGAGGATGATATGCTCCTGAAAGAGCCGATCCAGGGACACGGACTGCCCCGCGAAGGGGTGGTCCTTGGCACAGATGCCGGTGAGCACCTCCTCCTTGATGAGGGAGGTGCCGTAGCTCTCCTTGTCCACGAAGCCCTCCACCAGCAGGAAGTCCAGCTCCATGGCGTTGAGCTTGGCCAGCAGGTTGATGGTGTTGTCGATGATCAATTCCAGCTCCACGTCCTCCCGGCCCAGCAGGTCCAGCACCTGGTGCTCGATGGTGTAGTCCCCGATGGTCTTGGTAGCTCCGATGGCGATATGGGTGGCCGCCGGACGCTTCAGCGCCTCCCGGAAGGCCCGCTCGTTGTAGACCTCCGCCCGCAGGTGGCGCTCCAACTCCAGGCACTGCTCCGTCTGGTGGAGCATATGGCCGTTGTAGTGGAACAGCGGACAGCCGTACTCCCGCTCCAGCACGTGAATGTGCTGGGTCACGGCGGGCTGGGTCATGTTCAGCGCCTCCGCCGTCCGTCTGTAGTTCATCAGCTCGCAGAGCTTCAAAAAGGTGTATACCCGGTTGTCCAGCATGGTTCCTCTTCCCCCATAAGTTTTTAAAATGAGAAATCTCTTTCTTATCAACTTCTATTATAGAGTGTCCCGCCCCATTCAGCAAGGGAGCGGGACACTTTTGTGCATAAAAGCGAAAAAGACCGGCTCAGAAAATCTGAGCCGGTCTTTCAATTCGGGGGATTTTCCGCTTACTCGGCGGCCAGCTTGATGAACTGCATCAGCATAACAGCGCACTCGGCGCGGGTAGCGGTGGCCTTGGGGGCCAGGCGGTTGCCGCCCACACCGGCCATGATGCCGTGCTCCACGCACCAGCGCAGGGCATCCACGGCCCAGTCGGAGGCCTCGGCCTTGTCGGCGAAGGTCAGCTCCTGCCCGGCGGCGGGGCGGTCGGCCAGGGCGTACAGGATGACGGCCAGCTGCTCCCGGGTGACCACGTCCTCGGGGCCGAACTTGCCGTCTCCGTAGCCGGACATGATGCCCTCAGCCACGCCCCAGCGGACCGCGTCGGCGTACCAGGCGTCGGCGGCCACGTCAGAGAAGTCCAGCTTCTCCTCCACGGCGGGCTTTCCCTCCATGCCGTAGAGGACCTGGGCCAGCATGGCGCGGGTCATGCGGATCTCAGGGCCGAACTGGTTGGGGGTAATGCCGTTGAACAGGCCCCGCTCCCAAGTGAAGCGGACGCCGTCATAGAACCAGTCGTTCTCGTTCACATCGAGGAAGGGGAACACAGCGGGGAATGCCATATCCTCATTCTGGAGTCTCCAGATCTGAGTGCCGTAGAAGGGGTTGGCGGTGCCGATGCACAGCCAGGGGTTGGCGGGGCTGTCGTTGACGGCAAACACGCGCAGGCCCTGGTTGTGGTTGTCGCCCATGCCGGTGCGGGTGATGCAGTCGAAGTGGACGCCGTCCTCGGTGGTCATCAGGTCAAAGCCCCGCTGGGTGTCCTTGAGGTAGTAGGCACAGCGGGCCAGAGAGGCGATCTTGTCGGCGGTGATGCCGTTCAGCACGGAGTCGTAGACCTGCCGGATCTCGGCGGGCACGGCGTTTCGGTTGTCCTCCCGGCTGTAGAAGGAATACATGGACTGATAGAACTCGTTGAAGCGGAGCTTGAAGTCCAGCTGCTGCTCCACGGTCCAGTCCTCAGGCATCTCCAGCTGCTGCGTCAGACCCAGCAGGGCCAGCTGGAGGCCGGTGAAATCGGTGATCTCGCTGCTCATGAGGGCCGCACCGTTCTCGTAGACGGTGTAGGCGGCGGCGATCTGCTCCAGAGCGGACTGCTGATCCACGCTGAGGGTGGACACGGCCTCCTCGGGCAGGGGCTTCTGGAGCTGGTCCAGCAGCTCCTTGATGTACTTCAGCTGGCGCTCCCACTGCTCGGGGGTCAGCTCGAAGATGTCGCCGTTGCTGATCTGGCCCACGGTATACAGCAGGCTGCCCTCGTCAAAGGTGCCGATATACAGCTTGTCCTGGAAGGTGTCCATGCGCCAGATATACTGGTTGGTGTGCTGGTCGAAGCCGGAGCCCATGCCGGACAGGCTCTTGGGGAACATATCGGTGGGATCGCCCATGACCAGCTCGATATTCTCGTTCTTGTCCATGCGGTACAGGCTGACGGACTGCTCCAGGTTGTCGGCCAGGAAGCTGGCGTCCTTCTGGAACATCAGGTTGACGATGGCGATCTCAGTGTCGTTGTACTCGCCGATATACAGGTAATCGTCATGAACCATCAGGGTGCAGGCGCTGCCGCGGGTACGCTGGGGGTCGATGCCGAAGGTGTACTTGGCGCCGTCGGCCTTGTCGCCGATGACAGGGGTCCAGGTCCAGGACTCCCGCTGCTCGGGGTCGCCCTGGTACTCGCCGCGGAGGATGGCGAAGGACTGCATGGTCTTGCCGCCGTCAGGGGAGTTCTCAGGGGTACCGGTGCAGATGGCCACATACAGGTCGCCGTTGAAGGGCGTGACGTCCCAGATGGAGCCGCCGTAGATCACGTCGTCAAAGTGGCAGGCGGGGTAGCCCAGCAGCTCGCCGGGGACGGTGTGGGCATCGTCAGCCCAGGCAAAGGCGATCTTGCTGAAGCCCTGGGAGGGGTCCTTGGAGATGGCCACGTAGGGGTTCTCGTCCAGGCCCACGCAGTTGATGACCAGACAGCCGTCATAGACGGACATACCCCGGATAGTGGGGCTGATCTGCTTCTTCAGCGCCTCGTTCCAGGCACCGGGCTTCTTCATAGTCTCGTCCTGGAAGACGCAGGTGATCTTGTCGTTGTTGTCGGCGTCCACCTCGTAGATACTGGGGATGCCGTTGACCGCACCGCAGAAGTACAGCTTGCCCTGGAACTCCAGGGCGTTGCGGAAGTTGACGTTGGTGCCGGTGGTGGCCTTGGACATCAGCAGCTTGACCTCGCCGGTCTTGACATTGATCTTGGACAGGACGGAGCCGGGGTCCTTGCCGTCCTCCTCGCCCACGAAGAACTCGCCCCGAAACATGGCGTTCAGGATGGCTTTCAGGGTGTCGGGGTCGAAGCTGTGGCCCAGTCCGGTGTCCATCAGACCCACGGTGGTCATCATGGGGTTGTACTGGGTCGCCACGTACATCCAGTCGCCGTGGGAAACGGCGGCCCAGGAGTAGCTCTGGCCCCGGTCGCCCTGGCCGTTGGCTCCGGGGGTCACGCCGGGGACGCCCATCTTGCCGTCGCCCAGATAGTCCAGGATTCCGTCGGTCACGTTGGTAGTCTCGGTAGAGGCGGGCTTCTCCGGGTGGGAGATCTTCACGAATTCACTGTCTGCGCCCTCGTAGAAGGCCACAGCCCGGTCCGCTACGTCCACAGAGCCGGGAGTGCTCTGGGCCGCGCCGGTCTGGACCGCCGTGCTGACGCACAGGACAGACGCCAGCATGGTGCTGAGCAGTCGCTTGAACTTGCTGTTCATATTGCTTCCTCTCTTTCTTCTCCTCAATTTTACAGAGATATCTGATCGGGATTCCGTTCTGCGCGGGATGGATTTTTCAACCGTGTTTCCATGGTATTGCTATGGTAGTACAGTTTGTCCCTCCGGTCAAACCGTTTTCTCCCATTTCGGACATGGTTCATCTTGAATCATATTTTCCAGAAAAATTTCCAGTTTTCCGCAAAAGTTTCCATCCGCCGTTTTTCGGAAAAACGGCCGGGGAACGGACCCGCTCCTGTCCGACATTTTATCGGATTTTTGTGGTATAACCCAATATTATACACCTCAGCCCCATTCGTCAATTAAATCTTGGCCCAAATTGCACAATTTTTTGTTATATTACTAATTATTATTAACTTATTAAAAATGATTATTTTTCTTTATCAATCATTTATGATACCATAACCTCAACAATTTCTATGAACGGAGCGGATTTCTCATGGATATCACCAATAAATTCATCAAATACCTCCCCGGATTCCTGGCCGCGGTGGTCATCGCCCTCTGTGCCCGCTGGCTGGAGCGCCTCCTGCCCGTCCCCCTCATCGGCGCGTCCGTCATCGCCCTGTTTATCGGTATGTTCCTCAATGCCCGGCTGGACCTGCCCACCCTCCGGCCCGGTCTGAAGTTCACCTCCAAGAAAGTGCTGAAGCTGGCCATCATCCTGCTGGGTGCCTCCCTCAACATGGCCACCATCCTCACCGTGGGCAAAATGTCCCTGTCCGTCATGTGCTTTACCCTGCTGACCTGCTTTGGCGGAGGTTATTTTGTTGGTAAATTCTTCGGGCTCAACTGGAAAATGTCCAATCTGATCTCCGCAGGCACCGGCATCTGCGGCGGCTCCGCCATTGCCGCCATCGCCCCGGTCATTGATGCAGAGGACACCGACATTGCCTTCGCCATGTCCGCCACCTTCCTCTTTGACATGGCCATGATCGTCCTCTTCCCCATCATGGGCCGGGCCATGGGGCTCAGCGATATGGCCTACGGCCTGTGGTCCGGCACCGCCGTCAATGACACCTCCAGCGTGGTGGCGGCGGGCTACGCCTTCAGCGAGGCGGCAGGTGACTTCGCCACCATGGTGAAGCTGACCCGCACCCTGGCCATCATTCCCACCGTGCTGACCTTCGCCTTCCTCAACGTCCATCTGAAAAAGAAGGCCGCTCAGGCCGAGGACGTGGAACAGAGCGGCGTGTCCGTCCTGTCTCTCTTTCCCTGGTTCATCCTGGGCTTTCTGGCTCTGGCGGGACTGAACAGCATGGGTTTCATCTCCCCTGCCCTCTCCCGGAGCGCCAAGGAGGTCAGCAAGTTTCTCATGGTGGCCGCTCTGGCCGCCATCGGTCTGAACACCAGCTACCGTGAGATGCGGAAGGCCGGTCCCGGCCCCATGCTCCACGGCTTTGTGATCTCCCTGCTTGTGGTGGTGGTGGCCCTGGCGGTGGAGTGGGCCATGGGCCTGGTGTGAGTTCCTTGTATAAACACAGAAAACCCCGGGGCGGCTGGACCGCTCCGGGGTTCATTTATATATAGAGAAGAGTGAAGAGAACAAAAAGAAAACGCCGTATCCTTTCGGATACGGCGTTCTTTTTGGCGGAGAGAGAGGGATTCGAACCCTCGAACGGGTATTAACCGTTACACGATTTCCAATCGTGCGCCTTCGACCAGCTCAGCCATCTCTCCAGATGCGCTTTTTAAGGGGGTTTCCGAAGTCGCTTGGTCGCAGCGACAAGATGTATTATAGCAGGAGGGTACCCCTCTGTCAACAGGTTTTTACAAATTTTTTCCCGTTTTCCGACGCTTCCCTTCAGCCCCCGGTCCCGGTCTGTTCTGCACAGTTTTGTCCTTTTCCGTATATTGTTTCCTAAATGGAACATCTCCATTCTTTTCCGTGACTTTGTCACCAAAAAACTCCATTTTTCTCGTTGACAGCCATGCACCTCCATGCTATACTGCAAGCAGAGTTAGCAAACGCTAACCGCTTTAAAATTTAATTCTCAGGAGGTTTATCATATGTCTATCGCCAAGAAAATGAACCCTTATCTGTCCGACCTGGTGGTCCTGTATCTGAAGCTTCACGATCTGCACTGGAAGGTCAAGGGTAAGACCTTCGTCCAGGTCCATCTGTACACCGAGTCCCGCTATGACGATCTGGCCGCCAAGTTCGACGCCGTGGCCGAGCTGATGATCATGGCCGGTGAGTCCCCCGTCTCCACCATCGCTCAGTATCTGGAGCTGGCCTCCATCAAGGAGCTGGGCCGCGAGAAGTACGCCGACACCGAGGTGCTGGAGATCATCATTCAGGACTTCGAGCATCTGAAGGCCGAGGCCGCCGACATCCGGGCCTGGGCCGTGGAGCAGGACGCCTTCTCCGCCGTGGCTATGCTGGAGGAACACATTGCCTCCTACGACAAGGAGCTGTGGTTCCTGAAGGCCATGATGGAGTAACTTCACCCTCTCTCTGTTCTATACGAGTACATACAAACAATGCAAAGGCAGGAGCCGGACCCCGAGGGGTCCGGCTCCTGCTGTTTTCTATCCGGTTTGCCGCTGCGGCGGCGAACTTTGCGGGAGTTCAGAGAAGCGTAAAAAGTGAAGGATGAAGAGAGAAAAGAACAAAAAGAAAACGCCGTATCCTTTCGGATACGGCGTTCTTTTTGGCGGAGAGAGAGGGATTCGAACCCTCGAACGGGTATTAACCGTTACACGATTTCCAATCGTGCGCCTTCGACCAGCTCAGCCATCTCTCCAGATGCGCTTTTAAAGGTTTTTGCGAAGTCGCTTGGTCGCAGCGACAAGATGTATTATAGCAGGAGGGTATCCCTCTGTCAACAGGTTTTTTCAAAAAATTTCATTTTTTCTTTTTCCTTGACGGGGACCCGTTTTCCTCCTATATTTAATAGGAATAAATCTGCGGCGGCTGACCCGGTTTTCCCGGCTTTTTCCGCCGCCTTTGCACACAAAAGGAGCGTACTATGGACCTTTGTAATATCAACGAGATCAAAGCCCTGCTGGGCCGCCACGGCTTCCGGTTCTCCAAGTCGATGGGCCAGAACTTCCTCATCGAGCACTGGGTGCCCCGGGACATCGCCGAGGCCTCCGGCGCCGCCGCCGGCAAGGGCGTGCTGGAGGTGGGCCCCGGTATCGGCCCTCTGACCCGGGAGCTGTCCAATCTGGCCGACAAGGTGGTCTCTGTGGAGCTGGATAAGGCTCTGCTGCCCATTCTGGGCGAAACCATGTCCGACCGGGACAATTTTGAGCTGGTCCCCGGGGACATTCTGAAAACCAACATCCCTCAGCTGGTCAAGGAGAAGTTCGACGGCCTGGACGCCATCGCCTGCGCCAACCTGCCCTACAACATCACCACCCCCGCCATCACCGCCCTCATCGAGGCGGAGTGCTTCTCCTCCATCACGGTGATGATCCAGCGGGAGGTGGCCCGCCGCATCTGCGCCGCCCCCGGCACCTCCGACTACGGCGCGTTCTCCCTCTACTGCCAGTACCACTGCAATACCGAGCTGCTCTTTGACGTGCCGCCCACCTGCTTCATCCCCGCCCCCAAGGTGACCTCCGCCGTCCTGCGGCTGACCCCCCGCCCCGCCCCGGAGGAGGTGGACGACCCCGCCCACTTCTTCAAGGTGGTCAAGGCCGCCTTTGCCCAGCGGAGAAAGACTCTGGTCAACGGCCTCAGCGCCGCCTTCGGCGACAAATTTTCCAAGCAGGAGCTCACCGAGCTCCTGGAGTCCTGCGGACTTCCCGCCACCGTGCGCGGCGAAAAGCTTGGAATTCCAGAATTTGCCGCTATCTCCAAGGTACTTCGTAGAAAATAAACAATTTCATTTTTAATTTCCTCCGCCTATTGCATTCTTCTTACAAAGAGTTTAGAATGTGACCATAAGAGAGCGCAAGGGACCGTTTACTTCCTCGGTTCCCTGCATGAAGCGGTTTCTTAAATCATAACATTCTGAGCGATCCCATATCGATCATTTTAAGGAGGAACTTAATATGGCAAACGTAGATCTCAAGGCTCTGGGTATCATCAACACCAAGTCCGTTTATCACAACGCAGCACCCGCCTTCCTGGTTGAGAAGGCTCTGGAGCGCGGCGAGGGTCAGCTGAGCGTCACCGGCGCTCTGAACGTCCACACCGGTAAATACACCGGCCGTTCCCCCGACGATAAGTTCATCGTTGATTGTCCCTACACCCACGATGATATCGCCTGGGGCAAGGTGAACAAGCCCACCACCCGTGAGATCTTCGACGCCCTGCACGAGAAGCTGGTCGCCTACTTCCAGGACCGCGAGGCCTACGTGTTCGACGGCTACGCCGGTGCCGACCCCAAGTACACCAAGGCCTTCCGCGTGGTGAATGAGCTGGCCTCTCAGGCCCTGTTCTCCCACCAGATGCTGCTGGTCCCCACCGACGAGCAGCTGGAGACCTTCGTCCCCGACTTCACCGTCATCTGCGCCCCTGGCTTCAAGTGCATCCCCGAGCGTGACCACGTCCACTCCGAGGCCGCCATTATGATCGACTACGAGCAGAAGCTGGTCCTCATCGCCGGCTCCCAGTACGCAGGCGAGATCAAGAAGTCCATCTTCTCCGTCATGAACTATCTGATGCCCAAGCAGGGCGTGTTCCCCATGCACTGCTCCTCCAACATCGGCAAGGAGGGCGACTCCGCTATCTTCTTCGGTCTGTCCGGCACCGGCAAGACCACCCTGTCCGCCGACCCCAACCGCCAGCTCATCGGCGACGACGAGCACGGCTGGGCCGATGACTCCGTCTTTAACTTCGAGGGCGGCTGCTACGCCAAGTGTATCAACCTGGACCCCAATGACGAGCCCGAGATCTACAACGCCATCAAGTTCGGCGCTATGATGGAGAACGTCATTCTGGACCCCGAGACCCGTGAGCCCGACTACTTCGACAATAAGCTCACCGAGAACACCCGCGTGGCCTACCCCGTGGAGTACATCCCCAACGCCGCCATCCCCGGCATGGGCGACACCCCCAAGACCGTCATCTTCCTGACCGCCGACGCCTACGGCGTGCTGCCTCCCATCTCCAAGCTGAACGAGAAGCAGGCCATGTACTACTTCGTCTCCGGCTTCACCTCCAAGCTGGCCGGCACCGAGCGGGGCATCACCTCCCCCGTGCCTACCTTCTCCACCTGCTTCGGCGCTCCCTTCATGCCTCTGGACCCCTCCGTCTACGCCAAGATGCTGGCTGAGAAGGTGGCCAAGTCCGGCGCCAACGTCTATCTGGTCAACACCGGCTGGAACGGCACCGGCAAGCGCATGAAGCTGTCCTACACCCGCGCCATGGTCACCGCCGCTCTGACCCGCGAGCTGGAGAAGAGCGAGTTCGTCACCGATCCCATCTTCGGTGTGGCCGTCCCCAAGACCTGCCCCAACGTCCCCGAGGAGCTGATGATCCCCATCAACACCTGGGAGGACAAGGACGCCTATCAGGCCAAGGCCAAGGAGCTGGCCCGTTCCTTCGTGGAGAACTTCAAGCAGTACACCCACATGCCCGCCGACGTGGTCGCCGCAGGCCCCAAGGCTGACTGATCGAACTGATAATTGAAAAGCGCCCGTGAGAAAAATAAATTCTCACGGGCGCTCTTTTTTATTTCTCCTTGTGGAGGAAGGCGCTGGAAAACAGACCGAACAGCACCATCATGTACAGGACCACGAACCCCCGGTTCGAGGTGATGGGACAGCCGCTGGTACAGCCGAAGAACTGATAGTACAGCAGTCCGGCCACCGCACCCAGGCCCACAGCCAGCAGAACTTTCATCCAGTTTTTCATGGGAAGTGAACTCCTTTCGGGGTTGATTTGGTTCAGGATAACAGAGGAACGGGAGTTTGTCTGTGAGTTTATCACAAAAAGGGTTTAACTCCCGTCCCCGCGCACGGGCTTGGCTCCCCTTGAGGGGAGCTGGCACCAGTCGGGCGCAGACTGGTGACTGAGAGGTGTTCCCCCGTCCCGCCCGCAGGTGTAAAGCCTCCCCTGTGCAAGGGGAGGTGGCACCAGTTCGCAAACTGGTGTCGGAAGGGTTGTAATCTACCGTTCTTTGACCACTTCTCAAGCAAAACTGCTCATGCAGGTTACAATCCCCCACCGCCTACGGCGGAGCCCCCTTTGCACAAGGGGGCCTTTAGCAAGACCTGTTTCGTTCCCTATCCTTCGTCCCCCGTCCCGCCGCGGCGGAATCCAATCGCGCCGCAGGCGCACCGCTTCTCTTCTCTCTTCACCCTTCACTCTTCTCTGCGGCCCGTGCCGCCTCCCCGCATAGGACATCCCCTTCTCCGCATACCTTTATCCAAAAGGAAGGAGGCGGTTTGCTGTATGACAGAGAGCAGGATCGCAGACCTCCGGTACAAGGAGGTCGTCAGTCTGGCGGACGGGTCCCGGTTCGGCTACGTGGGCGACATGGAGGTGGATCTGGACAGCGGACAGGTCCGGGGGCTGGTGGTGCCGGGCCGTCGGAAGCTCTTCGGTCTGCTGGGCCGGGAGCAGGAGCACTACATCCCCTGGAAGGCGGTCCGCCGCTTCGGGGCGGACATCATCCTGGTGGAGGAGGGCGGGGACCGGCCCAAGCTGGAGTCTCCCAAGTAAAAAAGCCGGACGTATCGGTGATACGTCCGGCTTTTCCTTATAACTCAAAGGCGGCGTCGGTGTTGAAGAACCACAGCACCTTCCGGGCCACGGGCTTTCCCAGGATCTTGCTCAGGGCCTTGCTGTATTCCTCCAGCTGGGTGCGGTACTCCTCCGCCCGGAACTTCTCCCCGCCGGGTTTTACCCGGTCGCTCTTGAAGTCCAGCACGGTGACGCCCTTCTCGTCCTCGAACCAGGCGTCAATGACGCCCTGCATCAGCAGCTCCTCCTCCTCGGCATCGGGGAAATAGTCCTTTGCCTCCACCAGGATGGAGAATTTGAACTCCCGCTTGACCAGAGGGGCGTTGACCATCTCCTTACCCAGGTCGCTGGTGAAGAAGGCGGACAGCCGCTCCGCCGGGATGGCCTCCCGCTGGAGGTGGGTCAGGAACCCGTCCCGCTCCAAGCCGTCCAGAGTCGCCCGGACGCCCTCCACGCTGTGATCTCCATTTAAGGGGATGTACTGGGCGCCCATATGCAGAGCGGTACCCCGCTGGGCGGGGGTCAGGCCTTTCTCCTCCGCCATGAAGTCGGGGCGGTAGATGGGCTCCGGCTCCAGTTCCACAGGCTGAGCGGGCTGTGTGTCCTCGCTGATTTCCTTATCCTGAGGCCGCCCCTTCATCTGGGTGGCGGTGAGCTTGGAGGGCAGGTCCACGCACTTTTCCCAGGGGTACTGCCAGGTCAGGGCGGCGGTGAGGTCGCTGTCCTCCTCCGCCTGTTCGGGCAGGTCGGCCAGACGGCCGCCCTCAGGGGGTGCGCTGTCCTCCTCCTGCCACACCCAGCGGATATCCCAGGCGGGGCCCAGATTTTGCACCTTGGGGTCGGGGAGGCCCGCAATGTCCCGCAGCTCCTCCGCCTCCGGGCGGCTGAGGGCGTGGAGCAGGACCCATTGGCCCATGTTCCCCTGTCCGGCCAGCAGCCGGGGCGACAGGGGCACGGAGAAGCCCTCGGCCAGCTTGCTCAGCCCCTTCTCGCCGTCGGTGAGGGAGAAGGTCATGATGAGTTTATCCTTGGCCCGGGTCATGGCCACATAGAGCAGGCGCATCTCCTCGGAGAGCATCTCGTGCTCCAGCTGGCAATGGACGGCCCGGCGGGCGGCGGTGGTGTACTCCACCATGCGCTCCCGCTCCAGCCCCTTGGGGCCCACGCCCAGCACGGGGTGGAAGAGGACGGGCTTCATAAAGTCCTCCCGGTTGAACCGGCGGGTCATGCCCGCCAGCACCACCACCGGCTTCTCCAGACCCTTGGAGCGGTGGATGGACAGGATGGACACGCCCTCGCCCTCCCGGCTCTGGTCGGTGGTGCTCAGCTTGGCCCCGGTCTCCCGGAGCCGCTCCAGCCGGAGCAGGAATTTAAAGAGGGTCTGACAGCCCGCGTTCTCCATCTGGCCCGCCAGAGAATACAGGGCCAGCAGGTTGTTCTGCCGCTCTGCGCCCCGGTTCATGGCTCCGAACACCCCCAGCAGGTTGGTGTGCTGGTAGATGTGCCAGATGAGCTGGCGGCAGGTCATATCGCCCGCGCCGAACCGGAGCCGTTCCAACTCCTCCAGAAAGTCCCTGCACTGCTTGTCGCCCTGCTCTGCGGCGGCCACTAATGTGCTGTAGAAGTCGCCCTTGGAGGCCCCTCTCAGCATGGCCAGCTTGTCCTCGGTGAAGCCGTAGACCGGAGAGCGCAGGGCCGCAATGAGGGCCACGTCCTGCCGGGGGTTGTCCACCACCTGCAAGATGGACAGGGCCACATTGATCTCGGTGGAGGCAAACAGATCCTCGCCGCCCTCGGCGGACCAGGGGATGTTCTGCTCGCCGAAGGCCCGGATGTAGTGCCTCAAAACGGTGCCGGGGCTTCTCAGCAGGACCATCACGTCGGAGGGACGGATGGGCCGGAGCGTCTCCTTGTCCTCGGTGACCTGCATGGGTTTGTCCAGCATCTGCCGGATGCGCTTGGCCACGAACCGGGCCTCCCGCAGGTCCTTGTTCTCCTTCTCCCCCTCGGCATCGCCCAGGAAGGACAGGTCCAGCACGTCCATCTCCACGGCGCAGTCGTCGCTGTCGGGGAAGGTGCCGCCGGGATAGAGGCTCTGGTCCTCGGTGTAGTCCAACTCGCCCAGCTCGGTGGACATGATGGCCCGGAACAGGTCGTTACAGCCCTCCAGCACCTCAGGCCGGGAGCGGAAGTTCCGGGACAGCACCCGCTTCCGGGGTGCGCCCTCCTCCGCCCCCTCTCCGTCGGAAAAGCGGGCGTATTTGCCCAGAAAGATGGTGGGGTCGGCCAGTCGGAAGCGGTAGATGGACTGTTTCACGTCGCCCACTTCAAATAGCTTCCGGCCGCCGTCGGAGATGGCATTGAAAATGGCGTTCTGCACCTGGTTGGTGTCCTGGTACTCATCCACCATGATCTCGTCGTATTTGCCGGCGCAGTAGTGGGCCAGCTGGGAGGGGTTCCCCTCCTCGTCCAACAACAGCTTGACGGAGAAATGCTCCAGGTCGGAGAAGTCCACCAGACTGCGCCGCCGCTTCTCCGCCGCGTAGGCGGTCTGGAAGTCCTCCACCAGGTCCATGAGTGCGGACATGGCCGGGGCAGACAGCCGCAGCTCCTCCAGCTGTTCCCCGCTGGGACCGCCCAGCCGCTCCTGTAATTTTTTCAGATGGTCCTTACAGTTTTCCCGGATGCCCTTCATCTGGGCGGCGGTGCGCTCGGCCTCCTCCGCCGCAAAGGGGCTGATCTCGGCGGAACGCTTCTTCTTCCGGCCCGCCGCCGGGAATGGGATGGGCAGGAGGTCCGCCGCCTCGTCCCAGGTCCGGGCCAGCAGGAAGGCGTCCAGGGCCTCCAGAGTGGCAAAGAGACTGGGGCCGTAGTTCATTTGCAGAAGCTCGTCCTGCTGGCTCAGGCGGTAGGCGTATTCCAGCCGCTCCCGGCACCAGGCCGCGTCCTTCATAGCCTCCTCCAACAGAAGAGAGCCCCAGGGGGTGTCGCTGAGGTCGGTGACGTTCTCCAGCGCCCAGACCTGCTTCTGCTCCCGGAGCCACCGCACCGGGTCGGGGTGGCTCTGAATGCGGCCGTAGATGTCCAGGGCGATCTGGGCCAGACGGCTGTCGTCCCGTCCGGCGGCCAGGGTGTCGGCCAACTGGGCAAAGGAGCTGTCCTCAGATAACCCCTCGTACCGCTTGTCCAGCACCTCCTCCAGCACCTGAGCCATGAGGATCTGGGCATCTCCCTCGTCACAGAGGCGGAAATCCGGGTCCAGGTCCAATAGATGCCCGTTTTCCCGCAGGAGGGCGGCACAGAAGGCGTGGATGGTGGAGATCTGGGCCTGATAGACCAGGGTGGACTGGCGGCGCAGATGGCGGTTCCAGGGCTCCTCGGCCAGACGGGCGGAGAGGTCCTGTGCGATGCGGCCTCTCAGCTCCGCCGCCGCGGCCTTGGTGTAGGTAATGACCAGAAAGCGGTCGATATCCATTTTCTCGTCGGCGATGCGGGTGAGCAGGCGCTCCACCAGCACGCGGGTCTTGCCGGAGCCCGCCGCCGCAGAGACCAGCAGCTCGCCACCCCGGTCCCCTACGATCTTCTGTTGTTCGTCTGTCAGCGGAAAAGCCACCGCGTTCCCCTCCTTTTTCTCAGTCCCGCAGGACGCTCAAAAACTTCTCGATGCGGATGCCCTTGTTCTTCTCCAGCTCGTCCCGCTCCAGGAAAATCAACTCCTCCAGGGCGTCCATGGCCCGCTTGACGGCCTGCCGCAGCGGTTTCTTGGCCAGCAGCTCACCCACCAGCACGGCGGAGAACATATCTCCGGTGCCGGGGAAGTGTACCTTGATATACCGGAAGGGGATGGTGTAATAGCTCTTCTCCCTGTGGTCGTAGACCCAGACCACGTGGTTCCCGGTCTCCTCCTCGGCTCCGCTGGTGATGACCACGGAGCGGGGCCCGAAGGCCCGGAGGGCGTCCAGCATCTCCCGTGCCTCCTGCCGGGTCAAAGATTCCTTGCCGACACACAGCCCGGTGAGGAACTCGGCCTCGGTGAGGTTGGGGACGATGACGTCGGCCACCCCGATGAGGCGGCGCATATTCTCCACCGTCTCCTCGGTGACCCCGTTATAGAGGGAGCCGTCGTCGCCCATGATGGGGTCGGTCATGACCAGTAACCCCTCCTTCTTCTGGCTGTCGATGAACTCCCGGATGATGCCCACCTGGGCGGCAGAGGCCAGAAAGCCGGTGGTGATACAGTCGAACTGGAAGCCCAGCTGCTTCCACACATCGATGGCCTTCACCATGTAGTCGGTGGTGTCCATAATGGTGAACTTGCCGTAGTCCAGGGTGTTGGACACCAGGGCGGTGGGCAGGTTGTAGACGCTGTGGCCCAGATTGGACAGGATGGGCAGCATGGCGGCCAGCGCTACCTTGCCGTAGCCGGGCATATCGTTGATGATGAGGATATTTTTACTGTTATCCATAGATTTTCGTTCCCTTTCGGCAGATTTTATCCCTTATGATCGGATTTCTCCGTCTCAATTTCAATGTTCTCCCAGAACTCTGCGGACTTGACCCCCGGCATCCACCGGCGGCAGTCGCCTCCTCTGCCCTCCTCGAAGTGGCAGGCGGCGGCGTAGTCGCAGAAGCGGCAGGCGTTTTTCTCCGGCCCTCTCCAGAAGGGGTCGGCGGACACGTTGCCACGGGCCAGCTCGCCGCAGATCTCCGTTAAAATTTTCTGGATGTGGCGGCCCAGCTTGCCCAGCTGTTCGGCGGTGGCCAGAGCCTCGCCGCTGATCTTGCCGGTGGACTTGCTCACCTTCAGAGGCAGGAAGCGGTAGCCCTTCTCTCCCACCGGCTCCATGGCCTGGAGGATGTCGGGCTCGTCCAGCACCATACCGCTGCGGGTCAGCTCCTTGTCCATCTCCTTCCGCCACTGCTCCCGGCTCATGGTCCGGGTACCCTTGACGATGGCGTCCCGGGCGGGCAGATAGAGGACGCCCGCTCCCTCCACGGGGAGGCCGTACAGCTTCTCGCCCCGCTGTTCCAAGGTGAAGAGGTACAGGAGCATTTGCAGGCCCAGACCGTTCCACACCTCGGTGAGGTCGAAGGATTTTCTTCCCGTCTTATAGTCCACCACCCGCAGATACAGGCGGCCGTCCTTCTCCCAGCCGTCCACCCGGTCCACAAAGCCGCTGATGCTGATGGTCACGCCGTCAGAGGTCAACTCCACGGGAGGCAGCTGGCCGCTGCGGGCGAAGCCCAGCTCGAAGGACACGGGCTTGAAGCTGGAGGTCATCAGCTCCTCGGCCACGTTCTCCACCACGGCCTGCACCGCCCGGAGCAGTCGGTGGAAGAGGTACAGGAACCGCTCGCTCTGGCCCTCCAGACCGCCCAGCTCCTCGGCGGCGTAGCGGTCCACCGCCTTCTGGGTCAGCTCCTTCAAATAGTCCCGCTCCCCGTCGCCGAACCGGACCTCCTCCCCCTTCTTCTGGAACATCTCGTCCTGTAAGACGTGTTCCAGCACGTAGTGGACAAAGGTGCCGTACTCCGGGGCGGAGAAGCCCGCAGGTTTCCTCGGCTCCGCCTCCAAACCGTAGCGCATGAAGTAGGAGAAATGACAGGATTTATACTTGTCCATCCGGGAGGCGGACATGGGGACCTGCTGGCCGTAGAGGCTGGACACCGCCTTTCGGGACAGGTGGCCCCGGTGCCAGTCGGCGGCCCGCTCCAATCGCTCCACCTGAGGGGCGTACTGGGGCATGGTTTTCAGCGCCCTGCGGGCGGCGGGGTCCCGGCCCGCCTGTTCCAGGGCGGGCATGGGTGCCTCCAGACGGAAGGTGCCGTGGAGATCCTCCTCCCGGAGCTCCTTCAAATCCTTGAAAATCAGTTTCAGCCGCTCCACCAGGAAGCTGGGGCGGCGGTCCTCACCGGAGGGGCCCTGACCGGGCCAGGACACCACCAGCTTTCGGCTGGGCCGGGCGCAGATCTGGTAGACCGTGGTCATTTCTCGGTAGAGGAGGTCCCGCTTGGTCTGGTCCATCTCCAGTCCGTAGGTGGACAGGAGGAGCCGGTCGTCGTCGGACAGCAGGCCCGGCTGGGTGCCCACCTGGGGGATGGTGCTGTCGTCGGCTCCCAGCAGGAACAGGACTTTCACCTTATGTCCGGTCTGGCGGGTGGTCTCGCCCGCCGTCACCCGGTCCAGAGAGACGGGGATGGAGCCCACGTCGTACTGGGACAGGACCAGCCGGAACAGGAGGGCGAACTCCTCCAGCTCCATGGGTGCGTCCCCCAGCAGGGCGGCGCATTGCTCCAGACCGCCGCAGAGCAGCTCCCACAGCTGGCGGTACTCGTCGGCCAGAGCGGGCTTGCCGCTGTTCCGCAAAACGGCCACCCGCTCCTCCAAGCGCTCCGGCAGGCCGATCTCCTCCATAAAGGTATAGAGGGCCATGGCCTGACCCCGGCCCGTCTTGTTCTGGTTCTTCCGCAAAAGCTCCAGAGGCACGCTGACCTGACGGCGGGCCTTCTCCACCCGGGCCAGCAGCTCCTTGTCCCCGTCGGTCCAGTGGTTCTCGTACCCTCTGGGGTGGCGGTGCCACTCCTTGCTCTGGGTCCATTGACTGCCCCGGATGTTCCACTTCAACACGTAGTTTTCCAGCAGGTCCCGGTCCTCCTGGGGCAGGTCGGTGAGCCCCGTTTTCAGGTACCGGAACACGTCGTCATAGGTGTAGCCTCCGGCGGCGGCGTCCAGCGCGGCGGTGACAAGGGCCAGCACCGGCTTTTCCAACAGGTCCGTCATGGCGGAGGAGAACACGGGGACCTCGTACCGCTCAAAGACGGATTCGACTAAATCCCGGTAATCCCCGTAGTTTCTCGCCACCACGCCGATATCCCGGTACCGCAGACCGGTCTCCCGGACCAGCTTTCTGATCTGTCCGGCGGTCCACTCCACCTCGGACCGGGCGGTGGAGGCCCGGAAGAGGATCAAATCTTCTTCGGGAGAGATGGGCTTCACCGGCTCCTGACTGAACAGGGACTTCTCCAGGTGCTTCAGCACCGGGGTTTTCTCCTCCCACTCGGTGACCAGATGCTCCACCTCGCAGGGGATGCGCTCGTTCTGAGCCAGTCGGAGCAGGCGGGCCGCCGTGCGGCGGGCGGGTGAGAAGATGCCCGCGCCCTCCTCGTCCTCCTCCAAGTGGTCACAGGTCAGGGTCACCGTGATGTTCTCGCTCTGGACCAGCAGAGGCCGCAGGACCTCGATCTGCTGAGGGGTGAAGTCGGTGAAGCCGTCCAGCCACAGGTCCTTGCCCTGGGCCCAGCGGCATTGGGCCAACTTCTCCCCCGCACGGGTCAGCCGGTCCCGGGGGTCCAGGGCTGTATTGGCGGCCAGAGCCTCGTAAGCCCCGCAGATGAGCCCCAAATCCCGCAGCTTCTGGCCCTCCGGTCCCTCGGTGCCCTTGCCTGCCTCCACCAGCGCCTTGGAGGGGACGCAGCAGCTTTTCAGCTCGTCCATGGTGTCCAACAGGGCCTGCAGGAAGATGGGCTTCCGACTGGGCCGGGCGTACACCGTCAGATGGGAGGACACCGACCGCACCGCGTTATACATCAATAACAGACGTCCGCCTGCGTCCAGCTCCTTGTCTCCCAGACCGCCCGCCGCCTGAAAAATGCGGTTGGCAAGGCGGCTGAAGGACAGCACCTCCGCGTACAGCGAGATGCTGTCCCCTCCGATCCGGCACAGCGCGCGCTCCGCCTCATGAGACTGCTGTTCCGGCACGATCAGCACCTGGGGCCGCTCCTGTCCGGCGCGGCACAGCCGCTCCAGCGCCGCCGTGGTCTTGCCCGACCCGGCTCTGCCGAGGATCAGCTTCAGCATAGTCTCTCCTCCCTTCCATAATGTCTTTGGATATTTTACCACAGGTACAGTCCCATTAAAAGGTACAAAAAAGCGCAGACCCTGCGGTCTGCGCTTTTTTCAGATGTTATTCGCTGAAGCAGGCTCTGTTTTTCTTCTGTCCCACCAGCGCGCCCCACTGGGAGATGACCAGACCGCTGAGGGTCAGGATGGCACCCACCAGAGAGGGCAGGGTCAAATGCTCGTGCAGGATCCACACGGAGCAGACCATGGTGATGACGGGGGACAGATAGAGGTAGACGCTGGTTTTCACCGGGCCCAGGTGGCTGACGGCGATGCCCCAGGTGACGAAGCACATGGCACAGGCACCGATGCCCAGATAGAGGAAGATGGCCAGGTTGGAGCCCTCCAGCAGACGGCCCAGGTCCCACTTGAAGTCCATGAACCCGGCGGCGGGGATCATAAACAGCAGGCCGTACATAAAGGTGCGGCGGGTGGTCTGGAGGATGTTATAGCCGAAGGTGTTGATCTTCTTCACCAGCAGGGAGTAGATGCCCCAGATGGATGCGGCAATGAGGGTCAGCAGGTCGCCCCGCCAGTCCAGAGACACCTCCGCGATGCTGTGGAAGCTGATGAGGCAGATGCCCAGGATGGCCACCAGGAAGCCCAGGAAGAACCGGCGGTCCGGCTTCTTCTCCTGCCCCGCCTTCCAGGCCAGCAGAGCGGTGAACATAGGTGCGGTGGCCACGATGATGCCCACGTTGGCGGCGGTGGTGTACTGGAGCGCGATGTTCTCCAGTAAGTAGTAGAGACAGCCGCCCGTCAGTCCGGCGGCCACAAAGGTCAGCTCCTGCCCTCTGTCCTTCACCTTTAACAGGCGGGGACAGGCCACAAACAATACCAGCATACCCAGAATGAACCGGAACACCAGGATCTCCACCGGGGTGAAGGTCCGCAGCAGCACCTTGGTGGCAATGAAGGTGGTGCCCCAGTTCAGGATCGTAAACAGCGCGGCCAGATGGCCCACAGTCTGACGACTCATAAAATATCCCTCCGTCTTCTTCTTTTCCCGAAAACCGCCCGCAGGCGGCTCCCCTTTACAATCTGTTTCAGTATATCAGCTTCTTCCGGAAAATTCCAGAGATTTTTCCTTTTTCCGGCATTTAGGGAGTGTTTTCCGTTTTTTATATTCTTTTTCCTCCGCTTTCCGCAGAATTTACGGTTTCGGGCAGACTTCTTCGCCTAAAAAACATGCATCTTTTCCAGTTTTTGTTCTTTTCCTTTTTTTGGTCATTTTCCATAAAAATCAGGTCGGTATTTTATCAGTGATACCCATAGAAAAGTCCGTATACTTCGTTTAAAGTACACAAAAGTGCTATTATGTGGCCAAAATAATCTTGACAAGGAATCTATCGTGGTTTATAGTTGACATGATATAAAGGTTAGGCGATGCTAACCGCTCTTTTTGCGGAGCGGCGAGCGCTGCTCAACAAAAAGGAGGATTCATATGATGCCGCTTACAATGGCAACGCCCGGTGAGAAGGTCATCATCCGGAAAATCACCGGAAAGGATGACGTCCGGCAGCACCTGGCAGAGCTGGGTTTTGTGGTAGACAGCGAGGTCATGGTCGTCAGCGAGATCAGCGGGAACCTGATCGTTCAGGTCAAGGATTCCCGTGTTGCTCTCAACCGCGACATGGCAAACCGCATTATGATTTGAGTGAAGGGAGAGAGATCAAGATGAAAACTTTGAAGGATGTCAAGGTCGGCGAGACTGCCACCGTGGCAAAGCTGCATGGTGAGGGTGCTGTGAAGCGCCGCATCATGGACATGGGCATCACCCGTGGCGTTGAGATTTTTGTCCGTAAGGTCGCACCTCTGGGCGATCCTATGGAGTTGAACCTCCGCGGCTACGAGCTGTCCCTGCGTAAGGCTGACGCCGAGATGATCGAGGTCCAGTAAGACCCCCGTTTCCTGCTTTCAGCACATCACATCAAAGCGATCGCAAACGATCAAAGGTAAAAGGTAAAAGGGCGGCTCAGCGGACCAGAGACCCACTGCCCCGCAGGACCCGGCCGGACTAGAGACCCGGCCCGTTTCCACCGCCGGACAGACTAGAGACCTGTCCCCGGTCCTTTCCCCATGTTTGCGGGATACACCTTTACAACCGTCCGCACGGACTAGAGACCCGTCCGGACTAACAATGAGGAGATTGAATATGGAACTGAAAATTGCTCTGGCGGGCAACCCGAACTGTGGTAAGACTACCCTGTTCAATGCCCTGACCGGCTCCAACCAGTACGTTGGTAACTGGCCCGGCGTCACCGTGGAGAAGAAGGAAGGCAAGCTGAAGGGTCACAAGGACGTGATCATCCAGGACCTGCCCGGTATCTACTCCCTGTCCCCCTACACCCTGGAGGAGGTCGTCGCCCGTACTTATCTGGTGAAGGAGCAGCCCGACGCCATCCTGAACATCGTGGACGGCACCAACATCGAGCGTAACCTGTACCTGACCACTCAGCTCATCGAGCTGGGCATCCCCGTGGTCGTGGCCGTCAACATGATCGACCTGGTCCGCAAGAACGGCGACAAGATCGACCTGAAGAAGCTGGCCGCCGAGCTGGGCTGCGAGGTCGTGGAGATGAGCGCCCTGAAGGGCGAGGGCGGCATGGCTGCCGCCGAGCGTGCCATCGCTGCCGCTCAGAACAAGCAGGCCGTTGAGCTGCCCCACGTCTTCACCGGCTGTGTGGAGCACGCCATCGCTCACATCGAGGAGTCCATCACCGACAAGGTCCCCGCCGGCTACCTGCGCTGGTACGCCATCAAGCTGTTCGAGCGCGACGAGAAGGTCGCCGCCGACCTGGCTCTGGCCGCCGACCTGGCCGCTCACCTGGAGCAGCACATCGTCGACGCCGAGAAGGAGCTGGACGACGACTCCGAGTCCATCATCACCAACCAGCGCTACACCTACATCGCCAAGGTGGTGGGTGCCGCTGTCAAGAAGAAGGCTGCCAAGCACAGCCTGTCCGCCTCCGATAAGGTGGACCAGATCGTCACCAACCGTATCCTGGCCCTGCCTATCTTCGCAGGCATCATGTTCCTGATTTATGCCATCGCCATGGGTCCCTGGACCGAGGCTCCCCTGCTGTCCATCGGTACCTGGGGCACCGACTTCGCCAACGATGTCATCTTCGGCGAGTGGGTCCCCGGCTTCTTTGACAGCATCCTGGGCGCTCTGGGCGTCAGCGGCTGGCTGTACGGCCTGATCATGGACGGTATCGTGGCCGGTGTCGGCGCAGTTCTGGGCTTCGTGCCCCAGATGCTGGTGCTGTTCCTGCTGCTGGCCATCCTGGAGGACGTGGGCTACATGGCCCGTGTCGCCTTCATCATGGACCGTATCTTCCGCCGCTTCGGTCTGTCCGGTAAGTCCTTCATCCCCATGCTGGTGGCTACCGGCTGCGGCGTCCCCGGCATCATGGCCTCCCGTACCATCGAGCAGGACCGTGACCGCAAGATGACCATCATGACCACCGGCTTCATCCCCTGCGGCGCCAAGATGCCCATCATCGGCCTGTTCGCCGGCGCCATCTTCGGCAACTCCCCCTGGGTCGCTACCTCCGCTTTCTTCATCGGCATCGCCGCTGTCATTGTCACCGGCGTCATCCTGAAGAAGTTCAAGGCCTTCGCAGGCGAGCCCGCTCCCTTCGTTATGGAGCTGCCCGCTTACCACGCCCCCTCCGCCGGCAACGTCCTGCGCGCCACCTGGGAGCGCGGCTGGTCCTTCATCAAGCGTGCCGGTACCATCATCCTGCTGTCCTCCATCATCCTGTGGTTCCTGCAGGGCTACGGCTTCGTGGATGGCGTGTTCCAGGCTGTTGAGGACAACAACCACTCCCTGCTGGCCTCCATCGGCCACGCCATCGACGTCATCTTTGCTCCTCTGGGCTGGATGGGCGCTGACGGTGAGCTGGGCTGGAAGGCCACTGTGGCTACCGTCACCGGCCTGATCGCCAAGGAGGAGGTCGTCATGACCTTCGGTACCCTGTTCAACTTCGCCGGTGAGCTGAGCGAGGCCGGCGACGAGATCTGGGAGCTGGTGGGCGCTGCCTTCACCCCCCTGACCGCTTACTCCTTCATGATCTTCAACCTGCTGTGCGCCCCCTGCTTCGCCGCTATGGGTGCCATCAAGCGTGAGATGAACAACGCCAAGTGGACCGTGGCTTCCATCGGTTACATGTGCGGCTTTGCCTACGTCATCGCCCTGATCGTCTTCCAGATCGGCGGCCTGTTCACCGGCGAGGCTACCTTCGGCGTGTGGTCCATCATCGCCATCGCTCTGCTGGCCGGTCTGATCTACCTGCTGTGCCGCAAGGGCTACCAGGGTGAGGAGTCTCACAACCTGTCCTCCGTCGCTGCCAACGAGAAGAAGTAATTCTTTTGAGATTTGCCTGCGCCGCTCCTGAGGGAGCGGCGGCAGGATCTCCCGACGGAGTTCAAGATACCTAATCACCATTCTGGCGGAGTTTCACTTTCTCCGTAGCGTCTCTCCGAGACGCCTTGAATCAAGAAAGGAGATCCTTGATCATGGGCAATGTCATTGTTGTGATTGTTCTGGTCGTGGTCGTCGGTCTGTGTATCCGTTCTCTCATCAAGCAGCACAAGAACGGCGGATGCAGCGGCAACTGCGGCAGCTGCGGCGGCGGCTGTAACGGCTGTCACTAACGGAACTTGAAAAGCGCCCCGGCTTCGGCCGGGGCGCTTTTTTTATGCGAAAAAACAGGGGCCGGTCCTGAGACCGACCCCCGCTCCTTTTGACGGGTCTATGTAATTAGCGCTCCTTGGCGAAGAAGGCCACGGCCACAGCGCCGGGGCCGGAGTGGGTGCCGATGGTACCGCCCACGGAGTAGCCCTCCAGATGGTCCACGTTGTCCTCCCACAGGGCTGCGCTGTCCTGGATGTACTTCTTCAGCAGAGCGTCGCTCAGGCCGGTATAGCCCAGGAAATAGGGCCGGTCGAAGTCCACACCGCCGCACTTGGTGATCTCCTGCACCAGCAGGTTGTTGCCCTGCTTGGAGCCCCGGGCCTTGCCGATGACCTGGACCTCGCCGTCCACAATGCTCACCACGGGCTTGATGGACAGCAGACCGCCTGCAAAGGCCACGGTGCGGGAGATGCGGCCGCCCTTTTTCAGATACTCCAGGGTGTCCAGCAGGGCCACCAGACGGATGTGCTTCTTCTCCTCGTTCAGCTGCCGGGCGATCTCGGCGGCAGACAGCCCCTGCTCCTTCAGACGCAGGCCGTACTCGATGAGGCAGCGCTCGCCCAGAGTGACGTGCTGGCTGTCCACCACGTAGACGGTGCCCTCGAAGTCCTCAGCGGCGATGCAGGCGCTCTGGTAGGTGCCGGACAGCTTGGAGGACATCAGCACCACCACGGCCTGATCTCCGGCGTCCTTGACCTGCTGGAAGGCCTCCTCAAAGACGGCGGGAGGCACCTGGCTGGTGGTGGGGAGCGCGTCGCTCTCCACCAGCTTCTCGTAGAACTGGGTGTGGGTCAGGTCCACGCCGTCGGCGTAGCTGGTGTCGCCGAAGGTGATGGTCATGGGCAGGAAGGTCACGTCGGGGCGGTCGCCCTGGACCATATCGGATGCGGAATCAGTGATAAAACGGATCATATTTCATTCTCCTTCTCTCCCCCGGTCAGAAAGCCGGGGTCGTTGGCTATGGCTTCAAAATTTTCGGTCAGGCGGGTGAGGACCCGGTAAAATACCGCCAGATCCTCCGGGGCGATCCCCTGGTCCGCCCGGGTCTGTACCTGGTTGATGATGTTCTTGATGGCGGCGGCCCGCTCCGCCCCCAGAGGGGTCAGGCGGTAGGTGGCGTTGTACTTGCCGGGCTGGCCCTGCTTGTCCACCATGCCGTTTTTCACCAGACCCCGCAGGGTCCGGGACACCAGGGCCGGGTCCAGCTCACAGCGCTCGGCCACCTCGGAAAAGGCCATCTCGCCCCGCTCCGCCAGCTGGTAGATGCAGAGGGTGTCCACCGCTTTCAGCCCGTAAGGGCTCATGCCGTCCGCCTTCAGCTTCTGGATCAGCTTATTCAGCCGGGACAGCTTCATGGTAAATCTGGTAAATCGCTGGGACATTCTGCGGCCTCCTTTCAAGTCCGTCCTAGCATATCACCATTTTATTGACCTGTCAATAAATGAAATATTCAAAAACAACTCCCATTTGTTGTCCACTCTGTCTATTCTGTGCAGGTCCCGCCCGTTTGGGCAAAAAAATCCCCGGAAGCACACCGCTTCCGGGGATCTTCTTTGTAAGTTCGGTTAAGCCTCGGCCTTGGGCTCCTTGGGCTTCAGCTTGGGGCCCTCCAGCTTCATCACCTCGATGTTGTCGGTGATGCTCTCGATGATGCCGGAGTCGATATAGTCTCTGGCCTGACGGATGGCGTTCTTGATGGCGTAGGCGTCAGAGGAGCCGTGGGCCTTGATGACGGGCTTGGAGATGCCCAGCAGGGCGGTGCCGCCCACCTCGTCGGCGCTCATCTTCTTCTTGAACTCCTTCAGCCCGCCGGACACCAGCACGGCGGCCAGCTTGGTGACGATGCTCTTCTTGAACATCTTCTTCATCTCGTGGGCCATGTACAGGGCGGTGCCCTCCAGGGTTTTCAGGAAAATGTTTCCGGCGTAGCCGTCGCAGACGATGACGTCCACAGCGCCCTGAGCGGCGTCACGGGCCTCCACGTTGCCCACGAAGTTGATGCGGCCGGACTTACCGGCCTCCTCCAGCATGGGGTAGACGGTGGTCTGGAGGGTGGTGCCCTTGGAGGGCTCTGCGCCGATGTTCAGCAGACCCACCTTGGGCTGCTTGCGGCCCAGGATCTGCTCGGCGTAGTAGGAGCCCATATAGGCGAACTGGAGCAGATACTCAGGGGGACACTCGGCATTGGCGCCGCAGTCGATGAGGACCGCGCCGCCGTTGTCCACGGGGACCACAGGGGCCAGAGCGGCACGGCGGATGCCCTTGATGCGCTTGACCACCAGAGTGGCTCCGGACAGCAGAGCGCCGGTGGAGCCTGCGGAGACGAAGGCGTCGCCCTCGCCGTTCTTCAGCAGGTTCAGACCCACGGTGAGGGAGGAGTCCTTCTTCTCCCGGAAGGCGTTGGCGGGGTTGTCGCACATCTCCACCACCTGGCTGGCGTGGGCGATCTCCACACCGGCGGGCAGGTCCTTCACGCCGTTCTCCTCCAGCACCTTGAGGATATCCTCCCCGCGGCCTACCAGCGTGATATTCACGCCATACTCCTTGTTGGCCTGGAGAGCGCCCAGAACAGGTGCCTTGGGTGCGTTGTCTCCGCCCATGGCGTCTACAATGATTTTCATAGATTTCCTTCTTTCTAATCAGGGACCGGGAGTAAAAATCAGATTACTCGGCGGTCTGTGCCAGGTCCAGCTCGGACAGCTTTTCCAGCGCCCGCTTGGAGATCTCAGCATTCTTGTTGCGCTTGCCCTTGACCTTGTAGCCCAGCTGGGGGATCAGGCCGAAGT
>SAMEA104404103__coassemble_266_pt1 | contig 40047 bp, 28 predicted proteins | sample SAMEA104404103__metabat2_high_PE_037 | metagenome-assembled genome bin SAMEA104404103 (sample SAMEA104404103) | Balaenoptera acutorostrata | reverse complement strand
TCTAACACTGAGCCAAAGCAATAAAAAGAAACATGGAAACAAAGAAAAACGGACACCACCAAGAAAAAATCCTGGTGGTGTCCGTTTTTTGTAACCAACCCTGTCAGACAGATGCCCTATATCAGTAATTTTCGTGAGTTACTGTTTTATGGACACCCACCTTGCGGTCGGCGCTCTTTTTTATTCTTAGATCAGTCCAGCAGCTGATTCTGCCGAAGCAGCTGAAGAAACTCGTCCAGATCGGCGGCGGCCTGGTCCCGTTCCACCTCGAACTCCTCCAGAATGTCCTCCAGGAGGCGGTCCCGGTCCTTGTTTTCCAGCAGACCCTTCCAAATGACGGCGCTGACGGGGTTCAGGCTGATGATGCCGTTGAATCGGAGTGCAGTCTCGCCCACGGGGACGAGGACGCACTCGCCGATGATCTCGCGTACAATAAACTCACCATTGATTTTCATACTCAATCCTCCGCAGTCTGATAGATTTTGGCCATGATGACCTTGCTGCTCCCGGCGGCGTAGTGGGAGGGCAGGACCTGGGCGGAGTCGCCTGCTTTCAGGTCCAGAATCTTGGCCACGTAGGTGATGCCGCCCACATAGGTGTTCTGGTCGGGGATATAGAACTTGTAGAACACCCGGACGCAGGGGATGTCGTTTCCGGAGAGGTTGGTGATCTTGAGCTGACCGTCCTCAGTCTCCTCCACGTTCAGCGCGGCCTTGGACAGCTCGAAGCCCTCGGAGAAGGCCGCATCGGCGGAAATGCTGTTGTATTTCTGGTCCACGGCGGGAGCCTTGTTCTTCTCCATGGCGACGATGGAGGCCCCGGCGGCCACGCCGCTGAACTCGAAGGTGAAGTGGGTTTTCACGCCGTCCATCTGGAGCTGGGCGAAGTCCACCACCTGCTTACCGGTATTTTTGACGATGACAGCGGCCACGCCCTTGATGGGGGTGTCGGAGCCGTCCTCCAGGAAGATACCGTCGTAGCTTTTGACGGCCTCCACCACCAGGGTGGTGTCGGGGATGGCGTAGGGGAAGGAGATCTCCTTAGGCTGTTCGGGGGCGGGCTTGGGCTGAGGATTAGGTTTAGGTTGGGGCTTGGGTGCGGGAGGGGGCGCGGGCTGTTCAGGCTCCTGAGGTGCGGGGGCGGGCTCCGGCTGGGAGGCGTCCGGTTCAGAGCCGTCGGGCAGGGAAGCGGCCGGGGTCTGGGAGGCGCCGGCGGAGGACTCTGCGGCGCTGCTCCCGGCGGCGGAGCCGTCCTCATGTTTGGGACGGCAGGCGGAGAGGGCCAGCAGGCAGGCGGCGGCCAGGGCCAATGCGAGGATACGGTTCAGTTTCATTTGACTTCCTCCTTACGTCTGGTGCGGATCTCCTGTTCCAGCCGGCGGCAGGCGGGGCCGTGGGCCATAGCCATCTGGCAGCGGTAGCGGGGGATCTCGTGGAAGTTACCGGATTCGGTGTAGGTCATGGCGGCGCAGTTGCGGCACTCGTCCTTGAGCTTGCAGGAGGCGCAGGCCTTGGGCAGGCGGATGGCGGCGACCTGCTCCCGGATCTTCTGCCAGGTGGGCATAAAGCCGTCGGTAAAGACGTTGGGGGCGGAGTCGGAGGGGAACATGCCGCAGGGCATGAACCTGCCCTCCCAGGTGACCCAGAAGCTGCACTTACCGGCGCGGCAGCGGACGCCGTCGCCCTCGCCGGGGAGGTCGGGGCAGTCGTCGATGACGTCGCCGGTGATGCACATGGGGGCGTCCTCCTCCATGTGTTTGAGGAAGAGGTCCTCGCCGTTCATGAGGCACTCGATGCGGGCGGACTGGTAGGCGGCCTCCTCGGGGGTGAAGCGGTCGTTCTGGCCGATCATGGAGGCATCCCGGCGGACGGGCGGGAACATGTAGCTGGTGGCCTGCACGATGAGGTTATGTTCCTTGGCGTAGGCAAAGATACCCTCCAGATCGCCGCAGTTGTAGGGGGTGACGCTGCAATTGAGCTTGACGATGATGCCGGCCTCGGTGAGGAGGCGGATGGCCTTGGTGACCTGGGTGAAGCCGTGGGGGTTGCCGCAGAGGCGGGCGTAGGTCTCGTCGGACGCGCCGTAGAGGGTGATATTGATGCGGACGGGGGGGCATTTCTTGAGCCACTCCACGGTATTCTCGTCGATGAGGGTGGCGTTGGAGTTGATGGAGATGATGAGGCCCATGCGGTGGAGTCCCTCCATGATCTGGCGGAACTGGGGGTGGAGGAAGGGCTCGCCGCCGGTGAGGAGGAGGTAGAGCATGCCGTTTTCCATGGCGGTGCGGCCCAGGGCGAGCCACTCGTCGGCGGTTTTGAGGGGCGCAATGGCCTGCTGCTGCTGGGTGGTCATGCGGACGTAGCACATTTTGCAGGCCATGTTGCAGCAGGGGGTGAGCTCAAAGGTGCCGTTGAAGGGGATACCGGCGCGGGCGGCCTTGGAGTGGATATATTCGGTATATTTTGCTTCGACAGGGATTCTGATCATAGGTTACACCTCTTGGATGGTCTGGTGGAGGAGGTCGACGGCGCCCTTGTCGGGGCGGCAGGAGAGGAGGAAGACGGGGACGTCACAGAGCAGGCCCATAATGAGGTCCATGCCCTGATTCATAAAACTGCTGTCCCAGCGGTGGAGGGTGACTTCGGGCAGGATGCGCCGGAAGGCCTGGGCGGGGGACAGAGGGGAGATTCGATTTTCGGGGCCCTGCGCCAGCATGACGATGGCGGAGATGGGGGCAGATTCGTTGCGGAAGATCTCGGAGGAGCCCGCAAAGGGGAGGCCGTAGGCGGTCCAGCGGCCGTTGGACTTGCGGAGGATGGAGCGGTCGCCGTTTAAGATCTCGGCGTCCATGTACTTCTGCCAGAGGTCGGCCTGGGTGGATTTCCCGGTGCCGGAGGGGGCGGAGAAGAGGATGCCCCGGCCCTGATGGCGGATAAAGGAGCTGTGGAGGATGCAGGCGTTTTGGCGCAGGAGCATTTCCTCCAGGGAGAGGTCGTTGAAGATGTTGGACATGGAGCGGGGGACCTCGCTGTCGCCGGTGAGGTAGCAGAGGCGGCGGCCCTGGGCTTCATAGCACTCCATGAGGTAGGGGGCGGGGGAGGCGTCGGTGAGACGGTGCAGGATACAGCGCTGACCGTTCCAGAGGGTTTCGCCCCGGTTCTGATACCACGCCGCCGGGGCGGGGAGGTCGGGGAAGCGGTCCAGGGTGACGATGTTCACCCGCTCCTGACAGGGGGCGGCGTTGTCAATGAGGAAGTCTTTGAACTTCTCGTCTACCCGGATGGGCCAGTCGCTTTGAAGTTGAAAGGAAAATTCAGCTAATTTAAAAGTATAAGTTTCCATAAATATCCTCTCAGAAAAGAACCGGGGCCGTGGGCAAAAGCCACGGCCCCGGAAATGAAATGCGGGGGAGAAAATTAGGAATTGAAAATGGACTGGCCGCCGTTGGGGTTGTTGTAGCACACACCATCCATGGGAAGCTCCTCAGGGCAAAGTTCATTGCAGGCAGGGGCAGCGACCCAAATAATGTCCCGACCAATCAACCAACCGCAGGTCGACTTGTCACCCTGCATGGGGGTACCGAGACTGGAGTTGTGATGAGCACCACAGCCAGCAGCGATGGACTGAGACAGAGAGAAGTTCTCAACGTACATACCGGGCTTCACATAAGCTTTTTTCATTGTGATATTCACTCCTCTCTCAGAATCAGTTCCAGCCGAAGATGCCGCCGAAGATATCGTTCAGGATATCCTCGATGGAGGGCTTGGAGGGCTTCTCAGGCTCCACGGGAGGCTGAGGATCAGGAATCTCCACGTCGGGACCGGGGACGGGGGCCATGCTGAAGGTGCGGGCAGAGGCCACCAGCTCGGTGGTCTCCACGGGTGCAAAGACCTGAGCGGCATCAACAGGGGTAGTACCGTTGGTGACTTTCAGCTTAGTCACGGACAGCAGAGCATTGGAGGTGTTCTTGATGTGGATGTAGCCCTGCTCGTCAGGCTGAACCACATAGAACATATCAGCGGTGTGAGACAACTCGAAAGATGCCTTACCGCTTGCACCGTTGGTCAGTTCGACGGTGACGGGGGTACCGGTGGGGGACTTCAGACCGACCTGGAACTGGTTGCCCTTGGTGGTATCTACCTTGAAGGAGATCATCTGATTGTTTTTCAGATAGACCTCGTTCTTGGGGCCCAGGTCCTTATAGGTGCCGATATCAATAGTGGTACCCTCGGTGCCGGGAGCGCCGTCAGTGCCGTTGTTCAGCTGGTCGATGAAGACATAGCCCTTTTCCACAGTAGTTTTGACATTGGAGAAGGAGCCAGCGTCAAGCAGCATATCGCGGACTTCCATGAAGGTGGCGTTCAGCTCATCGGAGCCATAGGCACTATCAACAACGGGGTCACCGGTCTGGATGGGATTGTAGACACGGATACCGTCCAGATAATACTCCATCCGACCGGCGGCCTGGTTGGTGACGGTCAGTTCCACGGTATAAGTGCCGTAAGGCAGATTGTTGCCCGCTCCATCCTTATGGAAAGTCAGAGTGGGAATCTGATAGTACTCACCGGAGGCAGACAGAGTGTCAACAATCTTCATCATCATAGCTTTGCCGTTGGAATCTTTCAGCAGAGCACGGATGGTGCCGGTCTTACTATTGGTGCGGCTGTAGACGTCTACGCCGGTGCCGGTAAAGGTGAAGATAGCCTTGGCATTTGCATCAGTAGCATCAGCCTTGTGGGAAGAACCGGCGGTATCGCCACCCTTGCCGTCCAGAACGGGAATCCAACCGTGGTTGTCGGAGGGGTTGGAGTTATCCTCGGGCTTGGTGGTGTTGGTGTCATTACCGATAACCTCCCAATCGCCGGTGTAGGTGATACCCACAGTACCGTTGGAATCGTTGGTGATGAAGGAATCCTCGTAGTAGACGTTATTGGCGGGGATGACGTTGACCTTGCCCCAGACGTTGCCGTTGGCGTTGGCGGAAGCGGCGGTGACGGTCTTGTCAGTGGTGGTACCGAAGACGTAGAAGGTGTCGTAGCCGTCCCAGTTCATGGTCTGAGGAACATAGTTCATCTTCTGACCATTCAGAGTGACCTTGCCGTACTTGGGGTCGATCATGGTGGTGGGCTTAGCGGTGTTGAAGGGCTCGTAACCGTTCTGGTCGATGTCCTTGGCGGAAGTCATCTTGAGGTCGGAGATAGCCAGGTCCAGAGGCTTGGCGTAGTCGACCACATAGGACTTGGAGGGCATGTAGGTCTGGGGCATCTTGGGGAAGGGAGCCTTGAACTGACGGTCGCCGCCAGCGGTGGCAGGAGCCCAGATACCGGACTGCTCGTGGTTGGTGTAGATATTCTGGTCGGTGGTGACGGTAGGCAGAGCCTTCACGCCGGTGATCTCGACCACCAGCTTAGAGCCCTTGTGGGCCTTGGCGATGTACTGGTCCTTGTAGTCAAAGCCGGTCACATCGACGGTGTGCAGGTTGGCCTTGCCATCAGGGTTCTTCATGTAAGTGGAGGCCTTGATGGTCATGTTCTTGTAAGTACCGGTGGCAGATGCGCCGTCGGTGGGGTCGGTCAGGGTCAGGACCTTGACGGGGGTCTCCCACTTGATATCCGTCTCGCTGGTGGCCTTGGAGGCGTCACCGGGAACCACGCTGACGGTGATGACGGAGTTGGCGGTCAGCTCAAAGCCCTCGGCGGACATGATATCACGCAGGATAGAGGTGGTGGTCAGGTCGACGGAGGTGGAGGAGGAGATCTCACCGGAAATGGTCTGGAAGACCTCGTTCAGAGCCTGGTCATTGTCAACCTCGAAGCTGTAAGTCTTGGCCTTGCCGGTGGAATCGGTTGCGCGGGTGCCAAACTCAGGAACAGCCTGATACACGTTTTCGGCACTGGTGACATCGATAAAGCCGCCATACCCAATCTCTTGCCAGGCTCTGTAATACCAGTTTCCATGAGCCTCTCCGTTTGTATTAAACTTCGTCAGGCCGAGGTATTCGCCGGGGGCACCACGGTGTTTATCATATTGATGCGTATTCGCAGTGCCTTCCACGTCCAGATAGCAGAGAGTATCGGTCTGGTTGTCCTCTGCGGGAAGCTGATTGACCTTATTGAAGATGTACATTGCATCGGGATATTCGGAAGACACATGGCTCAGAAACTCGGTCTGTGCAGTATCGGTCTCAGACTGAGGATAGAGGCCGATGGTGTAAACCGCAGCATTATGAACGTGCTTGGTCACATAGGCCTGATTGACTGCCAGAGCAGTTTCGGTTCTTCTGATTTCGTTGTGTTTTGCAGTAAAACGGCCGGGCTTGCCGTCGGTGAAGACGATCATCACGCGCTGGCGGCCATCCTCCTTGTCCTGCGCGGTCAGAGGATTCTGCTCGAAGACCTCGTTGGCCATCTTGATACCGATGGACATACGGGTTGCGCTGTTGCCCTCCACAGCCATGTTATTGTTGACTGCTTTGTTCAGAGAGGCGGTGCCGATCTTACCGGATGCTCCGGGAGCGGAAACATTTACCAGAGCGCCCTTGTAAACAGACGCAGGGATGTTGCCGAGGAATTTCTGGACATAGACCTGCTCGCTGGTCAGATTGGTGGTCTTGCCGTTCTTCTGGAACTGCCAGCCGCCCTGGCCGACCTGCTTCTCGTACAGAGTGCCGGTGTACTTGGCACCGTTGACGGTCCAGCATTTTTCGGTCTTGATTTCCTTTACGCGGACATCAGTGACCTTGTTCTTACCATCGGCAGAAAGGAACCAGTTGCCGGTGGGCTTGTTCTCCATAGTATAGGCATCATAATAATTTTTGCCGCGCTTAAACTGATAGTTACCTTTTTTGGGTTCCTGCTTAACATATTTTTTGCCATCAGTAGCATCCCAAGAGCCGATACCCAAAACTTCTTTATACGTCAGCTTGACCCAGTTAGGATTATTGAGGTTCTTGTTGGTGTTGATGTAATACTCGGTACCATTAAAATCACCGGAAATTACCTTGACGTAGTCGGGCTTAGTCTCCTCCACCCAATTCAGCTGGTTGCCATTGGCATCATAGTAGGTCTTGCCGTCGTCCTTCTTGGGGCCTACTGCGGGAACCAGTTCCTCATGGGTCAGGGTTTCATACTTGGCGGGCTGATAGCCGTTCACAGCGCCGAACAGGTCGGTGCGGGTGGTGTCGACAGGCTCAGCAACGGCAATATATCCGTCAGCGGACTTGCTGTAGGTCAGGGGGACATGCTTGCCATTGACTGTAACATAGTAAGTCTGAGACGGAACCAGGTCAGAGGTATTCACCTCGATATACTGAGGCTTATCATTGGTGTTAAGCGTTCTTTTCTGGAAATCACCCTTTGCATCATAGACGCCGGTGCTTTGATAAGCTACGCCGTCAAGTGAGCCGGAACCAAAGCCGACAAGGGCCACACGGTGCTGAACATTGGCCTCCTGACCGTTCTGCTCGACCTGGTGGATGAACTTAGTGACGGAGTTTTTCAGAGCGTCAATTTTCGTTCCTTCGTTCAAACGGTCCTTCATAGAGGTGGACCGGTCCAGGACCAGAACGATATCCAGCGGGACGCCGCTGGGCGGGGTGACGGTGGTCTTGCCGGTTGCAAAGGCCTCCATGTTGATGGTATAGCTGCCGTCGTTCTCTAACGTGGCAGTCTTATCCAGAAACAGCTTGCCTTCTTCGGTGCCGGTGCTTCCGCTTCCGCCCGCAGCAAACATCGTGCTGGGGACTGCGGCAAGAAGCATGACAGCCGTCATGGCCGCTGCCAGGAATCTGCGCAATTTCATAGTATAACCTCCCATTACTTCAATTCGGGTCCCACATCACATCTTGTAACCTGTCCCTCGAATGGCCTCTGTTCGTGTACCCGTTGATTGCGCGTGATGACTGTTTACATAAAATCTCACCGAAATGAGAGTATCTTTTTCCAGTCAATCATATTAGAAGTATACCACAATAAAAGGGGTTGTCAATCGTGGTTTGCAACCATTAACCGTAATTTACAAAGCTAACCGGTATAGAACTTACAAAAGGACCATAAAAAGGGATGATATCCCAATCTTTATTTTTGGTAAAATATTGGCACAAAGCAATAAAAATAAAATAAGATGTGAAACCCGGAAAAATGCACGGGAAATTGTCCGAAAACCCGGAATTTTGTCTGAAAAGCAAAAAAAGGCTGACCCCGAAGGGTCAGCCTTTTCAAATGGCGGTTTTTACTTGGTGTAGTTGTCGAAGTAGCCCTGGACCAGAACCACGGGGGTGCCCTTGTCGCCGGAACCGGAGGTCAGATCGCACAGAGAGCCGATCAGGTCGGTCAGGCGGCGGGGAGTGGTGCCCTGGGACACCATGTTGCCCACCAGGTTGTCATCCTTGTTGCGGATGTAGTTGGAGATGGCTTCCTTCAGCGCATCGCCGCTGAGATCGGCGAAGTCGTTGTCGGCCAGATACTTCAGCTTGATCTCGTTGGGCTGGCCGATCAGGCCGTCGGTGTAAGCGGGGGAGACAACGGGGTCAGCCAGCTCCCAGATCTTACCCACGGGGTCCTTGAAGGCGCCGTCGCCGTAGACCATGACCTCGATGTGCTTGCCGGTCTGCTCCAGCAGGCTGGCCTGGATGCCCTCCACCACGGGCTTGCAGTCCCGGGGGAACAGCTTCACGCTGTCCTCGGTGGCCTTGTTGGTGCCCAGCAGGCCGTAATCGGCATTGAAGCCGCTGCCGTTGACGGAGGAGGTCAGGATATCGTCCAAACCCAGCACGATGTTGGCGCCGGCCTTCTTCAGCAGACGCTTGGTGCGGGCGCGGGAGTGGATATCGCAGCACAGCACGTTCTTGGTGTAGTCCAGGATGGCGCGGCAGTCGTTGGCCAGCACGATCTCGACCTCACAGCCGCACTCCTCGATCAGGTCGCGGTAGAACTGGACATAGTCCACGCCGGTGAAGGGGTGCTTCACAAAGCCGAACAGCTCGCGGTAGCGGGCCTCGGTCAGCACGTCGGTCCAGGGGTTCACGCCCTTCTCGTCCAGAGCGTCCAGGTCCACCAGATGGTTGCCCACCTCGTCAGAGGGGAAGCTCAGCATCAGGACGATCTTCTTGGCACCCTTGGCGATGCCCTTCAGACAGACGGAAAAACGGTTACGGCTCAGAATGGGGAAAATGACGCCCAGAGTCTCACCGCCGAACTTGGTACGCACATCCTCGGCGATCTGATTGGTGGTGGCGTAGTTACCCTGAGCGCGGGCCACGACAGCCTCGGTAACGGCGACCACGTCACGGTCGCGCAGCTCAAAACCCTCAGACTTGGCGGCAGCCACCACGCTGTCGGCCACGATGCTGACGATATTGTCACCCTCACGGATAATGGGGGTGCGGACACCTCTGGATACAGTACCAATTAAACGTTCCACGGTAAAATCCTCCAATATTATGTAAAGTGATTTGCAGGATACGCTAAAGTTCCGATGCAACCGAAACATTATAGCAGATAGAACAGCAGCCTGCAAGTTTTTTTTATAACCCGGACAGAACTTTTTCTGCCCCGGATGTTCCGGCGTGAAAACAGCCTGTAGAGGGCCGCTCCTCCCGCCGTGAGAACTCCATCGGGGAGCACTCCGCATCTACCATAGAGTGTATCACGTTTTTATGGGTTTCGTCCAGAGAAAACATGGAAAAAGTGTCGCCCCTGAGACAAAAAATTTTATATAAAAAATGCGGAAATACTCTCCGAACTCCAAAAAAGGCCGCTTCCAATCTGACCCAGTGGTCGTGGAAGGGAAATTCAGCCCTTTTGCGGAAATGAGGAACAGCGCCAAAAAGATGAAAATACAGAGCGTAATTTTCAAGAAAAAAATTACATTAAATGGGTGAGAGCCCCGTCCGATACAGCGGAATTACGTTGATGACCGGTTCCTCGTAGGGGTGGACCGCCTTGATGGCCCGGAGGGTCTCGTCTACGCGCTCCGTCCGGCAGATGGCCTCCACCTTTAATTCCGGTTCAGAGCTGATCTCGCCCACGCTGCCCAGGTAGGGATTTGTTCCCTCCAGAGGCCGCCAGCAGCCCGTGACCCGGCTGTAGGACAGACAGCAGTCATAGTTCCCGATGTGGCCCGCATCCACGCTGTGCAGGGCCCTTTGCAGCTGGGGGAAGTGGCTCTCGGGAATGAAGATCTCCAGCTTGCAGCAGGGAAAGTCACTCATCCTCATCACCCAGCTCGTCCAGCAGATCCATGATCTCGTCCACCAGGTCCTCCAGATCCTCGTGCTCCTCGCCCCAGCTGTCGTAGTCCTCGGATTCCGGGTCCTCCGGCTCCGCCTCGTCCAGCTGGGCGATCCGGGTCCGGGTCCGGTCCAGCAGCCCCAGCAGCTGTCTGCGGTCCATGTCCTCCGGGTCCTGCTCCGGCCGGAAGGCGTCAAGAGAGATAATATCGCCCATGCGGCATCTCCTCCTTCTGATTCATGCCCATATTGTACCACAGTTTCGGGGAAAAGTCAGCGGGCAGGAAAAAGCGGAGCGGACAGAAATTTGTCCGCTCCGCAGAGATTCAGGGAAAATCAGCGCATCTCAACGCCCAGGTTGTGGCTCAGGTTGCCCAGGATCTTCTTCATGAAGCGGTCCAGGTCCTTGGGGGTCAGAGCCTTGTCGGCGGGCACGAAGGTCAGGTTAAAGGCCATGCTCTTCTTGCCCTCGCCCAGCTTCTCGCTGCGGAAGACGTCGAACAGGTCCACGTCGCTGACCTGCTTGCAGGCCTTCTTGATCTCGTTCACCAGAGTGCCGCACTCCATGGCCTCGTCCACCACCAGAGCCAGGTCACGGGTGACCAGGGGGAACTCGGAGATGGGCTGGTAGCGCATGGCGTCGGGGATCAGAGCGGCCAGAGCGGTGTAGTCCAGCTCGCCCAGGAAGATCTTGTGGTTGGCCTTGCTGTCCTTGGGCAGCTTCAGCTCGTTGGACACGGCGTTGGCCAGCTTGCCGAAGGAGCCGATGCGCTTGCCGCTGCACAGCACGTAGGCGGCGATACCGGGGTGCAGGTAGGGCACGTCGGTGGCGCGCTCATACTCGAAGGTGACGCCGAAGGACTCGGCCACGGCCTCCATGGAGCCCTTCATGGTGAAGAAGTTCTCCTCGTCGCCGAAGGCGGCAAAGCCCATGTGGGGGACCTCGTCGGGCAGCTCGGTGACAGGCAGCTGCTTGGGCTGGTACACGTTGGAGATCTCGAAGATACGGCCCTCGTTGTTGCCCTTCTTCAGATTCTCCACCACGGTGTTCAGCATGGAGGGAGCCAGCAGGGGACGCATGATGGTCAGGTTGGAGGTGATGGGGTTCAGCAGGCGGATGACCTGGCGCTCGGGGGCATCCTCGGCGATGTGCAGGGCGTCCAGATCGGCGTCGGCGTAGAAGGCCAGAGTGGAGACCTCGTAGTAGCCCTGACCGCACATGATGCGCTTCATCTTGGCCATGCGCTTCTGAGCGGCATTGGGGCCGCCGTTGGTGACGGCGGCGGTCTTGAGGAAGGTGGGGACGATGTGCTGATAGCCGTACTCCCGGATGACCTCCTCGGCCAGGTCGGGCTCGCCCACCTCGATATCCTCGCGGTAGCGGGGAGCCACCACGTCCAGCACGTCGCCGTCCTGCTTCACCTCAAAGCTCAGGCGGTTCAGAATGTCCAGAATGGCGTCGGTGGGCACCTCGATGCCCAGGATCTTGTTGATGCCGCTGATGGTGGCGGTGAAGTGTTTTCCTTCACGGGGAGCGCCGGCGGACACGTCGAAGCTGCTGGCGGTGATCTCGCCGCAGCCCAGCTCCTCGATCAGGTGCAGAGCGCGGGCCATGCCCAGCTCGGTGGTGTACTCGGCAATGCCCTTCTCGAAGTGGCTGGAGGAGTCGGTGCTCTGGCCCAGGCTTCTGGAGGTTTTTCTCACGTTGTCGCGGACGAACTTGGCGGCCTCGAAGAGCATCTGGGTGGTGCCCTCGGTGATCTCGCTGTTCAGACCGCCCATGATACCGGCCAGAGCCACGGGCTTGCTGCCGTCGCAGATGACCAGGTTGTTCTCGTTCAGCTTGAACTCCTGGGAGTCCAGGGTCACGATCTCCTCGCCGTTCTTGGCGCGGCGGACAATGATCTGCTTGCTCTCCAGGGTGTCCATATCAAAGGCGTGCATGGGCTGGCCGATCTCCAGCATGACGTAGTTGGTGATATCCACCACGTTGCTGATGGAGCGCAGACCGCACAGAGCCAGGTAGCGGCGCATCCAGCGGGGAGACTGGCCGAAGGTGATGTTGCGCACGCCGTGGGCCAGGTAGCGGGGGCACAGGTCGGGGGCCTCCACGGAGACACCCAGCTCCTCGAACTTGTACTCGGTCTGCTTGTAGTCGGTGGCGGGCATTTTCAGAGGCTTGTTCAGAGCGGCGGCCACCTCGCGGGCGATGCCCAGCACGCACTGACAGTCGGAGCGGTTGGCGGTGATGGAGATATCGAAGATGTAGTCGTTCAGACCGACGACAGAGCAGATATCAGCACCGGGCTCGCTGTCCTTGGGCAGGTCCAGCAGGCCGTAGACCTCGGCACCGGGGAACAGGTCCTCGTTCAGCCCCAGCTCCTCGCCGGAGCAGAGCATGCCGTTGGACTCCTCGCCGCGCATGGGCTTGGCCTTGATCTTGATGCCGCCGGGCAGCTTTGCGCCGTCCAGAGCGGTGGGGGTGTGCATACCGGCGTACACGTTGGGAGCGCCGGTGACGATCTGGATATCGTGGCCGTACTCCTCGCCGCAGTCCAGCTTACACACGAACAGGTGGGTGCCCTCCATGGGGACGCACTCCTTGACCACGCCGACCACAACGCGGTCGATGTCGGCGGACAGGTCGATGAGCTCCTCCACCTCGAAACCGCAGTCGAACAGCTTGCCCTCAAGCTCCTGGGCGGTCACGTCAATATCTACAAACTCTTTGAGCCAGCTAAAAGGTACTTTCATGTCTTGCGGCCTCCTATTAGTCCTTGAACTGCTTCAGGAAACGCAGATCGTTCTCGTAAAGCAGGTTGATGTTGTTGATGCCGTATTTCAGCATGGCGATACGCTCGATGCCGATGCCGAAGGCGATGCCGGAGTACTCCTTGGGGTCGATGCCGCAGTTCTCCAGAACCTTGTGGTTGACCACGCCGCCGCCCAGGACCTCGATCCAGCCGGTGTGCTTGCACAGGGAGCAGCCGCAGCCGCCGCACTCAAAGCAGCTCACGTCCACCTCGACGCTGGGCTCGGTGAAGGGGAAGTAGCTGGGACGCAGACGGGTCTTGACCTCGCTGCCGAAGATGGCCTTGACGAACTTGTCCAGCATGCCCTGGAGGTCGCAGAGGGTGATGTTCTTGTCCACCACCAGACCCTCCATCTGATGGAACATGGGGGAGTGGGTGGCGTCGCTGTCAGAGCGGAACACGCGGCCGGGGACCAGCACCTTGATGGGAGGACGCTCGGCGTCCATGGTGCGGATCTGGCCGGGGCTGGTGTGGGTACGCAGCAGAATATCGTCGGCCACGTAGAAGGTGTCCTGCATGTCGCGGGCGGGGTGGTTCTTGGCCACGTTCAGACGGGTGAAGTTGTGGTCGTCGTCCTCGATCTCAGGGCCCTCGTAGATCTCGAAGCCCATGCCGGAGAACACGTCCATCATCTCGTTCTTGGTGATGGTGATGGGATGCAGAGCGCCCATAGTGCGGCGCTGTGCGGGCATGGTGATGTCCACCTGCTCGCTCTTGTCGCGGGCGGCCAGCTCGGCGGCCTCCATCTGATCGCGCAGCTCCTGGTAGCGGGCCTCGGCCTCCACCTTGAACTCGTTGATGACCTTACCCACAGCGGGGCGGTCCTCCTTGGCCACGCCGCCCAGACCCTTCATCAGTCCGGCGATGCTGCCCTTCTTGCCCAGATAGCTCTGCCAGAAGTCGGCAAGCTCATCCTTGGAATGGATGCCGGCGATGGCGGCTTCCATCTGCTCTCGCAGAGCCTTGATTTTTTCTTCCATAACGCACCTCGATACATGTAATAGAAAAAAGGGTAAAAAAATAACAGCCTTCGTTCCTCAAAAAGGGACGAAGCTGTTTTCTCCGTGGTACCACCCAAATTCCGCCGATGTGAAACCGGCGGCACTCTTGACGTCTGTAACGGGACGGCCCGGTCCGCACTACTGAGTTTGGAAAACTGTTGGCACAGACTGCTCAGGAGGGAATTTACGTCCGTCCCTTCGGAAGGTCTTTCAGCCGGTGAACCTTCTCTCTGTTGTCCGGGAGTGTGGGCGTACTGTCTCCATCAACGCACATATATGCTGGTATTGTAGACCTTCTGTGGGAAATTGTCAAGGGCGGGGACAGCAAAAGGCCGGAAAAAACTAGGAGGGAGCGGACAAAAATGTCCGCTCCCTCGTTCAAATCAGGAGTTTTCCGGCAGATCCAGCAGACCCAGAGCCTGCTTCCAGACCAGCACCCGGCGGCAGGAGTCCTCCACCGTGGCCCGGCTGAGGGTCCCGGCCTCCAGGGCGGCCAGCACGTCCCGGATATCCCGGCGGTGGCTGCTGGTGAGGATGAAGTCGTTGCCTGCCTGGATGGCCAGCACGGCGGCGCTCCGGCCCTGTAAGTTGGCACCCTCCATGGCCAGGTCGTCGGTCATGACCACGCCGTCGAAGTTCAGCTCCTCCCGGAGCAGGTCGTGGACGGCAGGGGAGAGGGAGGCGGGGAGGTCCGGGTCCACCGCAGAGATGATATTGTGGGAGACCAGCACGGCGGCGGAGCCGTTGGCACCCTCCAGCCCGGACAGGAAGGGCAGGAAGTCGGAGGTGCGGAACTCCTCCAGCGAGCGGTCGTCCACGGCCATGCCCACGTGGGTGTCCACGTTGTGGCCGTAGCCGGGGAAGTGCTTCAGCACGCTGCCCATGCCGTCCCAGTTCATCTGGGACACCACCTGCTCCACGTAGTTGGCGGTGGCCACCCCGTCATGGCCGAAGGTGCGGTCATAGATGAAGGCCTCCGGGTCGGTGCAGACATCGGCCACCGGGGCCATGTTCACGTTGAAGCCCAGGTCCAGCAGCAATTTGTCCTTCTCCTCGGTCTCGGCCAGGATGGCGTCCATGCCGCCCTTCCGGAACAGCTTCTGCGGGGAGGAGAACTTCTCGCTTCTCAGCTGGGGATTGGAGCTGACCCGGACCACGGTGCCGCCCTCCTCGTCCACGCCGATGATCATGGGGATGGAGGAGGCCTCCTGATAGGACCGGATATCGGCCCGGAGCTGTTCGGCGGACTTGTCGGCTACGTCCCGCTTGAACAGGATGTAGCCGCCCAGATGGTAGTCGGCCGCGTCCCGGGCGGCGTCTGTACCAGGACAGCGGGCGAAAAAGAGCTGTCCCACCTGTTCCTCCAGGGTCATGGAGGCCATCAGGGCGTCGATGGGGTCGACGGGCGGCTCCGGCTCCACCGGGGCGGCGGGCGCACAGCCCGCCAGCAGGACCAGAGAGAGGATGGAGATCAGCAGGCGTTTCATGGTATCAGGCCTCCGAAAAAATCATGATTTGGACTCCGGGCGCAGGTCCTGCCGCAGGAGGAGGACCAGGATCAGAGACAGCGGGACCAGCGCCAGCCAGATGGACCGGCCCTGTAAAAAGTGGTTGCCCAGACTGAGGACGATGCCGCCGACCAGAAAGCTGACCATCATCCGCAGATGGATCAGGGCCTTTCGGTGGGCATCCCGGTCGGTCCTGCGGAGCACCTGAGCCGAGGCGATGCCCAGCTGGCGCAGGTGGTTGGTGCAGAAGGTGGTGGCCATGGGGACGCCCTCCGACTGGCGGAAGGTGTTGTACTGCATGGAGGCGATGAAGTTGATCAAGATCTGGACAATCTGCACCGGGGCGGATATGGGGATGAAGCCGACGATGAAGAGGACCACCATCTCGATCATGACCAGGCAGGTGTCCCAGCGGAGCTTTCCGATGTGGTGGTCGGGCTCCAGCAGCAGCTCGGAGAGGAAGGCTCCCATGAAGTAGGCGCAGATGGGGATGATGAAGTAGAGGGCATCGCTCCAGCGGCCCTGGCCGAAGGCGATGGCCATCATGGCGATGTTGGCGGTCTGGGCGTTGCAGAAGGTGCCGCCCCGCATGGTGAAGGTGTAGGCGCCCATCATGCCTGCGGTGGCGATGAGCAGCAGATAGACGATGCGGCCGCTGACGATGTAGCGGTGGAGTCGGGCGGCAAAAGTTTGTTTTTTCATGGAAAGCCTCCTTGTTGTCGGCTCAAGTATACAGAGAGTGGAAGAAAAAGTCAATGTTCAGGAAAAAATACCACCCTGAAACGGAAAGCGTTTCAGGGTGGATTTGAAATTAGGTAGATGTGGTGTCCAAATGGTGGGGCAGATCACCGATGACTACAACTTGATCTTCATCATCCCAGATGATGTGGCACCTAGAGAGAAAATTTCGGATATGAGATTCTAGATCAGCCATACAGATGTCTTGCGGCCCATCAGAAGTATCAGAATCGATAGTATTACGCAGAGCAATTCTAGGTTGAGTCATGAGAGGGTGTTGATAATAATTGGAGTCATCGAAGGAGAGATGCGGGTAATAGCTGCGAACTGCACCGTTGAAGGCGGACCATTTTTGACCAACAAGATTGGTAAAATAAGTATTAGCCTCTGGCGTGATACAGAAGATGTGTGCGCAACCCAAGAGTTGCTTAGAAAGTGCGGTACCATCCATCATATAACTGTCATAGAATCCATCTTCGGTTCTAAAACATGGGGTTAACAAGATAACAGGGAGAAAACGACGGTTATTTTCCAGAAAAGTGTAAAATTCTTCAACATCCTCTGTGGCGGAAATCAGATGGGGGGTATCCTGAAGAGGAATCACATCAGAGATGCCGATATTATACACCAAGGAGCGTATAAAGGAGGGAGAACTAAAGGGCACCTCCTCCGAACAGAATTTTGGAGAGGTGGTTGAGAGACGTGCGGCAAAGAGAACTGAGTCTTCCTGCTGTAATACTTCTACATCGGTAGTCCAAATACGACCAGGAACAGAATGATCAGGATGAGCGCCGCGCAAGACAAAACGTCCCTGTTCAGGTTCATAGATGATACCGAGTTCAATTCCATCTTTTTTATCATCAAATGAAGTTTTAAAATCAGGGAGTTGACGGAAAATATAGGAAAATTTCTTAATAGTCCACTCATAGAGCATAGTAGAAGCACGATCGAAGACTTGACTTTCCGGAATCTTGTCGGAATCCAGTTTTGCTAGTAACTGAAAATTTCGAAACAGATAAGATGAAGATAAACGAACAGCCATAGAATCAATCCAGAACTATGATTTATGCGGGGGAATGTTGACTCTAAAAATATTATAGCATGTGTTGGGAAAAAAGCAATTAATAAGGGAAAGAGGAGGGACCGCAAGTGGTCCCTCCTCAGTTATGTGCAGACAGGCAGATCAGATGCCGAACAGCTCGTGGATGTTCTGGAAGTACTCGTCGGGGGCGAAGGCCACGCTCTCGCCGTGGGCGGCCTCGTCCACGATCATCAGACGCTTCTCGGTGGGGCAGGCGTCGTAGAGCTCCTGGGCCATGAAGGCGGGGACCATCTCATCCTTGGCGCCCTGGACGAACAGCATGGGCACCTTGGAGTTCTTGACCTGCTCCACGGCGGTGTGCTCGTGGAAGTTGAAGCCCGCCTTCTCCACGGCAAGCTTCTCCATGCGGGGGATCAGGTAGTCGGCGGGCAGATGCATCTGGCCCAGCTGGAAATGAAGGATATCCCATGCGCCGGTGAAGCCGCAGTCGGAGACCACGCCCATGACCTGCTGGGGCAGGTCGGGCTCGCCGGAGGCGCTGACCACGGTGGCTGCGCCCATGGACACGCCGTGGAGCATGATGGAGACGTCGTCGCCGAAGCGGTCCACCACGTACTTGGTCCAGTCCACGCAGTCCAAACGGTCCAGCACGCCGAAGCCGATGTACTCACCCTCGCTGGGGGCGTGTGCCCGGTCGTCGGGCAGCAGGATGTTGTAGCCCAGAGAGCGGTAGAAGTCCACATAGGGGCCGAACTCAGGGCGGGAGTAGGAGCGGTAGCCGTGGATGCCCACCACGAACTTGGGGGCCTCGCCGGGGACCACCTTGGACTCGTCGGCGGGGTAGAAGTAGGCGTGGAGCTTCAGACCGTCCCGGGAGGTGATGTACACATCCTCGGCGGGCAGGGACTTCAGCACGGCCAGACCGGGCTGGGAGGCCTTGTAGTGAGGGGAGTCCATATAGTAGGCGGGGACCTTGGTGGAGCGGGAGGGGCGGGAGAAGATGAAATTGAAGGCCAGGTGAGGGGCGGCGATGGCCAGCGCTGCCAGCAGAACGGCCAGAACGCCCAGGATCACCAGGACAACTTTGGTGCCGGTTTTCACAGGAAATTACCTCCGTATCATTTTTATGATAATGTGCTGTGGTGTGAAGAAAAGGATATCATAGTTCCGGAGAAAAATCCACAGGGGAGGGGACGAATTTTACCGGATTTTAATGAAAGTTCAGGAATTTTAAGTTTTGGAGGGGACGGAGCGGAACAGAGCCTCGAATTGCAGGGCCTTCTCATAGGACAGAGCCAGAATTTCGGCCGGGGAGAGGCATTTATATCGGTCGTGGGTGTGCCGTCCGGGCTGGTTCTGCATTTTCAGCTCGAAGGTCAGGGTGTCCACCGGGCGGGCCTGTCTCAGCCGCGCCGCCACGCCCTCCCAGTCCACCCGCCCGTGGAAGGGGAGCATGTGGGCGTCGTCCCGGCAGTCGATGTCCGCTCCGGTCTGGCCCAGATTATCATTTAAATGGGTACACAGCAGTTTCTCCCCAAAGAGCCCCAGCTGATCCCGGCCGCCGTTGTAGCACAGCTCGTGGCCGGAGTCGAAGCAGAACCCGGCGGTGGGGTGGGAGAATAGCTGCTCCTTGATATAGAGGAGAAACTTGTCGATTTCAGCGTTCTCAAAGGCAATCATCACCCCGGCCCGGCGGGCCTCCTCCAGCAGAGCCCCGAAGCGGTCCACACCAAGCTGGTTCGGCTCCACCGAATCGAACTGGGTCCACACGTGGGACACCATCACCGGGACGGCATTCTCTCCGCACTGCCGCACCCAGTCCACCAGAATCTCCAGCCGCCGCTGTCCCTCCTCACCGGGGACCCACAGCTTGTCCACCTGGGCCACCGGGGCGTGGATGAAGTCCAGGGTCAGCCCCGCCTCCCGGACGGTGCGGGCCATGGAGCGGACGGTTTTCTCCGCCTCCGCCACCCAGAAGCAGCCGTCGAATCCGGAGTCCGCAATCAGGGGTGCGGCCGCCTCTTGAGAAATGCCCCGGCCCGCCAGGACGGTCAGGTTCAGCGCTTTTTTCAAATCCATCATCTCCCAACAGAGTTTTCTCTATCATAGCACAGGGTCGGCGGGTCTTGCAAAACGCCTCCCGCTGTATTATCATGGAGTGACAATGGAAAAACGGAGGGGACTTTTATGAATATGCCGCAGGACCCGATTCTGCTGATGAGCATGGCCAACACCTATCTGCGGGACCAGTATTCCAGCCTGGACGACCTGTGCGAGGACCGGGAGTGGGACAAGGAGGAGCTGGTGGCCAAGCTGGAGGCCGTGGGCTTCACCTATATGCCCGAACAGAATCAGTTCAAGTGAGATCAAAAGGACCGGAGCCGAAGGCTCCGGTCCTTTTTCTGTTGTGCCGAACCCTCCTTTTGTGGTAGGATAGCGGCAGTAGAGGAGGAGTGAACCTATGGCTTGGGCATTGGAGGAGGCATTGGACTACTACCGGCGGCAGGGAGCCCCCGGGGACCAGTCCATGCTCATCAACCTGTTAAAAGAAATCCAGGAGGAGAGCGGCGGCACCCTGACCCGGAGTGCGGTGGCCGCCGTGGCCGAGGGCTACGGCGTGAAGGAGAGTTTTCTTCTGGCCATTATGAAGCGTATCCCCAGTCTCCGGCTGGACAACAGCCATTGTCTGGAGATCTGCGGCGGCCCGGTGTGCACCAAGCGGGCTCAGCTCATGGCCTTCGTGAAAAAGACCTACGGGGCGGAGCCCAAGGCCTTCACCTTGAAGTACGGCAGCTGTATGCGGCTGTGCGGCAAGGGCCCCAACATCAAGTGGGACGGGGTGCTGTACTCCGGGGCGGACGAGAAGCTCATCCGCTCTCTGGTGGAGCAGAACTGAGAAAAAATGCCCGTATCGGTGAGATACGGGCATTTTTGTTAAGGTTTTCGGTTCAGCTCCCGGAAGGTCCCCGCCACCATGATGCACAGCACCATGGTCATGGGGACGGTGGCGATGATGCCCATGGTCTTGATGGTGGTGAGAGAGGCGTTGATGAAGGTCAGCACCAGAGGCAGGAAGGTGAGCATCAGGCACCAGAACAGTTTTACCGCCCGGCTGGGCTCGCCCTGCTCGTCCAGCCGCTTGCAGCTCACCGCCGCCAGAGAGAAGGCACAGCTGTCCAGAGTGGTGGCCATGAACAGGATGGCGGTGACAGCAAAGACGGCGATAAACAGCCCAGACAGGGGCATGGACTGCATGATGTTCACGATGTAGTAGTCGTCATGTCCCGCCAGGAAGGTATTGGTCAGGTCCAGCTGGTTGTGGAGCAGTTTGTCCAGGGTGTAGTTCTGCAAGACCCCGTTGATGAGGAAGGAGCCGATGGTGCCGCCGCCCAGAGAGATGGCGATCAGGTCCTTCAGCCGGTGGCCCTTGCTGACCTTGGCCAGGAAGATGCCCACGAAGGGGCCGAAGGTGAGCCAGTAGGCGATGAAGAACACGGTCCACACCCGGGGGAAGGGGTCGCCCTCAATGGGGGAGAGCCAGGTGCTCATGCGGAAGAACTCCTTAACCATGATGCCCAGGGCGTTGGTGGTGTTGTCCATGGTGAACTGCTTGGGTCCGATGACAAAGACGCCCAGCACAAAGAGGACGCACAGGACGGCGTTCAGGTCGCTGAGCTTGGACATGCCCTTGCTCAGGCCCCGCATGGAGCTGATGACGAACACCACGAAAATCAGGGCGATCATGACCAGACTGATATAGATGGAGTTCTCCAGCCCGAAGGAGATGCTGATGATGGCGGAGATGACGGGGAGACTCACCCCCAGAGAGATGCAGGTGCCGCAGAGAGTGACAAAGATGAACAGCACGTCGATGAAGCCCAGCACGAACCTGGGCAGGCGGCCGTGCAGGATCAGGTTGCACACGGAGCTGAACTTCAGATCCCGCTGTTTACAGACGTAGAGCGCGTAGGTGATGGGGATGGAGCAGAGGGTGTACCCCGTCCAGGCGATGGAGGGTCCCCAGTGGAAGAAGTTGTAGGGGAGGGCCATTTCAAAGGCCTCAGGACTGCCGGGAGCGAGGCCGAAGGGCGGCTCGAAGCAGTAGTAGGTGGTCTCAATAAAGCCCCAGTACAGGGTGGCGGCCCCGAAGCCCGCACAGATGACCATGAACAATATTTGCAGCTTGGAAAATTCCGGCTTGCCCTCGCCCAGCTTGATGGAGCCGTGCCGGGAGAAGGCCAGCCAGATCAGAAAGAACATGCCCAGCAGTGCCACCCATTGAAAAAACGCGCCGAAGGTGCCGATGGACCATTGAAAAATGCGGTCCAGCAGGGCCTCGCTCTCCACGGGGAAGAGGGCGATGAGCAGTCCGGCGGCCAGAACGCTGAGAGAGCCCACAAGGACCTGGGGCCAGCAGATCTCCTGCTTGAACGCGGCTGTTTGTTTCATAAAAGCACATCCTTTTCTGTATTTGATTTTGGGTAGAGAAAAGCCGCGCAGGATGCTCCTGCACGGCTGACAGTGCGAGGGAGTGAACGCCCTCCGTGTTCCCATTATAGAGGCTCCTGGAAGAAAATGCAAGTTTTGATATCTTTCTGAAAACTTCCTGAATCTGTAAATTTTGGGTAGAAACGAAATTGAAAGGAAGAAAAATCGTTTTCTGTTGGGAAAAGATGTGATACAATGGGAATATTCCAAACAAGAAACCGCATCTTAATACAATCTTAATTTCCTGTATTTGTATATGCGGGCGGACGGTCAGAAGGAGAGAAACTATGGAATTGAAGCAGAAGAGGAGCTGTGACCTGCTGGTTTTGGGGTCGGGCATCGCGGGCCTGTCGGCGGCGCTGGCGGGTGCGGAGGCCGGGGCCTCGGTGGTGCTGGCCTGCAAGGGCAAGTTGTTTTCCGGGTCCAGCTTCTACCCCGGCACCTGGGGTCTGGGGCTCATCGGTCCGGCGGATGAGGCGGACGAGGAGGATCTGGTCCGCACCATCGAGGCGGTGGGCTGCGGCATGGCAAGGGACGAGCTGGTCCGGGCGCTGGTGTCCGGCATCCATCCCGCCATCGCCAGGCTGGAGGCCATGGGCGTGAAGCTGCGGAAGGCCCAGGGCGGGGCGGACCAGCGGGAGTATATCCCCTGCTTCGACCACAAGCACCGGGCGTGGAACGGCATCGAATTCGACAGCGCACGGGAGGTGTTCTCCCGGAAGCTGGAGGAGATGAACGTCACCGTTCTGCCGGGCCGGGAGGCGCTGGAGCTGTGCAGAGAGGACGGCCGGGTCTGCGGCGCAGTTCTCAGCGACGGGGAAACGCTGGAATATGTGTCCAGCCGGGCGGTGGTGCTGGCCACCGGCGGCTACGGCAGTCTGTTCCGGCACCACCTGTGCACCGGGGACGTGGAGGGCCTGGGACAGGCCCTGGCCCTGGACGCGGGCTGTTCCCTCATCAATATGGAGTTCATGCAGATCATGCCCGGCTATCTCCGCCCCGCCTACCAGACCATTTTCAATGAAAAAGTGTTCCGCTTCACCCATATGGAGGCGGATGGCCGGGAGATTTTGCCGGAGGCGGACCGGGAGCGCCTGCTGGACCTGCGCTCCGGCCACGGGCCCTTTACCTCCCGGCTGGCCTCCGGAGAGGTGGATCTGGCCATCTGCCGGGCCGGGGAGGGGGTGGCGGTCCGCTATGACAGAGAACTGATGGAAAACCCGCCGGAGTTCGTGAAAACCTACTTCGACTGGCTGGAGCAGGCCAAGGGGCTGACCATGGCCGACCCCATCCAGATCGGCCTGTTCTCCCACGCGGCCAACGGCGGCGTCCGCATCGAGACGGACGGCTCCACCGGCGTTCCCGGCCTCTTTGCGGCGGGTGAGGTCACCGGCGGCATGCACGGTGCGGACCGTATCGGCGGCCTGTCCACCGCCAACGGCCTGGTGTTCGGCGGCAAGGCGGGGACAGCGGCGGCAAAGTGCGCCGCAGATATGCCGGAGCCGCCCGCATCCGTGGAGTTTCTCATGGAGGGCGGCGCAGACTGCGCCGGGAAATTCCGCCGCTTACAGGAGGTCATGAGCCGGTACGCCATGGCGGAGCGGGAGGGCGCGGGCCTCACCGCCGCTCTTCGTGAGGTGGAAACCATGACCGCTGAACTGGACCTGCACCCCACGGAACAGGTGGGCGAGATCACCGCCTCCCGGCGGCTTATGGGCCAGCTGAAAACCGCCCGTGTTATCCTGTCCGCAGAGCTGCTGCGGGAGGAGAGCCGGGGGTCCCACTACCGGGCGGACCACCCGGAGGAAAATCCCGCTCTCGCCCGGCGCATCCGGGCCGAAGAGGGAGAACAGGGCGTCGAGGTCCGGTTCGAGGACTGAGCCCCGGCGGAGAGTGCTAATTTCTGGATGTCAAAAAGGGCAATTCTTAGCACTCTAATAGTACGAGTGCTAAAGTTAAAAGTTTGTTCATAAAAATGACATAAAATATCCGATGTGGGCGGCTACAATAAGCATTGTTAAAAGAAGTACATGAGACATCAGAAAGAGATGATGCGAGATGTGTCATGAGAGCATTCCGATCCATGCCGGCCTGATCGGATGAGTGCAAAAACGGACGACATAATAAAGGTTCAATTTATTGGAGGTATTTATTATGTTTGAACTGATGAACAAGAACTATCTGAACCCCTTCCGCGCCATGGATGAATTTGAGAGAAACGCCTTCAACGGCTTCTTTGACCGCCAGGACCTGGCCGAGTTCAAGACCGACGTCAGCGACGAGGGCGACCACTATCTGCTGGAGACCGACCTCCCCGGCTTCGATAAGAAGGACATCGCCCTGTCCGTCCAGGACAACATGCTGACCATCACCGCCGAGCGCCACTCCAAGTTCGAGAACAAGGACAACCAGAACAAGGCTGTCCGTCTGGAGCGCTCCTACGGCTCCTATAGCCGCCAGTTCGATCTGACCGGCATCGACGTGGACCACATCACCGCCAAGTACGACAACGGCGTGCTGGCTCTGACCCTGCCCAAGGTGCAGGAGGTGGTCCCTGAGACCCGCCGCCTGGAGATCGAGTAAGCTATATATAAGGTAGAAGGCCGCCGCTCCCCGGAGCGGCGGCCTTTTTTAAACTCTTAAAAACTGTTTCAGCAGCAGGAGCAGACCGCCCACCAGCCACAGCAGGGCAAAGCCCACACTGCCGCTGGTCCATGCTCTGCGGATGGTCAGCACCCACGCCCCGAACAGGAGAGGGAGGGCCGCAAAGCAGAGCAGGAGAGACAGGGGAGCCAGTACCCGGAACAGGGTGTCCGGATAGGCGGCTCCGGAGAGGAGCAGAATAAAAAGTCCAAGCAGACCGGCCCCGCCGCAGACCACTGCTGTTTTGGTGAGTGTTTTCAGCACAAGGAAGTACCTCCTTTGTTCAACTGCCTCCATCCTACCAGAGGAAACGAAAGAAGAATGGAAGAAATCCTTAAAAAATTCTGAAGCCGGGAGGGAAAATCCGGGGAAGGGCTTGCAATCCGGACCGGACCGTGCTATATTGTCAGATGCAGAGGGTCAATGGCCCGAACGGAAAAGTGGATACCTGCTTAGAGATTTGAGTCAAAGCGTACTGTGACTGCCCAACCGGACAGTCTGGTCTGCTTTGGCTTTTTTGTTTTTTGGAAAGGATGATTTGATGTTTGACGTGACCATGATCGGCTGCGGCGTGATCGGCGCTTCCATCGCCTACAAGCTGTCGCAGTACGACTTGAAGGTCCTGGTGCTGGAGCGGGAGAACGACGTGGCAATGGGGACCACCAAGGCCAACAGCGCCATTGTCCATGCGGGCTATGACCCGGAGCCCGGCACCCTGATGGCCAAGCTGAATGTGGAGGGCTCCGCCCAGATGGAGGAGCTGTGCCGCACCCTGGACGTGGAGTATGACCGCATTGGCTCTCTGGTGCTGGCCTTTGCGCCTGAGGACCTGGAAACGCTGAACACCCTCTACAAGCGGGGCGTGGAGAACGGCGTCCCCGGCCAGCAGCTCCTCAGCGGCGAGGAGGTCCACGCCATGGAGCCCAATCTGGCGGACAATGTCTGCGGAGCCCTGTATGCGCCCTCCGCCGCCGTGGTGGACCCCTGGGGCCTGTGCATCGCCGAGGCCGAGGTGGCCGTGGAGAACGGCGTGACTCTGAAGCTGAACACCCAGGTCACCGGTATGGACTCCGACGAGGCGGGCATGACCATCCACACCACTACCGGCGACTATCAGAGCCGCTTTGTGGTGAACTGCACCGGCTGTCACGGCCACGAGATCGCCGACATGGTGGGCGGGGCCGACTGGGAGCCCAAGCCCGCCCGGGGCGAGTACTACCTGCTGGACAAGTCCAGCGGCGACATGGTCCACCACGTGGTGTTCCAGTGCCCCAGCAAGGCGGGCAAGGGCGTGCTGGTGTCTCCCACCGTCCACGGCAACCTGATCGTGGGTCCCAACGCCGAGCCCGTGGCCGACGCCGACGACGTGGCCACCACTCTGTCCGGTCTGGACGAGGTGGCCGCCAACAGCAAGCGGAGCGTCCCCGGTCTGGACCTGCGCCAGTCCATCCGCAACTTCTCCGGCGTGAGAGCCAACACCTCCGCCTCTGATTTCATCATCCGTCCCGCCGCCCAGGAGCCCCGGGTCCTCCATGTGGCGGGCATCAAGTCCCCCGGCCTGTCCGCCGCTCCCGCCATTGCGGACTACGCCATGGAGCAGCTGGCCCAGATGGGCATGGAGCTGCACAAGAAGAGCGAGTGGAAGGGCGACAGAAAGCAGGTCCGCTTCCGCAAGCTGAGCCGGGAGGAGAAGGCGGAGCTGATCGCCCGGGACCCCCGCTACGGCCGGGTCATCTGCCGCTGTGAGACCATCACCGAGGGCGAGATTTTGGACGCCATCCACTCTCCCATCCCGCCCTGCTCCGTGGACGGCATCAAGCGGAGAGCGGGCGCCGGCATGGGCCGCTGTCAGGGCGGCTTCTGCGGTCCCCGTGTGCTGGAGCTGCTGGCCCGTGAGCTGGGCCGGGACCCCATGGAGATCACGCAGGACGGCAGCAAGACCAGGCTGCTGATGAACCGCACCAAGGGAGGAGAACAGGCATGAGCTATGATATTGTCATTATCGGCGGCGGCCCCGCCGGTCTGGCGGCCGCCAACGCCGCCTGGGAGGACGGCTGCCGCTCCATCTGCATCGTGGAGCGGGACCATGAGCTGGGCGGCATTCTGAACCAGTGCATCCACAACGGCTTCGGCCTCCACTTCTTTAAGGAGGAGCTCACCGGCCCGGAGTACGCAGGCCGCTTCATTGAGATGCTTGCTAAAACCGGCGTGGACGTCCGTCTGGACGCCATGGTGCTGGAGGTCACCGACCACAAGGAGGTCCACATCGTCTCCACCAAAAACGGTTACGAGGTGCTGGCCGCCAAGTCCGTGGTGCTGGCCATGGGCTGCCGGGAGCGCACCCGGGGTGCCATCGCCATCCCCGGCACCCGCCCCGCTGGTGTGTTCACCGCAGGCACCGCCCAGCGGTACCTCAATATGGAGGGCTACATGGTGGGCAAGCGGGTGGTCATCCTGGGCTCCGGCGATATCGGCCTGATCATGGCCCGCCGCATGACTCTGGAGGGCGCAAAGGTGCTGGCCTGCGTGGAGGTCATGCCCTACTCCGGCGGCCTGACCCGAAACATCGTCCAGTGCCTCAACGACTTCGACATTCCCCTCTATCTGTCCCACACCATCACCGATATCCGGGGCAAGGACCGGGTGGAGCAGGTGGTGGTGGCTCAGGTGGGCCCCGACCGCCGCCCCATCCCCGGCACCGAGATGACCTTCGACTGCGACACCGTGCTGCTGTCCGTGGGCCTGATCCCCGAAAACGAGCTGTCCCGAGCCGCCGGCATCGAGATGGACCCCCGGACCAACGGCCCCAAGGTCTTTGAGAACATGGAGACCTCCATCCCCGGCGTGTTCGCCTGCGGAAACGTCCTCCACGTCCACGATCTGGTGGACTTCGTCACCGACGAGTCCACCCGGGCCGGTAAGGCCGCCGCCGCCCTCTGCGCCGGAAAGATCGCCTCCTGCGAGAAGGTCCTCACCGTCAACGCCGGGAACCTGCTGGGCTACACCGTGCCCCAGCGGGTCCACATGGAGGGGGACTTCAAGCTGGTCAACCTGTTCTTCCGGGTCCGGGCCGTCTGCGGCAAGAGCCGCATCGTGGTGAAGGACGAGGCCGGGACCGAGCTGGCCGCCTTCCCCCGGGAGCGGCTGGCACCCGGCGAGATGGAGAACATCCGCCTGCCCAAGGTCCTGCTGGACAAGGCTGTGGGCGGGATCACCGTATCTGTGGAGGAGGAAGCAAAATGACCGAGCTGATCTGTATTACCTGCCCCAAGGGCTGTCATTTGAAGGTGGACGAGGAGAACGGCTATGCCGTCACCGGCAACAGCTGCCCCAGAGGCGCTGTCTACGGCAAGAGCGAGCTGCTCCACCCCGTCCGCACCATCACCTCCACCGTCCGCATTGAGGGCGGCAGTCTGCCCCGGCTGCCCGTCAAGACGGACAAGCCCCTCCCCAAGGAGAAGATGATGGACTGCATGGAGCTGCTGGACGGCATCCTGGTCCGGTCGCCCGTCCACGTGGGCGATGTGCTGGCTGAGCATATCCTCGGCACCGATGTGAATATTGTGGCTACAAAAACGATGTGAAAAAAGTCACCTCCGCCCGGACGGAGGTGACTTTTTTTCATTCCGGACAGCAAACGGATGGGCAGAGCGGGAAATGGAAGAACACTGGAAATGCCTCCCTCAAACTGGGAAAAAGCAGAAAAACAGAAGTACAGAAACTGTTAAAAAATTGATATTTTATGTAGAATAATTTTTACATATCGGGCTGTGGTACATGGGACTGAAGAGGGGAGATATGTCTAATTGGTTTGGTTAAATGCAAAAAAAAAAAAATATTTGGCGAAATGACGAAAAATGACGGAAAAGACAGTGGAAAACGACATGGCAAAATGCACAGAAACATACATTTCCAGCAGGGAACTGCGGAAAAAACAGGTTGAAATTCACAAAGCGCTCTGTTAAGATGGGGGAAGTGGGAATCCCACGAATTGCCTAAAATACCATCGGGAAACAGAAGGGAAGCTGTCCATTGAACACAGAAAAATACCAACAGAAACGCAAAAAAACGGGAGCTCCTCTGCTTGTTGCCGCTATTCTGACGCTGGCGGTGGTGGGCGGTATGTTCCTCATCCACTACAGCAGTCAGCGGAACAGCTATCCGTTGCTCAGACAGCTGGCCACCCTCAGTGCTGACCGGAGTATTTCCGCAGAGGAGTATGATTTCTTTGCCAAGCTGGTGGAAAAGCAGGGGCTGGATACCGACGAGAAGAGTGTGAAGCGGTACATTGCCGCCGTCAATGCCGAATTTTATCTGGGCAGTCAGATGAAAGTCTGTGAGCCCTTTGATTACGCCGTATTCCAGTACCGCACGCAGTCCGAAAATCAGGACCGGGCCATGAAAAAGGTCACCGGTCAGCTCTACTACGGCCCAGATTCCTTCACGGAGGAGAGCTACTTTGAATATCTCCACAGCCGCCTGAGAAGCGATATGCTCACATGGCTGGTGGAGCACCGGGACCATGATATGATCGAGGGGGCACGGAATTTCTTCAAGTCCAACGAGAAGCGGTTCGCCGCCATCAAAAAGGTCACCTACGAGCTGACGCAGAACGGAGTCACCGAGGAAAAGGTGATGGAGGATACCATGTTCAAGACCATGGGCCAGAGCGACCCCACCCTGATGGATGCGCTGGAGAAGTGCGAGATCGGAGAGGAGCGCACCTTGCAGGACGGAACGGGCCGCTCCATCAAAAAGCTGGATGTGGTCACGGAGATCACCCCCTTTGAGGAGCAGGAGCAGTACGTTGTGGAGCTTTGGCTCAATCACGAGGTGCTGGACAAGCTGATCGACGCCGTTGCAGAGAACAGCAAGCTGGTTTTTTGACGTATTCTAAGCCCGGTCACAGGGGCTTAAAATAAATAGGAAAGAAAAGGAGAATTAAAATGAAGACGAAGTTCAAAAGAATGATGTCTGCTCTGCTGTCTGCGGCTATGCTGTTTACGCTGTGTGTACCCGGTATGAGTGCGGCAGAAACCGCACCCACCGCAGATCCTGCCCCCGAAGCTGTCGTGGGCGAGGGCCTGCTGCCCAACTCCGGCTTTGAGGACGGACCTCTTGGCCCCGGCGCAAATCCCGTGGTTGGACACTGGAATGATTATAATTATGTCCGCCAGCAGGATGTGAAGCATGAGGGTCAGTGGGCCGTCAAGTCTAATCCCAAAGTGGAGAGCACGATCAGCACCAAGGTTGCCGGTCTGATTCCCGGTACGACCTATGAGCTGTCTGCCTTTGTAATGGGCAGTCAGGCCGAGAAGAACAATGCTGATCCCCGTCTGGGTGTCAAGGGCTTTGGAGGTACGGAAACCAATATTCCCGTGACCTTTACGACCAACTCCTGGACCCAAAATAAGGTGGAGTTTGTCTATATGTCCGGTGATGCCGAAATCTATATCTGGACTGCCCAAAACAACTCCAACCTGTCCATCTATGTGGACGACATGGACCTGAGAGCTGTCAAGGGTCTGGCCGCTGTTGACTTCAAGAACGGCGAGATCACCGTCAAGGTGGCCGGTCATGAGGGCGATCTGTCCGCTGCCGAGTTCGCCGCCACCTACACCATGCCCGGTGGTGAGCCTCAGGCACTGGAGCTGACCGGCGAGAACGCCGCCAACGGCTCCATCACCCTGAAGTTCAACCCCATCCCCGGCGCTGCCGAGGAGCAGGAGGCGACCATCACCCTGTCCTATGGCGCTGATTCTGCCAAACAGCAGGCCTTCGGCAAGGTCGTTGTGGAGAAGGATGAGTCCAAGGCCGTTGTGGCTGAGATGCAGTCCGCCACCATCACCAACGGTTCCGCTTCCGTGGTGCTGGACAAGGTCCCCAACCCCCTGCCTGTCAAGGGTGACTTCCAGGTTTCCTACACCGTGAACGACGGCGAGGCCCAGAACGCCGAGGTCAGCTCCATGACCTTTGACAAGGAGACCAAGACCGCTGAGGTCAAGTTCGCTCCCGTGGAGGGCAGCGTGCTCGAGGTCAAAAACGTCGTGATTTCTGTGACTTACGGCGACAAGACCATCTCCGGCGATCCCTTTACCATTGACAAGCTGACTTCCCGTACCTTCTACGTTGCCGCTGACGGCAGCGATGAGAACGACGGTCTGAGCCCCGAGAAGCCTTTCCAGACCATTGACAAGCTGAACACCCTGCAGCTGATCCCCGGTGACAAGATCCTGTTCAAGAAGGGTGATACCTTCCAGGGTGCTTTGAAGCCCAAGGGCTCCGGTGCTGAGGGCGCTCCCATCGTCATCGCCTCCTACGGTGAGGGCAATGTGAAGCCTATCCTGGAGGCCAAGGGCGAGTGGCGCGGCGAGATCCAGAAGGCAGGCGGCGGCGGTCACACCCCCGTCGAAACGGTCACCTACCGCGGCACCATCTGGCTGGAGAACGTGGAGTACTACGAGGTCCGCGACCTGGAGCTGGTCGATCGTGATTACGACGCCGATAACTTCCGTGTCAACGAGATCCCCTACTACTCTGCCGGTATCCGCGTGGTCAACAAGAATCAGGGCGATCTGCACCACTATGTCTTTGACAACCTGTCCATCCATGGCTTCCGTGCCGTGGGTACCAACTTCGGTAAATCCGGCGGCGCTATCCAGTTCAACGTGCTGGTGGACTCCCGCTACCCCACCGATCCCACCAAGAACGTCCCCTCCGCCATGCACGACATCTCCGTCACCAACTGCGAGATGTACGAGTGCGGCCGTTCCGGCATCAACTTCCTGAACCCCTGGGGCAAGCGTATCGGCGACAAGTGGCCCGGCTCTCAGGAAGGCATCCTGCCCTGGCACGCTTTCACCAACTTCTACATGGCCAATAACGTCATTCACCACATTGACGGCGATGCCCTGATCACCGATACCGTGGACAACGCCGTGGTGGAGAAGAACCTGTGCTATGAAACCGCCATCCATCTGGGCTACATGGGCGCAGCCGTTGGTTTCTTCAACTGGAACTCCGACGACAACTACTTCCAGTATAACGAGGTGTTCAACGTCGGTAAGGACGCCACCAAGCAGAATAACCACGACGAGCCCTTCTACATCGTCCCCGGCGACGCTCAGGGCATTGAAATCGACGCTCTGAACGACCGTACCTTCGTCCAGTACAACTACGTACACGACAACTACGGCGGCTTCATGATGTGGTGTAACCTGGCCGCCTACTATCCCAGCTATGACGGTGTTGTCCGCTACAACATCAGCGAGAACGACCACATGCAGGTCCACGGCATCTTCGACATCTTCCCCGAGATGTACGGCTCCGAGACCTACAACAACGTGTTCTACATGCACCCCGAGACCGCCGTTAAGAACGGCAAGCTGAAGCTGTACAACAACAACACCACCGCTACCAAGGACGACCATCTGGTCTACAACAATATCTTCTATCTGACCGGCGACAAGAGCTACCCCGTGGAAACCTGGGGCAACACCAGAATCGACTGGCAGAGCAATATCTTCTGCAACATTCAGGACGCTCCCGGCGGCAGCAATATGACCATCACCCCTGATGAGCCTCTGTTTGTCGATCCCGGCAAGGGCTATGACCCTGAGAAGCCCGTCACCGAGTTCCGTGGCGTGGAGCAGATGCGTGAGGATCTGGCTGGCTACAAGCTGGTAGACAACTCGGTCGCCATCGATGCAGGCCAGTGGTGCCCCTCCATGGAGAAGGGTATCCCCGTGGGCATGACCGGCGAGACCATCCCCATGCACGACTTCTTCGGCAAGACCGTCACCGGTATCCCTGATATCGGCGTCCATGAGTCCGACGTCGTGGCGCTGAAGGTCACCTCCAAGGATTTCGGCGTCAACCAGAAGGACAACACCGTCACCGCTCCCGCCGCCACCACCGTCCGGGCTCTGCTGGACAGCCTGACCTACGGCGAGGGACTGACCGTCAGCGTCCTGCGCGGTGAGGCTCAGCCCGACGCCAACGGCTACCTGCTGGACGGCGATGTGCTGCGCGTCTCCAACGATGAGGAGTCCCGTGACTACGTGGTCACCACCGTGTCCCAGACCGGCGACGGCGAGATCCCCGTGGAGCAGCTGTCCGTGGTGGCCGGCAACCAGCAGAACACCACCACCGACGCCGCCCAGAACGTGCTGACCGGCAACGGCATCTGGCACACCAACTGGAGCGGCTCTCCCCGCGACCAGCACTGGATCTATGTGAAGCTCAACGAAAACGCCCCCGCCTACCGCGTCACCGGCATCACCTTCCTGCCCCGCCAGGACGGCAGCGTCAACGGTGTGGTCACCGCTTACAAGCTGCTGGGCAGCAACGACGGCGACCACTGGACTGAGATCACCGAGGGCAACTGGGAACTCAGCGACCGAAGCATGAAGACCATCACCTTCGATGAGTCCGCTCAGGGCTACACCTACTACAAGCTGCAGGTCCTGGACGCCGGTTCCGACCAGGCCGCTCAGTTCGCCTCCATGGCCAAGATCCGTCTGCTGGGCCACGAGATCGCCGCTGAGACCGCTCCTGCCGCTCCCACCGACGTGAAGGTGGAGAATGTCACCGACACCACCGCCACTCTGCTGTGGACCCTGCCCGAGAACACCGAGTCCATCGCCCGCTACCTGGTCCGCGATGCCTCCGGCAAGGTGCTGGCCTCCGTCCCCGCCGACGCCGCTCAGATCACTCTGACCGGTCTGGCCAAGGGCGAGACCTACACCGGTCTGACCATCCTGGCCGAGAACACCTTCGGTATCCGCTCTGAGGCCGCCGCTGTCCCCGCCTTCACCACCGCCGGTAAGCCCGCCCCCGTGGTCACCTTCCCCGACGTGACCGAGGACGACTGGTTCTACAGCGGCGTCATGTACTCCGCTGAGAATGGCTACTTCAAGGGTATGCCCGACGGCAGCTTCGCTCCTGCCGGTCAGGTGGACCGCGCCACCATGGTCCAGGTGCTGTACGCCCACGCCGATAAGCCCGCCGTGGACGCCATCACCGATAGCTTCTCCGACGTGGACGCCGACGACTGGTTCGCCGAGGCTGTGACCTGGGCTGTGGAGCAGGGCATCACCTCCGGCGTCGGCGAGGGCAAGTTCGCGCCCAACGCCAAGATCACCCGTCAGGAGATGGCTGTCATGCTGAAGGCATACAAGGGCGGCGAGGCCAAGGCCGAGCTGAACTTCGACGACGCCGCTGACATTGCCTCCTGGGCCGCTCCCGCCGTGGAGTGGGCCGTGGCCAACGGCCTGATGAGCAGCACCAGCACCGACGCCATGGTGTTCTCTCCCAAGAGCACCGCTACCCGTGCCGAGGCCGCTTACATCATGATGAACGTGGACAACATGGCCAAGTGATTTGAGTCATAAGGTCCAAACGGCAGAACAAGAAGGAGGCTGTCCGAAAGGGCGGCCTCCTTCTGCATTTTTTCGCAGGAACGCAGGTGTAAGTTGTAAATATAACTAAAGCGGCGTGAAATCACAGAGCTGTTTTATGCAAAAGCATATCCTTTCGGAAAAATATGGTATAATGGAGCCAGCTTGCAAGATCAGAGACCACAGCAGGAAGGAGGAAGAAGCAAGAAACCGCAGAAACACACAGGAAGAAAGGAGATAAACATGAAAAAAAGATTGTTTGCCGCATTCCTGAGCCTCGTCATGGTCGTGACCGGCATCCTGCCCGCCTTTGCGGCTCCCATCGTGCCCGCCGAGGCAAAGCCCCAGGGCGAGAGTCTGTTCATCCCCCACAACCACACCACAGGCGAGACAAACAAGTTCACCTTCTCCCAGCAGGGCTGGGTCAAGTGGGAGGGCGAGCACTATTGGACCGCCATCGGCAGTACCCCGCCCGAGGAGGTCTGGTACACCGTGGACTTCGTGGGCAACGCCATTGAGGTCCACGCGGGCAAGAATCAGCCCATGGGCTTCGTCAAGTACTACATTGATAACGAGCTGATGGGCGAGTACAGCCTGTACAATGACTTCAACATCAACAGCACCCACATCGTCACCTTTGCCGGTCTGGAGGAGGGTCCCCACACCTTCAAGGCCGTGGCTACCGGCAAGCGGGATGTGAAGTCCACCAATATCGAAATCGACTGCGCCGAGGCCGTGGTCTGGCACCAGCCCTACGCTCTGAGCGAGCTGCGGGTCACCGCACCCGCCGAGGGCAGGCTGGCCCTGACCGAGGGCGGCAGAGGTCAGATCGACGTGGCCGTGGCTCCCTCCTACACCACCGCCGGCGATGTTTCCTTCACCTCCAGCCGCCCGGAGATCGCCAAGGTCAACGCCGACGGCTCCGTGGAGGCTCTGAAGGCGGGCGACGCTGTCATTACCGTCAGCCCCAAGAACAGCAAGAGCACCGCCGCCGCTGTCACCGTCCCCGTGAAGGTGGCTCCTGCTGTCCCCGAACTGGGCGGTCTGGTCACCGATATCGACACCCAGTACGTCCAGAAGCGCTATCAGGAGGTGCGGAACGCACAGCCCAAGCGCTTCGACACCCTGACCGCATGGAAGAACGACAAGGCCCAGTCCGAGATCGTGCTGTTCACCAAGGACTGCACGCTGAACAATGTGCGCCTGAGCGCATCGGACCTGAAGGCCGCCGACGGCTCCACCATCGGCGCCGAGAACATCGACCTGACCTACATCAAGGCCACCAAGGCCTACAACGCCGGTTACCCCGGCTACGGCAACCGGAACCCGCCTCCCGCCGTCACCCCCACCAACCGGGATGAGGTCTCCGATATCCTGTATCAGGATGCAACTACCCCCATGGATATGGGCTTCAACATGCTCCAGCCCGTGTGGGTCTCCATCAGCGTCCCCAAGGACGCCAAGGCGGGCACCTACACCACCACCATCACCGCCACCGCCGACGGCGTGGCAGAGCCCCTGGAGTTCACCTACACCCTGAACGTCAAGGATGTGGTCCTCCGGGATGCCGCCGACTTCAAGGACTACTTCGACATCGAGCTGTGGCAGTACCCCTACAGCGTGGCCGAGTACTACGGTGTCACCCCCTTCTCCCAGGAGCATTTCGATATCCTGCGTCCCCACATGGAGATGTACAAGGAAATCGGCGGCCACGCCATCACCGCCACCATCAGCGAGGATGCCTGGGAGGGCCAGACCTACAGCAAGCACAAGATCGCCTATCCCTCCATGGTCAAGTGGACCCGCGAGAACGGCAAGATGACCTACGACTACACCGACCTGGATAAGTGGGTGGAGTTCAATAAGGAGCTGGGCCTGGGCGACAAGATTGTCCTGTACAGCGTGGCTCCCTGGCACTTCTCCTTCACCTACTGGGAGGACGGCCAGCTGAAGGTCGAGTCCTTCCGGGGTCAGGAGGGCAGCGACTGGTACAACCGGATGTGGGGCGACTTCCTCCAGGATCTGGCTGACCACATGACCGAAAAGGGCTGGTTCGACTCCGCCTATATCGGTATTGACGAGCGCGGCCTGACCCAGGCCGCTCTGGACGTCATCTACTCCGTCACCAACAAGGACGGTCAGAAGTTCAAGACCGCCAGCGCCATCAACGACTTTGAGGGCCACAAGGTAGTGGCCATGCAGGTCACCGACGTCACCGTGGGCGACAACTGCGTCAACGCCAACTACATCAACTTTGAGAAGCAGCGCGCTGCTCTGGGTCTGCGTACCACCCTATACACCTGCACCCAGCACCGCCCCAGCAACTTCACCCGCAGCGCCCCCGTGGAGAGCTACTGGACCGTGGTCAACGCAGGCCGCTACAGCTCTGGTATGCTCCGCTGGGCCTACGACGCATGGGTGGAGGACCCCCTGCGAGACACCACCCACAGCGCCTTCGAGCCCGGCGACTGCTTCATGGTCTATCCCGGCGAGAAGGATGCCTCCGACCGCATGACCCGCTCCTCCATCCGCTTTGAGCGCATCGCCCAGGGCGTCCGGGACGTGAATAAGCTCCGTCAGATGGTGGAGCTCATGCCCAGTCTGAAGGCACAGTCCGACGCCCTGTTCAACGGCATCCAGACCCAGGCCTGGATCTCCAACGACTATCTGAACGAGGGGCAGGTGGCCCGCCTCCGCACCGATATGGAGCGGTTCGAGGCCGGTCTGAACCGTCTGACCGACACCTTTGTGGAGGCCCAGAAGAACGGCTCTGACAAGGTGACCTCCATCACCATCCGGGGCAAAAATCCTCTGGAGCTCAACGTGGGCGACGTGCAGACCCTGACCGCCGCTCTGGCACCCGCCGACCTGCGGGACCAGCGGGTCACCTGGACCTCCTCCGCCTCCGACGTGGTCTCTGTGGACAGCAAGGGCCGCATCACCGCCCGGAAGGAGGGCTCCGCCGATATCATCGCCACCTCCGTCATTGACCCCGCCAAGTCCGGCTCCGTCCGGGTGAACGTGGTCAAAACCGTCATCGATCTGAAGTCCAGAGTGTCCTACTACAGCCTGGACGGCAATCTGAACGACGGCTGGGGCGACCGCCCCGGCAGCGGCGATATCTCCTACGCCCCCGGCATGGTGGGACAGGCTGTTCGGGTCACCCCCAACAACCGGGTCCGCTTCGCCAAGCGCTCCCCTCTGCCCGACTACACCGACGCATGGACCGTCAGCTACTGGGTCAAGTCCGAGCAGCCTCTGAAGGGCCAGGTCTCCGTCATGATGACCCATGACGATCTGTTCTCCTTCTGCCTCAAGCTGAAGGACGGCGGCTCCTCCGGCTTCCGGGTGGGCCTGGGCGACGGCGACGTGCTGACTATGGCCTACGACTTCCGGCCCGACCAGTGGTACCACGTCACCTGGTCCCAGAGCCGTCAGGACGGTCTGACCATGTACGTCAACGGCGAGCGCATCGCCCACACCGACTGGTCCAAGAGCGGCATCGTCTATGCCCCCATCGACTTCATCGGCGGCCGGGGCTTCACCGGCCTGATGGACGAGGTCAAGGTCTATAACCGGGTCCTCACCGACGCAGAGGTGGCCGCAGACATGGCCATCACCGGTCTGACCGTGGATCAGCTGAACGTCACCCTCAAGGAGGGTGAAAAGCACCAGATCCATGCCACTCTGAACACCTCCGAGTCCGACAAGACCATCACCTACACCAGCGCCGACCCCAAGGTCGCCGCCGTGGACAGCAAGGGTCTGGTCACCGCCGTCAAGCGGGGCGAGACCACCATCACTGTGGCCCACGCCGCCTCCGGCCTGTCCAAGACCGTGAAGGTCACCGTCAAGAAGGACATTCCCCTCCAGAATACCCTGCCTCTCTACGAGCTGCCCGAGGACTATCTGACCGACATTGAGAAGGCACCCGGCACCGACCGCCAGTATCTGGGCCAGCCCGATATGGTCCGCACCTCCACCGGTCGTCTGATCACCGCCTACCCCGTGGGCCACGGCCACGGTCCTCTGGTCATGCGCATCAGCGATGACGAGGGCGAGAGCTGGACCGAGATCAAGACCCCCGCCTCCTGGAAGCAGTCCCAGGAGACCCCCACCCTGTACGTGCTGAACCTGCCCGACGGCAGAGAGCGCATTATGCTCATCACCGCCTGCCCCAACTGGGATCTGAAGAAGGGCGGCTGGGATACCGCCTACTCCGACGACAACGGCAACACCTGGACCGAACTGAGAAACTGGCACGCCACCTTCCCCGGCACCAACGAGAAGAACTGGAGCATTGTGGGTATGGCCAGCCTGGTCCAACTCCGGGACGAGAAGGGCCAGCCCATGCAGAAGTGGATGGGCGTCTACCACAACTACAACTACGTCAACTACAAGACCTATCTGACCTTCGACGAGCAGGGTAACGAGCAGTGGTCCGCTCCCGAGCCCTTCCTCACCGACTACCGCGACATTGAGAGTACCTATCAGATGTGCGAGATCGGCATGTTCCGCTCTCCCGACGGAAAGCGCATCGTGGGTCTGGCCCGCAGCCAGTCCCACAACAACCCCGCCACCCTGATCTACTCCGACGACGAGGGCAAGACCTGGAGCAAGCCCATGGACCTGCCCGGCTCCCTGGCCGGTGAGCGCCACAAGGCCACCTACGACCCCATCAGCGGCCGCCTGCTCATCACCTTCCGCCAGATCAAGTACGATCTGAACGGCAACGGCAAGTTCGACGGCGCCAACGACTGGCGCTGCGGCAGTTGGATGGCCTGGATCGGCACCTATGACGATCTGATGGATCAGGAGCCCGGCGAGTTTTGCGTCACCCTGGACACCGACTACGCCCAGAACCGCTACGGAGGCGATACCGGCTACTCCGGCGTGGTGGTGCTGGAGGACGGCACCTTCATCATCGACTCCTACGGCCACTTCGACAAGAAGTTCTCCGAGAATCACGGCTCCGACGTCCGCACCGACCTGTGCTACATCCGCCAGGCCAAGTTCAAGCTGGGCGAGATCGAGAACGTCTTCGGCCGCATCGACCGCTCCAAGCTGGATAAGGCCCTGGAGGAGGCTGACAAGCTGAACAGCAGAGACTACACCTCCGACAGCTTCGCCGTCTTTGCGGACCGGCTGGCCGAGGCGAAGGCCGTGGATGCCGACGCGGCCTCCCAGCAGCTCCAGATCGACGCCGCTGAGGCGGCGCTGAACGAGGCCGTCAAGGCGCTGAAGCCCGCCCAGCACAACACCACCTTCCCCGACGTGAAGCCCGGTGACTGGTTCTACAAGGGTGTCACCTACTCCGCCGGGAAGGGCTTCATGAGCGGTCTGCCCGACGGCACCTTCGGCCCCGCCGTGAAGATGACCCGCGCACAGCTGGTTCAGATGCTGTACGCTCTGGAGGGCAAGCCCGTTGTGAAGAACGTCACCGATCAGTTCTCTGACGTGAAGGTCGGCGACTGGTTCGCCGACGCTGTGACCTGGGCCGTGAAGGCCGGGGTCACCGGCGGTGTGGGCGGCGGCAAGTTCGCCCCCAACGCCCTGATCACCCGTCAGGAGATGGCCGTCATGCTGTACGCATTCAAGGGCCGTCCCGCTGTGGAGGGGAACCTGGACTTCACCGATAAGGCTGAAATCGCAGACTGGGCCGCCAAGGCCGTGGTCTGGGCCGTAGAGAACGGCCTGATGAGCAGCGTCAGCACCGCGCAGCCGGTGTTCTCTCCCAAGAGCACCGCCACCCGTGCCGAGGCCGCCATCATCATGATGAATCTGGACAAGCTGGGCAAGTGATTTCCCAACTTTGTCAGGTAAATGAAAACAGGGGGCCGTCCGAAAGGACGGCCCCCTGTTATTTGCAAGAAAAAGAGGACAGCCGCCGTTCCCGGCGGTTGTCCTCTGAAGCTGGTCGGAGTGCGGGGACTCGAAACCCGGGCCTCCTGCTCCCAAACCTGTCTGAGAATGTTCATCCGGCGCTTTCCGGCGCTGTTTGACGCTTTCCGCTGCTCCCGCCCTTGCTCTTTAGCGCTTTCCGGCACTCTTGCGTCCACCCGCTGCTTTCAGCTAATGGGATGGGTTAGGGATGGGATTCTGTATATTAAAAGATGTGTGTCACAGGATTGGACCGGTGATACAGAAAACACGGGACCTGCTGCGGAGTGTGCAGCAGGTCCCGTGCG
>SAMEA104404103__coassemble_249_pt1 | contig 41680 bp, 29 predicted proteins | sample SAMEA104404103__metabat2_high_PE_037 | metagenome-assembled genome bin SAMEA104404103 (sample SAMEA104404103) | Balaenoptera acutorostrata | reverse complement strand
CCTTTTTTGCCCCCGGTAGAACCGGGGGTTTCCTTTTACGTCTGAAGACGCCAAAGGAACCGGGCCGGACCCTTCGGAAGGGTCCGGCCCGGTTTTATGGTTTCACATTACTTTCCCAGCTTGTCCAGATTCATCATAATGATGGCGGCCTCGGCACGGGTGGCGGTGTTCTTGGGAGAAAACTGCCGCTGTGCGGTGCTGGTACTGCTCATCAGACCGTTTTCCACGGCCCAGATGACGGCATTGCCTGCCCAAGAGGCGATGTCGGCGTTATCCACGAAGTCCAGCTTGCCTGCGGCGGCGGGACGGCCCTTGTAGGCATACAGCATAACAGCCATCTCCTGACGGGTGATCTTGGCGTTGGGGGCGAACTGTCCGCCGCCCACACCGCCGGTGACACCGGCTTCCACGGCCCAGGATACCGCCTTGACGAACCAGTCCCCTGCCCTCACATCAGAGAACTTATCGGTGGTGGCCACGTCGGGGCGGCCCTGCATGGCGTACAGCATCTGCACCAGCTGAGCCCGGGTCATGGTGACCTTGGGGCCAAAGGTTCCATCGGGCAGACCGCTCATGAAGCCCTTCCCTGCGGAGTACATGACTCCCTTGTAGAACCAGTCGCCGGTCTTCACATCGGGGAAGCTGGGCGCGGGCTTTTCGGGCTTCCGGGTAAAGGTGTAGGTATAAGTCACATCCCCGGTGACGCCGTTCTCACCGGTCACGGGAGTCACATCCCATGCGCCGCCCTCATAACCGGCAGCGGGCTTCATGCCCACGGGGACCCGAGAGGCGGGCAGAGTGCCCTTGCCGTCGCTCAGCGTCACGGCCACGGTCCTGTCGGCGGTCTGGCCGTCGGACCAGGTGCCGTTCACCACACGGAAGGTCACGGCGGCCTTGCCGATCACGGGCTGGTGCTTTTGGAAGGTGTAGGTGTAGGTCACATCCCCGGTGACGGCATTCTCAGCGGTCACAGGAGTCACGTCCCATGCGCCGCCCTCGTAGCCGGCGGTGGGCTTCATGCCCACGGGGACCTGAGAGGCGGGCAGAGTGCCCTTACCGTCGCTCAGCGTCACGGCCACGGTCCTGTCGGCGGTCTTGCCGTCGGACCAGGTGCCGTTCACCACCCGGAAGGTCACAGTGCACTCCTCAGCAACTACGGGAGCGGGCTCATAGTATTGAAAGGTCGCTACCTTTACACTATTTGCAAATACAGTATAAACGCCTTCCTCCAGCGTGTTGGGGTAAGGGGCGTTGATTCCGGTACAGGTCACCCGGCCGGTACCATCGGCGGTGTACTGGTTCACGTAGGGCACGCCCTGGAGCATTCCCTCCAGCGCATTTCCCGCCACGGGCTTGTCCAAGTCTCCCTTGTTGACCTGCACGAAGTACATCCCGTCAGGCTCGCCCCGGAAGGCCATGGCGAAGCGCACCGCGCCGGGGTAATAGGTGGTGGTCCGTCCGTACAGAGTCACCTGCTCCCCTTTTACGTCGGTGTTGTTCGCCAACTGCGGGGTCAGCTCTGCCGACATCCCCACGGACTGCACATCGTACATGCCGGGCTCCGTGGGCTCCGCAGCGGCAGAGGGCACGACGAACAGGGTCAGGACCATGGACAGGGCCAGGAACAGCGATAAAGCTTTCTGTTTCATGATATTCTCCCTTCTGATTTCATTTTCTTTCCGGGGACCTCCGGCCTTTTTCGCACCGAATATCACGCCGCCGGAAAGAAGTATCTTACTTAATACTATAACAAACAGGGCCGATTCCCGCAAGCCGATTCTGGCCCTGCTAAAAAAAGGAGGCCGCCCAAAAGGGCGGCCTCCTCTCTGTTTCACCATAAAGCTAATTCACTTTACAATCAAAGCTTGTCCAGGTTCATCATGATGATGGCGGCCTCGGCGCGGGTGGCGGTGTTCTTGGGAGAGAACATCATCTGCTCGGTGCTGGTGCTGCCCATCAGACCGCTGTCTACGGCCCAGACAACAGCCTTGGCGGCCCAGTCGGCAATGTCAGCGTTGTCGACGAAGTCCGGCTTGCCTGCGGCCTCGGGACGGCCCCGGTAGGCGTACAGCATGACGGCCATCTCCTGACGGGTGATCTTGGCATTGGGTGCGAACTCGCCTCCGCCCACGCCGCCGGTGACGCCGGATTCCACGGCCCAGGACACGGCCTTGGCAAACCATTCACCGGAATTCACGTCGGAGAACTGATTGGTGAGGGCCACATCGGGCTTGCCCTCCATGGCGTACAGCATCTGTACCAGCTGGGCCCGGGTCATGGTGACCTTGGGGCCGAAGGTGCCGTCGGGCAGACCGCTCATGAAGCCCTTCTGGGCGGAGTAGGTCACGCCGTTGTAGAACCAGTCGCCGGGCTTTACGTCGGGGAAGGTGGGAACGGGCTTCTCAGGGTTCTTCAGCTCGTCCAGCTTCTTCTCTGCGGCGGTCAGCACGTCCAGCTTGGTGACCAGAGCCTTCTGGGCCTCGGTCAGGGCCTCGTAAGCGGCACGGGCCTCGGTGATCTTCTGCTCAGAGTCCAGCGTGACGGTGCCGATGGCGTCGATCTTGGCATCCACAGCGGCGGCGGCCTCCCGGTCCTCCTCCGCTCTGGGGCGCAGGGCCTCAACGGCCCGGCTCAGCTCCGCCAGAGCCCCGTTGACCTGGGGCTGGGTGGCGGCGGGGTCCTCATGGACGGAAACTGCCTTGTCCAGAGCAGCTATAAAGGTATTCCAGCTGTCAGCAGTGTAGTCGGTCTCCTGCTTCTTCTGGGCGTTCTCGATGGCGGCGGCCAGCGCGTTCTTGTCCACGGTGGTCTTTTCGCCGAAGGAGCCCAGGAACTTCAGGTCGGCCCAGTCGGCGTGGTCGTTCCAGTTGTGCTCAACCTGGAGTGCCTTGAAGGTCAGCTCCCGGGTACCGGCGGGGATTTTTGCGTCGATGGCGGCCATGGGGGTCTTCTGGACCATGACGCCGCTGTCGAAGATCTTGTTATTGTCGGCGAAGATCTGGAACTGGACGGAACCGTACTGGGCATTGTACTGGCAGTAGTCCACGCCGGCAAAGCCCCGGACGGCGGTGTAGCCCTTGCCCGCCACGTTGTAGCGGATGACGGACTCAGCGTGAGCACCCAGGCCCTTTGTAAAGGTAACAGGCTTGCCATCCTTATCAGCCAGGGTGATGGCGGTATTGTTCACGTTCTTGTCTCTGTGGACGCCGTCGCCCCAGCCCACGGTGGCGCTGGTCCAGTCCACGTCGGAGGCGTATACGCCCCGGACCAGGGTAAAGGCGGAGGTCCGGGTGGTCTTGCCGTCCACGGAGGTGATGTGGATGGTGAAGGTGCTGTCGTTTTCATAGGGGGTCAGAGTGGTCTCCACGGAGCCCACGGCCTCTGCCACCACCTCATCGCCCCGGCAGACGGTCACCTTGGCCCGGTTGTCCTGGGCGGCGGCGGTCAGAGTGACGGTCTCGCCGCTGACCATGATGACGGGAGACTCGCTCAGGTCCACATTCTTCCCGTCCAGACGGACGGACTGGAGGGTGGCGTTGGAATCGTATGGCTTCACCACGGTGACGGTGTAATGAACGGCGGTGATGCCGTCGGCGGCTCTGGCCCGGATGGTCAGGGTGTTGGCCCCGTCCTGGAGCCGGGTGAACTCTGCTGTATTGCCGGTGATGACTGCGCCGTTCAGCGCGATGGTCACATCATCGGCGGGTACAGCCTCCACGGCCACAGTGAGCGCGTTCTTGCCCACGGGCAGCTGATAGAGGTACGCCTCCTGCTGGGGCCGGAATCCCTTCAGCGCTTCACCGTTCAGCCGGATTCCGGTGATGGAGACAGCCCGGTCGGGATGGCAGATGACATGGACCCGGAACACGTCCCGGGTCTTGCCGTCGGCGGCCACGGCGGTCACATAGAAGGTGTTGATGCCGTTGGTGAAGGTCACGGGGCAGCTGTAGCCCTGGGCGTTCTTAGTGACCTCCAACTCCTCGCGGTACTCATTTTTCAGTACCTTCAGGGCGCTGAGCTCCCCGGCGGTGCGGATGGTCAGTGTGCCGCCGGTGACGCCGGAGGCCACCACATAGGCGTCCTCGATCTCGCTGTTGGCATCGGCGGTGAAGTCCAGCTCCTCCATGGCCACCTCCACCACCTGAGCGGCGTTGGAGGCCACCGTCTTAACGGTGATACGGTAGGTCTGTCCGCCCCGGAGGACGGTCACCACATCCCCATCCTGTACGGGCAGGGCAGCGGCGGCACGGTTTTCAGCCAGACCCACCACAGGGATGTCGTTGATGCGGAGCTCGGTGGTGCCCAGAGTGGGATTAACGGCAGCATACTGCACGGCCAGAGTGCCGCACTCCACGGGCACGTTGACCTGCATCTCCTGCTCACCGCCCCGGGTATAGATATTCTGTCCGTTGACCGTGATGCTGTACAGATCCAGCGTATCCTCCCGGTCTCCGGTGAAGGAGATGTGCTGCTCTGCCAGCAGAGCGTCATAGCTCCGGTCGGCGGGGCCCACATGGAAATCGGAGAAGGTGACCTGCTTGTTCCGGTCATTGGTGTGCCAGCAAGCCATGCCGATCCGGTAATCGGTGCCGATGGTGTGGGTGGTGACGTCCCGCAGGTGCTGCCAGGACTCCTCGCCCACCTTGTAATCCAGAGAGACCTTACCGTTCTGGACCGTCATGCCCAGCCAGGCCTCGGTGGTCCCGTTGTAACGGGCATCTCCGCCCTCCTCCACGGCGGAACTCTTCTGCTCTACCACAGAGGAGAAGCCGGTGAAGTGGGACTTCTTGCCGATGGTGATGTAGTTGTCATCGTCCTTGTACAGGGCAAAGGAGGCGGTATCCCACTGTCCGTCCTCCTTCACAGGCAGGCCGGACACCTTCACCACGGTGCGCAGGTTGTTCTTGTCCACCCCTGCGGGGTCGTACAGGAACAGATTCTTGACGCTGTTGTTGCTGCCGTACAGGTCGCCCCGGTCCGTGGTCACGGTGATGCCCTCAGGGGACAGGCTGTACTGGCTGGGGTCCTCTCTGGTGATGGAGAAGCTGCTCGACAGCACCTGCGGTTCCTCGGGAGCGGGTGCCTCTCCCTCACCATCCACGGTGACCCGGACGGAGTTGGAACGGATCAGGGTGTCGTCCCACTCATAGTAGGCCATAATGTCGGCGGTGCCCGCCTGCTTGGCCACCAGCTGGCCGTTCTGATCCACGTAGGCCACCTCAGGGGCGCTGCTGGCGAAGCGGAGCTGGCCCACAGGGGCGGAAGCGGGATGGTTCCGGTCCCGGACCAGCTGGACCACGGCGCTGTCGTCGTTGGTGAGGGTGGCGGCGGTGGCATCATCCTCTGCGATGACGTAATTCTTCATACCGTCGTCGTAGTGGTTGCCGCGGATGGTCACGTCCTTGGACTGTCTGAACTCAAAAAGGTTGTCGATGTTTCTGGTGTTGCTCTGGCCGGAGGTGTGGACCGTCAGAGTTGCGGTCTTCCCTGCCTTGAGGGCGGGGGCCTCCTCCAGCTGAATGGAGAGATCGGGGGTCATACGGAGGATCTTGTTATTGAGGAAGCGGAAGTTCTCCACGCTCTCCGCCTTGACTACCATGTCCTCGTCCATATAGAAGGTGTTGCCCTCCACGGTGATGTTCTTATGGATGGGGTTGGAGGCGTCGGGCAGGCCGCCGCCCTTGGTCACGGGATGGACCCAGATGGCGGGGGCGCAGGGCCAGCTGGTCCGGCCGCCGATATCGTCCACATAGAACACGTTGTTCCGAATGGTCATATCCCGGATGGGGCCGGACTCGTACCAGTCGTTGGAGTCGTTGGACAGGAAGATGGCCGCCATGGAGGAGGGGTAGAACAGGTTGTCCTCAATGATGACCTTATTCCGGGTGGTGCAGAGGATGCTTCTGGTGGCCACGTTCTGGAAGGTACAGCCCCGGATGGTGACGCTGGGGGCGTAGGTCACGTTCTCAGCCACGTACTTGGGCTGGCCGCCGATGCGGTCAGACAGGTTCTCAGGCAGCGGCTCCCAGAACTCCACCACCATGGTACGCAGGTCGTTGCCGTCCTCGCCGGGGTCGGAGATGACCCGCTTGACGGTGTACTCTGCCTCGTTGTCGGTGGATTCCAGGGTGTCACGGGTGAAGAACTGCACCTTGTCACCCACGTGGTACTGGGGGAAGCCGCCCTGCTGGGCGTGGATGTAGTTCAGCTGCAAGGTGTGGTCGTCCCGGCGCTGCTCCACCCGGGTGAAGGTGCCGTGCATGTTGATGGGGTCGTCGTGGGTGTGGGAGAAGTTGCAGTTTTCAATGACAAAATCCCCCTTGGCACCGGAGGCGTGGATGCCGTCGGCAAAGCTGGCGGTGATATGGCCGGAGCCCTCCCGAGGCATCATGTCGCAGTTCCGGTAGTACACGTTCTCGCTCATCTGGACCAGCCAGCCGAAGCCGTGCATGAAGTGGACCTTCACGTGGTCGGCGGTGACGTTCTTGCTCTCCCAGGTGAAGGCGCCCGCGGTCTCACGGGTGGTGTTGCCGGTCAGCTGGATCACGTATCCGGGCTTGGCGATCTCCGGCGCGGCTCCGCTGTAGTTGAAGCGGACCACGCCCTCGGACAGCTCCTCAATGCCGCTGACCCCGCCGAAGGGGCTGGCACCGGTACCGTAGATCCGGGTCATCTCGTGCTCCGGCTGGTAGACCGTGATGCCGTAGGAGTTGTGGAGGCCGGTGGCGGTCCAGTAGAGCTCCCCGGTGTAGGGGCTGGGCTCGCTGTTCCAGCGGATGGTATTGCCCTCTACCTCATAGGGGAAGCAGGCGGGGATATAGTAGTCCACAAAGTTGTGGCCGTTCTGCTGTCCCACCTGGAGGACCGTCATCTCGGAGACGGTGGGGACGGCGAAGTCCCATGCGAAGTTTTTCAGCTCCACATCCTCCGAGTGGGCCACCGCCAGTGCCATCATGTTGCCGTGCATCATGAAGAGAGAGCCGTTGCCCTCCAGAGTCAGATTCTTCTGATCTTCGATCAGCAGGCCAATGGTCTTGATGGGGTGCTCGATACTGTTGGTGTTCGAGGTGTGATAGGGTCTGGTCTGGGCTTTATCCTTATAAATGTGATATTCGCCCGTGGGGAAGTTCAAAGTGACATGCTTGGTGCCGTCGGCCGATTTCTCCTTGGCTGCCTGTAAGGCTGCCCAGATGGCCTCGGTGCTGTCCCGGCTGCCGGTGGGGTCCGCGCCGTACTCCAGCACGTCCACCACCTCGCCGCTGCCCGCGGGCTGGGCCGCAAAGGCGTTGACCACCGGCTGCATCAGCAGACACAGTGCAAGCAGCATGGAGCAGAGCTTTTTCATCCTGGTTTTCATGCTTTCTGATACCTCCTGTTTTATTTTTCCCTTGTGTGCCGCCGGACCGCGTATCCCGCCCGGCTGTGTACCTCCTTTCTCTGAAATGCGCTGTTCACGCCCGCCGAACAGCAAGAATATGAACTTTTTTCTGTGTCGGCCGGCGTGCTGCTGGTCTTATTATACCATAAATATACATATTAGAATATCAAAATGTACATTTTAACGAATGCTTTTACCCACTCCCCCTCTGCCCCGCTCCTTTCTGTCTCGCCATAAAAACACCCCTGCCGCAGCGGATCTTGCTACGGCAGGGGTGGTACTCCGGTCCTCCGGAGTCAGCATTTGATTTGATTTTCAGTCCAGACGGAAGCTCTCGCTCCGGTCGCCCAGATACAGAACCGTGCCGCGGGGCAGCATCTGGACCGCGTTCTTCTGCATACGGCTGCCGTCGGCCAGATACACTCCGTTGGAGGAGACATCCTGGACCTCGTAGCGGTCCTGCCGGGTGTGGTAGCGCAGGATGCAGTGGCGGCGGCTGATGCTGACGTTGTTCATATCAGTCAGGATACTGCATTGTTCTGCATCCCGGCCCAAGATAATCTCCATGCCGTCGGGCATGCCGTACTCCTGTCCCTTCAGGCCGCCGCTCAGACCGGTGAAAATACCGCAGGTCTCCTCATCGGAAGCGGTCCGGGTGGGCTCAGCGGTGGTCAGCAGCGTGGTAGCGGGGCTCTGATTCAGCACCACAGTGCCGCTCATGCTGCCGTTGCACTGTTGACGGACCTCCTCGGGCATACTGGAGACGCCGACCTCCTCGGGCAGCTTCGTCCGGCTGTTTTCAGCGGAGCCGGAGAGTTTCTGATAAAACTGAGCCATGGTGCTCTCCATATAGGGGACGGTGTACAGGAAGCCGACGCCCAGAGTAACAATACTGAGAAAGATCCAGCCGATGAAGGACAGATTCAGCAGGAACAGCTCCATTTTGTGGCCGTCCATCATCTTCTTACTGCGGTTCAGCGCCTCGCCGGCAGCCATACCCGGATTTTCATCCAGGATATAGAAGGCCATGCTGTAGGACAGCATCTTGATGAGGCCGGGAATGACCAGCAGCAGGGACCACAGAAAGCTGAACACCATGATCATCAGGTTCAGCAGCATGGTATTCCCGTAATTGGAAAAGCCGGAGAACATCTGACCTACGCCGGGCTGCTCACCCTTGGACAGGTGGAGGTAATAGCTGCGCCGTCCGTAGCTGACCGGACCGAATACCAGGATCATATAAACCGGAGCCAGCAGTCCCAGGAGTTGACCCAGCGCAATGATCACGGCCACCAGGACCTCCACGGCGATGGCAGTAATCCAGCAGCCCTTCAGACTGCTTTTGGCTCTGCTTTTCAATTCTGCATTTGTCATAAGAATCATCCTTCCTTTTTATTTCAGTTCGAAGATAAAGGTCTCATTGGCCAGCAGGATGGTGTCGCCGCTCTCCAGCGGATGCTCCTGGTCACCAATGACCAGCTGACCGTTCACATAGGTGTGGTTAGCGGAGTTGTTGTCCCGAATCCAGTAGGTATCATCCTTCCGGATGATATCTGCATGGGTGTGGGAGATGGCCGGGTTATCCGTGATGCAGTAGTCCACAAAGCTGGCCTCCTGGCCGATCCGCATCAGCATCTTGTTGATGGGTACGGTCTCTCCGGTGTGCTGTCTGGTCAGTACCGCCTGCTTGGGCTGGGCCTGCTGCTGCTCGCCGCCGGTCAGCACCGTTGTGGGAAAGCTGGTAGACAGCACCACAGTTCCCGTGCTCATATTTCCCAGAGATGCCTCTCCCCCCACCATATTCATTGCAGTGCCGGGAATGCTGGAGCGGCCACCATCATCCGCCTGGATAGGCGCAGGCTTTGTCTTGAGAATCGGTTCGGCCGCGGGCGGTTCCTTCTTGATAGGAGGCGCCACAGGGGCGGGCTTCGGCATCTGGCCCGGGATCTCAAAGTTCAGATCCACAGGGACTGGACCGGGTTCAGGCTGCTCCGGCCCCTTTTTCTTTAGGAAGCCGAACAGTCCGCCCTTCTTTTCGGGCGGCTCCTCGTAGACAGGAGCGGGAGTGGGGACGGGTGCGGGCTTCGGCACCTCCATGACAGGAGGACGGAACGCAGGTGCGGGCGGGGCGGGCTTACGTGCCCCCACAGGAGGTGGCGGAGGCGGGATCTTACCGGGCCGCTGCGAAATGGGCGCAGGTGCAGGCTGGGACCGGTTCCCCGCAGGCTGATGGTTTATCGGCGCAGCGGTGGAAGTGCTGCCGTTTTTCAGCTCGGTCAGCAGCTGGCGGAAGTCCACCAGAGAGAAGTTTGCGCTGGTGTTCAGGAAGTTGATGATCCTGGCAAAATAGTCGTTGTTCTCATTGGTGTCGAACTGGGCGTTGAACATCATTTCTTTGAAGAACTTACAGAGGTCCAGCTCCTTCACCTGCTCCAGCACCGGCAGATACACCAGGCTGGGCTCGTCGGTGGCCACATTGACATAGATGTGCTGGGGATCCAGCACAAACAGGCCGCTCTCCAGCATATAGGCTCCGCCGTCCTCGATGGCGTCGCAGATGCCCATGAAGATGTTCAGCAGACGCTTTTTGGTGACCATGCCGCTGAAAAAGTTTTGCAGGGTGATTTTGGAGGAGATATTATACCGAAGGAAACGCTTCTCATCCACCTGTGTAAAGGAGATATTCAGCACGTTGTGGAGATTGTTGTTCCGGATCATACCCAGACCCACCGTGTCCAGCGTATCTCTGGGCTCCATCTCGTAGACAAGGAACGGGATGGTCCCCTGTTTATCGTAGGTAAAACTCATATGTTTCTCCTTTCCGCCTATGGCGGCGCATTCAGTCGTAGTTCATGCGGTCCAGCTGCAGCAGACGCCAGGTATTCTCTACTTTGACAAAGGCGGTGCCGTAGTCGCTGAAGTCCCGGGCCTCCTGGAACCGGAAGTCGATGGCCACCTCGCCGTTGGCGTCGATGTAGCCCCACTTGTCGTTCTGCTTCACAGCGGCCAGACCGGCGGAGAAGCTCCGGGCCTCCTGGAACTTGCCCAGATCGGTGATCTCGCCTGCCTCGTTGATGAACTTCCAGCTCCCGCCCTGCTTGACGGCGGCCAGCGTGTTCTCATTGAATGCGACGACCTCCTCAAAGGTCTGGTCCGTAATGGGAACTCCGGTGGTGTCCACCAGCTGGAAATTCCACCCCTTCTTCATGAAGAGGCCCTTTCCCCGGCAGAGTACGCCCTTCTCGTCCACCACGGCCCCGTCGAAGCTGTAGTCCGTCAGCTCGGTGCCGTCCCCGGAGATCAGCGCCCATTTCTTGCCATCCTTGCTCACAGCGGCCACGCCGCTGCTGAAGCCGGTGGTGGCAGTATAGCCGCCGCATTTCAGCTTCAGGGACTCGTCGTAGAAGTTCCAGCTCCTTCCGTTGTATGCGGCCAGAATGCCGCCCGTCGGAGCGATGAACCGCCGGACCTTACCGAACTCCGGGTCTGCCTTCTCGATCACGGCGGAGGTGACCTTGGTGCTGCCGTCCCGTGCGATGCAGAACGCATTTCCTGCGCTGTCCACCACAGCGGCGTACTGTCCGAAGGCTCCCGCCTCCTTGAAGCCGCTATTGATGACCGTTCTGCCGTCCTCATTTACATAGTACCAGATCCCGCTGTCACAGACTGCCGCCAGACGGCAGCTGCGGCTGTAGGGCCGGACGTCCTCAAACCGTTCAGACAGGGTGAAGTCGTACCAGTGGGGCTTGATGGCCTCATCCAGGCCCGCGCTGTTCTTGCAGCGCTCCTTGCCCTCGTGGTAGGCCTCGAAGGCCTCCCGGACCCGGCCATCCTTCAAATAGATGTCGATGCCGTACAGATAGGTCTCCGGATCCTCCGGGAACTTGTCCTGCATGACGTTTCTGTACAGCTTGGCCGCAGACCGGGTCTCGCCCCGGTCCATGTAGAATCCACCCAGCTCCTTGTAGAGGTCCAGATTGGGGCAGCGCTCCAGCGCCTTCAGATAGCTGCGCTCTGCGTCCTCGTTCAGGCCGGTCTCCACCTGTTCCCGGGCCTGGGCCACATCGTTCTCATAGCTTTTCCGGCTCTCCAGCCGGTCGCTGAACTGGTACAGGGTGGAGATGCCCATCAGGGCCACCAATCCCAGCGAAATAGACAGCTTGTAATTCTTCATTGTCATTCACACCCTTAAATTCCGGTTAAAAAGGCGGCGAGCATGGTCCCTGCCAGCAAAAACGGTGCAAAGGGGAGCTCTGTTTTGCGGTCAGCCCGCCGGGTCACCAGTAGGAACACCGAAACTGCAAAGCAGCACAGCAGAGAACAGAAAATTGCGCTCCAGATACTCTCCTGCCCCAGATACGCGCCCATCAGAATGATGAGCTTCACGTCTCCCCAGCCCATAGCGCCCGGTGTCACCAGACGGCACAGCACACCGGCCACACCCATGAACAGCGCGGCCAGCACGGTGCTGAGCAGGATATACAGAGCCAGCTCCATATGCAGCAGCATATCCAGGGACAGGACCGCCGCCAGTCCCAGCAGACCCAGCAGCAGGACCTTGTTGGGGATCAGGTGCTCCGCCAGATCGCTCCAGGCGCAGACCCACAGAATGGCACACAGCAGCATGGTCCGGCAGATCAGCATCAGGTCCGTGCGGTAGTAGAGGGCCAGAAATCCGGTGAGGAACAGCACACTGATCCACAGCCCGATCCGACAGACCGTCAGTCTGCGCTCCGTCTTTTCTGAGGGCTCACCGCCCCGCTCGGTCCGCTTCTGCTCCACCGTCAGGCGGGCGGGCTGAAACAGCCCGGTCCCCGCCAGTCCGGCCACAAGTGCGATCAATACATAAAAAATCCAGTTCACACGCTTGTCTCCTTATTACGCGCCGCCCCATGCCTGAGTATAGGCAAAATGGCTCATATTGAAGCTGAAATCGATTTTTAACAGCTCGATCACCTTGATTTTATATTTCACGCCGATAAAGACGTTTTTACTGCCCTCCTCCAGGAAATTCACATCGCCGATTTCAAACTGTCCGATGTGGTTTCGCTTGAGGAACGCCTCCGCTGTATCGTTGGGCCAGTCCTTCAAATGGGATTTCACCACCACAGAGGCCAACCCCTTGCCCGCCAGATTTTTGGCGATATCTGTCAGGCTGTCGCCCGACAGGGCCTGACCACCCTCGGTGTAGAGTTGTCCGCTGTAGGCGATTATGCTGTTGACCCGCTCCGCGTCCTTGCCGGGGATGCGGGAGGTGATGTTCTGTACCTTGGTCAGAAACTTACCCACTTGGGTGATCACATCGCCCGCCTCGGTAAATACCCCGGAGGACTGGCCGCCCTTACCGGTGAACGGTTTATCCATCTGGGCCGCATAGTAAATGTGCATGTACTGGGAAATCTCCTTGGCGGAGTTGTCCACAGCCAGTGACACCTTGGCCTGCGTGTAGGCGATCTGCGCGATGGACAGCAACGTGAACATGGCAAAAATGAACACACTGAGAGATATGGTGGCCTCGATCACGATGGCTCCCCTCTGCTCCCGCAGTCGTTCCCGCAGCTGCCGCCATTTGGTTCGCATATCATCACATCCTTGGATTTTCTTTTGTGCGTTCCGTATTAGGGGCGCTGGACGGGGATTCCGAACTCAGCAGCCACTGCATCAGCCACAGAGCCCTCGGGAGTAACAATGTAGGCCTTGGGAGAGTCATCGGGGGTAAAAATTCCGTTGGGAATCGTCGTCACACTGGCAGGAATCACAACTTTTTCCAGCTCATGGCAGAAGATAAAAGGACACTGCACTATAACTTCCATTCCCTCGGGGAAAATAGCCTGCTTCAGGCTGGGGCAGATGTTGAATGCTACATCACCGATACGCTTCAACCCGCTGCCCAGGTGGATATACTCCAACTCCTCGCATCCATTGAAGGCACTATCACCGATAGTCTGCACCGTATCAGGCAGAACGATAGCCCGTGCGGGCAATAACGCCATACCCGCGGAAGCAATCCCGATAACAGGGTCACCGTCGATTTTTTTAGGGACCACAACCACCTCATCCTCAGAGGTACAGCTTACGATCATACGTCCCTCCTTGCTCCAGATACTCTCAAAGTCGGAGGCGGCGCTCTCGGGGTAGTTCAGGATGTTCTCCTGAGTCAGCTTGGTACCGGTACTGGGTTTCTCCTGCTGGGAGAGGGAGCCGGAGGCGGACTGGCTGGAGGCAGGGACACCAGAGGAAGATGCATCGTTCTGCTTTTCACTGCATCCCACCAGGCCAGTCAGCATCATGGCCAGCGCCAGAGCGGCGGCCAGACTTCTCTTCATATTCTTTTTCATGTTAGTTCCTCCTAAATCTGATTTTATTTGACTGCTCGATCAGGAATATCCTCGGATGACCTTCAAGTCATAGGTACACCAGTCTGTCCGCTCCCGGAAGTCCACAGTACCTGTTTCAGGGTTGTTGTCCACAAGGGGCAGGGTCAGCATCAGGGGCTTGACCCGGAGCTGTGCGGTCAGTTGGAAATGAGTCTTGGCATTGTTCAAATCAAAGTTTTCCTTGCCCGCTTTTCGCATATTGGCCTCGATCAAATCTCCGACCCGCTTCAACGCAGCGCCCCGTACCTTGGTGCTCTGCATAGCCAGAGCGGTAAAGACGTACATATAGTCGCTGTAATAGAGTTCGCCCCCTGCCTTTTCCGGTGTATTGTTTCCCACATAATCCAATCTCGGAAAAGGTTCATTCGGATTCGCAGTTTGACCGTCATCAAAGCAGTTCTTCCACTGCTTTTCTTTCCACTTATAGAACGGTACCCCATCGCCGCCCTTCAGCGCGGCTACATCAGAGGCGGACTCCAGCCCCGCCAGCGTCAGGATCATCAGTGTCTTGGTGACCGGGATTGGGATAACACCCTGTGACAACGACATGACCGCATTCGCTACCGAATGAATAAATCTAGACGTTGCATTGCTTGAATCAAACGTATAGAACACACAGAATCCGGCTGTGGTATTCAGTGCAAGCCGCACCTCATAGATATTTTTGGCGGCGGTTTTGATGGGCTCCTCCATCAGAGCATCCGGTGAATCACCGGAACCGGAGCCATAGAGGATGTACTCGATCTCAGCTCGGTTGGCGTGGTTATTCGCCAAACAGAAATGGCGGTTGGTCAGGGACTGGTTCTCCATGACCTGCGTCTTATTGTCGGCGTCCCATGCCTCGGCTGTATATCCCAGACGCTTTGTTCCCTCTGTCTGAGTGGCGTAGTGGGTGAACATCTCCATGATATATTCGGTGACATACAGGTTGTCCCGCATATTCTTCACACCGTCCATACCGCTGGCCAGATTTTTCACCATGGTGAACATTGTATCCACCGAAGTCAACACACTCATTGGGGTGCCATTACTGGCATTCGGCAGTACATGGCCCAGATTGCTTTTATCCGATACCTCCAGAGCCGCTTTCTTTTCTGCCTCCGTCTTTTCCTTCTGCTTCTTATCGAACTCATCCTTCTTCTTTTTGGCGTCCTTGATCTCGCCCTCCTTATCTTGGAACTTCATCAGCATAAACTGATAGAGGACAGGTGTGTCCTCCTTTAAAATCGGATTGTTTCCTGCCTTTCCGCTCTTATTCTCCGGAGCATGATAGAGGTCTGTGGCAGCTGCGGGTTGGATCAGCTTGGTAAATACAGTTTCTCCCTCGCTGCAATTCTGCACATAATCAATACTGCTGCGGGACGGGATCTCTGCCCGTACCAGATTGATAATGTCCTGTTCCGTCAACTCCATCACCTTTTTCCCACCGTAGGTGAACCCCTCCAGGGCAGTCCGGCAGGCTTTGATATCATCCAGAATATTGGTCAGACGGGTCTTCAACTCGGTGACGCTCTCCTCCTTGACGTTCAGCTTCACATCAGCAAGCAGCATCGCCTCCTCTTTCACTGCACCCTCTTCATATTCCTTCCATTCCTTTTCTTGATATTCTGTCTTTTGGCCCTTGACCTCATTGCCCCACTCGTTCCGCTTCTTTTCATAGTCACGGACCGCTTCGACCAACTCGTCCATAGCGGGGGTCTTGTGTTCCCAGGGCAGGATCTTACCGTCGCCATTGATGGCCAACTCCAGACGTTTTTGCTGTTCTCCCAGTTGGTCATATTCCACCTTCAGCTGATTCCTGATTTTCTCCGTCAGCTGTTTCAGCGTATATTTGCCGTCAATCATGTAGGAATGATTGTGAAGGCCTTTCCATTGGTGGTTTAGCCCCATAGAATATACGCGGGTTTCTGCGCCGAAGTTCCAGTTCAATTTGTTTTTATAGATGTTCCAAGGAGCATTACTGTATTCGACCAGTGTAGCAGATTCATACTCAGTCAAATCCAGATTTTCCTCGAACCAGGTCTTGATTTTCTTGCTCTGGCTGTCCAGCTGAGTGCTCCAATCCTCCGGAAGATCCTTTGCAGGCGTGCAGAGCTTGGCTCCCTCCAGCTGAGCATACCACTCCAGCAGTTTGAGGGTCTCCACGTTGATCCGCTTGATTCTATCTCCTTTAGAGGAATTTTCGTGAATGGCCAGCGCATAGACTACAGGGTTCATTTGGGCAGAGCTCACGTGACTAAAGCTCTGGTTCATCTGATCCCAAGCATTCTTCTGGTTTTCGATGGCCGTGTTCACTTGTTTCAGACTCTGATCGATATTGGCGGACAGCGCCAGCAGCTCAGTAAACTTCGCCTGGGTCAGTTCGACAGGTTCAGCCTCCTTGCCCGGCTCCGGCTTTTTCCCGGTCACGACCTCCGCAGGGGTCAGGGGATCGCTCAGCTTCTCCGGCAGCGTGATCAGCCAAAAATATTTGTCCGGCAGGTTCTTTATGGTATCACTGTCTGCAAAATAATACCTGACGACCAACTTGGTCGCTTCCAACAGTTCTTCATAAAGGTCCTTGCTGTTCTTCTCAAGGTCCTCATATTTTTCTCTTGTAGGACCGGGGAGATACTTCTCATAGTCTCTGATGGCCTCATAGGTTGCAAAGACCTTCTCCAGCATACTGCCCTCAGCCTCAGCATACTCCTGCTTCACTTCACTGCTGTGCTTATTGATCTCAATGCCCTCCAGGGAGTTATCCTTTAGTTTACCGTCCTCGGTGCGATTGCTCCAGCGGGCCAGCAGCTTCTCGGTCAGACCGATGGGCGCCCGGTACTTCATGAACTCCACAATACTCTTCTGGAGCAGAGCGGGGTTCCCGCCCAGACTGTTATTGTCCACATTGCCCACCGTGATTTCTTTGGTAGCCTCCACCTTCAGGAAGTTACTGGGGTCCTCCCCCGCGATGGCAGACATCTGTTGATCCAAAAAGCTGCCGAACAGCTTGCTGTACTCCTCGGGCAGCCCCTGAGCCTGCATCATACCCTTGAAGTAATTGGCACTCTTTGCGTAAAAATCTTCGATATCCTGACAGCTGGCTACCAGACCGTAGAACTGCTCCAGGTCGGGGTCATAATGGGCCAGCACAGACTGGAGGGCCAAATCTGCCGCCGACTCCGCCGTAGCCTTGCTCAGCTTCGCCCGGCTGACGTCGCCGAATACGCAGGTAAACAGCATACACGGGACCAGCACGATGGCTAAAAAGACCGAAACGGCTCCGTGACTGCCATGCCACTTTCCATTCTTCTTTTTCACACGATCACCAGCTTAGTTCATAAATTGCGCCACTTTTTTCAGCGCATTGTCCACCTTCGCGGTGTATTCCTCGATGTTTGCAGAGCGCTCCAGATAGTCCACCACAAAGGAGACATTCCGCATAAATTCTGCCGGGTCGCCGATCTGGCGACTCTCGTACAGCCTGCACACCGACTTCAGGTGCTGATCCGTCATGGGGATCCGCAGCGGGAACGGCACCTCGAAGGAGCAGCTCACGCTGAGATTGGAGATGAGGATTCCCGCTTTCGTCTCTACCTTGATATCCACCTTCTCCGGCTTCATCTGCGGAAACATCAGCGGTTTCATCTGCTTCATTTTATCTTCAAGTTCATCCTGAACATTATTTCCGATTTTATTGATATCACCGGTCAAAATATACCGGTATGGTGCGTTCTTGATGTCATCAATATCGGTGGCAAGCCCGCCCGTCTTCTGCACATGCTCCAGCGCAGGGTCTGCACACCGGGCAGTGGCTTCGATCACCGTGGTCGATACCAGCCGCTCTGCATACATCTTTTGGTAGGTGGCCTCACCGGCCATAATCATCAGCAGTACTACAACAAATACGATGGGAAATACGAACGCTGCTTCTATGATCATCGCCGAACCTTTTTCCCCGGAAACTTTCTTTTTCCGCATATGCTTTCCCTCGTTTCTCTGTCCGTACAACTTCTGTACGAAATACGCTCCGCATCCCGGACCGGAGGTCCGGGATGCGGGTGCAGGGGAACGGAAACCGTTCCCCTGGCCCGGTTCGTCTGCGTCAGCCTTAGTTGCCAGAGCTGGAGCCCATCCAGTTGTCGGTCTTGTCAACAACATCCCCGAGGATTCTACTCAACACTGTGGTAATTTGGCTCTTAAAGAGGACCGCCAGACTCACGGCCACTCCAACGAGGAGGACCACTGCCACGATATCCACGGCACCGGTCTCGTCCCGCAGGAAATTCTCCTTGGCGTTCAGCAGATTGGCATACAGCTTCACACACAGTTTTCTCATAATACAATTCTTCCTTTCTCTTTCTGTTTTTTATATTGAATCCGATCAGGTCCCCAGATTCGCAAAGACAGGAACGATGACCATGGTCAATATACCGATAAATGTGAGGACAATGGGGAGCAGCAGCTTGGCGCTTGCGGCCTCGCCCGCCCGCTTAACCTCTTGCTTTTTGACGTTCCATGCCTCCTCGCTCTGCTGGATCATCATGGGAGCCAGCTCGCGGTTGCCCTTCATGACGCCCTGCGCCAGAGTGGAGCTGAATTTTTTGACCTGAGGCACGCCGCAGCGCTGGCCGAAGTCGATCAGGGCGTCCTGCTCGTTCTTACCGTTCTGCATATCAATGACGCTGTTCTGCATCTCCCGGTACAGGATGCCCTCCTCAGAGTAGGCCACCTGCTCCCAGGCCTCCCGCAGGATCATGCCTGCGTTTACCAGCAGAGCCAGCTTGGAGACCACCTCAGGGAACTCCAGCAGCATGACGCTGCTCCGCTTGTCCACGTCGTCCTGCACCATCAGCCCATAGTACCGGCTGGTCACGGCGGCCAGGATCAGAAACAGCAGAAACAGCGGAACGCTGTTGGTCAGAAAATACATGGGTGCGGCCATGGCCGCCACCATCATTGCCATGGTGAACTGGCGGGAGTAGACCACCCGCAGATAGTAACTGGCGTATTTCTCGCCGTACAGCAGGACCAGCTGGTGATACAGCTTTCTGTCGTAGGCGCTCTTATACTCCATGTGGAGCTTGTTCTGGAGGGCGTAGCCCACAAAATACAGCTCCTTCATAGGGAAGTCCTCTTCCTTCAGGTTCTCAAAGAGGCCGGCATACTGCTTTTCCCCCTCCTTATAGAGGATGAACCAGAAAACCAGAATGGCCAGACCTGCAAGAAGAACAATAATGTCCGTAATTGTTACGATCCTCATAGTTCTGAACCACCCTTACACCTTGATATTCAGGATCTTCCTGCCGATGAAGTAGGAGATCGCAAAGATGATGATGGCCACGGTGGTGGTCATCACGCCCACGGGCGTCGCGAAGTTCCGGGCAAAGTCCGCGCTGGACAGCTTGATGAGACTGACCAGCACCACGGGCATGATCAGCATCATGTTCTGCTCGTTCCGGCTGCTGTAGACGATGGTGCGGATCTCCTCGGCCACCTCCATCTCATCGCTGAGGATGATGTAGGTGTTGCGGACCACCTGATTGATGTTGCCGCCCTTGCGGTAGGTGATCTCAAAGACGTCCGCAAAGTTCTGGATCTCTTTCACGCCGCTGCGGTAGGCAAAGTCCTGCAGGACCTTCTCCACGTTGATGCTGTTGTTGATGCCGGAGTTGATGACCTCCAGCTCCTTGACGATGAAGGCGTCCTCCTCGTACTGGCTCTTCATGTCCTGATGGGCGGCGGCGAATGCGTCGCGGACATTTTTGCCGGTGCCGAAGGAGGTGGAGAGGGCCTCCAGCATATCCCGGAACTGACGCTTCAGGATGTTCCTGCGCTTTTCCAGCAGCTGCTCCTCCCGGACCGGGTAGTAGAGCACAGCGGCAATGGTGCCGGAGATACAGCTGATGAGTACATTCAGGATATAGGTCATGATGGTCGCATTGCCGTACTGGTCCCGGGCCAGTCCGCCGTAAAACAGATAGCCCGCAAATGCGCCCACCGCAAAGGCAGTCAGAAAACAGAGGATGCGCTGGCTCTTTGTCATGTAGTAGACCCGGTAGTTCAGCGTCTGGATATTGGTGGCGGATCTATAGTACTGCGGCGCTTTCTCCGCCTTCTGCTTTTTCGGCTTGGCAGGAGCCTTTGGCTCCCCAGCCTGCTTTTCTTTTCGTTTCAGCATCTTGTCCTCCTTCCGTAAACGGTTCCGCCTGTCAGATGTCGGTGCTGAATCCGGACAGCTGAAGCTTGAACACGTTCACCATCTTATTTTCCGTCCGGGTCAGCACACCGGACACATGCTCCAGCGTGCTGTTCTCATCCTCGCGGAACTCGTACAGGGGATTCAGGATCACGTTATCCTGCTCGTCCATACCCAGCACCTCGGTGATCATCAGGGTCTTACGGCTGTGGTCCCGCATACGGGACAGATGGATGATGATATCCACGGCGCTGGAGATCTGCTGCCGCACCGCCTTCAGCGGCAGTGCGCTGGAACCCTGGAGGACCATGGTCTCCAGACGGCTGATCATATCCTGGGCCGAGTTGGCATGGCCGGTGGACAGGCTGCCGTCGTGGCCGGTGTTCATGGCCTGGAGCATGTCCAGCGCCTCCTCGCCGCGGACCTCGCCCACGATGATTCGGTCGGGACGCATACGCAGACTGGACTTGATCAGATCCTTCATTGGGATGCTGCCCACACCGGCGGAGTTGGCGTTTCGGACCTCCATCCGCACCAGGTTGGGCACGTTCTTGATCTGGAGCTCTGCGGAATCCTCGATGGTGATGATACGCTCATCCTTGGGGATGAAGTTGGACAGGGCGTTGAGGAAGGTGGTCTTGCCGCTGCCGGTACCGCCGGAGACAAAGATGTTGTATCTGGCCTTGACCAGAGTCTCCAGCACATCTGCCACCTCCCGGGTGAGGGAGCCGTAGCCGATCAGCTTTTCCATGGTCATGGGGTCCTTGGAGAACTTTCGGATGGTGACCACCGGACCCACCAGTGAGACCGGGGACAGAACCACATTGACACGGGAGCCATCCGGCAGACGGGCGTCCACAATGGGGTTGGCCTCGGTGACCTCACGGCCCGCCATTCCCACAATACGCTGGATCACGTCCAGCAGACGGCGCTCATTGTCGAAGCACTTGTCCAGCTTGACCACCTTGCTGCCCTTCTCCACGAAGATATCCCTGGGACCGTTGATCATGACCTCGGTAATGCTGCTGTCGCTCATGATGCTGTCCAGAATATCAAAGCCGCGGATGGAGGAGTAGATCTGGCGGACGATCTCCACCTTATCCGGTACAGAGATATACTGACCGGCCAGCTCGGTAAAGACCATGCCCTCGATGGAGGACTTCAGCTGGTCATTGTTGAGCTGGCTCAGGGGCAGCTCGTTCATGACCCGGTCCTTCATGCGCTGGATCAGTTCTGCATACTTGCCTTCTTCCATGCTTATCTCCTCTTCTGAACGATCAGGCTGTCCATAAGACTCTTAGTGGCAATTTCCTGCGCGATCTGTCTGGCTGTAGCCTGCTTGTACACGCTGATGCTGCCCAGATTCAGAAAATCACCCATATCGGGAGCCAGCTGAGCGCCGGTGCCGAACTTGTTATAGAGCGTGATCACCTTGCGGAGCAGCTTCTTATCGGCGGTGGCGTCCAGTCGGAAGGCGTTGACCAGCTTGGACAGCTTCCGGTTGGCCACGGGGGTGCCGTTGCTGACCAGGATGACCAGATTGCTCAGATTCAGGATAATCTGCTGCTTGTCAGACATGGCGGGGTCTGCATCGATGACGATGAGGTCGTAGTTTCCGGACTCGGACAGGCAGTGGAGCAGGGTGCTGACGTCCTCCTCCCCTGCGTCCCGGGCGTCCAGCGCCACGTCGCAGGATTCGTAGAAGTTCACGCCGCTCTCGTCCTGCCGGGCCATGCTCTCCAGCTTGAGAAACAGGTTGGAGCGGTTGCTTTTGATGGTATACAGCACATCGGACAGAGTATTGCTTCCGGTTCCGGTGAAGAACATATCCGTCATGCCCAGCTGGGTCATGTCCAGGAACAGGACCCTTTTTCCCAGCGCCGCGGCGCGCTGGGCACAGCCCGCTGCGGCGGTGCTGGTGCCTACGCCTCCGGCTGCGCCCAGGAAGGTCACGATGCCGCAGCCGCTTCCGCCGCCCAGATAGTAGTCGGTGATGCTCCTCTGGGTCTCTGCGTACAGGCCCAGGATCTCTTTGTAGATCAGCTCCGCCTTCTGATACTTGCAGATGGTACGCACGCTGCGGATCTCTACATTGGCGGTATCGGCCCAATAGGCGAAGGAAATCTCCTCCGGCAGGCGCTTGCTGTCCGGGATGCTGTATTCGTCGGCCAGAAGCACATCCAGTGTTCCGTTCTCCAGAAAGCTCTCCAGCTTCATCTGGCTGGTGAAGGAGAAGATATCCACCTTATCTGCGTAGTTCTCGCCGAAATACTTGGTCAGACGGTCCTTATATAACTCGTCCTGATCCAGAATGCCTAAGCGGATTCTCATATATTCGCCTCCTACAGAGCCCCGCCCCAAAGGTCGGGACGGGGCTCTCATTACAATTACTGCTGTTCGGTCTGAGCGCTATCCTTTTTTCTCTTCTTGAAGAGGATCAGTACCACAATGGCGACCACAGCCACCAGGGAGCCGACCAGAACGGGGGTGTTGTTCACATACTGGACCAGCAGGTTGTTGGTCAGCAGGAATTGGATGGTCTGCTCGGCAGACAGGTTCCCGGACATGTCGTAGGCCTGAACGGTGAAGTCCTGCCAGTTGTTTCTGCTGTCCACGGTGTAGCGCAGAGCGCCGTCCTCACCCTTCAGCGCATCGCCCTCGAAAGTGGCGACCTCCTTGCCGTTCAGCAGGAACACGACCTTGGACAGGCCGATGTTATCCTCTGCATAGACAGTCAGGATACGGGTGTCGTCGATGTACTGGCCGTGCTCCTCCACGCCGGTGATGACGGTGGTGGGTGCGGTCATATCCAGGACAAAGTCAATGGGCTTTGCGTACTCAACGGGCTGGGCGGTACGGTTGCTGTTCTCGTTGCCTGCCCGGTCCTTGGAGTGGATGGTCACGTTGTAGGTACCGTCTGCGCCGAACACCTTGTCGAAGATGGTGTAGACGTAGCGCTTCCAGCTGTTCTCACCGCCGGTGCTCTCCACGGTGTAGTCGGTGCCCTCCTCCAGGGTGATGATCTCGCCGTTGACAACAGCGGTGATCTGCTGGAACTCCAGGGAGTCCGCATTGATTTCGGTGATCTGGATGGTCGGGCGCTTGCCAGTGTAGTAGTTCTCCACCAGGGCCTCGGTCTCGTCGTTGAGGATGTAGTTGGAGCCGAAGCGGTTCACGCTGAAGCGGACCTTGGCCTCAGTCTTGTTGCCTGCCATATCCTCCACGTGGCCGGTGCAGAGATAGACGTCGTCGTTCTCGGGGACGGCCGCGATGTTCTCACAGACGAATTTGCCGCCCATAGCGCCCTCCTGGGCGCTGCCCTTCAGCTCGGTGCCCTGTTTGTGCTGGTTGCCGACCAGACTCATCTTGGTCATCTTGGGTGCGTAGTTCACGTCGTGGTACTGGATCATGGGAGCCACATCACCCTTGTTGGCGGACATATCCCGGACGCCCAGGATCTCCAGGGTGGGAGCGGTCTGGTCCACGGTGAAGTCCTCGGCCATCACGGTGACGGCCTGGTTGCCGGCCATATCCACGAAGTCAACAGCCAGGGTGTAGTCGCCGTCGGCGCGGAAGGGAACGGCGGTGCTGTTCCGGTCGCCGAAGCGGCCCCAGCTGCCGCTGCCGGGTGCGGAAACGGAGCCCTCGGCAATGGAAGCGCCCACCTTGATCAGAGCATCCACGGCTGCGAAGTTGTGCTCCTCGATATCCACATATGCGGTACGGGGTGCATTGTAGTATCTGCCGTTGCGAACATCGTTGTTATCGAAGTGGATGGTGGTGACAGGGGCGGTCTTGTCCAGGACGAAGTCGGTGGGAGCCACGCTGCTACCGTAGTCCACCTGGCTGGTGCGGTGGCCCAGCAGGTCGGTGGTGTTGGCGGCCATGGTGTAGTCGCCGTCGGAGGTAAAGCGGACGGTGGCGGTCCAGGTATCCCGGTCGCCGTTGTCAGCGGGGCCGGAGTGGTAGGTCCAGCCGCTGATGGCGGAGGTCTCGGTGAGGATCTGGGTCTTGGCGGGGTCGAAGTTACGCTCGGTGACCACCACGGTGGCGGTACGGTCCGCCTTGAAGTACTTCGCATTCAAGGCGCTGTTGTTGTCATAGGTGATCTGGATGGCGGGGGTGACGATATCCACGCCGAAGCCGTACTTGGCGGCGTCCTGCTTGTTGATCTGGTTGCCTGCGTTGTCCAGAGCCCAGACCAGCAGCTTGACGTCGTTGTAGTTGAAGATACTGCGGTCGAAACGGAAGGTCAGAACGTCGTTCTCAGTCAGGCTCTCGTCCACAGCGTTCTTATTCTGGGGGCCGCTGGTGCGGTAGCTGATGACGCCGTGTTCAGCGACCTCACCGTTCCGGCTGTTCAGCTGGACCTTGTCGGTCCAGTCCATGGCCTCGCCCTTGCCGGTGACCAGGATCTGGTAGCGGACCTGGTACAGGCCGGAGCTGGAGATGTTGAAGTTTGCATCGGAGACCTTGGCCTCCACGACGACGCTGTCATTATAGAGGTCATTGCCCGTGGGGCCGTGGCCGGAGGCGGGCAGGTTGGTGACCAGCTCCACGGTGGGCATCAGCTCATCGTTACTGGGGGCCTGGACGTCCAGATACAGCTTGGTGCCGGGGGCGGCCATCTTGCTGACGTTGCCGGCCCGGTCCTCGGCGGCCAGGGCGGTCAGCTGGATGATCTGCTGGTCGTTGAAGCCGCAGGTCAGCGCGCGGTCGATCTCAAAGACGCCATCGCTGCTCTCAACGCTGTTCTCGGCCACAGTGGAGTTGATGGTGTAGCTCAGCTTGACAGGAGACAGGTCCTGAGACTGGAAGGAGGCCTTGGCGCGGACCTTCTGCTGGTAGGGCTGGTTGACAGAGACGCGGAAGCCGCTGTCAGAGCCCAGCAGGGCGGCGTAGAAATCATCCACCTTCACGTCCACGGTGGGAGCCACCCGGTCCAGCGCCACCATATAAGAGGTATAGGGCTGCTTGATCTCCTGGACAGCCTCGCTGCCCACGGGCTCCAGCACCAGCTCGTTGCCGGCCTTGTCGGTGCCCTCCAGAGAGAAGCGGTACAGGCCGTCCCTGCCGCTGGCAAAGCCGTAGCTCCGGCCGTCCTCCCGCATGGGCATGATCTGGTTCAGCTCCACATCGCCGGTCTCGTAGTTCTCGGCGGCGGCGTAGCCGTACTTGGCCCGGAACTTATCTGCGTCGAAGTAAGTCTCCTCCACGGTCCAGAGGGCGTCGAAGGACTTGTTGAAGTAATAGCGCTCGTTCTGGAGGGCGGTGTTGGCGGTTCCCTCACGGGGGGTGATGGTCAGAACCGCCTGAGGAGCCACGGTATCCAGGATCTTGGTCTGGGCGGCGTTCTTCCGGTCAGCAGCGCCGCAGTTCTCGGTGGTCACAGAGGCCTTCTGGTTCCCGGGGTCGGCCAGACGGTCGCGCTCGATGACGGTCAGGGGGTTGCCGGCCTTATCGGTGCCCCAGGCGGAGAGCCTGTACTCGCCGTCCCGGTCCACAGAGATGACTGCCTTGCCCTCTGCGGAGGGATGGACGGCGGTCTCCTCATTGCGCTGGGCAAACACGCGGTCTGCCAGCAGGTTTGCGTCGGTAAAGGTGTACTCGGTCTGGAAGGGGGTCTTATAGTAAGCGCCCTCCTCGTAGTAGAACTCCTCGGCCAGGTCGGTGTAGTCCATGACCACCTGAGGAGCCACGTTGTCGATGACAAGGGCGGGGATCAGAGCGGCGGTGCCGTCCTGGATGGTCACATTGTCATTCAGAGTGCGCTCGGCCTCGGGCTTGGCGCTGTTGTCGATCAGCTTCTGGTCCAGGACCAGCTTGTTGCCTGCGGCGTCCGTCACAGTCAGGGAGATATTGCTGAAAATCTGGTTTTCAACAGACTGATTCTCCTTGGCGGAGGCCCGGAAGTTCAGCGTATAGATGTTTTCGCTCTTCTTCAGCCGGTCGAACTCAGCCTTCACAAGGTCGCTGTCGATCTCGTTGAAGCCGGTAGCAGTCAGCAGAGCGGGATTCACGTCCTGAATAGTGAAGTCGATGCTGAAGTCCTTGCCGTAGTAGGCCTTCTGCTCCTGGGCAAAGTAGTTGCCCTCAGGGTCAGAGACAGCCACGCCGGTCAGGACGGGAGCGGTGTTATCCAGCACGAAGGAGACGCTGGGGATCAGGGTCTGGTCGTTATGATGCTTCTTAAAGGTGGTCTGCTCTTCCTCGGTCTCATGCTTCCGGGCACCAAAGACCTCGGTAATACCGCCCTTGTTGCCGCTGCCGTCCTCGGCCACGGCCTCAATGGTGTACTCGCCGTCCACGGTCAGCTCTTCGCTGGTCAGCACGATCTTGCCGTCGGCTGCGGTCAGAGCGTATTCCTTCCTGGTCACGCCGTCGGGAGCGGTCAGGATCAGCTTATATGTGCCGCCCCGGTTCAGGTTCACGTCGGTGAACTGAGCAGTCAGGCTCCAGTTGTCCTTGCGGTAGTAGTAGACGCCCTCATGGGCCGGGATATCGCTGCCCTCACTCATATGGATGGAGACAACGGGTGCCTCGTTATCAAAGTTCAGCAGCTTCTCCACCGTGGTGGTATTGCCGCTGAAATCGGTCACGGTAACAGTCAGGAGCAGCTCATCATCCAGGCCTTCCAGGTCCAGAGAGGCAGAGGCGGATTTCAGCTTCTGCAGCTTCTTCATGGAGTCAGGGGCCTCGGCGGTGTAGAGCGTGCCGGACTGGATGACCTCGTCCTCGTCCTCCTCGTCCGGATCGGTCAGCTGATAGTCGATCTTATGGATGCCGGAGAAGTTGCCCTGCTCGTCGGGGATATCCACAGCCACGATATCTACGTGGTGGCTCTGGCTGGGGAGTTCGGCATTCTGGCAGGTCACACCCAGCTTGGGCGCCACATTCTCCAGCACGAAGGACTGCTTGATGTTCTGGGTGGTGCGGTTGCCCACCTGGTCATCCACCCGCAGACTCAGATAGCCGTAGGCGGGACAGGCGATGGTCAGGGTAAAGGTTCCGTTCTTGCCCTGCTCCACTTTCACGGGAGTCTGCCACTCCGCCTCGGCAATAGCCGTGGGGATGGGGGACTTGGTGATGGTGTAGCGGATGCTGTCTGCATTCACGCCGCTTTCGTTGTCCTTGATGGTTACGGTGTAGCGGTAGGGCTCGCTGCCGAACTTGATCTTATCCAGCTTGACGCCGGTGATCTCAGGTGCGGTGCCGTCCAGATGGACATTGTCCAGCTTGACCCTTGCAGCGGGCTTCTCATTGATGCGGCGGATCAGGAAGGAATCCTTGGCCTGGACCTCAGAGGACCAGGTCTTGCCGTCAAGGCTCAGCTCATAGAGGGGAGTCACGGTGCCGTCTGCCTCGGTCTTGCCGACAGCGGTGATCGTGACGGTCTCGCCCTTGTACCAATTGTTCTGCTTGCCATCGACATAGGAGGGCTCGGGCATGGTCCAGCCGTCCTTATAGTCCTCAGCCTTCACATTGGCGATCTGGGCGGAGAAGATCTTCAGCTTGGCGGTATAGTTGGGGTCCACCTTGCCTTCCATAGTCAGGACCTGGACGACCACGTCCTGTTTCAGTCGGACGGTCTTCTCCTCGCCGGGCTCTGCATCTGCAAACTCCAGCCGGTCTGAGGTCAGGCTCAGCTTCCGCTGGCCGTCCTTGCCCAGACCCCGGACAGGGTCGCAGGTAAATGCATAGACAGCGTTGGTGGTATCATAGGCCTTGTTCTCAGGCTTCACCTGGAACTTCAGCTCTGCGGGCCGCACCTCTGCCTCCACAGTTTCGGGCATCTTGTAGTTTTCTCGCAGAACAGGGAAGTCGGAATCGGAAAGGGTGATCTTCAGCGTCTGCATCCCTGCGGCGATCATCTTCTGATCTGCCCGGGTCAGCTTCACCTTGCGCGTGTACTCATAAGGACTATTATGGAAGCCGGTCAATGTCGCCTCAACGGTCTGCTCGCCGGTGCCGTTGTAGTTCAGCACAGGCAGCTTTACTGTGACTTCCTTCTTCATGACCATGATCGTGGGCTTCATGGCCTCGAGTTCTTTCTTCGTGGTGGTCAGCTCGTAATTCTTGCTGCCCTCCAGCTTGGGAGTGCCCTTCAGCTCGACCTTCCGTGCATTCTGCTCATCGGCAGCTTTGCTCTCAACGGAATAGGTCAGGCCGGTCACTTTGACGCCCTCAGGCAGGGGCGTATCAAAGGTATAGTGGGCCAGATCAGAGGACACATTGGTCCCATTATCAAAGGTCTTGTTGTCAAAGGTAAGTCCGGTGATCTTCACGGGCTGACGCTTGACCTCGATCTTGAGATCGTCGCTCAGCCTGTTCCAATCGTCCTGCGTCATCTCCAGGGTGAACTTCTCAGCACCGCGGCCCGCCAGAGTGGGAATGCCGTCCACCTTGACCCGGACGACCTTCTGTCCGGCATTGACATCGGCAGTCTGGAAGCTCAGGCCGGTCACCACCACACCCTTGGGCAGAGCGGGCTCGAAGGTGTAGTGGACCTTCTGTGCGTCGATCTCGTTGGTGTTGTCGAAGACCTTGGCCTCAAAGGTGATGCCGGAGATCTTCACAGCGGTCTTCTGGGGGTCGGGCTTGATTTCAGGGTCAGGCTTCACCTCGGGGTCGGGCTTGGCCTCGGGGTCGGGCTTGGCCTCAGGGTCGGGCTTGGCTTCAGGGGTACCGGCGTCCCCTGACTCTGTTTCCACTCCGGTCTCCCCTGCCAGCTGTCTTGCAAAATTTGCATAGACATCCACCGGCAAGGTGGTCTGGAGCATCACCAGAACACAGGCCCACGCGATCAGCCTGTGCAGCCATCTGGTTTTTCTCGTTTTCATTTCCATCCTCCTTAACGGCCTCTCCTTTATTGATGGAGTGGGCCTTTAATCAATAACGTCCTCACAGTGGGTCACAACGACCTCCTGCGTGATCCGCATGGCGGGTTTCTGCCGGACGGGGAGCTCCTCCAGCAGAGTGGTCTCCGGCTGATTGGGCGTCAGCTCCTCCGTACCGCTGTACAGGACCTCGGTGGGCGGTGCGCCCACGGGGCTCAGCAGCGCGGTGGCAGATGCCTCTGTAGGGGTCAGCACCTCGGCGGCCGGCGCAGGTGTACTCTGCGTCATACCCGCGGGTGCTGCGAAGGTGGGGACCTCCTTTGCCAGCCCCGCCGTGATCCCGTCCTCCAAATCGGCAGTCCGGTTGTGGGGCGGCTCCTGCCCGGCGGGATGCTCCTCCGGACCGGGCCGGGTGGCCGTTTTCTGCACGTCCGTTCTCATCCGGCCGCCGGAACGGCTGTCGCTGACCATCTTTTCGATGCTCTGCCGACGGGAGCGGCCGCTCCGGATGAGCCAGATGCTGTGAATATCAAATTTAATGAAGATCAGGATCGCTGCGGCCAGACCGACCAGTGCGATGACCAGACTGACAAAAAAGCCGTTCCGATACAGCGTGATCATGGATTGTACATTCATTCCGGTCTTGCCCTCCTGTTACGCATTTTCCGGACCGGAGAAGCAGCTTCTGATCATGCTCTCCGCCGCGGTGATATTTTCTTCCAGCCGTGCCATGGCTGCGCGGTCGGAATCCTCGTCAGAGACTTTCCCTTCCGCATCCATCTCCGCCTCCAGCTGCTTCAGGCCATCCCGGATCTTCCGGAGCTGCTCTCTCATCTGCTCCTCGGTGATGCCCGCCTTGGCGAACTGAGGTCCGCAGTTGTACAGCTCCACGGCCAGCGTCTTATAGAGGCCCAGCACCGCGTAGTTGTGGCCGGTGGCGGCCTTCAAATCGCCGTCGGTGATGTTCACCAGGTCGTGCCAGTAGTCCAGATAGGTGCTGCCCTGGTTGATGAAGTCGTACTTTCCGCCGCTCTGGCTGAGGGACTCGTAGTAGTTGCCGATCTTGTTCAGACTGGTGGCCACCCGCTTCTGGGCCGCCGTCAGATATTTGCTCTCCAGCACCTTGCTGAACCAGGAGGCCGCCTTGGTGCGCTTGTCCGCACCCTCGTAGCAGAAGTAGTAGTCACAGCCCAGCCGGTAGGCCAGCTTGTCATAGGCCTGGCGGTCGCCGTCCCGGAGCATATCCAGACTGGTCTTGCTTCCGCCCTCGGTGTGCATCAGCGCCCCGGTGATCAGCTGGCCCTCCGAGGAGGTCAGCTCATAGTCCCGGTCCATCAGACCGACGACCTCCTGATAGGCCTGCTCGGCATCCGGGATCATGGTGATGGCCTTGGTGTAGTAGTCCACAGCCTCCTCCACGCTGGCCGCGTTTCGGGCATTATCCATAAAGGCGGTGTAGCCGTCCTCCACCTGTTTCTGCCAGCCGATGCGGCAGCCGATCATGCCGCCCACACCCACCAGCGTCACCAGACAGGCCGCCACAAAGCTGCGCCACTTCCGCTCCCGGATAACGCGGACCGCCGCATCCTCCTCGTTGACGTGGTCCAGGGCGTACAGAAGCTCTGCACAGCTCTGATACCGGGCGTTGGGGTCCTCCTGGGTACACTTCTGCACGATATTCTCCAGACCGCTTCCGGCGTACTCCGGGATCCACTTGCCGATTGGATAGACCTTATAGGGCGGCTCGGCGGGCGAGTGGCCCGTCAGCAGATGGTACATGGTCATGCCCAGACCGAAAATATCGGTGCGCTGGTCCGTCTGGCCCTTGCCGCCGTACTGCTCCGGAGCGGCGTAGCCCCGGGAACCCAGACAGGTGGTGTCCTCGATGCTGCTCTCCTTATACTCTCGGGCGGTGCCGAAGTCGATCAGGGCCACGGAGTTGTCCGGACGGAGCATGATGTTTCCGGGCTTCATATCCCGGTAGATAATGGGGTGTTCCCGGTTATGGAGGTAGCCCAGCACGTCGCACAGCTGCTTGGCCCACTCCAGCACGTTCTCCTTGGACAGAGGCTTGCTGCAGAAGTTCTTCTCGTCGTAGGTCCGCTTCATGATCTTCTCCAGCGACTCGCCCTCGACGTAGTCCATGACCATGATGAAGCTGTCCTCGGTGTCCACGATATCCACGATACTGGGCAGATGGGGGTGCTTCAGATCCTTCAGGATATCCACCTCTGCCACCAGGTTCTGGCGCTTGACCTGTGCGTCGTTTCCGCCGTCCTTGCGGACCTCCTTGATGGCCCAGGTCTTGTTGACCCGCTCGTTCAGAGCCAGATAGACCACGCTCATTCCGCCGCTGCCGATGACGCTCAGGATCTTATACTTGTTATTTAAATAGGAGCCAATCTCTAACATATCCGGTCCTCCCTCAGACGTCGATCAGGATGGCGGTGATATTGTCCACCTCGCCCCGCTGCTTGTTCAGCTGGACCAGGCCATCCAGCGCCTTCTGCATCTTCTTCTGGCCGGAGGCCCTCTCTCGGCACAGGGCCTGATGGATCTCCTGTGCCGTGATGATGTGCCGGAAACCGTCGCAGCAAACCAGCAGCCGCTGTCCCTTCTCCACCTGTCCGGCAAAGAAGTCCGGGATCACCACAGGGGATGCACCCACGCATTGGAGCAGCACACTCCGGCGGGGGTCCACCTCGGCGCCCTCCGGGGTCAGCTTGCCCTCGTCCACCTCCTGCTGGACCAGCGTCTGGTCATGGGTCAGCTGGTAGGCCTGATCGGCCAGCAGGTACACCCGGGAGTCGCCCACATTTAAAATGTAGTAGTTCTGACCGATCAGCAGCACGGCAGCGATGGTAGTGCCCAGATGGATGCCGTGGTTCCGTCCATAGAGACTGATGCGGTGGTTCAGGTCGTGGACCAGATCGTTCCAGGCGCTGCTCAGCGCCCGGCCGAAGTCCGCCTCCTCCAGAAGCAGAGGCAGGCTGTCGGTGAACCAGCTGCCCAGACCCTTCACGGCGGTGGCGCTGGCCAGCTCGCCCCGGGACAGGCCGCCCATGCCGTCACAGACAGCCGCCAGCAGGACCGGCCCCGCCGACATCTCCGCCTGCATGATGACCAGCGAATCCTCGTTGGTCTTCTTTTTGATACCAACGTCGGTGCTGTATACATTGATATAGTGCATATTCGGCATTTCTCAACTTCTCCTGTTCCTGCGGCACAGCCGCTCTATTTTCGCATCCGGGCCGGTCACGCCTGTGTGCTCAGATACCACCACAGAGACTCCCGGCACTGCTGCTGGTGGGGACGGCTGATGGGGACCCACTGGCCCGTTTTCATCCGGAAGCCGTTGTCCTCCTCCCGCTCCACGTAGGCCAGGTTCACCGCATAGCTGATGTGACAGCGCACGAACCGGCCGCCGCCGATCCGCAGCAGCAGGTCGTTCAGCTTCTCTTTGCACTGGATCCGGGTCCCGTCAGCCAGGGTCAGGAAGGTGTTGTGTCCCCGGCGCTCCAAACCCACCAGCTCGCTGAGCGCCACGTCCTCCACATATCGGCCGCACAGGACGCTGATGTGCTGCCCGGACTCCTCCGCAGTCAGCTCGGCGGCTCGCTTCAAAAAGCGGGGCAGCTGGTGCTCCAGCTGCTCCTTCAGCACAAAGCAGAAATGTGGGACCTCGTAGACCTCGCTGACGGCGTCCAGCAGTCCGCTGACAAAAATAATTCGGCAACTCTCGTTCCGGGTCATCAGCTCCCGGGCCAGAGAAATACCGTCCTGCTCCGGCAGCTGGACATCCAGCAGCGCGATCTGGAAGGGAATATCCTTCTGCAAAAGCTCCCGGCCGGACAGAGCTGTTTCGATCTTGAGGTCGAACTCCTCCCCCAGGATCTCTTCACACATCTCACGAAGACGGGCCGCGATCAGCGGCTCGTCATCACAAATTGCAATATTGATTTTCATTCGGAACTCTGCATTCATACGGTAAAGCCCCTCTTTAATCTTTAATATCTTTTATTATAACAGCCAAATCCGCCCTTTTCCTGCGAAGTGTGACAAAAATCGAAAAAAGCATGTCAACTTTTTCCTTAAATTCAACACGACCGCCGGGGAATTATCCGATTTACTTGTTTTATGCAGTTCAGATGATATACTGTTTCCTATACAACGAACTTAAAAGGAGGGTTTTTGTGTTATATCTGCTCTTAGCCTTGCTTTTCATGCTCCCGGGCTCCTTTCTGTTTCACTATCTGATCCATATGGCCGCCCCCATGCGCCATCCCATCCTCTTCTCTACCCTTGGAACCCTGCAGTCCGCCATCATCTGGAGCATCAATCACATTCTGCTGCCGCAGCCCTCCCTCTCTCTGGGGCTGCTCCTCTTCCTGATCGATTACATCCTGATCCGTCGCTTCACCGAAAAAGGCCAGCGGGGGCTGGCCTGCCTGGTCTACGCCCTGCTGTCCATTATTCAGCTTCTGGTCAGCCTGGTCGTCATGGTCATCATGATCCGCTGCCTGCACATCGATCCCATGCTCATCGCCGTTTCCGGAAGCCCCATCTATCCCCCGTCCTGCCTTATCACCGGCATCCTGTCCTGCCTGGCCATGTACCTGTTTCTCCGGCTCTTCAACCGCATCCTGCCTCCTCTGCGGGAAAACCGCCTTCTGGTGGCCTTCTCCATTCTGTTCTTTACCCAGGTCTTTGCCATCTACCTCTTTTCGCACTTCTTCGTCTATGGCAGCACCATCAGCGGTCTGGCCCTGACCGCCTTCATCACCCTGAGCCTCTACATCATCTCCGGTTTCTTCTTCCTGAGCGGCTATCAGGCCCTGCGGCAGTTGGATCTGGCCCAGCTGTGGGCCCAGCAGATCGAACAGGAGCTCCGGCTTCAGGTCGACTACTACCGCCAGCTCCAAAACGACATTCTGAAGATCAATCAGGTGCGGCATGACCTCTCCAACCAGCTTCAGGCCGCCTACTATCTGCTGGAAAACGGCGATCGGGAGCAGGTCCGCCAGCAGCTGGACGAGCTGAACAGCCAGATCCGGAAAAAGGTGGGCACCTGTTACTGCTCCAACCTCATCGTGGACGCCATTCTCACCAGCAAGGCCAGTCTCTGTGAGGAGTCCGGCATCCCCCTGTCTCTGTCGGTCTTTCTCCCCTCGGAGCTGCCCATTGAGACGTCCCACCTGTGCAGCATCTTCTCCAACATCCTGGACAACGGCATCCACGCCACCCAGGAGACTGCCCGGCCCTTCGGCCTGATTGAGCTGTCCGGCGACGTCCACGGGGGATATGTCACCATCAAGAGCAGTAACCCCTCTCTGCCCGTCAAAAACGCCGACAGTAAGGACCCCATGCGTACTCACGGTCTGGGGCTGGCCATTCTGGAGAGCATCGCCCACTACTATAACGGCAATCTCCAGACCCGGTTCAAAGACGGGCGCTTTGAGCTGGTCCTGCTCCTGAAGATTCCCTGAGGCGTTGTCGTATTTAAAGGTATAAAAAAACGGAGGCACTTTCGTGCCTCCGTTTTTTTACAGCTCCTGCACCAGCAGGACCCCGTGTGTGGTTGTCATGGTCTCCACCAACGCCTCCGCCCGGTCGTGCCGCCGGAGCCGCAGAGCGAAGATGGCACAGGCGTTGTGGGTCTCGTTGCCGGTGGAGCGGGTGATCTCCATATCCAGCACCTTCACGTCATGCTCCCGGAAGAGCTGCAGGACTGATTCCAGACACCGCTTGTCCTCGTACTCCATATACAGGTTGATCTCCGGCACGTGGTCCAGAAAGCGGTACTCCATTTTGGAGAAGAACAGCTCCGCCGTCAAAATCAGCAGGGTAGTGAGGACGCCGCCCTCGTAGAAGCCTGCGCCGATACACAGGCCCACGATGGCGCTGGTCCACAGGCCCGCCGCCGTGGTCAGGCCCTTCACCCGCTGGCGCTGGGTGACGATGATGGTGCCCGCACCGATGAAGCCGATGCCCGCCACCACCTGAGCCCCCATGCGGGAGATATCCGTGAAGTAGTGCATGGTGAACAGCAGGTACTGGCTGGTCATGGTGGTCATGGCCGCACCCAGGCAGATGAGGATATGGGTGCGGAAGCCCGCAGGCCGCCGCTTATACTCCCGCTCCACACCTACGGCGCCGCCGCACAGAACCGCCAGCACCATCCGCACCGCCACAGAGAACAGATTCAAAGACCGCAGGGTCGTCAACATTTCAATACACTCCTCTCAGGTCTCGTGGAGGGTCCGAACACAGTCAAGATCGGACAGGGCCGCCAGTATCTGGGTGTGGGGCACGTGCCGGTCCATATCCAGGGTGAAGATGACGCTGGGGTTGAGACTGCGCCCCTCCCTGCCGTGGTTGATGTCCACCTCGAAAATCTGGACGCTCTGCTCCTTGATGCGGTCCAGCACGTCGCCGATGTGGTCCAGAGAGGTGAGCTCCACATACAGGTTCATGATGCGGGAGTTCTCCACGATGGCGGCCTCCACCCCCGGCAGCAGCCGCATGACCAGAAAGATCAGCACAAAGGCGGGGATGACGCACTCATAGAATCCCGCTCCGATGGCCAGGCCCATACAGGCCGAGGCCCAAAGCCCCGCCGCCGTGGTGACCCCCTTGATATCCTGATGGCCGGTGACGATGATGGTGCCCGCACCCAGAAAGCCGATGCCGTTGATGACCTGGGCTCCGAACCGGGACACGTCTGTCTTGGCGTCCAGCGCCGCCGGAAGGGTGGACCGGGCCGCCTCCAGCAGGTAAAATTCGTACTGGCCCAGCATCATGGTCAGGGCCGCGCCCAGACAGGCCAGCATATAGGTCCGGAACCCCGCCGGTCGGCGCTTCCGTCCCCGCTCCAGTCCGATGAGCCCGCCGAACAGGGCCGCCAGCACCAGACGCAGCACCACCGATATGGGGTTCAGTGCCCTGAGATAGGTCAAAATTTCCATGTTTCCTCCCTCCTGCCCGAAAAAAGCAATAAAAAAGTCAAAGCAAACAGGACTGTCCCCAATGGGGACAGCCTGATTTTGCTTTGACTCAACTCTCTAAGCAGATATGAACTTTCTTTGCATATGCCGTCACCGACCATTTGCTGCGTGACAATATAGCACAGTTTCCCGGAAAATGCAAGCCCGCATCTGCGGACTCAGACAAACCACAGCTCCTCCCGGGTGGTGGACACGGCCAGCGCCCCCGCAGAGAGGGCCCCCATAATGTCCTGCTTATCCTGAAGCAGGCCGCTGGCGATGATGGGCTGGCGGGTCTGGGCGCAGAGCCGCTCAATGACCCGGGGCATGGTCCCCGGCAGGATGTCCACAAAGTCCGCATAGGAGCTCTGGCGCAGGACGCTGTCAAAGGACAGGGAATCGATGAGGAAGAACCGCTGGATGGTGATGAGCCCCAGACTCTTGGCCCGGTGGATCAGATTGGGCCGGGTGGAGATCACCCCGTCGATCCGGGTGGTCTCCTCCAGAAAGTCCACCGCAATATCCCGGGTGGTCAGCCCCTCGATGAGGTCGATATGGACAAAGGCCATCTTCCCCGCCGCCTTCACCTTCTCCACCAGCTTCCCGATATCCAGCAGGGTCCCGTAGAGGATGAACACCGCCCCGCACTCCGAGGTGATGGCCCGCTCCAGGCCCTCGTCGTTTTTCACCGCCGCGATCACCGGGGCACATTGCAGCAGCTCCCGAAAGGCACGGGGATTCTGATTGACACGCATATTGAATTACCTCCCTGTTGTGGTCTGTCCGCAGGAAGAACAGACCACTTCTCCTGAAAAAGTATACCATGTTTTTCGACAGCGCACCACCGTTTCTCCCTGCTTCTGACATTTCCCACAAAGTCACGGTCCATATTCTGTATAGTTCTGATAATTTTTCTCCATTGCCGTTTTTTGTATTGCTATCCTGTTCATTTTTTGTTAAAGTTAAGTTCAGCTTCATAAGTTGCTGGAGAGATGATGAGCCAGGGCAACGAAAACCAGTTTCCTGCGGACCGGGGAACTCTTTTTGTTGTACCTGTCTTTTTTTTGCGTTTTTTCTCAGGCAGTAGAAAACCGCAACTTTCATAAAAAGGAGGTTTCAGCACAATTTCCCATGCTCTCCGGCGTAAATACGTGTTAAAATGAAAGGACAGTGGATTATGGAAGTTTTTATGGAAAACCTGGAGAGCACCCTGGCTCTCATCAATTCCTGGATCTGGGGCAAGTGGCTGGTCTTTGTCCTGCTGGGTCTGGGCATCCTCTACACCTTCACCAACGGCTTCGTGCAGGTGCGCCACTTCGGCTACATTATGAAGAAAACGCTCATCGACTCCTTCCGGGAGAGAAACACCGATAAGGGCTCCGGCTCTGTCTCCTCCTTCAAGGCCATGATGGTCACTCTGGCCGGCAACGTTGGCGGCGGCAACGTGGTGGGCGTGGCCACCGCCATCGTGGCGGGCGGTCTGGGCTCCGTGTTCTGGATGTGGTTCGCCGCCTTCTTCGGCATGGCTCTGAAGTACGGCGAGATCGTCCTGTCTCAGCTCTACCGCGGCAAGGACGAGGACGGCAACCTGCTGTCCGGCCCCATGTACTACATCCGCGACGGTCTGCACCTGCCCTGGCTGGGCGTGGTCATCGCCGTCCTCATGTGCATCAAGATGATGGGCGCGAACCTGGTCCAGTCCAACACCATCTCCGGCCTGCTGGAGTCCAACTACGGCGTGCCCACCTGGATCACCGGCGTGGTGCTGATTGCTCTGCTCATGACCATCACCCTGGGCGGTCTGAAGCGCGTGGCCAATCTGGCCACCACTCTGGTGCCTCTGATGTCCATCTTCTACATCATCACCGGTCTACTGGTCATCGTTCTGAACATCCAGAACGTCCCCCATGTCTTTGCCACCATCTTCTCCGAGGCCTTCTCCTTTAAGGCTGTGGCAGGCGGCACCGGCGGCTACGTCATCGCCCGGGCCCTCCAGAACGGTATCACCCGCGGCATGTACTCCAACGAGGCCGGTGAGGGTACCGCTCCCTTCGCCCACGGCTCCACCATCGTCTCCCACCCCGTTGAGGAGGGCATCACCGGCGTCACCGAGGTCTTCCTGGACACCATCATCGTCTGCACCATCACCGCTCTGGTGGTGGGCGTCACCGGCCTGTACGCCTCCGACATGTCCCCCGCCGTCATGGCCGTCAACGCCTTCGGCACCGTCTGGGCCCCTCTGAAGCACGCAGGCGCCTTCGCCCTGCTCATCTTCTGCTTCACCACCCTGATGGGCCAGTGGTTCAACGCCGCCAAGAGCTTCACCTACGCCTTCGGCCCCAAGGTCACCTCCGTCTGCCGCTACATCTTCCCCTTCCTGTGCATCGTGGGCGCTCTGGGCAAGATCAGCCTGGTGTGGACCGTGCAGGACCTGGCTATGGGCCTGGTAGTCATCCCCAACATGATCGCACTGGTGGTCCTGTTCCCCAAGGTCCGGGAGCAGACCAAGGACTACTTCTCCAAGCTGAAGTCCGGCGAGCTGAAGTAAGTCCATAACTTTAACGAAATCAGGTAATCAATATGAAATGCAGAAATTTTGCACACCGCGGTTTCAGCGGCAAGTACCCCGAAAACACCATGCTCGCCTTTGAAAAGGCCCTGGAGGCCGGCTGCGAGGGCATGGAGTTTGACGTCCATCTGACGAAGGACAACCGCCTGGTCATCATCCACGACGAGGCCATCGACCGCACCTCCGGTCAGCACGGCCTCATCAAGGACATGACCTATGACGAGCTGTGCAAGGTGGATTTTGCTTACCCTGATAAGTTCGGCAAGAAGTTCCCCTTCCAGCGCATCCCCACCCTCCGGGAGTATTTCGAGCTGGTGAAGGACAAGCACATCCTGTCCAACATCGAGCTGAAAACCGGCGTGTACGAGTACCCCGGCATTGAGCAGATGGTCTATGACCTGATCTGTGAGTACGGCTTACAGGACGAGATCATCGTCTCCTCCTTCAACCACCACTCCATCCTGCGGATGAAGGCCATCGCCCCCGAGCTGGACTGCGGCTTCCTGTCCGAGACCTGGATCCTGGACGTGGGTCAGTACGTCAGCGGCCACGGTGTGGAGGCCTACCACCCCCAGTTCCACATGCTCACCGAGCCTGAGGTGGCCGACCTCCGGGCCCACGGCTGCCGTATCAACACCTGGACCGTCAACGAAGTCGAGGATATCCGGGAGATGATCCGCATCGAGGCGGACGGCATCATCTCCAACTTCCCCGACCGGGTGGGCCAGGAGCTCAAGGCCGCCGGTCTGCGCTGATTTCTCTTTTTCCCTGCAAAACATAAAAAAACAGCACCTGAGAGGGTGCTGTTTTTTTATGCCTCCGCCCGGAAGCCGGTGACCCGGCCCCGGATGCCGTTTTTCATCAGCGCATTGGTCAGGTTGAGGCAGATGCGGCCCGCCATCTGGTTCAGCAGGCCCACGGCGTACTCCTGGACCTCCTTCTGGGTCATGCGGCCCAGAAATCCGGCCCACAGCCCTCTGGGCATGGCGGCCAGAAGGCCCAGACTGCCGCCCCTGCTTTTCAGCATGGGGACCAGCTTGTCCGCCAGCACCACCGGGTCGATACGGGCGATGCAGATCTCCGCGTTCATGTTCTCATCCAGAGAGAAGTCGGAGATGGTGAACCCCAGCTTCTCCCGCTCCCCATAGGCCCGCAGGGCGGTGAGGACCCGGTCCTTCTTCTCCTCCATCAGGGCGGAGAGGATGCGCTTCCGCTCCTCCTCCGGGATGGCCTCCACCACCTGCCGCAGCAGGTCCTCCGGCAGTCCCGCCGCCGCCCGGAGCAGCTGGGACCCGGCGCTCATGTGGACGGACCGCTCCGCCAGCATGGGCAGGACCTTCACCGCCGCGTCCCCGTAATTGATTTCCCGCAGTTGACACTTGATTTTCATAGGTACTCCTTCCCGGCTCCCGCCGTTCCGCCGTCCGGGCGGAAAAAGGACCCTGCCGCAGCAGGGTCCCGTGCATTATCCAAGCTCTGTGGCCGCGTAATAGAGCTCCGGGATCAGATCCGCTATGGGGTCGGACAGGGAGATCGCGGTCTCCTGGTTGCTCCACTTGATCACCATCTCACTCCTGCCGCTGACCCGGGCGCAGAGCTCGTTTTTCTCCCCGTTCCACTCCATCCGGGTCTGAAACCCGAAGTCCTGCAAATGGTTCAGATAGTCCTCCACATCACGGCGGGAAACGCCCCGGGTCTTGACCACGCAGAACTCCGGCCCATCAAAATCGTCCTGCTCCGGCCCCAGGGCCACCGTCTCGCCGCCCGCAGAAAAGCCGTAGAGATAGTCGCTGCTGTCGTCCACCCACCGGGGCAGCGGGAACACCGACTTGGCGCCCCGGACCACGTTCATCTCCGGGCGCAGCTTGTCCAGACTGCCGGTTTCCACCGCCTCATCCACCAGATACAGGGTGTACTCGGAGGCACCGATGCACTCCCCTAACCCGGTTTTGACCGCCTCCAGCCCGTCCAGAGACTCTGAGGCGGACTGCTCCAGCACCCTGGGGTCCTCGGTCCAGCGGCCCCGCCGGCGGGACAGCCAGGGGTATTCCTCCCGCATCCGGTCCCACAGACTCCGGTCCTCCACCTGCAGGAGGAGATAGTTGATGGTGCATCCGCCTTTCTGTTCTGTTTTCTTTTAAGGAGTCTCCTCCTGCTCCAGCGGGAAAATGGCGGAGAGCATGGCCTTCATGAGCCGGTCGATGTTCCACAGATCGTCCACGCTGATACAGCACAGGATCAGCCAGTCAAAGGGACTGCGGGCGTCCAGCAGCTGAAAGCCGCAGGACCGGAGCATTCGGTTCATCCGGGCATAGACGTTTTCAAACCGCTCATCCCGGGTCAGCTCCTCCTCGTCCTCCTCGCAGAAGTCGTCCTCCTCCCCGTCGGGGTCCTCCGCCTCGTAGCCGTCGGTGGCCAGAAACAGCAGGATCAGCACCTTCCGGGTCACGTCGATCTCCCGGTGCTTCATTTTGGAGAGGGTGGCCTCGTCCGGCCAGTTGGCCCGGATACTGCGCTGAATGTCGGTAAAGGCCTCCTTCGACCGCTGCTCGTTCTGCTTTGCCACGGGGATCAGTTTCCGAAAAAGGTACTTTTCCAGAATGTCCTGGGTGGTCATTTTATGTTCCGGGCTCAGGCCGCTGTCTGCGCCGCCCGTCTCCAGCAGGAGCATATACTGCATAAACAGCCGGTAGGCTGTATTATGAAAGGTTCCGAACTCCCGGGCCAGCTCCTCCAGCACCGCCAGAAATTCCGGTTCCGGCAGCGACAAAGCGGGGATCAGCCGGGCGGCCACCGCCTCGGTATAGGTCACGGGCAGCTGGCGGTTTTGCAGCTTGACCTGTTCCTTCATATGGCCTGTCTGGTCCAGCAGACGGAGGATCTGCCCGTAGGGACAGCCGTTGGATACGCCGTAGGCCCAGACCACGTCCTCCGGCGACCGCCAATGGATACCCTCCCCGGTGACAGAGCGCAAAAATGTGTCCGTCTCCCGGAGATTCAGCTTTAAAATGAGAGCCAGCCGGAAGGCGTCCTCCTTGCTCAGGCTGTTGGTCCTGCCGTTGAGCCAGTTGCGGACCTTCCGGTCTATGGACTCCCGCCGGGCCGACGGCTCCTGGTCCATCAGCCCGTCCACCAGCTCCTGCTTGGGAGATGGACCGCAGGATTCTCTGAGAATATCCCCGAGGGTATGAAAATTTCCGGTCTGCATCAGTTCCTCCCTGGCCTGCGCCACGGAATGAATATGCATCGCCTTATCATACATCTCCTGCGACCGGACCGTCATCTCCATAGGTGTTCCCCCGTTCATGGTTTTTTTCATTATAACATGACACTCAGGGGACTTCAATTTCATTTTCTGTCC